>Ga0066710_100003185_pt1 | contig 13830 bp, 11 predicted proteins | sample GraSoiAngelo_159_FD_79666 | JGI IMG/M metagenome (GOLD analysis project Ga0066710, IMG submission 79666) | Grasslands soil microbial communities from the Angelo Coastal Reserve, California, USA - 14_1009_16_40cm | ecosystem: Environmental > Terrestrial > Soil > Grasslands | place: USA...
GGACGCTCGCCTTCTCTTCGTTCGCCCGGCCGAACCGACTGCTGTTGGACGCACCCGCGAGCCGGAGCTACCTAGAGCGGCTCGATTCCTCGCAACGTGTGCTGCAGCACAGGATCCGGGCAAGGATTCCCGACGCCCGCGTGCGCTGGCGCTTCGGTGTCGTCCTCAACGGCTTCGCCGTCGTCGTCCCGCGCTCACAGCTAGCCACGCTCTCGCGGATGGGGGGAGCTCAGGTCTGGCCGACCATCCGTTACCACACGCTGCTCGACCGGACGCCCCAGCTCATCGGCGCGCCGACCGTGTGGGGCCCGACGCTCGCGACTGCGGGGCAGGGGATGAAGATCGCGATCGTCGACGACGGCATCGACCACACGCACCCTTTCTTCGCTCCCGCGGGCTACACGTATCCGTCGGGCTTTCCGAAGGGTCAGACGGCTTACACGACGCCGAAGGTGATCGTCGCCCGTGCATTTGCCCCTGCGACGCCGGCGTACGCGAACGCGAAGCTCCCGTTCGATCCCGATCTCTCCGACCACGGCATCCACGTCGCCGGAATCGCGGCGGGGAACAACAACACGCCGACGCGGACGGGTTTGCGACTCTCCGGTATCGCGCCGCGCGCATACCTCGGCAACTACAAGGCACTCGGCATCCCGAGTCAGTTCGGCGCCAACGGCAACTCACCGGAGCTCGCCGCCGCGATCGAGATGGCGGTGAAAGACGGCATGGACGTGATCAACCTCTCCCTCGGCGAGACCGAGATCGAGCCCAGCCGCGACGTGGTCGCGCGAGCGCTCGATGCCGCAGCCGATGCGGGAGTCGTCGCGGCAGTGTCAGCGGGCAACGATTTCGGGGAATTCGGCTTCGGCTCGATCACCTCTCCGGCAAACGCTGCAAAGGTGATCTCCGTTGCAGCCTCGAGCGGCGGTCACGGCAGCCCGGACGTGGACCAAGTGGCGGACTTTTCGTCCGCCGGGCCGACCCCGTACTCGCTCACGTTCAAACCAGACGTCACGGCCCCGGGCGAGGGCGTGGCGTCGGCGGCCCCGGGCGGCGGCTTCGTCGAGATCAGCGGGACGAGCATGTCCGCGCCGCACGTCGCCGGTGCGGCTGCAGTGCTGCGCCAGCGTCATCCAACGTGGACGCCTGGTCAGATCAAGTCAGCGCTCGTTCTCACCGGTGTCCCCGTTCACAACGGCGGCACGGCCGAGATCAACCCTCTGCGTGAGGGCGGGGGCCGAATCGATCTCGTTCGCGCCGATCAGCCGCTCGTGTTCGCGAGCCCGACCAACCTCTCGTTCGGACTGCTCAGACCTGGCGCGACCGCGCGGCGAACGGCGGTTCTGGCCGACGCGGGCAACGGTGGAGGATCCTGGAACGTGGCCACGAGCATTCCCGGTGCTCCGCTCTCGCTTCCGGCTCAGGCGAGCGTGCCTGGGCCCCTCACGGTCCGGGTGGTTGTTCCGCGCAACGCCCGTGAAGGTGACGTGACCGGCTTCGTCACTCTTTCGCGTGAGGGCACGAGGCGCAGGATCCCCTTCTGGTTCCGTGTCGAGCGGCCGAGGCTTCGGCTCGATCGACACGCTTCACTCGTGCGTCCGGGCGAGTACGCGGCGGACACGAGGCGCGGCGTAGCGCGCGTGTCGTCGTATCGTTATCCCGACGTTCCGCCCGGCCACGCCGCCTTCCCGGTCCGGCTCACCGGACGCGAGCTCGTGTACCGAATCCACATTCGGGCTCGGATCGCAAACTTCGGCGTGGCCGTAATCGCGCGCAACAGCGGTGTCGGGGTCGAGCCGCGCATCGTTCGCGCCGGAGACGAGAACCGGCTCGCGGGGTATACGGCGTTGCCGTTCGATCAGAATCCGTACCGCACTAGCTACGGGCGTCACCGGCTTGTCGCCGGCGTGGCCCTCCCCGCTCCCGGCTTCTACGACGTCGTCTTCGACACGCCGCGCGGCGCACGCTCCGGCCCGTTCCGCTTCCGGTTTTGGCAGGGCGACGTCCAGGCTCCCGCGGTTCGGGTGCTCGGCGTTCGCAACGAGTTCCTCGAGCTGGCGGTCAGCGACCGAGGCTCAGGGGTCGACCCGCTGTCGATCGAAGCCCGGATCGACGGCGGCGACGTCCAGGCCTCCTACGTGTCCGGCCGCGCGCGGCTGCCGGTGGCCGGCATTGCCCCCGGACGGCACACGTTGACCTTCACCGTCTCCGACTACCAGGAGACGAAGAACATGGAGAACGTCGCGCGCATCCTGCCGAACACGCGGACGGTGCGAACGACCTTCGTCCGGCCGTAGCCAGGCCTAGCGCTTCCGGTCGGTTTCCTCGATCGTCGGAAGCTCATTGAGATCGCGCTCGACACTCGCCGCGAACTCCTCGGTCTCGGTCCGAAGCAGCTTGAGCTGACTCTTACGATGCATGCGCTCACGGCGCTGCCTCGCCTCGTTACCGAATCGGCCGGAAAACCGTGGCCACTCCGCGCCGATGACGGCCGCAACAGTGCCGAGGAGTAGGGCGACCATCAACCAGCCCACGCCCGCATTCTACCCGGCGGATCCAGTGGTACATTCGTGACGTGCGCCTGGCCTTGCCCCTGCTGCTCGTGGCGGGTTTGGCGGCGCTCGCCTTCCCCGGCCGAGCGGCGGCAAGCGCCGGGACGGTCGTGCTCGAGACCTCGCCGATCACGGTCAGCGCCTTCGAAGTGGCGCGAGGAGTTCGCCTCGCCCCCTCGCCGAAGGTCGACGGGTACGTCATCGGCATGAGCGCGGAGGTCGTCGACGTTCTCGGCAATCCGGTGCCGATGCAGGACGTGATGCTCCACCACGTCGTCGTCGCAAAGGTCGGTGTGCCTGATTACACCTGCGGGGTCATCGAGGACTACTCCGGCGACATCTCGAATCTTCGGGCCGAGCGGTTCTATGCCGAGGGCGAAGAGCATTTCGCCCTTTCCCTTCCGGAAGGCTACGGCTACCCCAACCGCGGGCAGGACACCTGGGGTCTTCTGTACATGCTGATGAACCACCACCCGCACTCGATGGCGGTGAAAATCCGTTACACGGTCCGCTACGTGACCGGCGAGCCTCGATGCCGGAGAGCGGCAGGTTCGTCGCCGCCGGAGGCCATCTGCACGGCGGCGGTGTCTCACTGGATGTGACCGACACGAGCTGCGGGTCGCTGTTCACCTCGTACCCGACATGGGGCCTGGTCTTCCCGCGACCAGTTCTGCACGAGCCGGGTCCACTGCACATGACGGTGTTCGCAGATCCTGCCGGCAGGCCCGTGCGCGTGGGTGACACGTTGCGGCTCACCGCGACGTACGACAACTCACGTCCCCATGTTCGCGTGATGGGGATCATGATCCTCTACCTCGCGCCCGGCCCGGCGGGGTTCGCATCCCCGAGCATGCGGCGTGGCACCTTCTCTTACCGCTTCACCCGCCCAGGGACCTACCGACTCTTCTTTTCGCTGCATCCCGCACGCATGACTCAGCTCGTGGTCGTGCGCTAAACCCGGGCGGCCTCTGCGCCGATAAGCAGAGGCATGAGCGGCCAGCTTCTCCTTCCTTACATGGCCCTTTGGGCCAGCCTCATGCGGGCACTGCTCGTGCGAGCTCAGATCGCCCCGCCACTCTGTGGACGCTGCGGCCTCAAGCTGGAGCGATCCGAGCTCGGCGAGAGCATCTGTCACTGCAGTCACTAGCCGCAGGGCTACGATTGGCCGGTGAGGGAGATCCTCCCGGAGCTCGACCGCTGGCGCTCGCGCGGAGACCGAGTCGCGATGGCGCGGGTCGTGGCCACGCGCCGATCCGCCCCTCGGCCGATCGGGTCGAAGCTGATCGTGTCGGCGCAAGGAGAGCTCGCAGGCTCGGTGTCGGGCGGCTGTGTCGAGAGCGAAGTCGTCGAGGCGGCCCGAGAGGTGCTGTCCGGCGGCGAGCCTCAACTGCTCACGTTCGGCATCTCGGATGACCTCGCGCTCAGTGTCGGGCTCCCTTGCGGCGGTGAGATCGACGTCTGGGTGGACGAGCCGGCACCGGAGCTGCTCGACCAGCTCGGCGAGATCGTGCGGCGGGAGAGTTGGGCCGTCGTCCTGACCGATCTCGAGAACGGAACCTCACGGCTCTTTCGTCACGGCGAGGATCCTGTGGCCGACGATTTGATCCGAGCAGGCCACGGCCGGGTGGTGGAGCTCGAAGGCCGGCGCCTCTTCGCGGACGTCTTCGGTCCGCCGCCGCGACTGCTTGTGTACGGCGCGGTCGACACAGCGGATGCGCTGTGTGCAGCCGCGCGTGGCCTCGGCTGGCACACGATCGCCGCGGACGCACGCGCGCGGTTCGCCACGCCCGAGCGCCTACCGCATGCAGACGAGGTGATCGTCGCCTGGCCGGAGGAGACGCTCGCCCAGGTGCAGCCGGATCACGCGACCGCCATCGTTGTTCTCACGCACGACGACAAGTTCGACGTCCCGATGCTCGTCGGGGCGCTTGCGACCGATGCCTTCTACGTCGGCGCGCTCGGCTCCCGGCGGAATCAGGAGCGGCGTCGCGAACGGCTGCTCGAAGCGGGCGTGGATGAGTCGGCGCTCGAGCGGATCAGCGGTCCCGCCGGCCTCGACATCGGTGCGCACAGTCCTGCGGAGACGGCCCTCTCGATCCTCGCCGAGATCATGGCCGTGCGCGCCGGCCGCGACGGCGGCAGGCTCAAGGAGTCGAGCGGCCGCATTCACGCGGAGGTTGGCTAGCGAACTCGCTTATGCTCACGCTGGAGTTGCAAGACTGGTCCTTGTCGCCTTACTGATCGTCGGACTCGCTACCTGCGCGGGCTGCGGGAGTACGGCCGGTAACAACAAGTCTTCCGCCACCGGCTCCTGCTCGGATTCGACCTTCACGTCCAGCCAGTTGCATGAGGCGTCACAGAACAACGTGCCGTGTCGATCCGAGCTTGTGAAAGCAAGAGGGCTCGTTCTCGTCGCAACGAGAGACTTGTCGCGCGCCGGCCGTCAACTCCGGTCACTTACAGACGCGCTTCGCAAAGGAAAGGCATCTGGCAGCCTCGAGAGCGACTTCCTCGGGAGCTACTCCGGCGGAACCCAAGAATTTCAAGACGCTCTGGCCTCGCTTCGCCAGGCGGGCGGTCAAACGCTGGTGAGCGCGAGCGACGGCAAGGGGATTTTCAAGGAGGCCGGCTGCGCGAATTGCCACACGCTCGCGGCGGCCGGCGCACGTGGCACGGTCGGCCCCAACCTCGACCAGGTCCGGCCGTCGAAGTCGACGATCGCTAGAGCCGTCAGATACGGCCAGGGAACGATGGTGTCGTTTGGAGGAACGCTGAGCGCTGCCCAGATTCAGGCGGTTGCCGACTTCGTCAGCCGGCGCGCCGGGAAGTAGATCCTGCCGCCTAAGATTGCGACTCGCCGGCGCGAAAGGTGCGCATCGGCAGTCCTGCGAGCGGCTCGCCCCCGCCGGCCGTGACGAGCCAGGTGTCCTGCATGTAGAGGCAATCCACGCCGTTGTCGGCGATGACGTGCGGATGCATCGAGAAGACCATGTTTTCATCGAGCTCCGTGTCGATGCCCTCGCCGATCTTTGGATGCTCGATCATCGTCATGCCGATCGAGTGCCCCGTCACATGACCGAGGTGATAGCCGCGGTCGGTGAACCCCTTGGACACCGCGCGGTGCACGTCGTGAGCAGTCGCCCCGGGACGGAGCGCGGACTTCGCCGCCTCGAAGTACTCCTCGTAGGCCTCCACCATCCGGCTGACCTCCGCGTTCGGCTCGCCGAGCGCGCGCGAAACTTCGACCCAGTGGCCACCGGGGCCGGCGATCTCGAGTGACGGGATGCAGAAGCCCCCGAGGATCGTGTGCTTCCGTGCCACTGCAAACTCGGCCCCGATGAGCACCATGTTCATCGTCAGCCGCCCGCAGCCCTCCTCGACGAAGAGCCGTTCTGCGGGTGCAAGCACTTCCGCCGCCGACTTGCCCGGCCGGTACGCGCCGAGGAACGCCCAGAAGCCTTCGGTATTGATGCGCACCGAGTCCCGCACGGATTCGATCTCCTCGGCGCTCTTGACGGCGCGTGCCAGGTCGAATTCGACGTCGAACGGAACGAACTCCACGCGCAGGTGCGTGGCCTCGAAGTCTCGGACCGCCATCACGTAGTCGAGGCCGTACACGCCCACGCGCTGCGCGGCCAGGCGGTCGCCGATGTATTTGCCGGGTCGCTCGGCGAAGACCTGATCCTCGATCCATGACGTCCCGTGCTCCCCGACGTAGCGTGCCTCGGCCGGGAAGATGATCGTCGGGTCACCCTCGCGCGGCAGCAACACGTATGCGTAGCGGTGGACGATCACAAAGCCGGACATGTAGGTCACCGCACCCTCGAAGCCGGTGTACTCGGAGCCGCAGACGATGACGGCGTCCAGGTGCTGTTCCGCCATCGCGTCGCGGACGAGCCGGTAGCGGCGGTCGATCTCCTCACGGCTCACCATGACTGCTCCAACCCTTTCACGAGCGACCAGATCGCGCGGTTGAGCGGTGTCGGGACGCCGTGTTCCCGACCGAAGCCGACGATGCCGCCGTTGAGGTAGTCGATCTCCGTCGGACGGTGCGCTTCGACGTCCTGGAGCATCGACGCCTTGTGGTCGTAGGCGACCTCCGGCTTGGCCGCGTGGTCGATCAATTCCTCTGGATCGGCATCGAGTGAGATCCCCTGGGCGGCGGCGACCGCCTTGCCCTCGTCCACGAGGCCGCTGACGAGCCGCCGAAGACCGGGGTCGTCGCACACGCGGCCGTGCGTCAGGCGCGTCAGCGCACCGACGGGATTCGTGGCCGCGTTGAAGATCACCTTCCGCCACTGGGGACCGCGTGCGTCTCGCACCGCCGTCGCCGGCATGCCTGCCCGGGTGCATGCGTCGGCCAGCCGCTCGACCTCGGCGAACGGTGCCGGTCGCGGCTCGAAGGGCCCGAGCGTCGTGTCGCCCTTGACGTCCCACTGCACATGACCCGGCTCGACCAGCTTGCCCGCTGGGAAGGTCGTGCCGCGAATCACGCGCTCGGCGAATCTTGCAATCGCCTCCTCGTTACCCAGGCCGTTCTGGACGGTCGCGACGCATCCGCCAGTGAACGCGGCCGCCGTCGCCTCGACCGCGGCCGCCGTGTGCATCGCCTTTGTCGCGACAATCCCGAAATCGCACGCCGGCAGCGAGGCCGGGTCGGAGGTCGCCTGCAGCCGGCCCAGCACATCGCCTGCGCCGCTGAGCCGAAGGCCCGCACGGTTGATCGCCTCGACGTGCTCCCCGAAGAGATCGTACGCCCAGACCTCGACGTCTTCGAGCTGGGCGAGGTTGGCGGCGAAGAGCGAGCCGACCGCCCCGCAGCCCACGATGCACACCCTCATGAGTAGGACGCCTCTCTCGCCGCAACGAGGCGGTAGACAGCAGTCTGCAGAGGAGCGTCCACGGCATGACGCTCCGCCTCCCGGACGATCGCTCCGTTGATCAAGTCCACTTCGGTCGGTCGCCGAGCCTCGACGTCCTCGAGCATCGAGGGATAGTGCGCGCTTCCGCGTTTGGTGGCGAGGACGTTCATCTCCCAGGGATCGTCGCGCAGCTCGACGCTTGCTGCCGCAGCGACGAGCTTGCCTTCGTCCACGAGAGCGTGGACGAGATGGCCGAGATCGGACTCGACGTTCTCGGCAGCGAAGTGTGCATCGTGGGGAAGGCCAGTCAAGGCAGCGACACCGTTCACGGTCGCGTTGAAGATCAGCTTCGACCACTGCGCGGGCCGCAGGTCCGGCAGGGCCTCCGCCTCGAGACCCGACTCGATCAACAGCTGAGCGAGCTCCTGCACTCGTTCATAGGGCGTGTCGCCGTACGGCCCCAACCAGGTCGGAGTGTCGAGGATGTACTCCACATGCGTGTCGGAGTGTTTCGTCCCGCTCATGAACGTCACCGCGGAGATCAGATGCCACTCGCCATGGCGGCGCACGACCTCCTCAGCACCGAGACCGTTCTGGACCGTCGCGATCGTGGCGTCCGCGAACCGGCCGTTCAAAGACTGGGCAGCTTGTTCGAGACCGGTGGCCTTCGTCGCGATGATGGCCACGTCGAAGTCCGGCAGCTCGCCTGGATCCGGCGTCGCGGTCACCCGCGCGGTGAAGTCGTGCCGGCCGCTGACCCGGAGCCCTCGAGCGTTCAGCGCCTGCGCATGCTCTTGCCGGCGCGTGAGCACGAACACGTCTGCAACCTTTGCCAGATGCGCGGCGAAGAGACCGCCGATCGCGCCCGCACCGATGACGCATACCCTCACGCGAACTTCGTGTGCAGGTACTTCAGATACGGCTCGGGATCGATGCCGGATCCGGTCACACGTCGCAGCAGATCCGACGGTGCGTATCGACCGCCGTGGCGGTAGATCTGCTCGCTCAGCCACTCGCGCAGCGGGGCGAACTCGCCCCGTGCGAACTGCTCCTCGAGCTCGCCGAGCTCCGCACACGCGCGGTCCCAGATCTGCACCGAGACCACGTTCCCGAGCTGATACGTCGGGAAGTACCCGAAGAGCCCGGTCGACCAATGCATGTCCTGGAGCACGCCGTGCGCATCGTCCGGAACGTCGACGCCGAGGGATTCCTTCATCCGCGCGTTCCAGACCTCCGGCAGGTCACTCACCGCAATCGTGCCGGCGAGCAGCTCCCGTTCGAGCTCGAACCGCATGATGATGTGAAGCCCGTAGGTCACCTCATCGGCATCGCCGCGGATCGGCCCTGGCCGTACGGCGCTCACCGAGCGTACGAAGGAGACGTCGTCGACACCGCCGAGCGCATCGGGGAACAGCGCTTGCAGCTGCGGGTAGAACCATGTCCAGAAGCCGCGGCTCCGACCGACAAGGTTCTCCCACGTCCGGCTCTGCGATTCGTGGATCGTGCTCGAGGTGCCCCGGGCGAGCGGGGTCCGCGCAAAGGAGGGGTCGATGTCGAACTCGTACACGCCGTGCCCGAACTCGTGCATCGTCGAAAAGAGCGACGTGAGATCGCTCTCGTCGGTGTGCGTCGTCAGGCGGATGTCGCCGAAGCCGGGCTTCGCCGCGAACGGGTGCGGCGTCTCGTCGAGCCGCCAGGAATCGGGGTCGTAGCCGAACGCCTCCAGTACCAGTTCTCCCGCCGCTCGCTGCCGCTCGACGGGAAACGGGCCGGGGACGTCCTCGATCGGATCCTCGCGATGGCGGTCGACGAGCTGTAGGAGCTCACCCTTCAGCCGGGCGAAGATCTCCTCGACCTGCGCCGTCGTGAGGCCTTCCTCGTACTCGTCGAGGAGGACGTCGTACGGATCGTCCGTTTTGGGAAAGCACGCGATGTAACGGCGCCTGAGCTCGAGCTGACGCTCGAGATGCGGCTTGAAGGACTCGAAGTCGGACGCGGCCTTCGCCTCGTCCCAAGCGGCAACACCGATGCCGCCGGCCTGCACCAGCTCGCCGGCGAGCTCCGACGGAATCTGGCTGGCGCGCGTCCATTCGCGCTTCGTGATTCGGATGAGTGCGCCTTCGAGCGACTCGGGATCCTGCCCCTCGCCGTCCAGCTCGGTCAGAAGCTTCCCGATCTCGTCCGAGACAAAGCGCCTGTGCGCGAGTCGCGTCACGGTCGAAGCGATGTCCGCACGAGCCTTGGCGCCTGCGCGAGGCATCGACACGCGTGCGTCCCATTCGAGAACCTGCTGCGCATGAGAGATGTCAGCGATCTCCGCGAGGGCGGCCTTCAGCCGTTGGAGGCGCGGCGATTCGGTTGTGACCGTCAAACGGCCTGAGGCGCGAGCTTCTCGCGAAGGTAGTGCACGTACGGCTTCGCGTCGATCGGGCTCCCGGTCACGCGCTGGATCGTCTCCTGCGGCGTGAACTTGCGACCCAGGCGATGCAGGTGCTCGCGCAGCCATTCGCGCAGCTCCCCGAACTCGCCCTGCTCGAAGCTCTCGTCGAAATCGCCCAGGTCTTCCTTCGCCTTCTCCCAGATCTGGACCGAGATCACGTTGCCGAGAGCGTACGTCGGGAAGTACCCGAATCCACCCGCTGCCCAATGCATGTCCTGGAGCACTCCGTGCGCATCGTCGGGAACGTCGACCCCGAGATACTCGTGCATCTTTGTGTTCCAGGCCTCCGGCAGGTCCGGGACGGCGACACGGCCGTCGATCAGGTCCTGCTCGAGCTCGAAACGGAGAATGATGTGCATGTTGTAGGTGACCTCGTCCGCGTCGATGCGGATGAGGGAGGGTTCGACCTTGTTCACGGCGCGGTAGAACGCCTCCTCATCGACCGACCCCAACTGCGAAGGTAAGATCGCCTGCAGCCGCGGATAGAAGTACCGCCAGAACGAACGGCTTCGCCCGACGAGGTTCTCCCAGGTCCTGCTTTGCGACTCGTGGAGGCCGAGCGAAACGCCCGAGGCCAGTGGTGTCCCCGCGAGTGACTCGTCGACTCCCCATTCGTAGAGGCCGTGGCCGAACTCGTGCATGGTCGCGAAGAGCGAGCTGAGGTTGTCCGGGCGGAAGTTCGTGGTCAGGCGAATGTCGCGATGCCCCGGCGTGGTCATGAACGGGTGGGGCGTCTGGTCGAGCCGCCACTCCTCCTCCGTGTAGCCGAATCGTTGCAACACGTCGAGGCTGAAGGTTCGCTGTGCCTCCAGATCGAACGCCCCCTCCAGGAACGAGTCGTCGATCTCGCCTGTCTCGGCGATCTCGCGGATCATCGGCACCAGCTCCTCTTTGAGCTGGTCGAAGATCTCCCGCACCTCCGCCGTCTTCATGTTCGGCTCGAAGTTGTCGAGGAGGACGTCGTACGTCTCGTCGGGCGGATCGAAGCACGCGACGTAGCGATGCCGCAGTTCCAGATTCTCTTCGAGGTGCGGACGGAGAGCTTCGAAGTTCGAGTCCTCCTTCGCCGGCCCCCAGGCCGAGAGACCAAGCGCTGACGCGCGGCTGATCTCCCCGACGAGCTCGGGCGGGACCCGCGTCGCCTTCTCGTAGTCGCGACGCGTAACGCGGATCAGGCTCGCCTCGAAGGAGTCGTAATCCGAGCTCTCCTCGAAGTCGCGCAGGTCTTCGAGGAACCGGCCGATGTCGTCCGTCACGAAGCGTTCCTGCCCCAGGCGGGTGACCGTCGCGATCGCCTCGGCTCGGGCCGCTGCGCCCCCGGGCGGCATCATCACGCGCTGATCCCAAAACAGGAGTGTGGCCGCCTTCGTGAGGTCCTGTGTCTCGGCGAGCCGCTCTCGCAGTTGCTCGAACTTTGGATCGATCATCTGGCGAACTTTGTCAGAACGCGCAGGGGCCGGCGCCGCCGAAACGAGAGCTCCCGGCCGCCTGTGAGCCCCACCGGCCGAAGGATCAACACCAAGGCCATCAGGCTCCCGACGACCACGATGCGGGTGCCGGCGGGCAGGTCGAGCGACTGTCCGAAGAGGTGGATGCCGTTCTCGGCCTCGGCGAGGAACGAGTCGACGGCGCTGACGGCGAATGCTCCGATGACCGCGCCCCAGAGGCTCGTAGCGCCGCCGATCACGAGCATCGCCAGCGTGAGGAACGTGAGGTCGAGATAGACCGACTCGGTGTTCACCGGCAGCAGATGGACCAAGAGCCCGCCTCCGAACCCGGCCAGGGCTCCCGAGAGCACGAAGGCGAACAGGCGCTGGCGGTAGACGGACACGCCGACCGCGCGAGCCGCCGCCGCATCCTCCCGCGTAGCGCTGAGCAGGCGACCGAGCCGGCTCCGTCTGTAGGCGAATGCAACGACAACGGCGAGACCGGCTCCGAGCGCAGCCTGGAACAGGCCGGTGGTCTCGGGGACTGCGGAGAAGGTGCTGAGCCCCGGGCCGATCTTGTCCCAGTAGCGCAGGACGTTGTGCGTGATCTCGAGCACGCCGAAGGTCGCGATGCCCGCGGCGAGCCCGGAGAGCCGCATCAACGGGAGGCCGACGACGAGCGCGTACGCCGCGCCCACCGCAGCGGCGATCATGAGCGACCACACATTGCCGATGGTGTGGTCGCCGAGGACACCGAAGAGGTGCGGCATGATCGCGGGCTTCTCCTCGACGGGCATCGAAAGGACACCGGCCGCCCAGGCGCCGACGGCGACGAAGCTGATGTGTCCGAAAGAAAGCACGCCGGAGTTGCCGATGAAAACGTAGAGCGCCACGACGATCGCGACGTTGACCAGAGCGTTGATGACGTACGTTTCGGTCGAGGTGGAAACGAGGGTCCCGACGAGGGCGGCGACTCCGACGAGCGCGAGCGGCGCTAGCAGCTGCAGGACCTGGTCGGTACGCCTCATACTCGCTCCACAGCTCGCTGGCCTTCCCGGGTGAAGAGCCCGCCGGGCCGGATGAGGAGAACGAAGATCACCGCGGCGAAGAGGAACGACGGTAGGTATTGGCTCTGGTTTGTGGGGAGCGCGCCCCCGAGCAACCCGGACGCGAAGCCGATCGCGAAGCCGCCGAGCGTTGCCGGGACGAGCCGGTTCATCCCACCGAGTACCACTCCAGCAAGCACGAGGATCGTGTCGCGCAACGCAAAATCCGGCGTCACGAGCGGCGTCTGCACTGTGAGCATCACGGCGACGATCGCCGCGAGGACGCCCGAGACGAGCACCGCCGCGCCGATGACGCGACCCGCTCGCACGCCGAGCAGCTCTGCCGTGCGGAAGTCCATCGCCGCCGCGCGCATGTGCAGGCCGACCCGAGTGCGTCCGAGAAGGAGCACGAGCGCCAACAGAGACGCTGCCGCCAGGGCGGTGGCGACGATCGAGATCTTGCGGATGTCGACGCCGGAGATCATCACCGGCTGGTTCAACGTCGCGAGCGACGCGGAGATCTTACCGAGCGGCCCGAACCACAGCAACGCAACGCTCTGCAACAGGAACGCGACGGCGAACGTCGCGACGAGCATCACTGCGGGAGAATACGAGCGCAACGGGCGGAACACGATCCGGTCCATCACCAGCGAGAGGGCCAGGACAACCGCAAAGCACAGGACGATCCCCACGCCGACTGGCCAGCCGTGCTCGGACGCGAACGCGAGCGCGTACGCTCCGGCCATGACGAGCTGTCCGTAGGCGAAGTTGACGAGCCGCAGCACGCCGAACACGAGGCCGATCCCGACGGCCATCAGGGCGTAGATGCCGCCAAGTCCGATCGCGTCGGCGAGCGTCTGCCAGTCGATCCCCAGCACGGCAACCGTCATGCGAGATACGCACTCACGAGCGCCTCCGTGTCGCCGGCGGACTCCGGTCCGAGCGTGAGACGGAGCTCGCCGTTCGAAAGCACATGGGAGCGATCGGCGAGCGCGACGGTGCGCTGCGCACGCTGTTCCACGAGCAATACCGCAAGGCCACGGTCGCGGATCGAGCTGAGCACCTCGAAGACGAGGTCGACGACGCGCGGCGCAAGCCCGAGCGAGGGCTCGTCGAGCAAGAGCACTTCGGGATCGGCGACGAGCGCGCGCGCGATTGCGACCTGTTGCTGCTGGCCACCGGAGAGCGCGCCCGCCTTTCGGCGACGGGAGTCTCTGATCACGGGGAAGAGGGCGTAGACGCGTTCGAAGTCGGCCGCAGCACCGTCACCGGTTCGGCGGCCGGCGAGCCCAAGCCTCAGATTCTCCTCGACGGTCAGATCCGCGAAGATCCTCCGGCCTTCCGGCACGAGCGCGACGCCACGGCGCGCCACGTCTTCCGGCCGCCGGCCCACGACCGACGTTCCCTTGACGCGCACGTCGCCGCCTGCAGGCCGCACCGCCCCCATGATCGCGTGCAGTGTCGAGGACTTGCCTGCTCCGTTGGGCCCGATCAGGCCGACGA
>Ga0066710_100003186_pt1 | contig 13829 bp, 7 predicted proteins | sample GraSoiAngelo_159_FD_79666 | JGI IMG/M metagenome (GOLD analysis project Ga0066710, IMG submission 79666) | Grasslands soil microbial communities from the Angelo Coastal Reserve, California, USA - 14_1009_16_40cm | ecosystem: Environmental > Terrestrial > Soil > Grasslands | place: USA...
AGGCCCAGAACGGCCACATTTTCTTTGCCGCTTTCAAGAATCATTTGAATGGCGCGCTCCAGATGCTGCTGGTTGCTGGGAAGGACAGCTTCGAGTAGCGGTAGCTCCAGATCCAATTCCTTGGCGCGGTAGTTCAGCGCCCGCACATCCTTCGGCAGGCAAGAGCCGCCGAAGGCGAAACCTGGTTTGAGATAGCTGGCTGAAATGTTGAGCTTCGCGTCAGCGGTAAAGATTTCGGTCACCGCCTCCGCATCCACAGCCAATTCCTTGGCCAGAGTCCCCACTTCGTTGGCAAAGGAAACTTTAAGAGCATGCCAGGCATTGGAAACGTATTTCACCATCTCCGCCGCCCGAAACGAGGTTTCAAAAATCCGGCCCGGAGCCCAGGCGTAAAGTTCACGTAAAATTCCGCTTTGGACGCGATCGGCGGCTCCGATAACGGTCATTGCCGGTTCCAGGAAGTCAGCGACAGCCGTACCTTCTCGCATGAATTCGGGATTGACACAGACGGAGAAATCCTTCCCCATGCGCTTTCCGCTCGCCTGTTCCAGTGTGGGAATGACGAGACTCTCCGCGGTTCCGGGCAGCACTGTGCTGCGCAGCACCACCAGATGAAAAGAATCTTTTTGCCTCAAGGTCTCCCCGATCTGGCGACAGACAGGTTCAATATGTCCCAGGTCGAGTTTGCCACTGCGCAGGCTAGGGGTGCCCACACATAGAAAGGAGATTTCGCTATTGAGAATCGCGGAGGCGAGATCGGCGGTAGCATGCAGTCGGCAGGCGCGATGGGCTTCGCTAATCAGCTCCTGTACACCCGGCTCCATGATGGGGCTACGACCGGCATCCATGGACTCGACCTTGGTGAGGTTCAAGTCCACACCTATGACCCGATTGCCCTTGTCGGCTAGGCAAGCAGCAGTGATCGTTCCCACGTATCCTAAGCCAAAGACGCTGATCGAGCGGCTCATAGCAGAAGTTGTATCCTAGATGCACCTGCCTGGGAGTAAGGACGCGCGTACGAAGTGGGGGCAACTTGCTTGCCGAACCCCGACGGTGAAACCTCGCTCTTCAGCATTGAATATTTATTTTCATTCATTTGGAAGGTTACCAATATTCGCCTAACAGTCATGGCCCGAGAAGCGGAATTATGTACAAAGATTTTCTCATTTGTCGTAAGGCTTTCCTGTCCGAAGTTTGCGGCGAAAGGTAATATTTAATAACGGCTGGCTATTCATTGGAAAGTGAATTGCGAACTACAGAGTCTTAATTCGTCCATCTCAACAACATACACCATAGTCTAATGAATCCAACCGGTCCTGATACCGCGGCGGCTCCGATCGAGGTGAACGAAATAGATTCGGTGCCGGCTTCCGCGCGGGCGCATGCGCCCCAGGTCCGGAATGTTTTCTTTCTTCTCGATTCATTCGAAGTCGGTGGAACTGAAACGCAAGCAGTCGAGCTAGCTCGCCGCTTGGCCTCGGCCGGGCGTCGAGTGACCCTCGGCGTGTTGCGGGCCGAGGGGCCGCTCGCCGAAAGGCTCGAGGATTCAGCAGTTTCCGTTATGGAGTTTCGGCCCCGCGGTGGCATAGACTCTCCGGGCGGGATATACCAGTTGCTGCGCCTGGCGGCTTTTCTTCGCCGCGGACGTTTTGATGTGGTTCACACTCATGATTTGTGGTCCAACCTCATGGGAGTACCTGCAGGCTGGCTGGCCCGCGTGCCGGTCATCATCTCTAGCCGCCGCGATCTGGGGCATCTTGCATGGTACGAGGGCAGCCGGCGGGTTTGGCTGCGCCGAATCCAGAGCCTTTCCCATGCGGTATTGACCAATTCGACGGTGATCCGTCAAGCCTTGATCTCCGATGATCGCTTCGCGCCAGAGAAGGTGCGTGTCATTCCCAATGGGATTGATTTGAAAAAATTCTCCCGCCGCTTCCCCGACCGAACGCGAATTTTTCCCGGCCCTTTCGAAGGGAGCACGATCGTGCTCGTGGGCAACATGCATACCGATGTGAAAGGCCATCCTTGGCTGATATCGGCGGCTGCGGCCGTCATCCGCGAGTTTCCCAAGACCCGCTTTGCCTTCGTCGGGGATGGCCAGCAAAGGAGCACATTCGAACGGCAAGTAGCGGGCCTAGGACTGGGGCAGAATTTTCTCTTTTTAGGACGTCGCTCCGACGTTCCTGAAATTCTGGCCTGCTCGGATATTGGGGTGCTGCCGTCCCAGGCCGAAGGCTTACCGAACGCGCTACTGGAATACCTGGCGGCTGGTTTGGCCGTGGTGGCCAGCCATGTCGGTGGAAATGTCGAGATCGTCGAGGACGGTCAGACCGGGCTCTTGGTTCCTCCCCAGGATTCGCAGGCGCTGGCCGCCGCCATTCTTCGTCTGCTGCGCGATCCTGACCTGGCGCGCAGACTGGCACAGAGCGGCCATAACTACGTGGCTCAGAAATACAGTTTCGAGCGCCTGGTCGATAGCACGGATCAGCTCTATACCGAACTTCTCGGCCGGGCAAAGGATCTGCTAGCATGCCAACCACTGGAGTGAAGAATCGCTGGCAACGCTTGCGCTCTATGGGCCGCGAAGAACTCGCGCTCCGCCTCGGCCAGCAGCTCCGCTCACGGCTCGATGTCTTTCGATACCGGAGTGGTTTTCCCATAAAACCGGAACCGTTGTTGCCCGTACCCCCTTATACGCCGAACTTCTTCTTTGCTGCCGAAGATGTTTCCCGATTATGCGACCTCCTGCGTCGACGCTTACCGAAACAGGCTGAGGAAATTCTCGCCCGCGCGGAACGGATTTGCCTCCACCGCTTCGATCTGCTGGGGTATGAGGATCTTTACTATGGCGAGGATATTGATTGGCACTGTGATCGCGTACACGATCGGCGGGCGCCACGTAAGCCCTGGTACAAGGTTCGTTACCTTGATTTCGCCGAGGTTGGGGACAGCAAAGTCACATGGGAGCTGAATCGACATCAGCACCTGGTGACGTTGGCCAAGGCCTACCGTCTTACTGGCAACGAGAAGTTCACCGAGGAATTGTTCCGCCAGTGGCAGCATTGGCATGCCCAGAATCCCTATCCGTTCGGGATAAACTGGGCCAGCAGCTTGGAAGTAGCTTTCCGCAGCCTGTCTTGGATCTGGGTTTATTTTTTGTTAGCGGGTAGCCGGGCCATGCCGGCATGGTTCCGCGAGGAGTGGCTGCGAGCGCTGGCCGTAAATGGACGCCACATTGAAATTCATCTGTCCAAGTATTTTTCTCCAAACACTCACCTGTTGGGAGAAGCCGTGGGATTGTTCTTCATCGGAACCCTGTGTCCCGAGCTTTCTTCCGCAGAGCACTGGCGGCAGCGCGGATGGCGGACGGTCGTCGACGAGGCCAACCGGCAAGTACAGCCGGACGGCCTACATTTTGAGCAGTCCACCTATTACCACGTGTACGCAGTCGATTTTTTCCTGCATGCGGCGATGCTGGCCCTCGTCAACAATACTCCGGTGCCCGCCGAATTTGAGCGCAATCTCGAGCAGATGCTGGATGCGATATGTACCCTAGGGCGGGCGGGAGTGCCCCCGCAACTGGGCGATGACGACGGAGGGCGGGTGTTCGATCCGCGGCGCAATCGCGCCGAGCACATGTTAGACCCTCTGGCCACGGGGGCCGTGCTGTTTGAACGCGGCGATTTCAAGCGGGTTTCCGGCGGCTTGCGCGAGGAAACCATTTGGTTGATCGGCCACCAAGGTGTCCTCGAGTTCGATCCCCTGGCGGAGAAACTTCCTGCCTACGATTCGGTCGCGCTCGAGGCTGGCGGTTTGTACGCCCTGGCGGGACCAAGTGGCGAACAGTTGCTGATCGATGCCGGGCACCAGGGTGCTCTCAGCGCCGGACATGGCCACGCCGATGCGCTCTCGATTACCCTGAACTGCGGCGGTCAGATGCAGCTTGTGGATTCGGGTACGTGCGAATACGTGGGTGCCGGCTCGGAACGGAGTCGATTTCGCGGCACCGCCGCCCATAACACACTGGTCATCGACGGGCTGCCGCAGGCCGACCCCGGGGGACCGTTCGGCTGGATCAATTTGCCGCAGGTGAAATCGGAAGCTTGGATCAGCGGGCGACACTTCGATCTATTCATCGGCAGCCACGATGGATATCGTCGGCTCCCGAATCCAGTGCTGCATCGTCGATGGGTGTTTTCGCTCAAAGCTGATTTCTGGTTAGTGCGTGATCTCGCTCTCGGGCAAGGGCAGCACCGGCTGGATCTCCATTGGCACCTAAGTCCGCATCTTGTGCCCGGCAATGAACATCCGGAGGCGTTCTTTAGCCTTGCCGGAGGAAGCGGGCTATGTGTGATCACAGCCGAAAACGAAACTTGGGCGCGCGATGTCCGCCGGGAGTGGTTTTCTCCGGTGTACGGTCGCAAGGAAGCTCTGAACGTGCTGCACTTCGGTACCGTGGCAGCTCTACCTGCGGAATTTGTAACCTTGTTAAGGCCGCTCGGGGACGGGAGAGTACCCGCAACCACGTTCCGCCATCTGAAAACAGATGCAGCGGCGGAAGTCTCCGGCTACCACTATGAGGCGGCGGACGAGGAGCACACTGTTTTTTTCGCCAGTCCAGGAAGAGCCTGGAGCTATGGATTCTGGGAGACCGATGCTGAATTCCTGTATTGGGGCAGGAGGCGAGCGCGACACTTGCTCATCTCGTGGAACGGCTCCTTCATCAAAGCCGCCGGCCACAGTCTGATTTCCTGCCCCCGGCCAACATGGTGCGAAGTCTCGATCCAGGATGACGCGATTGAGGTCTCTGGCTCCGGTGCGGATCTCCTAACCGACGAACAAGCCCTGCGCAATTTAGCAGTCGACCGGGAACCGGCATGGACGAGTCCAGTGGCCGGTCCGAGTCAAGGAAGGTGAGAGTCGATGTGTGGAATTTGCGGGATTTTTTATCGCGATAAGCGCCGAGCGATCGATCCCGACACGCTCGCGCAGATGAACTGGCGCATCGCACATCGTGGTCCGGATGACGACGGCTTCTTCATCGAAGAAAACATCGGATTGGCCATGCGCCGGCTTAGCATCATCGATCTCAAGACTGGGCATCAGCCGATCACGAACGAGGATGAGAGCCTATGGATCGTCTATAACGGCGAGATCTACAATCACCAGCAACTCCGCGATGATTTACAGGCGCGCGGGCATCGCTATAAAAGCAAAAGTGACACCGAGAGTATTCTTCACGTGTATGAGGAATACGGTCCAGGATCGGTTGCGCACCTAAGGGGTATGTTCGCTTTTGCCATTTGGGATCGACGAAGCCGGCGTTTGTTTTTAGCGCGTGACCGCCTGGGCATCAAACCGCTCTACTACCGCTGGGATGGACAGACTCTGCTATTTGGCTCCGAGATTAAGGCTATTCTTGCCTATCCCCAACTGAAGGCGGAATTCAACCCCGGCACTTTGCGGGAATATCTCGCGTTCGGCTACATTGCCGGGGCGGAAACTATGTTTGCCGGAATTCGGAAGCTGCTTCCCGGACATACCCTGGAGCTGGACGAGTCGGGCGAGTTGACCGTCAAACCATATTGGGATCTGTCCGCGTCACCCGAGACCGATCACCGACCTCGTAGTTACTATGTCAACCGTTATCGCGAGCTGCTCGAGGAGGCTGTTTCCAGCCACCTCATGAGTGATGTGCCCGTGGGCGTGTTCCTCAGCGGAGGTCTGGACTCGAGCGCGGTAGCGGCGCTAGCCACCAGAATCCGCAAAGAGCCAATTGAAACCTTTTCCGTGGGATATGGCGAGGAGGGCTACAGCGAGTTGCCCTATGCCCGGCAAGTGGCCGATCACTTGGGCTCAAAGCACCACGAAGTTCGGCTCAGCCGTCAGGAATTCTTTGAGAGCTTGCCACAACTCATCTGGCATGAGGACGAGCCCATCGTTTGGCCATCCAGCGTTTCCCTGTACTTTGTGGCTCGGCTTGCCCGCGAACGCGTGACGGTGGTCCTCACCGGAGAAGGCAGTGATGAAACCTTAGCCGGGTACGCGCGCTATGCCTGGACACTCAAGAACACCCGCATGGACACGGCTTATCGGCTGCTGGCACCGGAGATCCTGCGCCGCTCAATTCGCGCTGGCATCCGCTCCAGCCCTCTTCCGGCCGCGCTCTATCGCAAGCTCGAGCATACGTTCCTCGTGCGCGATGGAAGTTCGTGGGCGTCGTTCTATTTCGACAATTTTTACTCTGCCATTTCATCCAGCGAAGCCGATGCTTTGTTGATGGATGAGGTGAAGGCCAGCGCAGGAAATGCCTATGACGCTTCCATGTTTCACTGGGCGAAATCTTCCGGCGACTTGCTTCATCGCCTTCTCTATACCGATATCAAAACCTACCTGGTTGAGTTGCTGATGAAGCAGGATCAGATGAGCATGGCGGCATCGATCGAAAGCCGGGTCCCCTTCCTGGATCACGCCTTGGTGGAATTCACGGCCCGTATCCCGGCGGAATATTCCATCCATGGTTTCGCTGGGAAATCGATTTTAAAATCCGCAATTGAAGATCTCCTACCCCGCTCGATCGTGTATCGCAAAAAGATGGGATTTCCTACGCCCTGGTCCTATTGGCTGGAACAGCCGCAACTTGCGGACTTGCGACGGCTACTGCTTGAAGGACGAACCCTCGAGCGAGGATGGTTCAAGAAGGCCACAATTGAACATCTGTTCCGAGAACATGCTGCCGGCCGTCGCGATCACGGAAACCGTATCTGGCGCCTATTAAGCCTGGAGGTCTGGATGAGGGTATTCCTCGACGGACAAACTCCAGCCATGCAGCCACCAGTTTTGGAGTTTTCCAAGAGCGTGGCGCCGCGATAGCTGAGAGGCAGGCGTCCGCTGCAAAGATCAAGTCATTTCGAGTCCACATGTTAAAAACCATAGGGCGGGCGGTTCTCAAAGTCCTGCGCAGCGCGCGCGTTTTTGAAAGGGTTGCCAATAGTAGCTGGCGGAGGAACCGGCTGCTCATCCTGTGCTATCACGGCGTTGCCCGCGGCGACGAGCACCTCTGGCGGCCACATCTTTATATGCATCCCAGCCTCTTTCGGCAGCGGCTGGAGCTCCTGAAGCGCGGAAACTACAACGTCCTTCCCTTAGCAACCGCCTTGGCGCGGCTTCGCCAGCAAGATTTGCCCGAGCGTAGTGTTGCCATCACTTTTGATGACGGCGCCTTTGACTTCTACGATCAGGCTTATCCGCTCGTCAAAAGCTACGGTTTTCCCGTAACGGTTTACCAAACCACCTACTACAGCGAATATTCAAAGCCGGTTTTCAATCTGATTTGCTCCTACATGCTATGGAAGCGGAGGGGATCGGTGCTCCCGGATGGAAAACCAATCGGGCTGCCCGGATCGCTCGACCTGAAGACAGAAGCGAGGCGCATCGAGATCGTGCGCTCGTTACTTCGCACCTCGGAGGCGGATGGGATGACGGGAGCGCAAAGGAATGATTTGGCTGCGCGGTTGGCCGAGCTGTTGCACTTGGATTATGACCAGATTCTGGCCAACAGGACTCTGCAGCTCATGAACCGTGACGAGATCGCGCTATTGGCTGCCGAAGGCGTCGACTTCCAACTGCACACCCATCGCCATTCGACTCCGATTGATGAGAAGCTCTTTCGCAAGGAGATCCAGGATAACCGCCGCTACCTCCCGCAATCGGGCAGAAATGCCGTCCACTTTTGCTATCCGAGCGGTGTGTATCGCGACGATTTTCTACCCTGGTTGCGGGCAGAGGGAGTCATTTCGGCCACCACATGCAATCCCGGCCTGGCATCGGGCGACGCAGACCCGTTTCTGCTTCCTCGGCTGGTAGACACCTCCGAGATCAGCGCCGTGGAATTCGAGAGCTGGCTGACAGGAATCCGCCCGCTGCTCCGCTCGCCTAAACCTGCGTCCAGGATCGTGCCCATCGCGGCTGGGCGCAGCTCTCAAGTAATGATCGACTGAGCGCGACTAGCGACCCGATGATTGGGCGGGCACATACTCTTTGAGCAGCGCTGCCAGGGGACCGGCCAGATCAGGCCCACACGCGAGCAGCCCAGGTAACCAAGGATGCGGCTTATTGCAGCGCAGAGGTTCATTGTTGAGCGTGCGCAGGAAGCCTCCAGCGCTCTCAATTAACGCAGCACCCCCGGCTACGTCCCACTCATGCTTGGGAGTCAGCGTGAAGGTGCCATCCGCCATGCCGGCCGCGACCAGCGCCAGCTTGTAAGCCACCGACCCTGTGGGTCGAATTCTGAATTTTCCATTCTCGAAGATCTTCCATTCGCCGCGCTTGACCTCGCTGCGGCTGGCAAGAATAACCGCACCCTCGAGAGTAGTTCTTCGAGTCGGGCCAGCGGGTTTGCCATTGTATGTCAAGCCGGTATCGAGCGAGCCCAGGAAAGTATCTTGCGTGGCTGGGTTCAATATTCCCGCGGCCACGGGTCGGCCATTTTCGACCATGGCCACTGAGACACAGAATTCCGGAATACCAGCGACAAACTCGCGCGTGCCATCGAGCGGATCCACCACCCATACCCGCTTCTGCTCCAGTCGCACCAGGTCGTCCACGCTTTCTTCCGACAGCCAGCCTTCTCCATCCCTCAGCAGCAGCTTGCGCAAGGCCGCATCCACAGCTTTATCGGCTTCCGTGACCGGATCATGTCCAGCCTTGAACTCGGCTACGACTTCGCCGGGCGTGAAGCGAGCTAGGATTTTTCCGGCGGCATCGAGCGCCAATTGAATTCTCTCCAGAATTTCGGGGTACGAGTGTGTGGTCATCATTTCTTGAAGGGAAGCATTGTGGGGTCCCAATTCTGGTTTGATCAAGCCCAAAGCATCCGGACTCCGCTGGCCAGGAGAATCACGCACAGAATTCGCCGTAGCCAGGGCACGGGAACGCGAGTGCTCAGGTGCGAACCGAGCAGTCCGCCAGGGATGGAGCCGATCAGCAAGGGACCGACCAGACCTGGATCGACGTTCCCTAAACGCCAGTGCAGCAGTGTGGTTAATCCCGTCAGCGCTACCGCGTGTACGATGTCGGTGCCAACCATCACTTTGGGCGGGAAACTGTAAAGCAACAACAACAGCATCATAATAATGCTGCCCGAGCCTACCGAAGTCATTCCCACCAAAGCGCCTGCCAGCAGGCCCACGAAGGACATTCCCACAAAAGACTTCATGGTCGGGGGACGATTGGACACGTGATCCTCAATCCGTCCCTGGAACATGAGCAGGCTAGGAATGAAGATCAGGAGAAGTCCGACCGCAGACTTGATGAAACTATTCACCTCATCGCCGTACAAGGTACGCAGGTGAGCCAGAAAACTCACTCCGATGATGGATCCGGGGAGGCTACCCGCCGCAAGTGCGAGCACTACCTTGCGGCGGACTGTCCCTTTGCGAAGATGAACGATGCTGGATCCAATCTTGGTGACGAAATTGAACGCCGCGTCCGATCCCACCGCCACGATCGGAGGCACCTTGAGCGCGAAAATCAAAAGTGGTAGCAAGAGCACGCCGCCCCCGAGCCCGGTCATCCCGATCAGGGTACCCACCACCAAACCAATCACGATCTTGGCAACCATGCTCTTTGCTGAATCGCTCGCTCCGAGATCTGCGCTTTCGTCTAAGCGGGGGGGGCGCTGGAACTGATTCCGATGAAGCCTTCTCGCTCAAGATGCAGAATGATCTCTTGTGCGGCTTCTTCGGGTGTCATTTCCGCGGTGTTAATCACCACCTCGGCATCCCTGGGTTCCTCGTAGGGATCCGAGATGCCAGTGAACTCCTTCAGGATTCCGGCGCGCGCCTTGGCGTACAATCCCTTGCGATCCCTCTGTTCGCAAACTTCGAGCGGCGTCGAAACATGCACCAGGATGAATCCGCCCAAGGGCTCGATCATGGCGCGTACGTGTTTACGGAGGGCGTCGTAAGGCGCAATCGGGGCACAGATCGCGATCCCGCCGTTCTTCGTGATCTCCGAACCAACGTAGCCGATGCGGCGGATATTGATGTCGCGGTGCTCCTTCGAGAATCCCAGTTCAGAGGAAAGGTGTTTTCGCACCAAGTCGCCATCGAGCAGGGTCACAGGACGGCCGCCCTGTTCCAGGAACTTCGTACGCAGAACGTTAGCGATGGTGGATTTGCCCGAACCGGAAAGACCGGTGAAGAAAATTGTCAGGCCTTGCTTGTGTCGTGGTGGATAGCTGCGCCGCAGTTCCTCGACAACTTCCGGGTAAGTGAACCAGCTTGGAATGTCTCCGCCTTCGTTCAGACGCCGGCGAAGATCGGTGCCAGAAAGATTGAGCACGCGGGCTCCGTTCAAGACCTCGTCCTCGGGCACGTAGCGGTCCTGGTCTGCGAGGTAGACCATCATGTTGAAGGGAACCATGGTGACCCCAATCTCGGCCTCGTGCTTTTGGAACAGATCCTGGGCTTCAGAGGGACCATAAAAGGGTTTACCGTCACCGTCTTTGCCGGGACCGGCGTGGTCTCGCCCCACGATGAGGTGCGTGCAGCCATGATTCTTACGGATGAGTGCGTGCCAAATGGCTTCCCGCGGCCCGCCCATGCGCATCGCCAGCGGTAGCATTGCCAGCTTCACGGTTCCCGCCGGGTATTTGGATATCAGCAACTGATAGCAGCGAACGCGGGTAAAGTAGTCCACGTCCCCCGGCTTGGTCATTCCCACCGAGGGGTGCAGGAGGAGATTCGCTTCTACGCTCTTCGCGGCACGAAAGGTAAGTTCCTGGTGGGCACGGTGCATGGGGTTTCGGGTCTGGAAGGCCACCACGCGGCGCCAACCCAAGCGGGAAAAATCCGCCCGCAGCTCGGCGGGGGTGAGGCGCAGAGTGCGGTAATCATAGTGCGCGGGCATGCCCCCCCCTCGGATCCGGCCGCCCACATACCAGGGACCGCTTTTGTTCAAAACGTAATCCGCTCCCGGATGTGCGGTGCTGGTAGTCCGAAACACCGCTTCCGCCTCGGCCTTGCGGTTGGGCTGCCAGACATCTTCTACCTCAAGCACCGCCAACATGACACCTTCGGCATCGCGCAGCGCAACCTTGCTGCTCCCCGGCTTTAAAGACTTCGCAAATTCCTCCGTGACATCGAGCGTGATGGGGATCGGCCAGATTAGGCCGTTCGCAAGCCGCATGTTCTGACAAACGGATTCATATTCGGCGCGGCCCAAAAATCCGCGTAACGGCGAGAAGCCACCGCTCATGAGCAATTCCAGGTCGCAAATCTGGCGCGGGCTCAGGTCCCAAGAAGGCCATTCCCGCGAGTGAGCCTTCAATTCGCTGATTCTTTCCGGTTCTTCGATGAGATTAACGAGTTCCCCGCCGTGGGGGGCAATCAGATGGCCTGTCGAAGCAGTCAACTCCCTACACCTCCTTGGTCCTTATCCATTCCACTTGCCTATCGCGGTGGATTTTTCCAGACCGTCTGACGATGCTGGCCGTGCAATCTAGAACAGAAGAAGCGGCACGCATGCAACAAGGTTCCTGCAGAGTACCGCCTTCCCATACTACACAAAAACTTGCCTTCGGAGAGAGCAGATTTTCTCGACCGAAAGCCCCCAGCTACACGCCGGTAGTCTATTGAACGGTTAAAACTGCCATCCCGCTGACCCCGTCGAATTTTGCCTTTATGGTCGTCGTTCCCGCTGACACGCTGCTTGCCACTCCCCGAGTGTTGATCGTGGCGACGCCGGCATCCGATGAGCTCCACTGTGCCTGATAAGTGAGGGTAAACACAGATTGGTCGCTGAATGTGCCCGTCGCAGTGAACTGCTGTGAGCCGCCCAACCCGATCGCGGCACTGGCTGGCGTCACGGCAATCGATGCCAGGGTCGCACTGGTCACGTTAAGCGTTGCCGTCCCGATTTGCCCGTCGAAGGCGGCAGAAATCGTCGTAGTTCCGGGCGCGGTGGCGGTAGCTAGTCCAAAACTCCCCTTGGTATTGCTGATCGTCCCTACCGAAGAAGCAGACGACGTCCAGGTCACAACCGAGGTCAAGTCCTGGGTATCGCCATTGGCGAATGTGCCGAGGGCCTTGAACTGCACATTGATGGTGGCGGGCACGCTTGTGTTGTGAGGTGTGACCTGGATGAAACTCAGGGTCGCGGATTCCACGAGCAGTTGGGCACTGGCACTCAGAGAGCCGGATTGGGCACTGATGGTCGCAATTCCACCGGACTGTCCTGTCGCCAAGCCAGCAGACACAGTTGCAATGTTCGTATTTGAGGATGACCAGGTTACCCAAGAATTCAGGTTCTGTGTAGTTCCGTCACTAAAGCTGCCGACGGCATTGAATTGCAGACTCGAACCCGGCGCAACCAGCCCGCTCGAGGGGGTCAGCGAAATCGATGTCAGGGTCGCCGAGCTCACGGTCAACCTACTCGATCCGGCGGCAGAAGCGCCCGCATAACTGAAACTGGCAGTGATGTTGGCGCTTCCGGCACTGGCTCCCGTGGCTATACCAAAGCTTCCTGGAGAATTCCCCACGGTTGCGACCGCAGTGTTGTTTGAACTCCAACTGACAGTGCTGGTGATGTCTTGCGTCGTAGAATCGTCAAACACCCCTGTGGCTTTGAAATTTGCATGCGCCGATGTGGGGATGGTCACATTCTGCGGGGTAACGGAAATGGGGACGATCTTGGCGCTGGTCACTGTAAGCGTTACTGAAGCCGTGGCCGACCCTAGAGTGGCGGTCACGGTCACGGTTCCCGGAGCAACTCCGAACCCAAGTCCATTGGACGCGCCGATCGCTAGGACGGATATATCGGACGACGACCATGCCGACTGATAGGTGACGCCACGCGTGCTGCCATCATTGAACGTACCGATTGCCTTGAACTGAATGTTCGTGCCCTGCGCGATCACCGCGTTGGCTGGCTGAATCGAAAGGGAAGTGAGATTGGACGCATTCACGGTGAGCGACGTAGAGCTCGTTAGCGACTGGAACACTGCCGAAATCGATGTAGTTCCAAGATTTCTTGCCGTCGCCAGACCGCTAGTGCTGATCGAGGCAATCCCGGTTTGGGAAGAATCCCAGGCAACCACATCGGTGACATTCTGGGTGGTGCCGTCGGAGAAGCTTGCCGTGGCGGTAAACTGCTGGGCCAGTCCCAAGGGCATTGTGAAATTCACCGGACTAATTGAAATCGAGGTTGCGGACGCAGAGCTCACCGAAACCGAAGCCGCAGCCGAAAGCGATCCCGAAGTGACCGTGATCGTGGTTGCACCAGCCGCCAGTCCCAAGACCAAGCCCTGGGTCGGGGCAGAATTGCTTATCGTAGCTACGGCGGTACTTGATGAGGTCCAGTTCACGCTACCCGTAAGATTCTGTTTGCTGCCGTCGCTGTAAGTGCCCGTGGCGATGAATTGCTGGGTGGTTTGAGGAGCGATGGAGGCAGTTGACGGAGTTATAGCAATCGATACCAAACTGGGAGCTATGGTCAGGCCAAAGGATCCACTGACGCCAGAAATTGTTGCAACCACGGAGCAGGCGCCGCTTGCTTTCGCCGAAAGCACGCCACTCGCAGACACACTACCGACCGCCGAGTTGGATGAACTCCAGGCCGCCGAGCTGGTCAGGTCCTTGGTCGTGCCGTCGCTGTAAGTGCCGGTCGCTTTCATCTGCTCGCTCTGGCCCACTGTCAGGTTCGCGCTGGGCGCCGTTACCGCTACCGAGGCGAGATTTATCTGGGGAGTAGGGATCGGGGAAGTATTCGGTCCATTTCCGCCGCCACAACCGGTCAGCAACGTGGCAGCCAGCAAAGCTGTTGCTGGC
>Ga0066710_100003187_pt1 | contig 13829 bp, 15 predicted proteins | sample GraSoiAngelo_159_FD_79666 | JGI IMG/M metagenome (GOLD analysis project Ga0066710, IMG submission 79666) | Grasslands soil microbial communities from the Angelo Coastal Reserve, California, USA - 14_1009_16_40cm | ecosystem: Environmental > Terrestrial > Soil > Grasslands | place: USA...
CCACTGAAAACATTTGCCGGAACACTGCAACTCCTTCGCAGACGTCTCGGCCGCTTGTATTGCTCTGCCGTGCGAACGCAAGTTCTCGCGTCTTTTCCAGTCTCCCGACGTCGTCACGACGCCCTGTCGAGTATCGCTCTTGCATCTCTTTCTTTGTAGATGGACATGACGACTTCTTCAGATGGACAAGGTGACGACCGACGAGATGACGAGCAAGGAGACGGAGATGAAGGGACGGCCGGAGCTACCAGAATGGGGGACAGGATGAGCGGGCGGAAGCAGCCGCAATTTTCGCCGCGGGACACGGAGAAGACCGACGCCGAGAAGCTGATCCGGGGTTATCCGTTCGGCACCGTCGCGTCGGCGCTGCAGAAGGAGGTCCGCCGCGGCGACCTGGAGGGCGCTGTGTACTGGGGCCTCATCCTCTACGAGGCAGCGCCCCAGTACGCCTGGAAGCGCGTGCTGGTGACGGCCGCCGAGGACATCGGGTTCGGCGATCCGGAGGTGGTCGCGAAGGTCTGCAGCATGGCGGCGGCCTGGAAGGTGGCGAAGGAGGGGAGCTGGTATGTGAGCCCCCAGCTTTTCACGATGGCCGTGGTGATGCTCTGCCGCGCGCAGAAGTCGACCGTGGGTGGAGGACCTGCAGACGTCGATTCTCTGGCCCATGCGGACCGACAAGGAGAACGCGACCGGCTGGCGGCGGCCCGTGCTGCCCGAGCACGAAGACGCTCACACGGCGGCCGGCAAGGCGCGGGGTGCGACCTGGGCGGAATGGTACGGCGATCGTCATATCTGGTTCGGGATCCCGGTGAACGAGTACACGAAACGGCTCTGGGAGCTCTATCCGGAGTGGCGCCCGACGAGACGGGCGCCGTGATCGAGCGTGGGCCGGAGGAGGAGCGATGAAGACGAACACGGAGGTTCGGAAGCCGCGCCTCGCGGCGCGGACGATCCCCACGATGGGTCAGAAGGTAGACGACCTGGCCGAGCTGCGAAGCCTGGTCCGACGGGCGCAGGTCGCCGAGCGGCAGTTGACCGCGGAGATCTCGAGCTACCTCGAGATGACGGGCCTGGTCGCCCTGCACGGTGCTCGAGCAGCGGCCCGGCTGGAGACCTGGAAGGTCATGACGGTGGACGCCGCTCGGCTCTTTGACCTCGTTGGCGTATCCGCGCTCAAGGCGATGTCGGTGTCCATCGGCGCCGCCAGGAGACTTGTGGGCGGGGCAACGCTGGATGCGATCGGTGAGCGGAAGTCGCAGCGCGTACTGCGGGTCGAGGAACTCCTTCGTCGCGACGTAGAAGGCTCAGATGGCGGGCCGCGTGAGGAAGCGTGAGCGATGACACACCAGATCAGCGAGGTGAATGGCCGGGCCGAGATCGCGTACGCAGGCGAGACGCCGTGGCACGGTCTCGGAGTGAAGGTCGACGGGCTTCAGACGGCGGAGGACATGATCCGCCACGCCGGCCTGGAGTGGATGGTCGGGCTGCAGCCGGTCTGCCGAGACGACGGACGCCCAGTCGAAGGCTATCGCTTCACCGTTCGGGAGGACCGCGGCCTCGTACTGGGCGTCGTGACCGACCAGTACGAGCCGATCCAGAACACGCAGGCGGCGGAGACGATCGACGCTCTGGTGACCGAGGGCGGCGCCCATGTCGAGGTGGCCGGCGCTCTCGGCGCGGGTGAGCGTTGCTGGATGCTCGCGCACATCCCCGCTGACTTCGAGGTGGTTGCCGGTGACGAAGTGAAGCCATACGTGCTCCTCGCTTGGGGCCACGACGGCAAGCATGGGCTCGCCGCCAAGCTGACGCCGATTCGCGTGGTCTGCAATAACACCCTCACGGCGGCGCTGGGTGGCAAGTGGAGCAAGACCGCCGATGTCTATGTCCGGCACAACCGCAATGCCAGCATCCGCATCGAGGAAGCCCGGCGGGCCCTGGGCCTGATCCATAAGAAGGTCGACCAGACGAAGGAGGCATACACGGCGCTGGCCGCGACACCGCTCGATCCGGTTGGCGCTGTGGGCTACTTCAGGCGTGTCTTCCCTCGCCCGGTGGCGGAATCGAGTAACGTGTCGCTCGAAGCGAAGCTGGCCCGCTGGGAGGAGCACCAGCAGAAACTGCTCCAGCTGTTCGAAACCGGGCAGGGTAACCAGCTCCCGGGCGTGAGCGGGACCGTGTGGGCTGGATACAACGCAGTGACCCAGTGGACCGATCACACGTACCCGATGCTGCAGTCCGGGAAGGTTTCTGCGACGCGGACCCAGTCGGTGCTGTTTGGCAGCTACGCGGATCTCAAAAGGCGTGCGCTTAGCGAAGCCCTCGCGCTCGCCGCCTGATGTCGTGAGATTCCCCGACCGCTGCAGGGTCTGGATGAGGCAATGAGATCCATGCGCCGCGACGGAGGCCAATAACGGGCATGGAGCGCGAGAAAGCCAGGAGACGGCTACCTGGCTATTCGCCGCGCGCCGCGGTCTACTGCAGGGTCAGCACCACCGGCCAGACGCCCGAGAACCAGGTCGACGCTCTTCGCGCCTTTGCAGCGGCTCGAGGCTGGACCGTGACCGAGTTCGTCGACCACGGCGTTTCCGGGGCGAAGGATCGCCGCCCCGCCTAGACAGCCTGCTCGCCGCCTGCCGGCGCCGCCAAGTCGACGTCGTGGCCATCACCAAGCTTGATCGCCTCGCGCGCAGCGTCCATCACCTTGTCGCACTTGGCCGCGAGTTGGAGACGCTCGGAGTGGATCTCGTGGTGCTCGACCAGACAATCGACACGACCACCCCAAGCGGTCGCCTGCTCTTTCACGTACTCGCGGCCATCGCTGAATTCGAGCGCGACCTGATCCGCGACCGCGTCATCGCAGGACTGAGACGGGCAAAGGCCCAGGGGCGGCGCCTGGGCCGGCCTCAACTGCACCAAGCTGACGTCGCCGAAGCACGCCGGCTGATGGCGCAGGGGCTGTCGCTGCGGGCTGCAGGCCGGGCCCTCGGAGTTCACCCAATGGTCGTACGGCGTGCGCTCGCTAGCTGATCCATCTGTCACAAAACCCCCCAGCTCCGGCTCCAGCTAAATCCTTACCAAATGCGGGCCATCGAGCGCGCATGCAGACGTCCGAAAACAAATCTTTTGGGACGGTCGCTAGTTGATTGCAGCGGCTTGCTACGGACAGTCCGAAAGCACCATCCCATCCTGTTCCGGTTCGAAGTGAGCCGCTCAACGCGTTCGAGCCGAGCGAGGCCACCGGCGACTTAGGCCATTCTTACGCCCGATGGTTGGAAAACACAGGTTCGATTCCCCAACGGGATTTGGTAGTCAGGCTAGCCTGTTCGAGATCGCCTTCGAGGGTCTGGCTGTGACCACGCCTTTGACAGTCTGATTAGCTCGGTTACGCACGCCGATAAGACCGGGCAACATCCAGCTTCACCGGCCGGCGCGGGGGCCGTCTGAGCGACCGCGGGCGCGCCTACAGCCCGTACCCGCCCGTCGCATCGACGGTCTGCCCGGTCACCCACCCCGCATCGTCACTCGCCAGGAACAGCACGACGGTGGCCACCTCCTCGGGACGCCCGAGGCGTCCCATCGGGATCTGCCGAGTTCGGTTCGGATCGTCGCGATCACCGCCGAGCATCGGGGTGTCCGTGAGGCCCGGCGCCACGCAGTTCACGGTGATCTTGTGCGGCGCTAGCTCAACGGCGAGCACGCGCGACATGGCCTCCACGGCGCCCTTCGTCGCGGCGTAGACCGAGCGGTGGCGACGACCGCGGCGCGCCGCCGTGGCTGAGAGCGTGACGATGCGCCCGCCCTCTGGGCCGAACGCGCGCGAGGCCGCCCGCGCCGCCAGCAGCGGGCCCCGCGCGTTCGTCCGGATCACCGCGTCAATCTCGTCCTCGGTCGTGTCCACGATGGCTCGCGTATAGTTGTAGGCCGCGCTGGTCACCAGGATGTCGAGTCGGCCGAAGCGCGTCACGGTCGCCGCGACAAGCCGCTCGGCCTCGCCGAGCTCCGAAATATCGCCGCTGACCCACGCCACGCGGCCCTGATGCGCAGCGAGCAACTCCTGGCCGACCGCCGTGAGTCGCGCTGCGTCGCGGGCGGCGATCAGGACCCGTCCGCCCTCGGCCAGGAGCCCGCGCACCGTGGCGAGGCCGATCCCGCTGCTACCGCCGATGACGAGCGCGACCTTGCCGTCGAACCGGTCTGGCAAGTTGGTTGCCGATGATCTGGAGCCGGACCTCGCGGCTGCGCGCGGGGCCCGGCTCAATGTGAAGGTGCCGAAACCGAGAGGAGCGCAGGTGGGAGCCCAAGGATCGTGTGGCTACCCAGCCGATACGCTACTTCTTGGCGTACTCGAACTTTGGCAAGGTCTTGATCGCCTCCTTGGTCGCGCCAGGTAGCACGAACTTCCCATCCTGTTGCTTCAACTGATTCACTGGAATGGCGACGTCGTGCTTGCCAACGCCCACGAAGCCCCCCGCGCCGACGATGACGAACGAAACCGAAGTGTCGGGAGCGATGATGAGGTCGTCGATGGTCCCGACCTTCTGGTTCTGCTCGTTATAGACAGGCTGGCGAAGGATCTGCTTCTTTGCACTCCACCCAACCGCCACCGCCCGCGTCTCCTCGACCGTGATCCCGACCCGAGTCGAGCCCGCGACCTGCGCGGCAGCATAGCCCGCTGATGCGAGCAACACGCAAGATAGCGCTACGAGTCCCAGTTGCTTCATGTTGGGCTCTCCTCCATCGTGCAGACATTTACAACGAGTAGCTTCAATCCAGGATGCTTCTGAGGAACTGTCCGCCGGCTCCTTCCTGCTGTCAAGCCGACATCGCGCGCGGGCCGAGCACCACCCTTTGGCCACCATCTCGGCCCTACTATCTGCTCGAGGTCCTGCCGCCCGAGCGGGACAAACGCCGACGTCGTGGCATGCGGTCCAGAGTGCGGCGTGGGAGGCGCTGTGACGGCCCAGCCGCATGGCTAGGCGGCGCGCCTCTCGTGATCCCAGACTTGGAACATTGGACGTGCATCTGAAGGGGCCTCCTGCCAAGGTCCAGCGTGACTCTTCCATGCTTGATCAAGAGGTGTGGGGACAGTGCTGACCTGAGAACAGGCAACTTCACCTCCCTAAGGGTGGGACGAACGCTTCGTCCGTATCGGTACTTAGGGCTTCCACAGCATGACCGCGAAATCCGCACCTAGTGCTCGAGGTAGTGCGGTGCAGAGCAGAGCGCTCGTGCGGCTGCGCGCAAGACCTGAGACACCGGCACGGCCCAACCTGTCCAGCCAGCCGGCGTCTCACGAACCGTCGTGCTGGCCTCTCCTGCCCGGGCGATGCCCGCAGGAGTGTGGCCATCGTCCAGCAATCACGCCCAGCCTCCAAGGCAGCGCGGGAGGACGCGAGCACCCTCTCACGTTAGGAGATTATCGGCGCCCACCCGTTGTCCGCCGAACGTGCGCTAGACTCACGCTGCTTGACGGATATACACACGAGACCATGACCGACCTCGACCGCCATTGGCTTGAACGCTTGCAGGTCATGGGCAAGGCCCAGTCCCGCTATTTGTGGATTCTCTTGATCACCATGATCTTTTACGGCGCGTTGCAGGAACGCGTATACGTCGACACGGACCCACTCAAGATACCGATCGTGGATGTCGAAATCAGCGGATCCTTCGTGCTCGGGTTCGGACCGGCGCTCATATCGTTTTTCGTATTGGCCATCACCGGCACCATGCGCCGACCCGCACGGCGCGGGCGAAGCTCAACCTTGGACGCGGTGACTGGAGCGGAGAAGAACTCGACACCTCGCCCAATGCACTCGACTTGGCCTTCTACACTACCCGGCAGTCCCCAAAGCTTGTCGCGACTCTTACCCACTTCAGCTACGTTGCATTCTTGGCTCTCGGTCTCTACGAGGCCGCGTGGCTAGCGAAGCGGCTGTGGGATGCCGAAGCGCCTACTTGGTGGCTGTTCGTTGTGCTCGGAGCGGCGCTGTGGTTGCCCGCCGTCGGGTTCGTCGGCTGCGAATTCGTACTCCGGGCTCGAGACGTTCCAAAACTCTGGAAAACCAGGTGACGCTGCCGGTCGGCGCTCGCCACGGCGCAAAGCTAAGGCGGGCGCGTCAGCGGATCACTTCCCCTTGCCCGCGCGCGGGTCCACGGTGTCGGGGGCAATGAAGAAGAAGACGCCGGTGCGCCTCAAGGGTCTTGAACCCTTCACGGAATCCTTTGGTGGCGTCGCCGACCGACCTGATCTGAATGGTCAACGTCTTGGGCATATGACCTCTCGATTGGGGCTGCAGTGGTTCGGTTCCGCGACTCCTAATATATGGCATCAGATACCCCTAGTGGAGGCTTCGATTTTGAGGGAATAAGGCGGCTTTCTGGTGCCGTGACCACCGACGCGTCGGCGGGTGGCGAGGGTCGCGAAGTTCGCCGCGACGATGGGGCAGGCGAGGGCGGCTCGCGCCGGCCGGGCTCCCCGAGCTGCTAGCGTGCGGCCGCTCGTCGACACGCCAGGAGGTCCGGGTGTAGGCCCGGGTTATTCGATCCTGTACAGTTTGCGGCCGTTCAAGACTCGCGACTCAATCCGCGCCGACCCGATCAGCGCCCTTCGATTTGCTGGATTGGCTCGATCACGCGTGAGCTAAGGGGCGGCGTCTCGGCCGACCGCGTCGCTACGATGTCGACGCACGCGAGCACGGGGCGCTGCTCGAGGAGGGCTGGAGCTTGCGCCGCCTCGGCCGCGAGATCGGCGTGCCCCACTCGGCCGTGGTTCGCGCGGTCTGTGCGCAATCCCCCTCACCAGCAGCTCGCCAATCTCCAGACCTCGCGCTTCATTCGGCGACGGCCACTAGGTCTTGCCCTTGCGATGCGGAGGATGCTGTGCGGAACTCTCTCTTTTTCGATGCAACGGTAGATGGAACCATCTAGGCGCTTCAGTAGATGGAACCATCGATAGGTGTTACCTCGAAGTCCCTACCAACCGGCTACTGCGAGCTAAAGGTGTACCCCTATCATTCTGTAGAGGATCTAACCCGGGCTTGACCGGAGACCGGTACCCGGATAGCCTGTCCCCCATGAACGCGGTCGAGCGTCTGCGGTTTCTCGGCGCGTTCGTGGAGCCCGCGTAACGCCGATGCCCGAGCCGATTCGCTTCGTCGTCACCGGACTCCCAGCGAGCGGGGTCAACGTGGCCGCCGTGCTCGAGCCGTGGGCGCCGGCGTCGGCGACGCTCGAAGCCGCGCTTGACTATCAGCGCCTCGGCCTCTCGGTCATCCCGATGTGCCGACCGACCCAGGGCGGCTGCTCCTGTCCTTGGCATCGCCACCCCCCGAAGGACGCAGGCAAGACGCCGCTCGTGCGGTGGGAGCGATACCAGCTCAAGGCACCGGACGCCGCCCAAATCGACAAATGGTGGACGCACTCGCCGGAGGCAAACGTCGCCATGGTCACCGGCGAGGTGTCCAGCGTGGTGGTGTTCGATGCTGATGGGCCGATTGGGTTCCAGTCGTTGAAGGCGCTCGGCGCCGAGGCTGTCGACACGTGGGTCTCAAGAACCGGCCGGCCCGAGGGGGGCCGGCACTTCTTCTACCGGCATCCAGGTCAGCGGATCCGGAGTCGAGTCGGCATTCTTCGTGGTCTCGATGTGCGCGGCGACGGCGGGTACGTGATCCTGCCGCCGAGCCTGCATTACACCGGCCCTCAGTACGAATGGCTGACGTCGCCGCAGGAGGTGGCGCTCGCGCCGCTGCCGGAGGCGCTGCTCAAGCTACTCATCGCCCCGACGACCGGACCGCTCGGGCGTCTGGCCGGGGAGGTGATCCCCGAGGGCCAGCGCAACGACTTTCTCTATCGGCTCGGTCGGTCGCTCGGCGCCACGGGTAGCGGCGCGGAGGCGATCCACGCGGCACTCATCGCAGAGAATCGAGCGCGCTGCCGTCCGCCGTTGTCTGACCACGAGGTTCGCGCCATTGCCGAGCACGTGATCACGCAGCCGGACCGGCCCGAGTTCAGATCGGCCGCGGCGATCACGCCCGGAGTTGCCGTCCGCCGTCGCCTCTCGCCGCGCATGGAAGAGGTTCTACGAGACGGTGATACCGCGGGCCGATACCGGCGCCCGGACGCGATGATCGAGGCGCTCGCGCTCGCCGCCCACAACGCTGGGTGGTCTGAGGCCCAGTTGTTCGCGGCCTTGATGGACCCGATGAACAAGGCCGGCGAGATGATCCGGCGTCGACCAGACGGCCGCGCGGTCGTGGCGAAAGCGTGGGAGAAAGCCCAGCGGAAGGCGGCGCGCAGTCCCGCGATCACTGACCGCGAGAGCGCGCTGGAACGCCTCACCGCGATCGAGGCGGCGTCCGCGGCGTTCCCATGGGGTGGCCGGGCTGACGCGACCGTCCGCAGGGTGTTCTGGGACGTGCTGAGACGCGCCCGGGCGGCCGCAAGGGTCACCCTCCCTATCAGTGTGAGGAGCGTGGCGCTCAGCGTGGGCTGTGGCCGGTCCACGGTGAGCGAGTCCTTCCACTGCCTCGAGCATTACGGCTTTATGGCCCTGGACCGTCGAGCTCGGCGCGCAACCGGGCAGCCCGCGATCTGGAGCCTCCGGCTGCCCCGGATCAGGTGTACTCGGCTGGACAGTAGTATCTCCTGGGGGACAGGCGCCGGCCGCTGTACCCCGCCGGACAGTAGTATCTCCCCCCCCTCCTCCTGGCGACTGTACTGCCCCGGACAGGGAGGTAGCTCCCACTACAACTGCTCTCTGTCCAGTTGAGTACACTTCCGCTCTTGTCTGGCGGCGGGGCGGGCTCGGGCCAGAGCGGTTTGCCGTCTGGCAACGGTTGGACCCGACGATGCCGTGGCGCGTCCGAGACCTTGCGCCAGTGCTGGGCCGCAAGCCGTGCATCGTCCACCGGCACCTGGCGGATCTTCAACGGTACGCGCTCGCCGTCCGAGCCCGTGACGGCTGGCGCCGAGGCCCAGCGAATCCGCACGACGTCGAGGTACGACTCGGTGTTGCGGCCCAGCTCGAACGGGATCGCCCGGGGCTCTACCAGCAGGAGCGGATCGCTGATGCGGGCTCGCGTGACAGCGTCAGGCGGCGGTCATGACGGCCGATACTTGTCGCGCCCTGGTGGCCCGGCTGCGCTGGCGTGGGGTTCGGCTCATCGTCGATTCGGAGGGACTCGAAGCCCGCGGCCCGAGCTTCGCCCTCAAGGACGATGTGATGGTCGAGCTGCGCGCGCGTAAAGCTGAGCTGCTTGCGCTGCTGGCCGCCGAGCCGGAGGTGGCCGGGCCGGAGGCGCTACTCGAGCAACTGACCGAGCGCGGCGCGGTGTTCGAGGTTCTCGGTCCCCGCGACTTGCTCTGGTTCGCGCCGCCTGGCGTGTCGACGCCGGCGATCGCCGCTGCCGTGGCCACGTTGAAGCCGGAGCTCGTGAGCCTGCTCCGCCGGCAGCTTCGTGCAAACGCCGCCGATCGGGGCCGGCGGGAGTGATGATGTCCACACTGGTGGGCGTTCGCCTCCGCTCCCCCCTACAGTCCGAGCTCGGCGATCTCGTCCGGCGTCAATCGAACGCGCGGGATGTCCGTCTGGCCCGTTGTCCTCACAGCCCGGAGCGCGGGCTCAAGGAACTCGTCGAGGATCCCGATCCTGCGCAGCTGCCCTTCCAGGTCGGCGAGGCCGCGACGTTTGTCGATGCGGATGCTCCCGCCGCCGCTGGCGTAGGGCGCGAAGCTGACCGCGTAGGTCGCCAGCTGGCCGCTGGTGGCCTCCGCCAGCGTGAACACGTGCACGGAACCTTCAATCTCCACGTGGATCACCTCCTCCACGTCCAGCATGCCGAGCGTGCGGGGGCCGGCGCAATAGAAACACTGTGAAGCTCCATCTCTCGCCCGACCTGGCCCTGCCGATCGAGCTGGTCACGGAGAGCCTGAGCATCCTGGCGATCAAGCGCGCCGGCAAGAGCTACCTCGCACGGAAGATTACCGAGCAGCTCCACCACGCGGGCCAGCAGGTCGTCATCGTGGATCCGAAGGGCGACACGTGGGGCATTCGCTCGGCCGCGAATGGGAAGGGTCCGGGCCTGCCGATCGTTATCCTCGGGGGCGGCCATGGCGATGTCCCGCTGGAGCCGAGCGGCGGTGAGCTCGTCGCCAAGCTCGTCGTCGAGCAGCGCGTCAGCGTGCTCCTGGATCTGGCGGACCTTCGAAAGTATCAGGTCGTGACCTTCATGACCGGATTCATGGAGACGCTCTATCGGCTGAAGAACCGCGAGGAATACCGGACGCCGATGATGCTGGTGATCGATGAGGCCGACGCGATCGCGCCGCAGCGACCAATGAAAGGCGAGGAGCGGATGCTTGGCGCGGCTGAGGATATCGTGCGCCGGGGCGGCCAGCGCGGCATCGGGATCACGATGGTCACGCAACGCGCGGCCGTCCTCAACAAGAACGTGCTCAGTCAATGCGGCATCCTCCTGTTCCTGCGGACCCTCGGTCTCCAGGACATCGACGGCGTCAACGAGTGGATCAACAAGCACGGCCAGCCCGAGCAGAAGGCGCGGCTCATGGCCGATATCTCCTCGCTGCCGCGCGGTCACGCCTGGTTCTGGGCGCCCGGCTGGCCCGACGAGCGCGGGATCTTCAAGCGGATCGTCGTGGACCCGATCGAGACCTTCGACTCTGGGGCGACGCCGAAGCCGGGCGAGCGGCGGATCACGCCGAAGACCGTGGCCGACGTCGACCTCGAGGCATTCCGGCGCGAGATGGCGGCGACGATCGAGAAGGCAAAGGCGGAGGATCCGCGCGAGCTCCGCCGGCGGATCGCCGCGCTCGAGGGCGAGCTCCGGACGAAGGCGACGCATAATATGCGCGGCCAAGGACCAAGCCAGCCCAAGCGCGTCGAGGTCGACGTGGTCAAGCCGGCCGTGGTCCAGGAGATCCGCCGCGCCATGGCGGCGCTGGAGGCCATCAGCCAGCGCGGCGACGCATTCTTGGAGCGCGCGCACGCGATCGTCGAAGGATTCCGTGAGGGGCACGCGCGGCTCGGAACAGCGGCCCTCAAGCTCGCCGGTGCTCTTCAAGCCCGGCTCGCGCCCCAGCCGGCGCAGGCGGCCGTGCGCAGCGAGCAGGTCCGAGCGCAGCAGCACGGCACGGACTGGCGGAAGATCGTCGCCCGGCCCACGGGGTCGGACGATACCGGTCTCGGCGCTGGCGAGCGCAAGATGCTCGAGGCGCTCGCGCTGCGCCACCCCGACCCGCTCTCGAAGGCGCAGCTCGGCCTGCTCGCGGGCTACGCGGCGAGCGGCGGCACGTTCCGCACGTATCTCCCGCGCCTGCATCGAGCCGGCCTCGTTGCCGTCAGCAACGATCGCATCGCCCTGACATCGGCGGGGCGCTCGGCCGTGGGCGAGTTCCGACACGCGCCGCAGACGCCGGAGCAAGTGCGTTCGATGTGGCTCGGCGCGCTCGATCAGGGCCCGCGACGGATGCTCGAGGTCTTGATCGGCGCCTACCCGAAGTCGTTGACGAAGGCCGAGCTCGGCGACGCCTCGGGCTACGAGGCCGCGGGGGGCACGTTCCGGACCTACCTGCCGAAGCTGCGGCGACTGGGCCTCGTCGACGTCGATCATGACCAGGTCCGCGCGAAAGAGGCGCTATTTTCATGACCGTCGTGATCGCGCTCGACGTCAGCTACGAGCTCCTCGAGCCGGTGGGCGCCACGATACCAGTTGAGTACGCGGTGGCCGGGCCGTTGAAGATCCCGACGTCGCGTGCGAGGATGCGCCGGCCGATTGTGCAAATCGCTGAGCGGAGCGACCGACCCGCCCCGGCCGCGGTCGCTGAGGCGATGCGGCGCGTGATCCTGCCGGCGGTCGCGGACCTCATCGTCGAGGCGGAGGGGGAAGCACTGGCGTGACGACGCTTCTGGACATCTCGAAGCTTGCGGTGTTGTACCTCCGGCAGAGCACGCTTGGCCAGCTCCGGGACAACGTCGTCGCCACCGCCGAGCAGTACAAGCTCCGAGAGATCCCAGAACGTCTCGGCTTCCCCGCCGACCGAATCGTCGTGGTCGACGAGGACCTCGGCGTGAGCGGCACGACGATCGCCGGCCGCACGGGGATGTTGCGCGTACTCGACCTTCTTGAGCGTGGCCGGGTCTCATGCGTGGTGGTGCGGGACATCGGGCGGCTGACGCGCGACGCGTTCAACGCGGACATCGCGATCATCGCGCGACAGTGCTACCACGCGGGCGCTCAAATCGTCACGCCGGACAAGACCTACGACCTGAGCGACCCGGCGGACCAGTTTACCCTCGGCCTGCAGGGGCTCCTCGCGGGCTGGGACCACTCGAACATCGTCCGACGTCTCGCTCAGCACCGGAAAGCCAAACAGGCGCGGGGCACGAATATCAACGGCGCGGTGCCGCCAGGTTACGAGAAGATCATCGATGTGCCGAAGAGCTCGAGCGATTACGGACGCTTGCGGATCACCGTCGATGGCGAGGTGCGCGAGCGCATGACCCTGATCCTCCGGAAAGGCCTGGAGCTCGGCGGCATCCTCGCGGTCGTGCGATTCCTCCGTGCGCAGGACCTCCGCGTGCCGATCCTGCGGGGCGAGGAGTCCCGGTTCGTCACGGGAGCCGACGGCGTGACGCGCGCGGTCGGCGCCGGGCGGCGCATCGTGCAGTGGGTGGAGCCGACGCGCGATCGCGTGACCCGGATCCTAAAGAATCCCACCTGCGCCGGGGCGATCGTCAATGGGCGCAGGACGCGCGAGCTGGATCCCGGCACCGGCCGACGACGCTGGACCACGCGGCGGCCGTATGAGCGTTGCACGGTGATCCGCGATGCGCACCCGCCTTACATTTCGTGGGAGGAGCACTGCCAGCTGATCGCGACGATCGCGCGCAATAATCAGGCGAAGACCTTCGGAGCCGGCCAAGCGTTGCTCTCAGGACTCGGTTTGTTGAAGTGTGGCGTGTGTGGAGCGCCGATGGTGGTCCAGTACAACAATCCGCAGCGGCGGGCGCGCGGTCGTGTGTACCGGAACACGCCATTCACCTACACGTGCAGCCGGCGAGCGCGGGACGGCCGCGCGCTTCTGCACCAGAATCCCGCAGGCCCGTACATCGACCAGGCCGCGCGGGAGCTCGTTCTCTTCGGGCTCGGGCAACTCGATCTCGACGGTCTCCGGGAAGTCCGGCGAGAGCGTCAACGCCGGGTCGGAGAAGCGGACCGGCTGGGGCTGCAGCGCGTCGAGGTCCTGACCCGTCGGGCGCGGATGCTCGAGGACGCGATCGGGGACGCCACCCGACCCGAAGCGCGATCACGGCTGGTGGCCCGGTTCGAAGACGCGCTCGCCGAGCTCGAGGCTGCCCGGCAGTCCGCGAACCGCCCGTCAGAACGCGAGGCGCCGGAACTTTCCCCGCAGAGGCTGCGCCGGCTCGAGGTCTTCCGAGACCCGGCCGCGGCGTGGTCGCGCTTCACGACGAAGACGCGCAAGGAGGTCATCCGCGCGCTCGTCGGCACCGCGGCCATCCACCCCGACCTCGACGGCTACTTCCTCGTCTTTGACTGGGCAGACGGCGGCCGGGCGGCGGCGCGGGTCAAGACGATTCGCCGGCAGAAGCTTTATGTTGTTCCCGGAGACGTTCTGGCACTATTTGGCGATGACTCAGACACTGGTCATCGTAGGGTGGCGGGTCGTCTAGGAAGAGGACGCCGAGGTGGGCGAGCGTCACCTCGCCCGGATGCGGCGGGCTGCCCCCACCGATGAGACCGGATACCGAGATCGTGTGGTGGGGCGCGCGGAACGGACGCCGGCTCATCAGC
>Ga0066710_100003188_pt1 | contig 13828 bp, 13 predicted proteins | sample GraSoiAngelo_159_FD_79666 | JGI IMG/M metagenome (GOLD analysis project Ga0066710, IMG submission 79666) | Grasslands soil microbial communities from the Angelo Coastal Reserve, California, USA - 14_1009_16_40cm | ecosystem: Environmental > Terrestrial > Soil > Grasslands | place: USA...
GCTCGCTCCGCCAGCCACGGCGGCGCTCGTCAACGCGGCCCTGGTGACGGGCGGGGTGCAGGTCAGCGCCTTGGTGCCCGAGCAGGAGAGTCTGGAAGACGTGTTCGTGAGCCTGGTGGAGGGAGCCGATGTTCCTCGTTGAGATCGGGAAGACCCTCCACCGCCTTCGCACATGGGTTTTCGCCACGGGGCTTGCGGGTCTCGCGGTGCTTCCGGTGGTGGTCCTAGCCACCTCACCGTCCTCCAGCGGAGGACCCGTGTTCTTCGACCTGATCCGGCACAACGGATTGTTCGCAGCCCTCACGGTGATCGGGCTGATCCAGCCCTTCTTCCTCCCCCTGGGCGCGTCGCTGCTCTCGGGTGAGGCGATCGCCGCCGAGGCCTCGGCCGGGACTCTGCGCTACCTCGTGGTCCGCCCGGTCGGCCGGGCGCGCCTGATCGTGGCGAAGTACTCGGCGGTCGTGGCCGAGCTGGCCGCCGCCATCGTGTGGGTGATGGTCGTGGCGCTCATCGCCGGCGGGTTCGCCTTCGGGTACGGCAGCCTTCCGACGCTCTCCGGTACCACGCTGGGTGGGGGCGCGGCAACCGTGCGCATCGTCGCCACCGCCGGGTACGCCCTCGTCGGCATGGGCGCGCTGGCGGCCATCGGGATGTTCCTGTCCACCGTGACCGACTCGGGGCTTGGCGCGGCCGCCGCCACCATGGCCATCGCCATCACCAGCCAGATCCTGGATGGCCTGCCCTCACTCCGAGCGATCCACCCCTACCTCATCACCCACCGCTGGTTCGCCTTCGTCGACCTGTTCCGCTCGCCCGTGGAGTGGAACGGGATCGTGCAGGGGCTGATCCTGTCCGGAGCGTACGTGGCGGTGTTCCTCGGACTCGCCCTCGCCGTCTTCTCTCGCAAGGACGTCGTCTCCTGAACCTCAGCGCTCCTTCAGGTAGCGCCCCAGCCAGTCCAGGACGATCTCGAAGCGCCACACCCGGTGGATCGGGCTCCCCGATCGCGACAGCTCGTGCCCCTCGGCTGGGAACCGAACGAACTCGACCTCTCGCTTCATCGCCCGGAGACGCGTGAACAGGTCCTCGCCCTGGCCAATCGGGCACCGCAGGTCGTTCTCCGAATGGATGATCAGGAGCGGCGTGGTGATGTCCTTCGCGTACGTTGCCGGCGACATCGCCAGCATCGCCTCCGGCTCCTCCCAGTAATGGGCTCCGGTCACCGCCTTCCACCAGATCGCGATGTCACTGGCCCCGCCCTCGCCCCGGACGTCGTTGACCGCCCGTTCCGAGATGGCGACCTGGAACCGGTCCGTGTGCCCGACGATCCACGAGGTCATGTAGCCGCCGTACGACCCGCCCATCACGCCGAGCCGGTCCGCGTCCACGAAATCGAAGCGCTTCAGCGCTTCGTCGACCACGGCCATGACGTCCTCGTAATCGACCGTCCCCCACCCGGGACCGCCCTGGACCGGTCCGCGGATGGCTCGTCCCCAGGCCTCGCTGTACCCGGATGACCCTCGAGGGTTGCAATACACGACGGCGTAGCCCGCGCCGGCGTAGACCTGGAACTCGTCGAAGAACTTGTTCCCGTATTGGGTGAACGGGCCCCCGTGGATGTTCAGCAGGAGCGGGTATGTGCGGCCGGCGTCGAACCCGGCCGGCCGGATGATCCAGGCCTCCACCTCGGTCCCGTCCGGCGAGACCGCCGTGAATCGCTCCGGCGATGAGAGCTCCCGCCCCTCGGCGAAGGGACGACCCACCTCGGTGAGCCGCCGATCGCCGATGAAGAGCTCCGCCAGCGCGGTCGGCGCCGTGGCCGTGTGGACGACCTGCCCCTGCACGGCGTCGAATCCGGTGACCCCCATGTCCCCGCCGATGACCAGGGTCGGCTTGGTGGATCCATCGGCGCTCACACTGTACAGGTGCGTGTTGCCGTGGTCCTCCACCGCGAACAGGAGCTCATCGCCCAGCCAGACGGGCTCCCGGATCTCCGGGTAGGGGGAGCAATTCCGGTCGAGGGAAGCGGTCAGGATCTCCGGCCGCCCGCCGGAGGAAGGGATCACTGCGATCTGGGTGTGGCGTGGGTCGTCGAACACGCCCGGGGTGTAGGTGAGAGCGAGCCGATCGCCGCCCGGCGACCACGCGGGCAAGCTGCACGCCCCATCCGTGGTGGTGAGCAGGGTGGGCTCGCCTCCGCCGGCGTCCATCACGTAGATGTCTTCCGCCGGGTCGATGTCCCAGTCCTCGTGGCGTGCCGAGGCGAACGCGAGCTTCGTCCCGTCCGGAGACCACGCCGGCCGGGATTCCTCCGTATCCCCCGAGAGCAGCTGAACCGGCCCCTCCGATCCATCCGAGGCCACGACGAACAGATGGCTCGGCCGGTCGACGGTCCATCCCTCGTTGTCGAGCTTGTAGAACACCCTGGTGACACGCCGGGGCGGACGTTTCTTCTCGTCCTCCTCGTCGTAGTAGTCCGCACGGACCCGGGAGATGAACGCGATCCGGGACCCGTCGGGTGCCCAGGCCGCTTGTTTCACGTCCTCCTTCAGGTCGGTGAGCTTGCGCGCCTCTCCGCCCCCCGAGGCGGGCAGGACGGAGAGCTGCATGGAGTCACCGGCGCGATTCGAGGTGAAGGCGAGCAACCGTCCGTCGGGGGACCACCTCGGATCGGCGTCCCGCCGGGGGCCGAACGTGAGCTGGCGGGGAGGCTCCGATCCGTCGAGACGAGCCAGCCAGATGTTGCTCCGGTACTCGTTCGATTCCCTGTCGATTCGCCAGACCACGTAGGCGACGGCGCGACCATCCGGAGAGATCCGCGGGTCGCCGGCCCCCGTCAGCTGGTACACGTCCTCCGGGATCATCCCTGGCATCGAGCATCCTCCTTCGTCGGCCGTTGGCGTGAAACGCACATCCTCCCACGCGGCGAGGAACAACGACCACGCGGGTCGCCTTAGAATCCTCCTGCCGTCCCTGCGGTCAGGAGGAGACATGTACTGTCCGCGCTGCGGGTTCTCCCAGCCCTCCGATCACCGGTTCTGCATGTCGTGCGGAGCGCGGCTTCCCACCGAGCTGCTCCCACGCCACGGCCCCAAGGTGACCCGATGGTTCCGTTCGGTCCCAGTCCACCCGGAGGATCCTCCCGGGACGATGCTCAGGGTCAGCAGGTACGTCGAAGAGGTCCGCATCGAGAGCGGAGAGGGTTCGGTGCTCGTCCCCGCTCATCACGTCCGGTTCTCCGTCTGGCTCGACGACCGCGCCATGTGCGCCGTGTCGATCCCAGACGACGAGGCCGAGACCCTGTCGGCGTTCCTGGCGGTGGTGGTGGCCGACGGCCACGATCGAGAGGAGCCCGTGGCCAGCCCGCCGGGGTGAAGGTGCCCCCACCAGCCCGGGTCGTGTGAGCACCCTTGTTCGCACACCGGGGCGGTGAGACGCTCGATCCATGATCGAGGTGGATGAAGTGGGGCCGAACCCGGCCGTCAGGGTGCTGATCGTGGACGACCAGCCGCCGTTCCGGCTGGCCGCCCGCATGGTCGTCGAGGCCACCGACGGGTTCGAGGTGGTCGGGGAGGCCGAGTCGGGCGAGGAGGGGGTCGAGCTGGCCGAGCGCCTCCACCCCGACCTCGTCCTCATGGACGTGAACCTGCCCGGCATCAACGGCCTGGATGCCACCCGGCGAATCCTGGAGGGATCCGACCGGGTGGTGATCCTCCTGCTCTCCACCTACGAGGAGGAGGAGTACGGCCCCCGCGCGGCCGAGTCCGGGGCAGCGGCCTACATCCCGAAATCGTCCTTCGGTCCCGATCGACTCGCCGCCGCGTGGGACGCGGCTCGCCCGGCCTGACCTCATGCCTGGATCGGTCATCGAGGTCGAGGGGCTGCGCAAGGAGTACCGGCGACTCCGCGGGGGCCGAACGCTGGCCGTGGACGGGCTCGACCTCTCCGTGCCCCCCGGTGGTGTGTTCGGGTTCCTGGGACCGAACGGGGCCGGCAAGACGACGAGCATCCGCTGCCTGTTGGGATTGGTCCGTCCCACCGCGGGGAGGTGCCGCCTGCTGGGAGCCGAAGTGCCGGGCGGCCTGGCACGGGTGATCCAGCGGGTCGGCTCGATCGTGGAGACGCCGACCCTGTATCCGAGGTTCTCCGGACGGCTGAACCTGGAGCTGCTCGGCCGCCTCCACGGGATCGGTCGGTCCACGTGCACCGCGAGGCTCGAGCAGGTGGGGCTGGGGCATCGGGCGGACGACCCCGTCCGAACCTACTCCCTGGGGATGCGGCAGCGACTCGGGATCGCCGCGGCCCTGCTGAAGGATCCCGAGGTGCTGATCCTCGACGAGCCGGCCAACGGCCTGGACCCGGCCGGCATCAAGGAGGTGCGCGATCTGCTCCGGAAACTGGGGAGCGAGGGCCGGACCGTGTTCGTCTCCAGCCACCAGCTCTCCGAGATCCAGCAGATGTGTGACCAGGTGGCCATCCTCTCGCAGGGGCGCTACGTGGCTGGCGGGCCGGTGGTGGAGGTGCTGGCCCACGGCCGGCAGCAAACGATGATCGTGCGCCTGGCGGAGCTGGAATCGGGCCGGTCCGCGTTGGTCGCGGCCGGGCTCGACGCGGTCCGCCGCGACGACCACATACGAGTGAACCTCCCCCTGACCGAGGCCGCGCGGGTCACGGAGATCCTGGCCCGCAAGGGCCTGTACCTGAGCGAACTTCGGCCGGAGGAGATCAGCCTGGAAGCGGTCTTCCTGGAGTTGACGGGTTCGCCACCCCCGGAGCACGCGCCATGAAGGCCCTCCTGTCGGTGGAACTGCGCAGGATCCTGGCCCGCCGGGTGGTCAGGATCGCCGCGCTGGCGGGCCTGCTGGCGATCCTGATCGCAGGTGGGACCCTGTTCGCGCGGTCGCATCGGCTGGACCCCGCGGCCCGGCGCGCCCTGGAGCAGCAGGTGGCCGCGGATCATCAGGCCGCCATCGCGGCATGCGTCAACGGGGAGTTCGGTATCCCCGTGGACGAGGTCCCCCCGGGCGAAACGCTCGAGCAGTTCTGCCGCGACTTCGTTGGAGTGCCAGAGATCCCGGATCCGACCTTCCATCTGATCGCCTTCCAGACGATCGCGGTGAACCTCTCGGGGCTGTTCATCGTGTTGTTCGCGGTCCTCGGGGCGACCCTGATCGGCGCGGAATGGCATGCCGGGACGATCACCACGGAGCTCACGTGGGAACCTCGCCGGGCGCGCCTCCACCTGGCCAAGGTCCTGGCGGCCGCCGCATTCGCCCTCGTCGGGTTCGTCGCCCTCCAGGTGCTGGTGGGGTTGGCCGTCACCCCCGCGGCGGTTCTTCGCGGGGTGACCCGGGGGATGGATGCGTCCTGGCTGTGGTCGACCGCCGGGGTCGTGGCGAGAGGGGCCGTGGTGGCGGCGCTGGCGGCCGCCGCCGGCGCTTCGATCGCCTTCATCGGCCGAGGCACCGCCGTGGCCGTAGGTGTGCTGTTCGTCTACCTGGCCGTGCTCGAGCCCATGTTCCGCGGAGTGAAGCCCTGGTTCCAGCGGTGGGCCGTCTACGACAACGCCGCGAGGTTCATCATGGGACAGACGGCCGGATTCACCCAGCACGGCCGCACCACGGTGGCCGCCGGGGTGCTGATCGGCATGTACGTCGGGGTCCTGGCTGCGGCCAGCCTCGCCGCCTTCCAGCGAAGGGACGTCACGTGACCGCGCGGACGAGGAGACCGGGGAGAATGCTCCGGCTGATCGAGCGGACCGTGCTCGGCGTGGGGATGACCTTCGTCGCGTGGGTCATCGAGCGGAGGTTGATCAAGGCACTGCGGAAAGGCCGCATCGAGCCCGCTCCACGCACGGCCGCAGAAGCGGATGAGCTCGGCGTCGACGAATCGCTGGAGCCGGGTGTGCAGGCGAGCGGAGTCGGGTTAACGATTACGCCGCACCAGATCGGCGACCAGACCGATCGTTAGCAGGCCACCCGCCGTCCCCAGCACCGCGGGAAGCCACCCGACGACGTGCGTCGAGCTGGCCGTGATCGCCGTCGCCACCAGGGCGCTGCCCGCGGTGAGGGCCAGCGCGAGGCGGCGCCCCGCCCGCCGGACGTTGTCCTCCAGCCGTTCGGTCCCCCGGAAGTTCACGGTGAGCTTGGGGCCGGGCCGCGCTCCGGCCAGCCGCTCCACCGCCTCGATGAGCCGGACGAACCGGACCCGCACCTTCTGGGCCTCGTAGAAAAGGGTCTTCGGGTCCATCCGGCCACGGATGCGATCGATCAATCCCCGGCTCAGGAAGCTGCCCGCCACCGCGAAGGGGTCCAGGGTCGGGTCGAGCTGCGCCGTGGCGAGCTGCATCTGGGCCAGCGCCTTCCCCGTGAGGGCAAGCGACGCCGGGAGCGGGACGTCGTGGCGGATGGCGATCTCGGTGATCTCCTGGAGGACCGGACCGAGCTGGACCTCCTTCAGCGAGACGTGGCGGTATCGAGTTATCAGGTTCCCAAGCTCCTCCTGCCACGAGGCCAGGTCGATGTCCGTGCGCTGGTCCTCCCCGGCGATCATCAGGACGACGTCGGAGAGGAACGTCACGTCCTCCTGCCAGAACGCCATGAGCATGAGCACCAGGAGCTCGCGGATGTCGGGGCCGAGCTCGCCGACCATCCCGAAGTCGAGGAAGTAGATGCGGTCGTTCCACCACATGAGGTTGCCCGGATGCGGGTCGGCGTGGAAGAAGCCGTCGGTCAGGATCTGGCGGTAGTACGACTCCAGGAGCTGGCGGGCCGCCTCTCGCCGGGCCTCGCCCTCGGGAGCCTGGCGGATCGGGACGCCCTGGATCTCTTCCATCACCAGGAGCCGAGCGGTGGAGAACTCCTCGTTCACCTCCGGGACGTCCAGGCGCGGATAGGACTCGAGGACGCCGGCCATCCGCCTGATGTTCGAGGCCTCCTGCCGGAAGTCCAGCTCGCGCCGGAGCGACGCGGACATGTGCTCGAATATCGCGCCCATGTCCACGACTTGCCGGAACCCCGGCCGGTCGGCCGTCTTCTTGGCGAAGAGCTCGAGGAGGCCGAGGTCCTTCATGATGTCGTCGCGCGCGGTGGGGCGCTGCACCTTGACCACGACCCGCTCGCCGCCCGTCAGGGTGGCCCGATGGACCTCGGCGATGGTTCCGGCGGCCATCGGTTCGGCCACGATGCTCTCGAACACGTCCTCCCACGGAACTCCCAGCTCCTCCTCCATCACCTGGACGACCTCCTCCTGGGACAAGGGAGGCACGTTGTCCTGGAGGGTGGCGAGCTCCTCGATGAACGCGGGGGGGAGGAGGTCGGGCCGCGTGGACAGGATCTGGCCGAGCTTGGCGAAGGTGGGACCGAGCTCCTCCAGGGCGGAGCGAAGCCTGCGGGCTCGGGACCTCGTGGAGTCCTCACCCTTCCCGCCCCTGCTGAACATCTCCCGAAGCCCGTGCTTTGCCATCACGGACGCGATCCGGGAGGCCCGCCCCAGGAGACGCCCCTCGACCTCGGCCTCATCGGGCTCCAGGCCCAGCCTGGATACCCGCCTGACGGAGCGGCGCCGGGCGTTGCCATCCAGGGCCGCCGTGTTCACGATGATCACCGTGCACCTGGCGTTGTGGGACACGCGGTTGGGCACGTTGCCCAGCAGGAACTCCTTGCGGCCGGTCATGCCGACGTTACCCACGACCACCACGTCGACGTCCTCTTCCGCGGCGGCTTCGACGATGGCCCGGGCCGGGTCGGAGTCGACTACGACCTTGGCCTTGCCCCGGGTTCCCGCCAGCCGCTCGGCGTACTGGGCCAGGTCCTGGGCGGCGAAGCTGGCCCGGGTCGCCTCGGCGGCGCCGGCCTCGGTGGCGGGCTCCTGCTCCGGGACGAGCACCTGGAGCAACACGAGCTCGGCGTCGAATCGCTCCGCCATGTCGGCGGCCCAGTCGACGGCGCGACCGGCGCTCTCGGAGCGATCGGTGGCCACCAGGATGCGCTTCACCAATGAACCCCCAGCTTCGTCGGGCAGAGACCTGAGCGTAATACATCGTTCGGCCGCGTCCTGAGGTGGAGGCCCTCCGCCACCCCAATGGGTCGCTCCCTCCCCTCGGGAGGTGGTGGCAGCACGTGGTGGAGAACGAGTGGCATCCGCATTGCCGGGGTTGGCCACGCCCAGGACAATCGGTGGTCGTGCGCCGCTCAACCTCTGTCGGGCCCGCCCTCCTGGAGGAAGGCCAGCACCGCCATGACCCGCCGATGGACGTCCGCCTCCTCGCTCAGCCCGAGCTTGTGGAACAGCGAGTTGATGTGCTTCTCCACGGCGCGCTCGGACAGGAAGAGCGATTTGGCGATGGCGGCGTTGTTCTCGCCCTGGGCCATGTGGGCCAGGACCTCCTGCTCCCGCTCGGTGAGCTGGGCCAGCGGCGACCGGGCCAGACGCTCCTTCCGGGCGACCAGCCCCTCGACGACCTTCGGGTCGAGGACCGAGCCGCCCCGGGCCACCTCGTGGAGAGCCCGGACGAGCTCGTCCAGGTTGGCCACCCGTTCCTTCAGCAGGTAGCCGAGCCCGGCGGCGCCGTCCTTGAGCAGCTCGTAGGCGTACTCCTCCTCCGCGTACTGCGACAGGACCACCACGCCGATCCCAGGGTGGTCCGACCTGATGCGCCGGGCCGCCTCGATACCCTCCGTGGTGTGGGTGGGAGGCATCCGGATGTCGGTCAAGACGGCGTCGGGCCCCAGCTCGTCGACGGCGGCCATCAGCGAGTCGAGGTCCGCCACGGTGGCCACCAGATCGATATCGGCGCTGGACGACAGGAGTGCCGAGGTCCCCTCCCGCACCAGGTAGTTGTCTTCGGCGAACACCACCCGAAGGGGCATCTGCGCGATGCTATACAGACCGCGGAGCCGGCGACAGCGGGGGAAGCGATGCGAGCGTGACGATCCGAGTGGTCCTGGGTGATGACAACGTGCTGGTCCGCGAAGGCGTGCGGGCCCTGTTGTCCCTCACCGAGGAGATGGAAGTGGTGGGGATGGCCGACGACGCACCCTCGCTCCTGGCGGCGGCGGCGGAGCACCGTCCCGACGTGGTGGTCACCGACATCAAGATGCCTCCCAACTTCCAGCTCGAGGGGATCGACTGCGCCCACGAGATCCGTCGCCGCTATCCCGGGACCGGGGTGGTCGTGCTGTCCGCTCACGACGACGAGGGCTACGCGCTGGCCCTCCTGGGGGGCGGGCAGAGCGGGCTCGCCTATCTGTTGAAGGACCGGCTGGGCAAGGGAGACGACCTGGCCCGGGCCATCCGGGAGGTTGCCGGCGGCGGGTCCGTGATCGATCCGACGATCGCCGCTCGGCTCTCCGGACAGGGCCAGAAGGCCGACGTGGACCGCGAGCTCCTCGATCTCATGGGCAAGGGATTGGGGTACGCGGAGATGGCGGAGTCGCTGGGCACGAGCCAGGAAGCGATCGACCGCATGGTGACGGGCCTGTTCCGCCGCCTCGCGGCGGACGGGAACGTCGATGTGTTCAAGGAGCTGCACTCCGCGGTGGTCGATCGGGAAGCCTCGGCCCGGGCCCTGCGGGCGTTCGTCCCCGCCCAGTTCGCAGACCGGCTGGGCTCCGGGGGGTCGGTGGCGATCCAGGAAGAGCTCGAGGTGACCGTCCTCTTCTCCGACATCCGGGGCTTCACCACGCTGGCCGAGCAGCTCTCGGCCCGCGAGGTGGCCGGCATCCTGGCCCGTCATCTTGCCGCCATGGCCGAGGTCGTGGCCGACCACGGGGGGATCGTGGACAAGTTCGCCGGCGACGGGGTCATGGCGGTGTTCGGCGCTCCCGAGCCCGTTCCCGACCACGCGGAGCGCGGTCTGCGATGCGCCGGCGCCATGCAGGCGCGTCAGGACGAGCTGAACCGGGAGACGTCGGCCGAAGGGCTCCCACAGTTGGGCATGGGCATCGGCTTGAATACCGGGGTGGTGGTGGCGGGCACCGTGGGAGGGGGAGGACGGCTCGAGTACACCGTCATGGGAGACGCGGTGAACCTGGCCCAGCGCCTCCAATCCCAGGCCCAGGGAGGCCAGATCCTGGCCACGGCCGCCACCATCCAGGCGGCGCCCGGCATCCGGGCGAGATCCCTCGGGCAGATGACCGTGAAGGGCCGGCGCGAGCCCGTCGACGTCTACGCCGTCGACGGGATGTCCGCCCCGGAGGACCACTGACAGCGCCCCGTGACGTCCAGGAGGTGACGATGAGCTCACGCGCTCTGCTGAAGTTCGCCCCGGTCGCTGCCATCGCCGTGGTGGCGGGCCTGTTCACGATCCCGGCGGCGGGCCGGTCCTTCACCCCGACCAGCCCGAAGGCACTCGAGCAGCTTTCCCAAGCGCCGGTGATCCGCTACTACCTCGCCCATCCGGGCCAGGCGCCGGCCGCGCTCCGCGACCGGCTACGGGCCGTCGCCGGGATGAAAGCGAAGCTCGCCGCCCGGTGGGCCCCGCCGCTGTCGCCTCCCGTCAACGACCGGTTCAACCTGGACACGGTGGGGCTCCCCCAGAACGAGGAGTCCGTCGGGATGTGCAAGGGCGCCACGAACTGGCTCATCGAGGGCACCAACGACTACCGGGGATTGCTGTTCGGGGTGGACGGCACCGGCTGGCACTACAGCAACAACGGCGGCGTCAGCGTGCAGAACGAAGGGGTGCTGCCGCCGATCACCCTGTCCGGCGGCGAGTCGCGGCCGTCCGGAGGCGACCCGGTCGACCAGTGCGTGGTCACGGAGGGCGGCCCGCAGTTCTACGCCGCAAGCCTCGACTACGATCCTGCCGACCCCACCGGCAACACGAACGGGATCGGCCTGTACCACTCCGACCCCTTCACCATCGAGTCCTGCGCCGGCGGCGACGATCCCTCGTGCTGGCCGAATGTCGTCACCGCCGCGGAATCTCCTGCGGACGTCTTCCTGGACAAGCCCTGGATGACGATCGGCAACACGGGGAGCGGCAACTACATCTGGATCGTCTTCACGGCGTTCGACTTCACTCCTCCCGACCCCGGCGATCCCTTCAACGCCAGCCTGATGGCCGTTCGGTGTGACCCATCGCTCGTCTGCGGCGTGCCGTTCGCCCTGAGCGAGGCGGAGAAGGACGTCCAATTCGGCGACGTGACGATCGGGGCCGATCATCGCGTCTACATCACGTGGGCGGAGATCCAGGGCGAGCTGCCCCCGGAAGGGCCCATCACCTACATCATCCACCTCCGCGTGGGGACCCCGGGCTGCGCCGACGAGTCGTGCTTCGGACCGACCCGGAACGTTGCCATCGTCACCAAGCCGCTTCCCTTCGGTGGATTCTTGCAAGGGAACGACTTCCGCATCGCCACGGTCCCGAAGAACATCGTGAAGATCGTGAACGGCACGCCCCGGGTCTTCGTCACGTGGGACGAGTGCGCCTACCGGCTGTTCGACACGGTGTGCGAGACGCCCTCTGTGAAGCTTTCGTACTCGGACAACGCCGGCGCCACGTGGAGCACCCCGAAGGTCCTGTCGGCCGGCGGGGTCAATTACTTCCCGACCATCGGGAACGATCCCACCGGCGGGAAGTTCGTGGTGGCATGGTTCACCAACCGGTTCGACGTCACGTACCAGAACGCGCAGGACGTCGAGATGGTGACGATGAGCGCGAGCACGGTCACCGTGCTGAAGCGGCAGAAGGTCACCACCGATCCCATCACGCCCAACGAGACCGAGGCCGATCCCATCCTGGGCGGGTTCTTCATCGGGGACTACATCGAGGTCGACGCCAAGAACGGGACGGCGTACGTGGCCTACAACATGAACATCAGGAAGGTGACCGTGTTCGGCGAGGGAGTCCCCGTCCACCAACAGGACAACTACCTCACGAAGGTGGCCGAGTAGGCGCGGACGGCGTTGGGGCCCCGCGCCCAATTCACACGATTGCCGGGGCCACCTCCGGATCAGATCGTCGGGAAGCGCAGCTCCGGCATCGGCTTGCCGGATTCCTCCGCGGCTTCGATCGTGGCGGCGTCGGCGAGCGCCGCGGCCGCCAGCTCCTTCGTCCTGACGCCTCGGTGGGGCTGGGGATAACCGTCGATCCGCCGGGCCCCCCGGCGGAGGAGCGTGTGCGCCCCGTGCGGGTTCCCCCGCAGGAGGTGGACGTATCCCGCCCCCAGCTGGGACAGGCCCTTGAAGAACTCCGCCTCGTCCGTTTCCTTGGCCTGCTTCCAGCAGGTCTCCCATGCCTCGTGGGCCGGGAAGAACCGGCCTGCGTCGAAGTGCTCGACCCCCAGCCGATGGTTCTCATCGATGGAAAGCGAGTCGTAATCCTCCAGCTCGAGCTCGTTCGTGGCACCGTGCGCGAGGGGACGGCCGAGACGGTCCCGAGGACGCTTTGGCTTCGGAGGGGCATCGGGGTCGCGGGGACGCCCGGGCTTCGGAGCCGGCATCCGTCGGGCCATGCCCATCATGCTACGCGGTGGCCCGCTCACCCCGGCCCGGACCACCGGCCTTGGGGACCAGTCTGGTCGCCGTCGCCTTCCAGGTCGCCACGACCCGGACCCCGGGAGCAAGCCCCAGCCGACGGGCCGAGCCTTCCGTCACCTCGGCCACGATCGGCGGATCGCTGGCTACGGTGACCCGAACGCGATTGCCGAGCTCGGTGACGCGCCCGATCGGGCCCGTCATCGAGTTGAGGGCGGACCCCTCCGGGCGGCGCAATGAGAGCGCGACGTCCCACGGATACACGACCACACCGACGGCTCCGAAGGCTGGGTCGGCGCTGGCCAGGACCACACCGGCCGTGGCTCGGATCTCGGTGAGGTCGCCGCGGGACAGCGCCACCGCCTCGAAGTAGTTGACGCCGGTGAGCGAGGCGACGAAGGACGACGCCGGGGCCTCCAACAGCTCCCGGGCCGTTCCTTCCTGGAGGATCCGACCGCTCTCCATCACCGCGACGCGGTCGGCCAGGCCCAGCACGTCGGAGAAGTCATGCGACACGAGGACCGTGGGCATCCGCATCTCCCGCAGATAGGACGAGAGCTCCGAGGCCACCGCTGCCTTGGAGACGGGGTCCAGGGAGGACAGCGGCTCGTCGAGCAACAGGAGCTCGGGCCGGGACGCCAGCGCTCGAGCCACGGCCACGCGCCGGCGCTCCCCGCCCGAGAGGGAAGTGGGTCTCACGCCCTCGAGCCGGGCCAGTCCGAATCGCTCGAGGACCGGACGGACGGCGTCTCGACGGTGCCGTCTCGACGCAGAGGGCAGGCCGTAGGCAACGTTGCCGGCCACCGTGAGATGGGGGAACAGCGCCGCGTCCTGGAACACCATGCCGACCCGGCGGCGTTCCGGAGGGAGCGACGTGCCCCGTTCGGTGTCGAGCAGCATCCGGTCCCCGCATCGGATCCGGCCCCATGCGGGGGCGAGCAGCCCGGCGATGGCTCGGAGGACGGAGGACTTGCCCGCGCCGGAGGGCCCGACCAGGGCGACGGTCTCCTGCCCCAGACCCACGCCGACGTCGAGGGAGATCCGATCGAGGGGATGGCGGAGCTCGGCCGAAACGATCGCCCCGAGGGCGACGGCACCGCCCCCGCCATGCGAGGGAGGCGTCGGAAGGCCACCGCGAGCAGCGCCGCGCTGACCAGGACCAGGAGGGCCGACATCGCCAGCGCCGCGTCGAGATCGCCGCGGGAGAACTCTTCGAAGATTGCCAGGGGGAGCGTCTGCGTTCGGCCCCGCAAGCTCCCCGCGAACATGAGCGTCGCCCCGAACTCTCCGAGCGCCCTGGCCCACGCCAGGGCGGCCCCCGCGGTCAGGCCCGGCCGGGCCAGGGGCA
>Ga0066710_100003189_pt1 | contig 13827 bp, 8 predicted proteins | sample GraSoiAngelo_159_FD_79666 | JGI IMG/M metagenome (GOLD analysis project Ga0066710, IMG submission 79666) | Grasslands soil microbial communities from the Angelo Coastal Reserve, California, USA - 14_1009_16_40cm | ecosystem: Environmental > Terrestrial > Soil > Grasslands | place: USA...
GAAGGAAAGGGAAGGTGGAAATTGAAGAGCCGGGGGGCGCCGCGATTTTCCCGGTAAGGGTTACGACGCGGGGAAGGAAGGATGGAATCGGCGGGGAAGTGGGAGGGGCCCTGAAGGTGAGGCTGCGGGCTCCGGCGGTGGAGGACCGCGCCAATGAGGCGCTGGTGGAGTTTCTTGCGCAACTTTTGAAAACGCCGAAGTCGGCTGTTAGAATTCTCAGCGGGGATCGAAGCCGCACAAAACGCATCGAAATTCGCGGCGTGACCGTGCAGCAGATCCAAGCGCTGCTGGCGCGAGAAGCTTGAAAATGAGCGATGGAATCCTGCCCGCGCGATGGAGCGGACTTTTCCGATGAGCGCGAACATTCAAGGGATTCAAACTGACTTGCGGGCTGCCAAGCTCGATGGATGGCTGTTTTACGATTTTCGCGGGCGCGATCCCATTGCGCAACACATCCTGAGTTTGCCGGATGGGATGCGCACGCGCCGGTGGTATTACTTCGTGCCGGCCAAGGGAACGCCGAAAAAACTGGTGCATAAAATCGAATCCGAATCACTGGCGGCGTTGCCGGGAGAGACGTTGTACTACGCGAAACAGGAGGAACTCCACAAGAATCTCAAGAAGGTGCTAGGACGCGCGAAGAAAGTAGCCATGCAATACTCGCCGAAAAACGAAATTCCCTACGTGGCCATGGTGGATGCGGGAACCATCGAGTTGGTGCGAAGCGCCGGGGCAAAGGTGGTGAGTTCGGCGGATCTGGTGCAGAAATATGATGCATGCTGGAGCGCGGCGCAATTGGAATCGCATCTATCGGCAGGAGTGGCCATCGACCAGATCGTGCGAGGAGCCTTTGCTTATGCCGCTGGTTCTGTACGCGAGAAAAAGGCGCTCACGGAATACGATTTGAAGCAGTGGATCCTCAAAGAGTTTGAAGCTGCGGGGCTCTGGACCGAAGAGGGGCCGGACATTGCCGTGAACGCGCACGCGAGCGACCCGCACTATGGTCCGACGGCGGAGTCGGCGGCCCCGATACGCGAAGGCGACCTGCTGCTCCTGGATGTGTGGGGAAAGAAGAAAACGCCGGGAAGCGTTTATTATGACGTGACCTGGATGGGCTACCTCGGCGCGAAAGTGCCGGAGAAATATGCGAAGATTTTTAAGGTGGTGCGCGAGGCGCGCGACAAAGCCACCCATCTGATCCGCGAGCAGGTTGCGGCGGGAAAACCGCTCCAGGGACGGCAAGTGGATCAGGCGGCGCGCGGCGTGATTGAAAAGGCCGGCTACGGCAAGTATTTTTTTCACCGCACCGGCCACAGCATTGGAGAAAAGGTTCACGGGAACGGCGCGAACATGGATGGCCTCGAGACGAATGACGTGCGCCACCTGATACCGCACACGTGCAATTCGATTGAGCCGGGAATCTATTTGCGGGAATTCGGCGTGCGCAGCGAAGTGAACGTTTATATTGGTGAAAGGGAAGCGCAAGTTACAGGGGCGATTCAAACTGAGATTCTGCCGTTGCTGGCGTAGTTTCGGCAGAGGGAAGATGCATGGCTGAACAGACAACCGTCGCTCGGCCGCAGGATTCGAGACGCGAGACGCTGGCCGTCATCGTCGCGGTGGCGGGCTGGCTCGTGCCGGGGCTAGGTCATGCACTCCTGAAAATGTGGGGCCGCGCGCTGACGTGCTTTGTGACTGTCGGAGTGCTTGTCATCGTTGGGGCCGGAATGCGGGGCAACCTCTTCCGTTCCACTGGAAATGACGCCTTCGATTCGCTGGGGTACCTTGCCGATCTGGGCACGGGAACGTTTTACTTGGCGGCGAAATCCCTCGAAGCGGATGGCGCCGATGTGTCGCATGCGGGCGGAGACTACGGGACGCGGTTCCTGGCTACTGCGGGCGTGCTGAATTTACTGGTGGCGCTGCATGCCTATGAAGCGGCGCGAGGGCGCAAGGCGTGAGCGCCGGACTCGCATTCAAGATCAGCCATCTCCAGGCCATGCTGCTCTTTGCTTTGGTCATTTCCGTGGCCTTCGGATTCTTGGCCCGCCGCCGGCCGGTGGACCGCGTGAAATATATCGTGTGGTCGCTGTTTCTCTTTCTGCTGATCGGTGTGGGTATTGGTTGGGCCATGTATCCCTTTTCGCGTTGAGCGAACCTGCGTTCTGCGGATAAATTGACAGTATTTTCCAGCGGATGCTATCGTCGTTACAGCGGGCCGAGGTAGCTCAGTGGTAGAGCAGCCGATTCGTAATCGGCAGGTCGCGAGTTCAACTCTCGCCCTCGGCTCCAGAATTTTCGAACCTACTTCCTTTTCATCAGCTCACTTTTCCAAGCGCTGCGTGTCGCAAGCAGCAGACCGCGACGTGCTTCGAGTCGAGCCCTGGCGATTTACATTCGAGGCTGTTTCGGAGCCGGAGCGGTGCTCGCGCGGATGATCAATTCCGGTTGGACCACGATTTCTTTGGGGTAGGGGGCCTGCGGGGGCGCAGCAATGCGCTGGAGCAGCGTCTCCGCTGCGAGCAATCCCATCCCGCGCAACGGTTGCCGTACCGTCGTCAGCGCAGGATTCTGGAAGGCGGCACTCTGGATGTCATCAAAGCCCACCACCGAAACATCTTCGGGGATACGCCGGCCAGCTTCGCGCAACGCCTGGATGGCGCCGATCGCGGAAATATCATTGAATGCGAAAAGAGCAGTGAAGGGTTCGCCCGAGGCGAGCAGTTTTCTTGCAACCTCATAACCCAGCGCCGGTGAAGAAGATTCCCCCTCGAGCTGGCCCACCAGTCTGTGATTAATTCGAACGCCGAGCGCTTCCGCTGCACTCCGAACCGACTCCCAGCGAATGGCTGTATCGGAACTGAACTCTTGCCCTTTGATGAAGGCCATCTCTCGGTGGCCAAGCTTTGTCAGGTGCTCCATCGCAATGGCCGCGGCGCGGGCATGGTCAAGGACGATGTTGGTGACTCCCGGCACTTCCCGATGGCCGGAAACAGCCACAAGCGGAACTTGGGCCGCGCCGGTTATGGCGGTGTCCACCGCTATCAGGCCCTCCACCGCACGCTGCTGCAGAAGAAGCGGGTATTCTGCAATCAACTCATCGCGATGGCGGTGACTCACGACAAAATAGAAGTAGCCTTCTTGGAGTAGATGATCCTCAATCCCGGACATCACCAGGGCTGCGTACCCTTCGCTGATTTCCGGCACAACGACGCCGATGGTGTAGCTTCGCTGCTGTCGCAGGGACCGTGCCAGGTGATTGGGACGATAGTTCAGCTCCCGCGCAGCCTGCCGAATAAGCTCTTGGGTACGATGTGGAATCGATTTTGCGCCGGGAGAGTGGTTGATGACCAGGGAAACGGCCGCTTGCGAGAGTCCTAAGTGTTCTGCGAGAAATTTCAGGCTCACACTCTGCCCCGAAGCTTTTCGGACGTTCCACGTTGCGCTTGATTTGGACCGGGGCATGGGGCTGTCTTGCACCGTAGTTTCGCATACTGGACTAAATGGGGACAAGCCCCATCCCACAAGTGGCCCCAAACTGCCACGGCGTCTCTTGTAAGTGCTAATAAATCGGTTTAGTATGCTATTTTCTGGCAGGGGGAGAGAGGGTACTCGCAGCTCAGGAAGCCCCCCCTTTGCGCACGACCGGGCTTACAATCGAATGGGCCAGCGACCCCATTCAGAAACGCGGTCGGCTTGTTTCCGGCACCACATCTATTCACAGGAGCATTTTGAAAAGTGACATCCCTCCTCTATCGCTATGCCCTCGCGGTCTTTGCCCTGGTGCTCTGTCCGCCCGCACCGGCTCAAACCTCATCGGCGGCGTTGGCCTCCCGAGCGGGAACGGCTCGCACAAGCCTCTCCGATCCCAGCTCCGAAAAGAAGGTGGATGAACTCCTCCGGAAGATGACGCTCGAAGAAAAGGTCGGCCAATTGGTCCAGTATTCCGCTGGCCAACCGACTGGACCGGGAACGGGTCGCACCGATTACGACGACATGATCCGGAAGGGAGAAGTCGGAGCGCTATTTAACATCACCACCGCGCGCCAGACCAATGCCTACCAACGCATCGCCGTAGAACAGTCGCGGCTGCACATCCCCCTACTTTTCGGCTTGGATGTGATTCATGGATTCAGAACGGAGTTTCCAATTCCGCTTGGACTGGCCTCGAGTTGGGATCCACTGCTGATCGAACAGACCGCGCGCGTTGCTGCACGCGAAACTTCCGCCAGCGGCATTCGCTGGACCTTCTCTCCGATGGTGGATATTGCAAGAGATGCGCGCTGGGGAAGAATGACGGAGGGCGCCGGCGAAGATCCTTTTCTCGGCGCGGCGATCGCCCGTGCCTACGTGCGAGGGTATCAGGGTGCACGGCTGGATGCTCCCGACAGCATCGCGGCGTGTCCAAAACACTTTGTCGGCTATGGCGCCGCAGAAGGCGGCCGCGACTACAATTCCGTTGAGCTTTCCGAACACACGCTGCGGCAGTTTTATCTGCCGCCATTTCACGCCGCCATCGATGAGGGCGCAGCCACCCTGATGAGTGCGTTCAATTCGCTGAATGCAGTGCCGGCTTCTGCGAATCCTTTCACCTTGAAGCAGATCCTGAGGGAGGAATGGGGGTTCCAGGGAATCGTAGATAGCGATTACACCTCGGTCGGGGAGCTTATTGCACACGGCATCGCCAACGACGGAGCGACTGCGGCGCGCAAGGCTTTTCTAGGCGGCGTCGACATGGATATGGTAAGCAGTCTCTACCATGAGAACCTGGTGCGACTGGTGCGCTCGGGTGAAATTCCCGAAGCGGCCGTGGACGAGGCGGCTCGGCGGGTATTGCGAGTCAAATTCGCCCTGGGTCTGTTCGAACGCCCCTATGCTGACGAAGCGAAAGAGGCGAGCGCCATGCTCCAGCCGGACAGCCTGATGCTGGCGCGAACTGCTGCGGAACACTCCTTTGTCTTATTGAGAAATCAGGATTTCTCGGGCCGCGGGCCCGTCTTGCCTTTGTCTAATCAAACGAAAACCATCGCGCTGATCGGACCGTTAGCGGACGACCACGGAGACATGCTGGGTTCGTGGGCTGGGCAGGGACGTCCCGAGGATGTGATCACGCTGCGCACCGCCCTCATCCAAAAAATGGGCGCACAAAACGTTCGCTACGCGAAGGGATCAGAAATCCTGGGAGGGTCAGACGATCAATTGGTGGAAGCTGTGAAGGTTGCCGAACAATCGGACACGACCTTCCTGGCCCTGGGAGAAAATGCACCGGAGATGACCGGCGAAGCGGCCTCGCGGGCATTTCTCGGATTGCCAGGACGCCAGGAGCAACTCCTGGAAAAAATCGTAGCCACGGGGAAACCCGTCGTTCTTCTCATCTTTAGCGGCCGCCCGCTGACCCTTCCCTGGGCGTTTCAGCATGTGCCCGCAGTTCTGGCGGCTTGGTTTCCCGGCGTGGAGGCTGGCCCTGCGCTGGTGCGCACCTTATTCGGCGAGGCAAATCCGACGGGAAGGCTGGTAGTAAGCTGGCCGCGAAGCATGGGTCAAGAACCTTTGTATTACGATGCATTGAGTACGGGACGGCCGCCAAGAGACATTGACCTGACGCATCCCCCGCAAAATGGTATCGAGAAATTCGTCTCCCGCTATATCGACGAGCAAAACAGCCCGCAGTTTCCTTTTGGTTTCGGGCTCTCGTATACGAGCTATCGTTATGCGAATCTCCAAATCGATAAGCCTTCACTGAGCGCAAAAAACCTGAATGACGAACTCCATGCGAAAGGGAATACACGGAGTACGCTCTTGAGCGTCAGCGCGGACATCACGAACACCGGAGCAAGGGCGGGAGAGGAAACGGTGCAGCTTTACCTGCGCTTTCAGGGAACAAGCGTCGCTCAGCCGGTCCGCGCATTGAGTGGATTCCAGCGCGTTTCTCTCGCTCCCGGCGAGACGAAAAACGTGACGTTCCAGTTGGGCCCCGAAGCCTTCGCGTTTTGGAACGATCAGAACAAGTTCGCCGCCGAGCCCGCGCATGTCACCCTGTGGGTCGCCCCGGACTCCAGTCAAGGCGTCCAAGGCACGCTCGAAATCACGAAATAAAACCGGATTACGAATGACATTCAAGAATCTTCTGAACCGAAGAGAGATGATGAGGATTTGCGGGATGGGGCTGCTTGCCTCGCCCCTGGGGACGACGGCCACCGGCTGTCAGAAGCCGGCGTCAAAATCGTTTGCAGAACCCGCTGGCCCGCCCTACGAAGGCAGCGACGAGCAACTGCTCGATGAGATTCAGCGCGCCAGTTTTGACTTTTTCTGGAACGAGGCGAGTCCGAAGACCGGGCAAGTGAAAGATCGTGCGCTTGCCAGTGGCAATGATTCACGGACGATGTCGAGCATCGCCGCCACGGGATTTGGCTTGACCAGCTTGTGTATCGGCGATCGGCGGGGATACGGCAAATCCCGGGAGATTCTCGAGCGCGTTCGAAAGACGCTGCGATTCCTGGCCAACGATTTGCCTCACGAGCATGGATTCTTCTTCCACTTCATTCATATGGAGACGGGCCAGCGGTGGGAGAAGTGCGAGCTTTCCTCCATCGATAGTTCCATTCTCTTGTGCGGCGTCCTTACCGCCCGGCAATACTTTGCCGATCCTGAAATCAAGGACCTCGCGACGAAAATCTACGAGCGCGTCGATTGGCCCTGGATGCTCAATGGCGGGCGCACGTTTTCCATGGGTTGGATGCCGGAATCAGGATTTCTCCGCGCACGCTGGGAACATTTTTGTGAATTGATGATGATTTATTTGCTGGCCGTCGGTTCTCCTACTCACCCTTTGGACGCAAGTTCCTGGGATGCTTGGACTCGGCCGACCATCAAGTATCAGGGAATCGAATATATCTCCGGAAACGATCCCATCTTCACGCATCAGTATTCGCATGCCTGGTTTGATTTCCGCAACAAGCGCGACTCCTACGCGAACTACTTTGAGAATTCGGTGAAAGCAACAAAAGCGCACAAACTTTTTTGCCTTTCGCTCCGGGATCGCTTTCCGGATTACAGCGAAGACCTGTGGGGCATCAGCGCCTCGGATTATGTAAAAGGCTACACCGCCTGGGGCGGTCCGCCGCCGCAGGGGCCGATTGATGGAAGCATCGTTCCGTGCGCGACGGGCGGCTCTCTGCCGTTTCTCTTCGACGATTGCATTCGAGTTCTGCGGAATCTTCGTGGCCGCTACTGGGATCGTGTGTGGACAAAATACAGCTTCCGCGACGCATTCAATCCGTTGATCGGTTGGTACGACGCTGATGTGCTGGGCATCGATCTCGGTATCACCATGCTCATGGCGGAAAATCACCGCACGGGTTTTGTGTGGGAACAGTTCATGAAAAACGAAGAGGTCAAACGCGGCATGGCGCGCGCAGGCTTTCGCCCAGAAAATTCTCCACCTGCGCAGACCCCAAATGCCTAACGCAGGGCGCCTGATGCACCTTGCCGAATTCCAGGCAGCGTGATCGTAGCTCAATGATAGTTGGGACCGCTGGATAACGATAACCACCCCCCTCCCCCTGTTTTTCATAAGTGTTGATTCTAAAGGGGTTAGCAATTCTGTAAGTCTTTTAGAATCAACATTTAGGGGACATCTCACAAGTGTTGATTCTAAAGAAGTTGCAGCGAAATGATCTGTTCAACCCTGTAGGGACGCACAGTGCGTTCTCCTAAGAGCTCTCGATCAAGTGCAAAAGCATTGTACCATTCTATTAAGTCTTGTCAAGGTAAATATAAGTGGTTTGTTTGCTGCAGGATAGTGCTGGGGGAGGATTAATGTCCGAAGAAATGAGGGGCGCCGTGGTGGTCTGGCGCCCCGGTCTCACATTAAGTGCTCCTTCTAGAAGCTGAGCCGTAACTGGAACTCAATGACGCGGCCTGACAAGCCATCCAATGGCCGGCCGAACTGCCCAGTGTTGACAACATCGGTTGGCGCAGTAGCGGGCGCAAGAGTTTCGAGATTCAGAATGTTAAACGCATTAAAGAAGTTGCTGCGGAACTCAAGTTTAGCATTTTCGCCTAGCACGCGTGAGTTCGGCAGAAGGAAGTTCTTGCCAAAGGACAAATCAAGCTGTGTGAATCCAGGCCCCGTGAAAATGTTGCGGCAACGGCAACCTGGACCATGCGATGCCGGTGGGACTGTAGTCGAACCCGGGAAGCTGGCGGCAATGTTGGGGAAGACTCCGTTCTGCCAGTCCTGCTTGGATGGATTTGCGATCTTGCCGCCGGTGTAAACGATGGGCATGTCTGGGCAAGTTCCGTCGCCGTTCAGGTCGTGGTGCGTATCGCAGCCACCAATCAATGCGGTAAAGGGCAACCCGGTGTGCTTGGTGAACACACCGCCGAGAGTCCAGCCACCGGCGACTGCACCAATCAAGTCATGGTGGTTGCGGTAGAGGGGCAACTCGTAGTAGCCGGAAATGCCGAGAATTTGGCGGACATCGAAATCAGAATTGCCTTTGTTGATGGATTGGGTGAATGGGTCGGTTTGTTGAAAACCGATCTCATAAGAAGAGAAGTCGATGGAGTGGCTCCAGGTGTAAAGAGCCGAAACGCTGAAGCCCTTTGCAAAAGCATGAGAAAGTTGGGCAATCATCGCGTCGAAACTGGCGTTTACGTCGGGAAGCGGTATGAAGACCCTGCTAAACCGATTATTCCCGACGACGATAGGCGCGGGACAAAGCGGATTTGTCGGCCCACAGGCCACACCGTCCGCGCTAGCGCTCTGCACACCATCCTGGTTTCCATCGAAGGTGTCGCCAGGCTGGAAGCGGTTCATGTCGATAGTGCGGGCGAGTTTGCGGCTTCGGCTTCCCTGGTAGCCGATCGTCGCTTGCCAGTTGCGAATAGGCTCGAACTGCGTTTGCAACGAATAAACATAGACGTACGGGGTAGGCTCATTGGTCAAAGCGCCAAAGATGTCGACCGGAGTTATTGCAGTGCAGCCCGCGTTGGCGCAAAGTGCTCCATCTGGAGCTACGCCGAACGAGAAATTGGGATTCGGAGCATAACTGCTGGCACTTGTGCTTGAGCCGATTCCGTAAAGAATGCCGGAACCTGGAGGAGGACCGATAATCTTGCCGGGATCGAAGAAACAATGAGGAGGACAGATATTGATCTGGGCTGCGAACGGCGTGTTCTGGCGAATATTGCTGTACTCGGTCTCGAACGGGCGGTTGTAAAGAATGCCGAAACCGCCCCGGAGGACGGTTTTCTTCCCTAAGACATTCGGGCTCCACGCGAAGCCAAGGCGGGGGCCAAAGTCCTTTTTATCCGCGTTATAGAGGTGGCCCACTTTCTGGACCGAACCATTGATGAAGCCTTGGGAGCCGAAGAGGTAATTGCTGAGCAGACCATTCTTTTCCGAAATCGGCGGGAAATATTCCCAGCGAAGGCCGAGATTCAGAGTCAAGTTTGGACGGAGCTTCCAGTCGTCCTGGACAAATAGGGAGTAAGCGCCGTCGCGGAAGTAGCGCTGGCTGTTGGGATGGCCGCCAGTGAGTGGATTCACGGCGACACCTTCAGCGAAGCAGCAAGCGTCGTTCGCAAAATTGAGCAAGCCACGGAACTGGTAATTGGGGCGCTCGAAACCCGGTTCATTGTCATTGTTCTGCTCGCGGGTTATTTCCACGCCAAACTTAAAGGCATGATTGAGGTGCACCCAGCTCAGAGTGTCTCGGAACCCGAAGGTATTCTCCGCAAGAGTCCCTGGAGTGGTGCCGGATTGGCCGATACCCATGAGGGTTCCTATATCGCCCAAGCCGCTGGCATCGAAATCGAACAACCTAATCTGCGGGATGCCGTAGTTGGTCATGCCAGACGGTTGATCCTGGTCGAAGTTGAAGCGCGTGAAGTTGAACCGGGCTTCGTTGACCATGACTGACGAAATTGTGCGAGTCCAACCCAACGTGCCGACATAGTTCTTCGGAGCGAAGGCCACGTCTTCAATGGGCCGATTTCCTCCGTTGACGTTGTTTAAGTTCACGAGGTAGGTGCTGGCGAAGAACTGATTCGGACCCAAGGTGTAATCAACCCGGGCGTTGTATTGATTGCCGCTGCTGGAATTGGGCACGCGGGTATCGAACACCCCCCAGTCCGGGATGGTGTCCGGGCCATTGCCGGTGGACAAACCGGTTCCGACCCCGGGTTGATACCACATCCCCACGGGGTGATAGTTGGGGTCGCTTGGATTGGTGATGAGGGAGCAACAATCGGTCTGCGAGATCGTGGTTGTGATCCGCGGGGTGATGCCCGGAGTGCTGAAGATTTTTGCCGCGATACTATTTGGATTCACACTCTTTACATACTGTTCGAAGGCCGGTGTCTCAAACTTGATGCTGCGGTTCACAACCGTATTGGTAAGCCGCAAGCCTTCATAGGAGAAAAAGAAGAACAGTTTGTTCTTGATGACAGGTCCGCCAAAGCTCCCGGCAAAATCGCGGTACTTCTGATCGTTTCGCGTAGGGCAGTGTTGGGCAACAATGATGAAAGCTCCGCGCTCGCAGCTGATTGGATTCAGGGGAATGTTGTTTGCGCCGTAGAATTTGTTGAAGGCATTCAACCCCTTGTCATTGAATTTGACGAGCGCGCTCCCATGAAACTGGTTTGTGCCGCTCTTGGAGATGACCTCGACCTGTGCGCCGGAGTTGCGCCCTTGCTGGGCATCGTAAGAAGAAGAGGTTACGACGATTTGTTGCACCGATTCCTGGTTTGCCGTGATGACAGCAGCGCCCCCATTACTCAAGCTATTTATGCTTACCCCGTCGAGCGTGTAATTGTTGGCTGTTACGCGCTGGCCGTTGGACACGATTTGAACCTGGTTTTCGGCCTGGAAAATTCCGTTGTCCGATCCACCTGGACCAACCTGCTGAGGAAGGTGGAACGAGTTTCCATTGCCTTGCCGTGCGTTGTCGCCGAACACGCCGGGCGCCATGTGGAGCAATTCGTACGGATCTCTGCCGAATTGAGGCAGGGTGAGGACCTCCTGAGTTCCAATCGTAGTGTTTACGTTGGCGTTCTCCGTCTCGAGTTCGCCGCCAGTGGGAGCAGTTACCGTGACGGATTCCTGGACGTTGCCCACCGCCAACGTAATATCGACCCCGCGGGGCTGCTCGGCTTCCACAGCGATGTCTTTGGAAACGGATTGTTTGAAACCGGCGGCTTCGATGGTAACCGTGTACTTACCGGGCGGCAGTTCGCTAATTCGATAAAATCCCTCTGCCGAGGAGACTGTATCGCGGACGACGCCTGTGTCTTGGTTGGTGATGGTCACCTTTGCGACCGCAACTGCATTTCCCTGGGGGTCCATCACCGTACCCTGAATGCTGGCCTTGAACTGTGCTCGAGCTGTGGAAACGAAGAAGGCAGCGAGAATCATCAAGACAAGGGCCCGAATAGAAAATTTGGATAGGCTCATGACTTGCTCCTTCACCCCAAAAAGAATTCTCGAAATGGCCTAGCACCCTCAGCTAAATCGGTTAACTACTCAGTTGGCGGGGAGTATAGTCAGTCAAAATTCGAATGTCAACGACAATTCAAACGCATGCCGGGGCTGTTGCTGGTGGTGGGAGAGCAAGAAATCGGCAAAGCAAAAAGAAAGACGCCGGCGTAAAGTTGCCGTTGCAAGAAGCGGCGAAGATGCCGACGCTATGTAAAGGGACGCGGACGGGAGAAGAAGGGAGCGTTGACAAGGATCGGAGGGCGACCTGCGGAGTAAAAGACGGCGACGTAAAGTCGCCGCTACACGGTCCTGCTTCAGCGCGAATGAGTGGCGCGGAAAGCTTTCAGGCAACGCTCGGCAGTCTCTAATTCCGAGAAGCGGCTGCCTTCCTGTTCCACGAGGTAATACTCCGCTCCGCCGACTTTTTCGGCTGCTTCAAAAATGGCTTTCCAGTCCGCGCTGCCTTCCCCAAATAAAACGGAATAGCCCTTGGCGGGGTCGGGCGACCAATCCTTGCAATGGAGCGAACGAATGCGGCCGGGATTCGCGCGAATCCACACCACGGGGTCTGACGCCGCTTCGAGGCACGTCCCCACGTCCAACTGCAGCATGATGGACGGCTTCGTATTTTTGGCCAAGATTTCGATGGGGCGTTGCTTCTCGATGGGAGTGAACTCCAGTTGATGGTTGTGGTAGCCGGCCTTCAAACCGGAGGCTTCCAGATGCTCGGCGGCAAAATTCAGCGAATCCGCTACGGCTTTCCAGCCGTCCAGCCCGGATCCCGGCTCGGCCCAAGCCATCACCACGTACTTGCTGCCCAGGATCAGGTTTTTGTCGCGCGCTCGCTCGATGTTTTCCGCATTCAGGAAGGGAGCATCGTTGTGCGTCGAAAAGCAGCGAATCCCCAGCTCGTCGAGCAACTTTCTCATCTGCTTGGTCTGCTCCTCGGACCATTCGAAATAGGGCGCGTAAAACTCGACGCCTTGATAGCCCATTTGGGCCACCGCGCGCACCGTGGCTTGCGGGTCGCGTTGCAATTCATCGCGCACGGAGTAGAGCTCGAGTCCCACGGGAACGGAGCTTGCTGCATGAGCGTGCAAAGCCCAAGGCAACGCTGCGGATAACGCGAGAAACGTTCGCCGGGTAATCATCCGTGCAGGCATTGCTGAATCCTACAGAAGTTTCAGTGGAATTTCACCGGAATTTCATTGGGACTTGCAGGAACTGGTTGGACGCAGAAACGCCCGCGTAGCAAAAAGTGGGCTGCGCGAAGCCTCGTGGCGCATTGAGCCGCCATGTTAATCATCTTGCGCAGGGGACTGCTCGGCGCGCGCCGCAAACTCTGCCGCGTGTCCGGGCACGACGCTGCGCACGATTACATAAAGTACCGGAATGAAGAGCAAGTTCAGCGTGGTGGCCGCAATCATTCCGCCGAAGACCGTCGTGCCGACCGAAATGCGTCCAGCCCGGCCCGCGCCTCGAGCCAGTACCAGTGGCAGGACCCCAAGGATAAACGCCAGCGAGGTCATCAGGATCGGGCGCAACCGAATGCGTGCCGCTTCCACGGCAGCTTCGACCAGCGACAAGCCTTTGCCGCGCAACTGCTCCGCAAATTCCACAATCAAAATCGCGTTCTTGCTCGCGAGCCCGATGAGCATTACCAGTCCGATTTGGCAGAAGACGTCATTCTGCAATCCACGCAGCGCCTGCGCGCCCAGCGCTCCCAGCAGCGCCACAGGCACAGCCAGCAGAACAATGAACGGCAATATGTAACTCTCGTACTGCGCCGCTAGGGTCAAGTACACGACCACCAGGCCCAGCGCAAAGAGAATCAGCGCTTTTCCTCCCGACTCGATTTCCTCCAGGGAAAGTCCGCTCCATTCAAACGTCATTCCGTTGGGCAAGACTTTCCTCGCCAGCGTTTCCATCGACGCGATGCCTTCGCCCGTACTCCTTCCGGGCGCGGGGTTCCCGTTGATTTCCGCCGAGCGGAACAGATTGTAGTGGTGGATCACTTGGGGATTCGCGGTTTGCTCCAGGGTCACGAGGTTGTCGAGCGAAATCATCTTGCCGCTGTCCGATCGCAAATAATATTGCCGTATGTCTTTCGGCTGCGAACGGAACTGCCCGTCCGCCTGCACGTAGACACGGTAAGAGCGATTGTTGAAATCGAAGTCGTTCACGTACACCGAGCCCATGTACACCTGCAACGCGTCAGTAATCTGGCTGAAGGGAACTTGCAGGCTTTTCGCTTTTTCGCGGTTGATGTGCACCAGATATTGCGGATCATTCGCCGTAAAACTGCTGAAGAGACCGACGAGATCCTTGCCGCTGTTCGCTTGGGC
>Ga0066710_100003191_pt1 | contig 13824 bp, 18 predicted proteins | sample GraSoiAngelo_159_FD_79666 | JGI IMG/M metagenome (GOLD analysis project Ga0066710, IMG submission 79666) | Grasslands soil microbial communities from the Angelo Coastal Reserve, California, USA - 14_1009_16_40cm | ecosystem: Environmental > Terrestrial > Soil > Grasslands | place: USA...
GAACCAGTCTCTGGGTGACGGAGATGAGGTCACTGTGGGGAAAATGAAGGGAAGGGTTATCTTCATCCCTGGGCATACCAAGGGCCACGTCGCCTATCTTTTTGGGAAAAACCTTTTTTGCGGGGACACGCTTTTCGTAGCGGGTTGCGGCAGGCTATTCGAAGGCACAGCCGAACAGATGCACAGCTCCCTAAGCAGGCTCAACGGACTGCCCTCTGATACGCTTGTTTACTGCGGGCACGAATATACGGAGAAGAATCTTCAGTTCGCTCAGACTCTCGAGCCGAACAACAGGAAACTGGCCGAGAAATTGGCGAGAGCGCGCTCTTTAAGGGAGAAAGGAATTTCCACCGTTCCTTCAACCATGGAAGAGGAACGAGAGACCAACCCGTTTCTTCGTTGGGACAGCGGGGAAATTCAACAGCACCTGAGAGGCCGCTTTCCGAAGCTCCCCTCAGATCCCATTTCAATATTTGCCAAAGTACGGGAACTCAAAGACGCGTTCTGATGGGAGGGCCGATAGCGAGTGGCGCGACACTGCGCCGGTCCTACCTTCGATGGACCTTTTCAACGGAGAATTCCCGCCCGACGCCGTGGCAAACCACGCAGCTTTCCCTCCCAACGGCCGCGACTTGAGCCTCCATATGAGCTTTCGCTGGCTCCTTCGTGTGGCATCCCACACAGGCACTCATTATCGGCGGCAGATGTTTCACGGTTCCGTCGGCCTGCGGCATCGCGGTCGGAAGGACGCCGTCTGCTAGCGGGATTTCATTGGCGCCCTTCTCGTGGCACTTGGTGCAGTTGCGCCGGTCGCCGGGGAATCTAATCTCCGCAAAGTTTGTCGGCACCGGTTTCGCCGCGGGGCCGCCGTACACGATAAAGGGTTCGCCGAGATTTCTTCCCGTATGGATCCTATGAATGAGCCGCTTGTAATGGACGCTCTCCGGCGGCATCGGTCCTTTCGCGGTCTTTCTCTTGTCCGCATCGGTGTGGTTGGTGTTGTGACACATGACGCAGAATTCGGTGTTATTTCTTTGTTCACCGTGCGGCTGGAGCTTCAAATGGCACACGTTGCAGTTGTCTATTTTTACCGCTTTCCTGCGAGGGACCGCCTCCTGATCGGTGATCGGAAAGTATCTGACGACGTTGAAGCCGGCGTCCCTTTGGCCTTTTTCGACCACCGTTCCATTGGGCCGTTTGACATCGAACAGCCGGTAACCTTGTATCCCGACCGCACCGGAGCCGGAGGCCTCGGCGGGGATCGTGTAGTTAAACTTATACACGTGGACGCCGTTACCTGACGGCTCAGCCTTGCGCGCGTCCTCAATGATATCCGTTTGATAATCGACTGTCGGCCAGGCAAGCACGAGACCGAGGTTACTCATCTGTGAAGCGTTGACCGGCCCGCCTTTTTTGTCCTTCAGGCTAAAGGTCACCACGGGGTTGCTTCCGGGCTTGCCGCCTTCGATCTTGAGGATATCGAATACAATCCCGGGCAGCTGGGTTGAATTCCCAGGAAAGGTATGGGCCCCGACGATCGACGGACCAAACTCAGGCCCTTCGGGTCGGTGGCATTCCGCGCAAGTCCCTTCGGCCGCCGGGCCTGGCCCGTGTTTTTTGCCGCTTCTCAGATCAACATCATCGTGGCAAGAGACACACCCGACGCTCGACGGCAAAATCTTCCAGTTGCTCACCTTAGGGCTGGCATGGCAGGCCGCGCAGTTTCTATACTCCTTCGGAACAGATTCCGTCACCACCATCTGCGGCGATGCGATGGTGGAAAAATCCGCTACACGCTGCCCTGCTCCGATCGTGAAATAAGGCTTTCCTCCCTTTACGCTCGGTAGGAGCTTGCCGCGATGAACTTTGTGAACAAAAAATTTGAAGTCGAGACTCTCACCGCTTTCCGGATCCGTCAGCTGGGCGGTATGACAGAGGGCGCAGTAGTGTGCCTCTCTACTGGAACCTCCATGCGCCTTGAGAGGATCATGGCAGTTATTACACGAGGCGGTCTCAACCAGAGCGCGTCGGACCTTAACCCTTCCCCCTGCCGGGACAAACTCAAAGAGCGGGTTCGCGACATACCGACGGTTCGCTCGTGTCAGCTCACCGCCGACGACGTGCGTCGACCTGCTGTCATAATCCGGCGGAAGCGCTGTCTTGAAAGTGTAAGTAAAGACCCCCGCGCCCGCGCGCGCAAGCGTCCCTCCCCGGTCATAGTCGGGCTGGCTCGTCTCGGCCAGCGCCGGCTTTCTCTTCTCGCCTTTGTAGACATATTCTTGTCCCGCAACCTTGGTGAGAACATAGTTGTGATAGTCACTTTCTCCACTCTTACCCAACTTGATTGCGGCGATCGTGAAACGGACGCCGTCTCGGTCCAAATCCTCGAGACTTAGCGGCTTCCCTTTAGAGTCGCTCACTCTGAAAATGACAACCGGCCGGCGGTTACTAGGGACCTTGACCCCTACGATCTCAGCCTTCAGGCCATCAGCGGGCACGCCTTGGCCGTGAACCGAGGATGAAGTGGAGAGAATTAGAGCCAGAATGAACAATCGGGCAAGCCGCATCGAGGCAGCTTGTATGTGAATTAGCAGCCGCTGTCAAGAAAAATTTTGCTCGTACCCTAAGTAAAAGCAGACGAGCTTGGCAATAGAGCGCAAGCTGAGCCTTGCCCTATTTCTTCGTCGCTGCAGCCTTCGTGATGACGCCGCAGGCGATTCGATCTCCGGAATTGCCCGCAGGATCCGTGGTATTGTCGTCCGGGCTGGCGTGAACCACCACGGCGCTCCCGTCGGCATCAAAGATAGACGTCTCGCCGGAGCCCAGGCGAATATTGTCCATCAGGACTTCGTAACGCCCGACGCCATCTTTGTTGACATACATGTCAGGGAGATCGCCCGCGTGCGGACCCTCGGAGTTCTTCAATCCATGCTTCTTGTTCGTCGGATTGAAGTGACCACCGGCGCTGGTAAAAGCAGGTCCTTCACATTTTCCTACCGCATGCAGACCTGGAGGAAGCCCTTTTACATTCGCGGTACAGTTCTCCTCTTTGTTCAAAAAGCTGCGTCTACTTTTATGTTATAGGGCCCGAAACCCTTGTCAACAACTGCCGCCCCCTTGATCGACGAGGGGGCGTATGATAACGGACTCGGAATAAGGATCGTCGGACTGAAAGAAGATATTTCTTTTACGACAACCTAAAAGGAGGCCGCAATGAATCTCAAGGAACGAACTTATTTGTGGTACGTCGTTCTCCTGCGTCTGTGGATCGGCTACTATCTACTCCAACAGGGGATCAGAAAATACCAGCGCGATTTTCCTCACATCGACTGGATCAAGGCACAGATAGGCGAACTGGACAAGGTGGAAATCTATGGCTGGTACAAATCATTTCTCATGAACACTGTTGTTCCTCACCGGGAACTGTTTGGTTATCTGGTCATGTCGGGCGAGATCCTGGTCGGACTCTGCGTCTTGGTCGGGCTGCTGACTCGCTTTAGCGCGATCATAGGGATTTTCATGCTGGTCAACTATTTCTTCGGACCTGGCATGGCGAGAGGCGGCGCTACCCTGGCACAACAACAGACCTTCATCGTCTCGTTGCTGGTTCTAACGCTCGCCAACGCGGGGAGAACTCTCGGGTTGGATGGTCTGCTATTTAAAAGGCGTGGCGCTGCATAATTCCGCCGGTCGCAGAAAAAGCCGTCATGTCGGCTACTGAAGAGGGGACTACCAACTACCGCAAGCGGTTTGAAGGCAAGATCCCAACCGATCATTTTCGCCACAGCCAGGGATTGTGGCTTTCCTCGATCGGTATTGGAACTTATCTCGGCGACCACGATCCCGCCACAGACGAACTCTACTGCGAGGCGATCATCCGCTCCGTGGAACTGGGTGGCAATGTGATCGACTCAGCGATCAACTATCGCTTCCAACGAAGCGAGCGCTCCGTCGGTGCGGCCTTAAAAAAACTCGCCGACAAGGGGATCGGACGACAGGAATTGGTGGTCGCGACTAAGGGGGGTTTTCTCCCGTTTGATGGTACGCCGCCAAAAGATATTCGAGCCTACTTTCATGAGAGCTTTGTCAAGCCGGGGATCGCTAGCTTCTCCGATGTGGTCGCTGGCTGTCACTGCATGACGCCGAGCTATTTGCTCAACCAGCTCGACTCCAGCCTCAAAAACATGGGTATCGAATGCATCGATATCTATTACGTCCACAATCCAGAGACTCAATTTGCAGAAGTCGACCGCAGTGAATTTAGCAATCGCCTTCTCAAAGCCTTCGAGGCCCTGGAAGGCGCATCGTCAGCGGGAAAAATCCGCATGTACGGAACCGCGACCTGGAACGGTTATCGTAACGACGCCGAGGCGAAGGATTATCTGTCTCTCTCCGACGTGGTCTCGTTAGCCAGGAAGGCAGGCGGAGAGAACCACCATTTTAAAGTCATCCAACTGCCGCTTAACTTGGCCATGCACGAGGCCCTCACCAAAAGGAATCAAGAAGTCGGCGGTGAAAAACTATCCACTCTCGAGGCCGCGCAAAGGCTGGGTATCAGCGTGATGTGCAGCGCCTCTATTCTGCAGGGGCAGCTTGCGCGCAATCTTCCGCCTGCCATCAGCGACGTGTTCGCTGATCTCCAGACGGACGCCCAGCGTTCCCTTCAGTTCGTCCGCTCCACCCCCGGCGTCACGACCGCGCTAGTCGGCATGAAGCAGCTTGCGCACGTGGAAGAGAATCTCAAAGTGGCTCAGGTTCCTCCGGTGCCGTGGGACCAATACGCCAAGCTATTTAAAGCCAACTGAAGCTTCAGTTGCCCGTGATGCAATCGACTTTTGCGAAAATTTCTTTAAGTCGCGTCGTGGCTGGCGGCGGCAGAGGCGGTTTTGTGAGCGACTCGATGTTGGCTTTAAGGTGCTCTAGGCTTCCGGTGCCACTCAGGACAATATGGGCCCCTGGCTCATAGCGACAATATCGGTAGGCGGCATCCACGATAGTCGAAGCCTTCCCCTCGCCGATCAAAAAGTCCAACGGCTCCTCTGGATTGCAGGCATCGCGGGCTACCAGACCTGTCTGGACTAATTCGGCTAATACCTCACGCAGTCGTTTTGGCTGACTCAACGCTCTCCGAACGGCGAACATCACCAACGTGCCCACGTTATCTTCCATAGTTTTCGAGAATACCCGACTGCGCGCCGACTGATTCAAGAGATTGAAACCGACCATGATGACATCCCAATAGCCGTCTTTCAGAGCCTGCTCCAACATGCGGTGATTCGGGTCCTCCACAAAGGCCTCGGTGATGCCGATGAAGCGGATTTTCCCCTCAGCGCGCAATTTTACGAGATGGGGGAGGACCTCAGTTGACGCGTAGGGATAGTCCCCCGGCTCCACGCCGTGAACGTGGTAGATATCCACGTAGTCCGTTCTAAGTTTTCGGAGACTCTGCTCCAACCCTTTTCTAACCTCCTTGGCGGGATGCTTGCGATCTGCCAGAGGAAATGCCTTCTTTGTGGAAATGATGATTTTCTCCCGGGGAACTGCGGCGATAGCTTTGCCGACGATCTCTTCCGTGCCGTAGCTCTCTGCGGTATCGACAAAGTTCACGCCCAGATCCAACGCCTGCCTCACCAGCGCGATGCATTCCTCATCTGATTTGTTGTCCCGCCGGCCCAGACGGCTGGGGCCGCCGCAGCCGAGTCCCGCCATGCTGACCCTCAGGCCGGTCCGTCCAAGAGTCGTGTATTCCATTTCGTAGCCCTCAGACTCGACGAAGGTCGGTCGGCGCAGGAGAAGGCCCAACCGGCGCCGGGTTCACCCCCCAAATCTCTCGCGCATATTCTGCCACCGTTCGATCGCTGGAAAACCTTCCCATATGAGCCACGTTCAGAATGCTCTTTCGGCTCCACCCTTCGGGATCCAGGTATGCGAGAGCAGCCCGTTTTTGGCAATCGACGTACGATGCAAAATCCGCCAGCACCATGTAGGGATCTTCCGCGCGCAGCAGCGAATCCACGACGGGCTCAAAAAGCCCGAGCTGGGCAGCCGAAAAATAGCCGCCTCCTATCATGTCGATGATCTTTCTCAACTCGGGAACACCCTCATAGTACTGGCGCGGCTGATACCCGCGCCGCTTCCCTTCGCGCACTTCCTCCGCCGTCATTCCAAAAATGAAAATATTTTCCTCGCCAACCTGTTCCAGAATCTCGACGTTGGCTCCGTCAAGGGTCCCGATAATCAAGGCCCCGTTGAGCGCGAATTTCATGTTGCCGGTTCCGGACGCCTCGCTCCCAGCTATTGAGATTTGCTCCGAGAGATCCGCCGCGGGAATGATCTTCTCGGCCAAAGAGACACCGTAGTTGGGAATCAAAATGACCTTCAAGAGGTCTCCCGCATCGGGATCGTGATTGACGCGCTCCGCCACTCCGTGGATGAGCCGAATCACTAGCTTCGCCATAAAATAGCCCGGGGCCGCTTTGCCGGCGAACACCACCGTTCGGGGGACAATGCTATTGCCAGCCTTGATAGAATTGTAAAGATGAATAACGTGGAGCACGTTCAGCAACTGCCGTTTGTACTCATGCATCCTTTTGACTTGGCAATCAAAGATGGAATCGAGACGGACTTCGATACCCGTCGTCTTTAGAATGACCGCCGCCAAATCGCGCTTGTTTGCCGCCTTCACTTGCCGCCATCGCGCCCGAAAAGCCACGTCCTCCGCGAGCGGAACGAGTCCCTTCAGCTGCTCAAGGTCGGTGACCCACCCTTCTCCCAAGCGTCCCGTAATGAGCCGGGAAAGCCGCGGGTTGCAGAGCAGCAGCCAGCGCCGCTGCGTGATTCCGTTGGTCTTGCTATTGAACCGCTCCGGATACATCTCAAAAAAATCATGGAAAAGCTCTTCCTTGAGGATTTTTGTGTGCAGATCCGAAACTCCATTGACGGAATGGCTTCCCACGATGGCCACGTGGGCCATGCGCACCCTCTTTTCCTCACCCTCTTCGATCAGAGACATTCGCCCTAGCCGCTCCACGTTTCTTGGAAAATGACGCGCGACTTCTCCCAAGAATCGCTGATTGATATCATAAATGATCTGCAGAACTCGGGGAACCACCCGTTCCAGCAAGCTGACCGGCCAGTGCTCCAAAGCTTCCGGCAGCACCGTGTGATTGGTGTAGGCGAAGGTTTGGGTTGTCAATCCCCAGGCTTTCTCCCAAGAGAGGCCGTGTTGATCGATGAATAGCCGCATCAGTTCGGGGACCGCGAGCGAAGGATGGGTATCATTGAGCTGAATGGCAACTTTTTCAGGAAATAAGTCGAAAGTATCGTGCGCCTTCTGATACCGGAGAAGAATATCCTGCAACGTCGCCGATACGAAAAAGTACTCTTGCCTCAGACGCAGCTCCTTGCCCGCAGAGACGTTATCGTTCGGATAGAGAACTTTCGAAATCGTCTCCGTCTTGTCTTTGTCCTCGACCGCCCGCACGTAATCGCCGTGATTGAAATAGTCGAGGTCGAAGTCGCGCGTCGATTTTGCGGCCCAGAGCCGCAGAGTGTTGGCCGTGGAGTTCGCGTATCCCGGGACGGGAGTATCATACGCCATGGCCATCACGTCTTCTGTCTCAATCCATTCGCTTCGAGTCGCCTGATGCTCGTCCACAAACTGCGCCACCCGGCCATAGAACTTGACCGGGTAAAGCCGCTCGGGCCTCGGAATTTCCCACACATTGCCGTACCGGAGCCAGTTGTCCGGCGTCTCGACTTGGATGCCCTCCCGGATGTGTTGGAAAAAGATCCCATATTCATAGCGGATGCCGTAGCCGTAAGCCGGGAGCTGCATCGTCGCCATGGAATCGAGAAAGCAGGCAGCCAAACGCCCCAGCCCGCCGTTTCCAAGGGCAGCGTCCCATTCCACCTCTCGCAGATCCTCGAGCCGAACCCCAAGCTCGCGGAGCGCCTGGGCGGATTCGTCGAGCAGCTGCAAATTGATCAGATGATTTCCCAGCATGCGCCCCAGCAGAAATTCCAAGGACAGATAATAGACCCTCTTGGCATCGACGTTATAGTAGTGTTGCTGGGTGCGCAGCCAACGTTGAATCAGCCGGTCCCTGACGGTAAAGCCGAGGCTACTGTACTGCCCCAGCCGTGTCACCGTATATTGGTCCTGGCCCAGCGAATTTGAAAGATGCTGCGCGAAGGATTCCTTCAGGGCGTGAACCAAAGATTTCTGAGGGATTCGAGAACTGTTCTCCCGATCTCGGTCATCGCTCATGCGGGTTTTTCCTCCGGACAACCACTAGGCGTCTCCGCGCTTGACCCGAATCCCCAATACTTCGCCCGTAGCGCAGACTTGTCCTCCTGCTCTCAACGTGCAACGCATCCAGCTCTTTCGCCCTTCAACTTTGGTTACTGTAGCCCGAAGATCGAGCGGCTGCTCGATGGGAGTCGGTCGAAGATAGGACACACTGAGATGAGCCGTCCTATAGGAAATCTTCGGGCTGCTGCCGATGATTCTTCCTTCGCTCCTATAGGCCTGGGCTATAGCCAGATTGAGGCTGTGACAATCGATGAGCGAGGCGATGATGCCGCCATTGACGATATTCTTTGCACCGCCGCAGTGGTGCGGCTGGGGGTGCCAGGTGCACACGGCTTCGTCCCCGTCCCAGCTGCTCTTGATTTGCAGGCCTTTCTCATTGTCAGGACCGCAACCGTAGCAGTACGTAACAGAACCCAGGTCTTGAAACGGTTTTTCACCCGCCTTGTTGGAGCTAGACTCAGCCACTGGTTTGCTAAAGGTCAAGTCCTTGCCGCTTGTGCTTTCCCTTTTTTTCGACTAGGCAGCTTCACTCCGGTCAGGACAAAGTCCAGTATGTCGCTGCGCGTTATGATGCCCACCAACTTCCCCTTCTCCACCACCGGCAATGACCCAATCCGGTGACGCCGCAGCAGCCTCACCGCCCAGATGAGAGGGGTCGTCGGCTTCACCGTGAGCACGTTGTAGCTCATCACCTCTTCAACGGTATAGGTCTCGGCGAATTGGTCGATCTCCTTGGCCCGGTCAATGACCATGCTTGTAGGATAGGCGTCGCGAATGTCCCGATCCGTCACGATGCCCACCAGCCTGCCATCATCGAGTACAGGCAACTGATTCACCCGGTGCTTGGCCATCAGCCTTCGGGCGAGGCCGATGCTGTCGACCACTTCAACCGTCAAGACTTTTTTGCTCATCCATTCCGAGACCAGCATCATGGCAAACCTCAACCTCCTGTTCCTTGCAAGACAACTCGCCCGCTAGCTCTTTCCTTTAGCTTCGTCCTTCGCGAGCTTGAGGGCTGCCGAATTGATGCAGTAACGGAGGTGGGTGGGCTTGGGGCCGTCATCAAAGACGTGTCCTAGATGAGCGCCGCAGCGGCTGCACATAATCTCCGTTCTCTGCATGAAGAAGCTTGTCTTCCTCGGTCTCTACATTCTCTTGGTGGATCGGCGGCCAGAAGCTCGGCCAACCGGTCCGCGAGTCGAATTTCGTCTCCGAGCTAAATAAATCATTGCCGCAGCAGATGCAGCGGTAGACTCCCCTCTCTTTGCAATCCCAATACTCGCCTGTGAACGCTGCCTCGGTACCCTTCTCGCGACAGACGTGGTACTGCTCCGGCGTGAGCTGCCGCTTCCATTCTTCTTCCCTCTTCCGAATCTTCTCGCTCATAATGGAATCAGGCTCCTATCGGACCATGTTGACGAACTGAAGAGGAATCCCGATCTCCGCCGCGCGCACCGCCTGGATCACGGTCTGAAGGTCGTCAATCTGCTTTCCTGAAACGCGGACCTGCTGGTCCTGCATGGCGGCCTGGACCTTCAAATTCAACCCCTTGATGAGTTTTACTATGGTTCGCGCCGTCTCCGTATCCACTCCCTCTTTGATCGCGATCTCTCTTTGGATCATTCCACGAGCCGCCGGCTGAGTCTCCTTGGCATCCAGGCATTTCGGGTCGATTTTTCGCCGCACTAGATGCTCAATGAGCGTCTCCTGAAGGGACCTCATCTTCATCTCGTCCTCGGTGACAAGCTTAAGTTTCTTTTCCTTTTTGTCCAATGCGATTTCGCTCTTCGACTGCCGAAAGTCGAAGCGCGTGAGGATGACCTTCCTTGTGATATTGACGGCGTTGTCGACTTCCTGGAGATCGACGCGGTTTACAATATCGAAAGACGCCATAGAAAACCTTCCTGCTCAGAAATCCCCGCTATTCTGATCAGCCCAGCTGCGGTTGTCAAACGGCGCTACAAAAAAGCGTGCCCAAAAAGCCGGAACCCGCTCTCTGGGCGAGGTGAGCCGAAGGAAGCGCGTCAGCCACAAGCCGTCGGCTGATCCTCGGCCAGAGGACTGATCAACCTTGGGCTGAGCCTCAAGCTAAAGCGTTGGAGAACCCAAGCCAACCCCCCTTAAAGAGCGGCATCCGCCTTTGCGGCAAAGATAAAATCGCTCTCCGTCAAGCCGTCGATCTTGTGCGTCCAGATGGTGAGCTTGACTTTACCCCACGCCAGATAGATGTGGGGATGATGGCCTTGCGTCTCCGCTATTTCTCCGACCCTATTCGTATAATCGAGCGCCGCGCGAAAGTTTTTGAGTTTGTATTCCTTTTCCAGATGATGCTCATCTACGACCTTCCAGCCTCCGCCCAGCTTCTCCAGCAATGTAGTGATCTCTCTTCCCTTTAATGGAGGAACGCCTCCTCTGCATGGAATACATTCCTTGGCCGCCAGCTCGCTCATAACCTGACCTCCTTAAAGTCTTTCCTTCGGGAAATATCTGACAACAAAAATAGCCCGGAGACAAGAGCTATGGAAAGACGAACAGCAGCAGCGCCGTGAGCACAACCGCCGTAAGTAGAGACTTGACGTGAATCTTTCTGGCCTCGAGGCGCAGCTGCGCTTTCGCGCTCTCATCGCCAATCTGCTCTTCTCCGAAGTCCAGGTTGCGCGCACCGCGCCTCGCCAAAGCGACTCAAGTCTTCTCGCGCGCCTGGAGTAGGCCAATCGCGCCGAGCCAAAACGGAATGAAAAGAAAGAGACGCCAGGAACGATCCAGGTGAAGAGAAACCAACGCCGCGGCTATCCCGGCGCCTACGGCGAACATTAGCACGCCTGTCACAAGCCGCTTACGGCGCTCCTTGGGACCGATGTTCACCGTTTTCAAACCTCATCCCTAGATGTCGGGGTCGATAACGTAGGCGACGCTGAGCCACAGACTTCTAGAGTGCCGGAAAAATAGGATAGGGAAAACAACCGCGAATGCGCCCCATAGCAGGAGCTGCTGCGACAGCGAAACATCGGCGTAGTAATCCAGCAGAAGAAAGCCGGGGAGCGCGATCAAGACCGTAACGGCATAGTTGATGTAGATCGCCCCGACGAAAAACCCCTGCTCGCGTTCAAAGGCTAGCTGGCAGTGAGAACAATTTGGCCGCATGTGAAAGAATCCGTCGAATAGGCCGCCGGCGCCGCATTTTGGGCATTTCAAGAAAGCGGCGGCCTTTAAGGCCCGGACCACGCGCTCGAAGCTTATCTTGGCCATGCCAAGCCAGGCTGTTAACTCAGAAAGAGGCGGGCAAAAGTTTCCATCCCCAGGCCGATCAGGATCAATGATAGCCCTTTGATGAACGCCGTGACGGCTGGACTTTCCTCTCCCGGAAGGAGTTTTTTTGTTTCCGGCTGATCCCGCTCTTGCTTCAAGAAGTTCATGGAAATCTTCAGCCAGATAGCGCCGATGATGCCGACGACAAATCCGGCCAGCTCAAAACTCGCATTCATATCCTCTCCTCGATCATCTTTGGTAACGACGACCTCTCATAACTGCTCAACGGAATAGCCTTTCGCTTTGAGCATCTCAATAATGCTGTCCTTCCCTGCCAGATGGCCGGCTCCCACTACAATGAGATAATTCTCACTCTGAGACAGATACGATTCGATCTTGGGAATCCATCCGCGATTCCTATCTGACACCAGCCTCTGGTAGACTTCCGGATATTCCCTCATGGACTGCAATAGAGCGGACTCCATCGCTTTGACGTCGCCTGAAGCCCACGCCTTTATAATCGCTTCCACCTCCTTTTCCATTGTACTGATATCCTTTAAGGTCTGGACCAGCATCATTTCCTGCGTCCGCTCCGGCATCCCGTCAAAGAGATCGATCTGAAATTCGAGCGTTTCAAGCCCGTCAACCTCTTTGTTCTCGTTCTTAGCCTTCCGGTAAAAATACTGATCGATCCCCTGCTTTGGATCGAAACCCAGTTTTTGCAATTTTAACGCCGTGAGCGTGATAGCGATGAGCCATGGCTTGAACTGATTAAAGGCCGCGACGTCTACGCCGAGCTCCTTCATCTCCTTCGCGGCCGACGCGTAAGTTTTTTCCGCTATATGGTCCTTAAGCGTAGTACCGCCGGCGTAAAGTCCCTTCATGAGCATGAGTTGTGATCCCGATTCCTTCTCCATGCTATCAAGGTTGACTTCGAACACCAGCTTCTTGGCGTCCCTAAAGGCGTCTTCTATCGCCGGATCGAGAGGATAGTTCTGGGCTTTCAAATAGTGAATCGACCCCAGAATGTAGACGGTGTTGTTTTTCGATTGAACTTTCCAAAGAGACCTCTTCTCGGCGGCAGCTACATCGTTGGAAGAAATGAGCGAATCGTTGCCTATCCAGAGCAGACAGATCAGTAGCCCGATGACATTTCTTCGAAGGATTCGCATACGCAGATGTTTCTTTTATTGTAGCTTAATTTTCCGCCTTAAGCATCTTAGCTCGCCAATTCAGGACGACCGGAGGTCCTGGGCAAGCTCTATCAGATGCCCATCAGGATCACGCACGTAGGCCGTACGCTGGCCCCAAGCCCGCGTAGTAGGTGATGCCACGGGCGCTGCACCGCGCTCTATCAACTCCGCAAAGGCAGCATCGACATCAGTCACTTTGAATCCGATCTCAAAAGCGGGCGCGTCGACGGCTGGTTGCTGCAGCGCTATTCCCAGAGTCTTCGCCATCGCACCTCTGGTGTAGAACGCCAAGCGTGTGACACCGGTATCGAACTGAGCATAATCGCCCGAGCGATGTCCAAGTCGGAGCCCCAAAATATCTGTGTAAAACTTCAAGGCCCGGTCCATGTCGTCAACGATCAGGACCACATAATCAGGCGCCGCCAGTTTCATGTCCACTCCCGTCTTGGCTTGCTTCACGCTTTCAACCAAAGGCTTTCCAAGCGCGGCTATCTCAAAGACCGTTGCGCTTTTTTAGGCCCGCTAGAATCTTTTCCGCTGTCAGCGGAATGGCTGTAATCCTTACTCCTACGGCATCATGGATGGCGTTGGCGATGGCGGGAGCCACAGTAATGATCGCTGTCTCCCCTATGCTCATGCTGTTGTAGGGACCTCGGCCTACCGGAGTTTCGGAAACGATCTTCTCTAATTTCGGAATATCACGGATGGTCGGGATCTTATAGTCGCCAAAATTGACCGAAGCCACGCGACCGTCGGCAAAAAACACCTCTTCCATCAACGCGTAACCTAAACCCATCACGATGCCGCCCTCGATCTGCCCGTCATGCAACAATGGATTGAGCACCTTACCGGTGTTATGCGCGCTGAAAAATCTTTTGAGTTGAATTTGGCCCGTCTCCGGATCCACCTCTACCTCGGCCATCTGAGCACATACCGACGCTTGCGGACCAATTTCCTGGTTTTTGTAGTTTCCCTGAACGACAAGGGCAGAGCCTTTAGCCTTTACAATTTCGGCGTAAGAAATTTTGCGCTCCTTCTTGGTCAAGACTCCCCCTTTGAAAAGGACCA
>Ga0066710_100003192_pt1 | contig 13823 bp, 9 predicted proteins | sample GraSoiAngelo_159_FD_79666 | JGI IMG/M metagenome (GOLD analysis project Ga0066710, IMG submission 79666) | Grasslands soil microbial communities from the Angelo Coastal Reserve, California, USA - 14_1009_16_40cm | ecosystem: Environmental > Terrestrial > Soil > Grasslands | place: USA...
ACTCTATTACAACTCACCATCACGCCTTGGGCCCCAGACTCAGACCTCGTTGGAAAAGACTGGCACTTGCTGCTCCTCTCAATGGGGAGCACAATCTGTAAGCCTTGGACGTCCAACTGGTCGTCCGCTGAGAGCGTCCAAGTCCGCGCGTTGAAGTCTTGACCAACCTCGCCAAGTCCTTGACTCATAAGGGGCCTGGATACATTTTCCGGAGACAGACGGGATCCTCCTCCTCTCCATCAAGTCCATATAGGCATGATCACCGTGAGCCGTGCCCATGCTCCCCCAGCTGTTTCATCCATGCGTCGTACCCGCCCTTGAGCGGGCGAACAGACGTGTAGCCCAATTTCATCAGCACGCGTGCCGCCCGCACGGCCGTGGCGTCCTGAGGGCATGCACACAGCGTCACAACGCGGTGGTCCTTCGGCCAGGGGCTGACAACTTGAGGCAAGTCTTCCAAGCGGGCCGGCGTAGCGCGTGCTATGGGTCCCTCTTGGGCGATCAGGGCGGCGCCACGAAAGTCGAGCAGCAAAGGCGGGGTTTCCGACTCCAGGGCTTGCGTCAGTTCCACCGGCGTGATGTGGGAAATGGCCGCCAGTTGCTCAAAACGATATTTCTGCCACAGTTTCCATACGAGCCAGACGCCGAGGGCAACCGAGATGGTGACGATCGCTGTGCTGCCATGCCTGCTCATGGTTTCCAGCGCGGTCTTCACCTCGGCTCGCAACAACCAACCGGCAAAAATGGCCGCACCTGCCCAGAGCGTCGCACCAAGACCGGCTGCGGCAATGAAACTGGGCAGCGGCATACGCAGCGAGCCGGCGATCGGTGGCGCCACGGTGGAAAAACCCGGAACAAACTTGGCGACAACCAGCGACCACACGCCCCACCGAATGAAACGTCCCTCCGTTTCCGAAACACAGGAACCCGGATTGATGGACAGTTTGCACAAAGCGGAAAGGACGCGATAGCCAAACGCGCGCCCGGCCAGATACCAAATCCAGTCTGAGAGCACCGACGCCAGCACCGCTGCCGCGAGCATTTGTCCGGCCTGACCCGAGGAGACTGCGAGGCTGCCGGCGACCAGAAGGGTAGGCACTGCCGGGACCGGTAGCCCTAATTGCTGCAGCAGCACATTCACAAACACGACCCACACGGCATCACGCTGGATGGCTTCGGTGATCGGAGTGATGTCCATGAGCGTTACTTGCGTTTTTTCCTTGCATTATGAGCGCTCGCCCCGTCTCGCCTGCCGAAGCCGATCAACGAATCACGGGCGGCGATCCCGGTGGCGTCTGATTGCGAAGTGAGAATCAACTTGCCATTGCAGCCATGCTCGCCGGGTACATGGACAGGATCGCGAGGGATCAGCAGGAGCAGTCGGACAAGTTTTCCAAGACAATGGGTCAGGGTCATCAACCATTGCAGAACACATGCACAAACCTGCAGCCCCCTTTCGCCGCCAGTTGCTGCTAGGCGGCCTGGCCTCCGCCCTGACGCTTGTCGCCGGCTGCTCCAAATTCGCCAGACCCCAAGGCAAAACCCTGGCCAAAGAAGCCACCCTGCTGTGCCTCGGTGATTCACTGACCTTTGGCTATGGCGCCGCGGCGGGCGCGAGCTATCCGCAGCGGCTGGAGCAACTGACCGGCCATGTCACGCAGAACGCAGGCGTGAATGGCGACACGGCTGAAGGTGCGCTGGCACGTTTGCCGAGGCTGCTGCAACAGAACGCGCCGGGCCTGGTGCTGCTGTCGATTGGCGGCAATGACTTTCTGCGCGGCGTGCCGCTGGAGCGCACGCGCGCGGCCCTCAAGCAGCTGCTGCAAACCGCCGCCGCCAGCACGCAGGTGGTGCTGATCGCGCAGCCCAAGCCGGTGCTGCTGGTGGCAGCCACCGGCTCGCTGAAAGACCATGAGGTGTATGCCGAAGTGGCAGCGGATGCGGGTGTGCCGCTGTTTGCCGACGGCTGGTCGTATGTGCTGTCGCGCGCCGAGCTGCGCTCTGACCCGATCCACGCCAACACCGAGGGCTACAAGGTGTTTGCCGAGCGCCTGGCCCGGTGGCTGCGTGAAATGAAGTTTGTGGATTGAGCCTTTCGCATGTTCAGATGGGGCGTCGCCTCTTGCGAGATGGGCATGTCCATCACACAGGAGAAGGCTTCCGCCGCTTTGGGAAACTTCAGGTTCGCATCGCTGCCGGCCAGGGTCCAGCGCGCGCGCGCAGGGGCTTCACCGCGCGGTAGGCTTCTTCGTCCGCCGCAGCCACCGCAGAATTGGGCGCCGGAGGAGGCGGCAGCAATGCCAGGCTGTTGGGCAGATCTTTGCGCGGCAAATAACCAATCAGGGTACCGGAACCCGGTCGCATTTCCGGGACTTCTGCGGCCGAGGTGGCAGGCGGTGGCGCACTGCTGCACGCGGCCATCAGGGAAATCATCAAAGTGGTGCAGCCCAAGCCACCCAACCGGTTCATCATGCCGGTCTCCTGTCGTGTTTGTTCAGGCGCCATCCTAGGCGGCGGCAACCTCCACGGAAGTCAGCTGGGCGACATCAAAAGTGGACCATGCGGGTAAGGCCGTGTTGAACGGTGATCAGGGAAAACCGAGGTCAGATTCCTGCTAAACCCGCAACGTTTGCATGGGTATCTGATGAGTTCCACGCAAGCCCTATTGCGGGGTCCGCAGGCCTACAATGTTATTCACCCGGCCCAGATCCCGGTTCCGGGCGTGTGCTGGTTCATCCGCGTGCCGGATCGGCGACATGCCCTGCTTCGAAGCCGTCATCCTGTTCTTTCTCGCCGGGGCCGTCGAGATCGGCAAAGGATGGTCTCGCGGACGGAAAGAAGCTTGATAGCGCCTCAACGCGAGGGCCCCATGCAGCAAGGGTAATCAGCCCATGAACGTAGACTCGCCTTCCCGCGCAGTGTCCGACGAGGCTGTGTTGCGGATCGTGCGGGAAGTCTTGACCGAACTCCACCCGGGCCGCAAGGACACGGACCCGGTGACGCTGGACAGCGCGCTGGAGGAAGACCTTGGCCTGGACAGCCTGGCGCGTGTGGAGCTGTTGATGCGTCTGGAGCACGCGTTCGGCGTGCGCCCGCCGGAGCAGCTCCTGAGCACGGCCGAAGCGCCTCGAGACCTGCTGCGTGCGCTGCTTGCCGCACGGGGTCCACCCCAGGCGCCAGTTCTGCCGGCACGGCGGCTTGCGGTGCCCGAACGCGTCTCGCAAGCGCCGCACGCGGCGGCGACCCTGCAGGAGGTGCTCGACTGGCACGTGCGGGCTCATCCGCAGCGCGAGCACATTGTGATCGACAACGGCGACAACGGCGCACCGACGCGCCTGAGCTACGCCGACCTGCAGCAAGGCGCCGCTGGCGTGGCCGCGGGGCTGCTGGATCGCGGCTTTCAGCCGGGTCAGCCGGTGGCGCTGATGCTGCCGACCGGCCGCGAGTACTTCTTCAGCTTCGCCGGCATTCTGCTGGCCGGCGGCATCCCGGTACCGATCTACCCGCCGGCCCGGGCCGCGCAGATCGAGGAGCACCTGCGGCGTCATGTCGGCATCCTCACCAACGCGCTGGCCACGGCGCTGATCACCGTGCCGCGGGCCTTGGTGCTGGCGACGCTGCTCAAGTCCCAGGTGCCGTCGCTGCGCATGGTCTGCACGGTGGAAGAACTGTCCTCGTCCACGGTCTCCCCGGAACGCGTCACTTCCCACGCAGACGATATCGCCCTGCTGCAGTACACCTCCGGCAGTACCAGCAGTCCCAAGGGGGTGGTCCTGACGCACGCCAACCTGCTGGCCAACCTGCGGGCCATGGGGCAGGTGCTGCAAGTCAGCTCCGAAGACGTCTTCGTCTCGTGGCTGCCGCTGTACCACGACATGGGGTTGATCGGGGCCTGGCTGGGCAGCCTGTACTACGCGTACCCGCTGGTCGTGATGTCGCCGCTAACCTTTCTGGCGCGACCCGAGCGCTGGCTGTGGGCCCTGCACCGGCACCGCGGCACGCTGTCGGGCGGGCCCAACTTCGGCTACGAGCTGTGCCTGCGCAAGCTGGACGAGGCCGCGCTGGACGGGCTCGACCTGTCCAGCTGGCGCTTTGCGTTCAACGGCGCCGAGCCGGTCAGCGCGACGACCATGCAGGACTTTCAGCAACGCTTTGCCCGCTACGGGCTGCGGCCGCAAGCGCTGGCGCCGGTGTACGGACTGGCGGAGGCCACGCTGGGCCTGACCTTCCCGCCGCAGGGGCGGGGTCTGCTGGTCGACCGCATCGATCGGCCGGCGTTCTCGCACTCGTGCCGCGCACTGCCCGCGGCGAGCGGCGCGTCTGACGTGCGGCTGGTCGTGGCGTGCGGACGGCCGCTGCCGGGCCATGAGGTCCGCCTGGTCGACGCGACGGGACGCGAGGTGGCGGAACGCCAGGAAGGGCGTCTGCTGTTCAAGGGTCCGTCGGCCACCAGCGGCTACTTCCGCAACCCGAAAGAGACGCGCCGCCTGTTCGATGGCGAGTGGCTGGACTCGGGCGACTACGCCTACATGGCGCAAGGCGACGTCTACATCACCGGGCGGGCCAAGGACGTGATCATTCGGGGCGGCCGTCAGGTCTACCCGTATGACCTGGAGGAGGCCGTAGGCGCGATTCCCTCTGTCCGCAAGGGCTGCGTCGCCGTGTTCGGCAGCCCGGATCCAAGGACCCGCAGCGAGCGGGTCGTTGTCATGGCGGAAACCCGCGGCCTGCCGCCCGAGGCGCAGGCGCAGCTGCGCCGCCAGATCAATACCGCCGCGGTCGGCGTGCTCGGCGCGCCGCCGGATGAGGTGGTCCTGGTGCCGCCGCACACGGTCTTGAAGACCTCCAGCGGCAAGATTCGTCGCGCGGCCAGCCGCGAACTGTACGAGAACGGCGGCGCTTCGGCCACGCAGCCGGCGCCGTGGCAGCAGATCGCGCGGTTTGCCTGGCAGGCGATCCTGCCGCAGCTGCGGCGCGCGGGGCGCGTCGCTGCGGAGCTGGCCTACGCGGCCTATGTCTGGCTGCTGTTCTGGGTGCTCGCGCCCATCACCTGGGCGCTGACCGCGGTGCTGCCCGAGCCGTCCTGGAGCTGGGCGCTGAGTCACCATGCGGCACGGCTGTTCCTGCGCCTGTCCGGGCTGCCGTTTGCGGTCGAGGGACTGGAGAACCTGCCGCGCAAGACCGCCTGTGTGGTGGTGGCGAACCACGCGAGCTATCTGGATGGCATCACCCTGGTCGCCGCACTGCCGCGCCATGTCCGCTTCGTTGCCAAGCTCGAACTGCAGAAACAGTTCATCCCACGGGTCTACTTGCAAGGCCTCGGCGCCATGTTTGTAGACCGCGACGACGCGCAGCGCGGGGCACAGGACGTCGCGCGGGTGACGCGCAGCGTTTGCGACGGCACAGCCATGTTGTTTTTCCCGGAAGGAACGTTCAGGCGCGTTCCAGGCTTGCTGCCGTTCCATGCGGGCGCGTTCTCTGCGGCAGCGCAGGCCGGCGTGCCCGTAGTGCCGGTGACGATTCGCGGCACGCGCTCCGTGCTGCGTGCTGGCCAGTGGTTCCCCCGCCGCGTACCGATCTGCGTGCTGGTCAGTGCCCCGATCCAACCCGATGGTGACGACTGGTCAGCGTCGATCCGGCTGCGCGACGCCGCCCGCGCGGAAATCCTGAACCGCTGCGCAGAGCCGGATGCCGGCGACGAGAGCCGCCTGCCTTCGTAAAGCCGGAGAAATTGGGGAAATTTGGGGTCTTACTCCAATGAATTCACTTGCATCAAATCAAGTGATCGGGGGAGTTGAGGAATTGATGAGCCTCAGCCCTGCATCAGATGCCAGAGCCGCGATGGCGATAGCGGCATCTGCAACTGACGGGCCTGTGCCGCCATGCCGTGCCGCGCCAGCGCATCGGCCACGGCATTGACCACCGTGGGCCCGGCGCCTATGGTGCCCAGCTCGCCCACGCCCTTGACGCCCAGCGGGTTGTTCAGGCAGGGGGTGGACTCGTCCATTTCGGCTTTGAAGTCGGGCGCGTTGTCGGCGCGCGGCGCGGCGTAGTCCATCAGGCTGCCGGTGATGGGCTGGCCGGTTTCACGGTCATACACCAGGTGCTCGCACAGCGCCTGGCCTATGCCCTGCACCGCGCCGCCGTCGAGCTGGCCGCGCACGATCATCGGGTTGACGACACGGCCCACGTCGTTGACGGACGCATAAGCCACCACCGCCACATGGCCGGTCTGCGGGTCGATCTCGACTTCGCTGATGTGGCAGCCGTTGGGCCAGGTGGGCCCGGCCACGGTGCTGGTCGAGTCCATGAAAATACGCTGCTCGGGCTGGCGCGCCGCCAGGGCATACAGGTCGATGCTCAAATCGGTGCCCGCCACCTTGAAGCTGCCCTGGGCGTACTCGATGTCCCGCTCTGCCGCCTCAAACTCCTTGGCCGCGAGTTGTTTGGCCTTGGCAAGGGTGCGCTCGGCACCGGTGCGCACGGCCGAGCCGCCGGTGAACAGCGAGCGCGAGCCGGCGCTGCCAAAGCCGTCGCCCCGGTCGGTGTCGCCCAGCACCACACGGACCTTGTCGATCGGCACGCCAAACGCATCCACCACCAGTTGCGCCAGCGTGGTGGCAATGCCCTGCCCCATGGCGTTGACGGCCGAGAAGACTTCGATGATGCCGTCGGACGCGAGCGCCGCCGGGCCGCCCCCAGGCGCGAGAGCCCCCTCGGGGGGCAGCGAGGACGCGTCAGCGCCGAGCGTGGGGGCCTTGATCTCCACCGTCACGCGTTCTTCAAACACGTTGCCGCCGGTCCACTCCAGAAAGGTGGCTATGCCCTGGCCGCGCAACAGGCCGCGGCGCGCTGAGTCTGCGGCACGCGCCTCAAAGCCCTGCCAGTCGGCCAGGGCCAGGGCCTGGTCCATCACCGACTCGAACTTGCCGGTGTCGTAGGTCTGGCCCATGGGGTTTTGGTAGGGCATTTGCGTGGGCTGGATAAAGTTGCGGCGGCGCAGCTCGACCCGGTCTATGCCGGTCTGGCGGGCGGCTTCGTCCATCAGCCGCTCCATCGTGAAGATGGCTTCGGGGCGGCCCGCGCCGCGGTAGGCGCTGGTGGGTGCGGTGTTGGTCAGCACGGCCTTGAAATGAAAGTCTATGGTCTGGATGTCATAGACACTGGTCTGCACCCAGGGGCCGATCATCAGCTGGATCGCCACGCCCGCGCCGGTGGCGTAGGCGCCCACATTGGCCCGCGAGGCCAGGCGCAGGGCCAGAATCTTGCCGTGCTCGTCCAGCGCCAGTTCGGCGTGGCTTTGCAGGTCGCGGCCGTGCGTGCTGGAAATAAATTCTTCGCTGCGGTCGGCCACCCATTTCACCGGGCGCTGCAGCGCCCTGGCGCAAAAGGCCACCACAACGTCTTCCGGGTACACCCCCGTCTTCATGCCAAAACCGCCGCCCACATCGCCCACCACCACGCGCAACTGCTCCTTCGTCATGCCCAGCGCGCCGCACACCGAGTCGCGCACGCCGGAAGGCATCTGGGTGCTCATGCGCAGGGTCAGGCGCTGCGAAGCGTTGTCGAAACCGGCCAGCACCGAGCGCGGCTCCAGGCTCAGCGCAGCCAGGCGCTGGTTGACCAGGTCCAGCGTCACGACATGGCGGGCGCTGGCGAAGGCTTCGGCGGTGGCCTCGGCATTGCCGTAGCGCGTTTCAGCGGCGATGTTGTCGGGAGCTTCGGGGCAGAGCACCGGCGCGCCGGGGCTTGTCGCGTCGTTCATGTCCACGACCATGGGCAGCTCGTCATAGTCGACGGCAATGGCTTCTGCCGCGTCGCGGGCTTGCTGCAGTGTCAGCGCCACCACGGCGGCCACCGCCTCGCCGACAAAACGCACACGCTCGTGGGCCAGCGCGCGCCGCGGCGGCGCGGCGCCGGGCGAGCCGTCGGCGCGTGCGAAGCCAGTTGAGCCGGGAATCGGCTTGACCCCGGCGGCCACCAGATCGGCCCCGGTGACCACCTGCACCACGCCCGGCATGGCCAGCGCAGCCGCCGTGTCCACCGACACAATGCGTGCGTGCGGATAGGGAGAGCGCACAAAAAAAAGCTGGGTCTGGCCCGGCAGCGTCACGTCGTCCGTGAACCGGCCGGCGCCCGCCAGCAGCGCATCGTCTTCCAGGCGGCGAACGGCCTGTCCGCTGCCAAAGCGTGCCGGGTTGCCGTGGTCGGGTTGGGATTCAGTCGTCACAGTGTGCCCCTTGATGGCGGCCCGGCACCCACCCTGGCGGTGCGCGGGTCCGAAAATGATGAAAAGCCACTATAGGTGCATCAGTGCCGTTCAGCAAATGCGCTGTCCGGTTGCGGTGATGCGCCGGATTTGTCCAGCTTAGATGCCTGTTTGGGAACGCCTGGCCGCATGGCTGCGTGAGATGAAGTTTGCAGGCCGAGCCTGCCAGCCCGCTCAAGCGCTACACTTTTTATAGCTGCTTGCACCCGTGATGTATGGGCTAGAGGCCTATTTGACTCACAAAACAGGCGTATTTGGCGCTGGCGCAGGGCCCCGCGGCTTGAAAACCTCGATGCGGGGAATTGATAGCGGCAATTCATTTAATAGAAAATATCTATCAATTAATATTAATTAAAAGCCGTATACTATCGATTCGCGCAATTTTCAACAACCCTATAGAAAGCCGACATGTCCCTGATCAACACAGAAATCATTCCTTTTAAAGCCACCGCCTACCACAATGGCAAATTCGTGCCGGTGAGCAACGAGAACTTCAAGGGCCATTGGTCCGTCGTGGTGTTCTACCCGGCCGACTTCACCTTTGTCTGCCCCACCGAGCTCGGCGACCTGGCCGACCATTACGCAGAATTCCAGAAGCTAGGCGTCCAGATTTACGGCGTATCGACCGACACCCACTTCACGCACAAGGCCTGGCACGACACCTCGGAGACCATCCGCAAGGTTCAGTACCCGCTGATCGGCGACCCCAGCCAGCAGCTGTCGCGTGCCTTCCAGGTGCTGATCGAAGAAGGTGAAGACGCAGGCCTAGCCTACCGCGGCACCTTTGTGATCGACCCCGAAGGCAAGATCAAGACCATCGAAGTGCACGACAACGGCATTGGCCGCGACGCTGCCGAACTGCTGCGCCGCGTGAAGGCTGCGCAGTACGTGGCCGCTCACCCCGGTGAAGTCTGCCCCGCCAAGTGGACCGAAGGCGCCGAGACGCTCAAGCCTTCGCTCGACCTCGTCGGCAAGATCTAAACATCTGCCTGCGCCAAAGCCCGGGCGCGTCGATGCCCCGGGCTTTTTTGTTCCTCTTTTGAATTGAAAGTGAGTCCGCCATGCTCGACGCCAGTACCAAAGCCCAACTGAAAAGCTACCTCGAACGCGCCACGCAAGCGATCGAAATCGTTGCCTCGCTCGACGACAGCAAGGCCTCGGGCGAGCTGCGGTCGCTGCTCACGGACATCACCGACTCGTCGCCGCTGGTCAAGGTCACCGAAAGCCGCGACGACAGCCAGCGCAAACCGTCCTTTTCGGTCAACCGCCCCGGCGAAAACCACGGCCCGCGTTTTGCCGGCCTGCCCATGGGCCATGAATTCACCTCGCTGGTCCTCGCGCTGCTGCAGGTCGGCGGCTATCCGCCCAAGATTGAAGACGCGGTGCTGCAACAGATCCGCGCGCTCGACGGCGACTTCGAATTCGAGATCTATGTATCGCTGACCTGCCACAGCTGCCCTGACGTGGTACAGGCGCTGAACCTGATGGCGGTGCAGAACCCGCGCATCAAGACCACCATGATTGACGGCGCGCTGTTCCAGGACGAAGTCAAGGAACGCCAGGTCATGGCAGTGCCGACGGTCTTTTTGAACGGCACCGAATTCAGCCAGGGCCGCATGAGCCTGGAAGAAATCCTCGCGAAAATCGACACCAGCGGCGTGGAGCGCGAAGCCAAAAAAATTGACGGCAAGGACGCCTTCGACATGTTGATCGTCGGCGGTGGCCCCGCCGGTGCCGCCGCTGCCGTGTATGCGGCGCGCAAGGGCATACGCACCGGCGTCGCCTCGGAGCGCTTTGGCGGCCAGGTGCTGGACACCCTGGGCATCGAGAACTTCATTTCCATCAAGGAAACCGAAGGCCCGAAGTTTGCGCTGGCGCTTGAAGAGCATGTGCGTAATTACGAGGTTGACATCATGAACCTGCAGCGTGCCAAGGCGCTGGTCCCGAACAGCGGGCCGGGCAGCGACCTGATCGAGATCCAGCTTGAAAGCGGCGCCTCGCTAAAAGCCAGGTCGGTCGTCATCTCGACCGGTGCACGCTGGCGCAACATCAATGTGCCCGGCGAGCAGGAGTACAAGAACAAGGGCGTCGCCTATTGCCCGCACTGCGACGGCCCGCTGTTCAAGGGCAAGCGCGTCGCGGTGATTGGCGGCGGCAATTCGGGTGTCGAGGCTGCGATCGACCTGGCCGGCATCGTCGGCCATGTGACGCTGATCGAGTTCGACACCGCACTGCGCGCCGATGCCGTGCTGCAGCGCAACTTGCACAGCCTGAAGAACGTGACGGTGTTCACCAACGCGCAAACCACCGAGATCACCGGCGACCAGACCGTCAACGGTCTGGTCTACAAGGATCGCGCGACGGGCGAATCGCACAAGGTCGAGCTCGAAGGCGTTTTTGTGCAGATCGGCCTGGTGCCCAACACCGATTGGCTCAAGGGAACGGTCGAGCTGTCGAAGCACGGCGAGATTGTGGTCGATGCCAGGGGTCAGACCTCGGTGCCTGGCGTGTTTGCGGCCGGCGACGCGACCACCGTGCCGTTCAAGCAGATCATCATTGCGGCGGGCGACGGCGCCAAGGCAGCACTCAGCGCCTTTGATCACCTGATCCGCATGTCGGCCCCGGTGGCGGCCTGAGCCGGCCCATCGCAACACACCGCAACATGGCCCGCTCACCTTGAGGGCGCGGCCGGTGCGGCAATCCTTCTTCAAACAAGAACACCTATCACAGTTATTCGCTCTCAGAACGGCGGCAAAGGGTTATCGTTTTTTTGCTTGTCCAATACGGTCAGCCTGCCGACAATAAGCGCACTCAACAAAACCAAAAGGATTCCCCATGAAAGGCGACCCCCAAGTCATCGCGCACCTGCAGGCCCAGCTCAAGAACGAGCTCACGGCCATCAACCAGTACTTTGTGCACTACCGCATGCTCAAGCACTGGGGCCTGGACAAGCTGGCCAAGAAGGAATACGAGGAATCCATCGGCGAGATGAAGCACGCCGACAAGCTGATGGACCGCATCTTCTTCCTGGACGGCCTGCCCAATCTGCAGGACCTGGGCAAGCTCGGCATTGGCGAAGGCGTGGCGGAGATCCTGCAATGCGACCTGAAGGCAGAGCAAGGCGCGCAGCTCACCATCAAGGACGGCATTGCCCACTGTGAAAGCGTGCGCGACTATGTCTCGCGCGACCTGCTGCAGGAAATCCTCGACGACACCGAAGAGCACATCGACTTCCTGGAGACCCAGATTGAGCTGCTGGCCAAAGTCGGCATCCAGAACTACCTGCAAAGCCAGATGGGCGAGCTGGGCTGAGCGGCAGAACGAAAACAGTGGCACCCTTCTTCAGTGCTGCAGTCAACAACGGGGCTTGAAAGCCCCGTTGTTGTTTCCAGAATCCTTTGCACAGGGTTTTTACGCATCAAGAGGCCCTGTGTTGTGGGCCAATTTTCGTCCGGCTCGTTCCATGCACAACAGGAGAAAACCCAGACGATAAAGTTTCAAATAGTGTCCACTGAATTACTGACTTGTGAGTAAGTGGAAATCACGCAAGGGTTTGGGCGAATATGCCTTGCCGCTACAGCTCCGATGCTGGGGCGAGTAGCTATATCTTTTTGCTGGGTGCCCGGCTAAAAACCTACCAGATCCAGAACATCAATGCCCAAGCATAGTCAATCATTAAAAGAGCAAGACAGAACGCGGCGATGGCAGATGAGCATCGAGCCAACGAAGATGCATAGCGTTGGCAGATACTGGTTGCGAGCCAGAGCGCCCATAGGTTGGCGCCGGTCAGTAACAAGAGGCGAACATTATTAGCCCAAAAAACAGGAATTCCTTCATTCTTGAGCAGGTTAACTGTCAAGGCAGACAGGCCGAGAAAGACGCCGCACCCCGCCAGTGGAATAAGGGCTTGGCTTAGGTGGTAGAAACGCTGTCGCTGCCACGGACCAAGCATGCGAATTGCCAGCGCCAACAATACAGTTAAACAGACGCCCATCAATAAGCCCATGCCCAACATGTAGCCAATCAACAAGCTGCCATCCAGCCAGGAAAATACGTCGCGTTGATCGGGGTAACTGGTTAGTAACCACCAAGGCGCGTTTTCGTCGAACGGCCACATGATGTTGCGCTCGATGAGCCATTCGGCGAGTCGTTGCTTAGTTTTTATGAAATGTGGGTTGACCGTCCATTGAAATGCGCCGATCGCTACGCCGAACAATCCGAACAGGATCAGCACTGTTTGCCATCCGTTCGCCAGGTCCTTGCCCAACGAGACTATCTCATGGTTTGGCGACCGTGAACTTAGCGTAATGGCATCGCGATGGCCGCTGCAGCGGCCACACATATGGCAGTCGCTGGTACCTTCCATTTTCCGGATGGCTACCAACGGGGCGCAGTTGATCGGTTGGATTCGGATCGGGTTGCGGTACGAAGTGCGCCAAGCCCCGACATTCACCTTGAAATGCAGGGGCGACAGTTTGCTCAGCAGCCCAAACACGCCATTGACCGGGCACAAGTACTTGCACCAGACCCGCTTTTCACGGCCATAAAGATAACCTACCCCCATGGCTGCCAATGTGGATCCACCGAGGACCAACAGGACAGCTTTCGGATACTGGTACACGCTGACCATCTGACCGTAAATCGTCGTGCCAACAAAAGCCACAAACGGCCAACCACCCCATCGCATCCAGCGCGGAATGGGCCGGTTACGTCCTTTGCCGCTTACCCATTCGGTCAATGCCCCTTCAGGGCAGAGCACGCCGCACCAAGCCCGTCCCACAAGCACCATGCTTAAAAGGACAAAGGGCCACCAAATCCCCCAGAAGACAAACTGGGCGAAAACCGTCAGATGCGTAAAAACGCGCGAGGCCTCATCCGGCAGCGGCAGCAGCGCAGGAACAATCACCAGAACGCCATAGAACAGGACCACAGCCCATTGGAGCAGTCGAATCCAGCGGCCGTGCCGTTGCATCCAGTCTCCAACTGCAGCCGAAATAGGGGTCATGTGCGTGCCAACTGTTTAGCCGGACGCATCCACCACCGGATAGCCAGCCAATACCCGAAAAAAGCAATTAGAGTCGTCAGCGTCGGACGCGCGCGATAACCGGTAAAAGCGGACACAATCCCGCCAAGGATCGTGCCATCATCCAACAATACTGAGCTGTCCCAGACTTGGGCTATGAGGGCCGGTAGCGCCTGTACATCGATCAGCTTTTCCACACCGCTGACCAGTAACGCACAGCCCAGCAGCAACAGCAGGACCTCGGTTACCCGAAAAAATGCCCGCCAAGAAATCAGTTTGCCGCCCAGCTGCAGCATGTAAAAAGTGCCACCGGCAAGTATCACACCCAGTCCTAGCGCCAGCCAGAACTGCCCGGAAGCCAACCCGTTGCTGCCCATTGCCAGACTAGACAAAAAGACCACCGTTTCACTGCCTTCGCGCGCAACGGCGATGGCCGCCAGAGAAAACACCCCCCACCAGCGCTGACCCAAGGCACTGTGGCTCAGCGATTGCTCCATGTCCTGTTTCAAGCGCCGGCCATGTCGTCGCATC
>Ga0066710_100003193_pt1 | contig 13822 bp, 14 predicted proteins | sample GraSoiAngelo_159_FD_79666 | JGI IMG/M metagenome (GOLD analysis project Ga0066710, IMG submission 79666) | Grasslands soil microbial communities from the Angelo Coastal Reserve, California, USA - 14_1009_16_40cm | ecosystem: Environmental > Terrestrial > Soil > Grasslands | place: USA...
CGCACGCGCTCCGACGCTCCACTCGCGACATCTCCGACGGAGAGCCCGGACGACGTAGGTGCGGCGGAGCTCGCGCTCGAGCTCCGCGAGGAGCGATGCCGGGAGGCCGCCGTCGTCGTCGACGCGCACCGTGACCTCGACGGTGTCGGCCTGCGAGGCCTCGAGCTCCGGGAGCTCGGCGATTGCCGTGACGTCCCACTCGCGGGGGCGCGCGAGGCCGGAGACCCCGCTCTCGACCCAGCGGAACGCGCGCGGGTCGTGGATGTCTTCCGGGCCGGCTACGTGACCTGGGGCTCGATCAGCCCGTAGTTTCCGTCGCGGCGGCGGTAGACGACGTTGACGTCGTTGGTCTCCGCATTCTGGAAGACGAAGAAATCGTGACCGACGAGCTCGAGCTGGAGCACCGCCTCCTCCGGGTTCATCGGCTTCACCGGAAACTGCTTCGTCTTGACGATCACGGGGCTGTCCTCGTCCGCGACCACGGGGATGGTCTCCGGCGGAACGCTGTGATTGCCCCTGGTGCTCGAGCGGCGTCGCTTCTCCCGGTACCGCTGCGCCTGGCGCTCGAGCTTCTCGACGAGCTGGTCGATCGACGCCTTCATGTCGGTGGAGGTCTCGCGCGCGCGGAGGACGGGACCCTTCGTCCATACGGTCGCCTCCGCAACCTGGTTGGCCGAGATGGACGGATTCTTCTCGACGGCCAGCTCGAGCTCCAGACGGGTCGCTTCGTTCAGGTGCTTCTCGAGCTTCCCGAGCTTCGCCTGCGCATAGTTCTTGATCGCGTCGTTGACCTCGACGTTCTTGCCCTTCACCTGAAGTCGCACCGAGCCTCCTCGTCGACGGATGCGCTCAATGTACCGCATGGCCGTCGGCCCGAATCGACGCCCGCCTAGCGACGGACCGTCCGGGCAAACGTGACGACGTGGACGGTCCCCGCACCCGCCCGGCGGAGCTCCTTCGCCGCCGCCGCGACCGTCGCGCCGGTCGTGTAGACGTCATCCACGAGGGCGACCCGAGTCGGTGCCCGGCCCGTTGCGCGGAAGGCCTCGCGGACGTTCGAACGGCGGTCGAGCCGTGAGAGGCCGCGCTGGGGCGGGATGCCTCCCCGGCGCTCGAGCAGCGGCTCGACCGGAAGGTCCCACACGGATGCGAGGGCGTCCGCGAGCGCCTGCGGCGGGTTCTGGCCACGCCGAGCGGTCCGCTCCGGGTCGCCCGGGACGAACGCGAGCGCAGCCACGGGCGGTCGAGGAACGACGAGTGTGACGAGTTCCGCGGCAACCGTGTCGAGCCGGCGGAGGCCGCGCTCCTTCCAGCCGGCGACGAGCCGCCTCGCCGGCCCCTCGTAGGCCACCGCGGACCGCGCCGAAGCGAAGGCCAGCCGCCGTCCCGCGCACTCGGCGCAGCGAGCGACCGGCCACGCGGTCGGAGCACCGCAGCGCGCGCAGAGCGGGCCGTCGAGAAGCTCCAGAGCGACGCGGCACCCCGGGCAGAGGAGCACCTCGCCCCGGCCACAGACGGCGCAGCGGGCCGGGACGAAGACGTCGGCGAGCAGCAGGCCGAGTCGCCGGCCGGCACTCCTGGATCGTCCGAGCGCGCCTCCACGCACACCCGCCCCCGGGGTGGGTAGCAGGCGCCGCCGCGCGCGTCGCGCGCCGTTTGGGTCAGCTTTGCGCGGAGTCCGTGCCGGAGAAGGCCCGGTCGGCTTCCCGAAGCGTCTCTTCGGAGCCGATGTCGTACCAGAACCCCGGCACCCGCCACGTGAACACCGCGGTCTGAGGGTAGAGCCACTGGATCAACCGCCCGGGCTGGTCCGGGTTGTTTCCCTCCTCGACGTACCGGCGAATGAGCGGCACGACGTCGCGCGGGTAGTAGTAGAGCGCGATGCCGGTGAGCGTGCTCTTCGGGTGCTCCGGCTTCTCCTCGAAGAACGTGATGCGGCCGTCGTCGTCGAGGGTGATCGCGTTGTACTTGCGGATCTCGTCGAGGCTCCCCACGTCGTACACGGCCAGGACGGGAGCCCCCCGCTCGCGTCCGTACCGGCCGAAGCCCTCGAGGCTCTCGCTGAAGAGGTTGTCGCCGGCCACCACGACGAGGTCGTCCTCGACGCCCTCGCTCCGCACCACGAGGTCGAGGTCGCCGATCGCGCCGAGCTTCGTCTCGTCGTCGGTCGTGCCGTCGTCGACGATCTCGACCGGCCATGGGCCGTCGAATCCCCGCGCCCATGCGCGGAAGAGCCCCGCGAACTTCGCGTTGGTGACGAGATAGGCGCCGTCGAGCTCGGCCACGCCGGCGAGCCGGTCGACCACGTGCTCGAGCATCGGCCTGCCCGCCACCGGAAGCAGCGCCTTCGGCCGGTCGAGGGTCAGCGGGTAGAGGCGCGTCGCATAGCCCGCCGCCAGGATGACGAGCTTCACGAGAGGGCCCGGGCCGCCGCCCGCGGCAGCGACCGCTCGTAGGGCGCCTGGTGCACGCCTTCCTCGGTCACGATGGCCGTGATCAGCGCAGCCGGAGTCACGTCGAAGGCGGGGTTCCGAGCCTCGAAACGAGGCGTCACCTCGGCCCCGCTCCGCTCCTCGATCGGGATTGCGCCACCCGTTCGGGTGTCCGGGTCGACCGTCGAGGTCGGGGCGACGACGTAGAAGGGGATGCCGTGGTGGCGCGCGAGCACAGCGAGCGCGTACGTCCCGATCTTGTTCGCCGTGTCGCCGTTCGCCGCGATCCTGTCGGCGCCCGTCAGCACGTGGGTGACCTCGCCTCCCGCCATGAGCGAGGCGGCGGCGGAGTCGGCGATGACGCTGTGAGGGATTCCGGCCTGCTCGAGCTCCCACGCGGTGAGGCGGCTCCCCTGCAGGAGCGGCCGCGTCTCGTCGACGAAGACGTGGTCGACGAGCCCGCGCGCAAAGGCCGTTCGCAGCGCTCCGAGTGCCGTCCCATAGCCGCCGGTCGCGAGCCCGCCGGTGTTGCAGTGGGTCAACGCACGGGCGCCGGGAGCGATCAGGCCGGCCGCGTGCTCCGCCATCCGCCGGCACCGGTCGACCTCCTCACGGTGGAGCTCGCGGGCCCGGCCGGCGAGGGCCTCGGGATCCGTGCCCACATGCCTGAGCTCGGTGAGCGCCCAGCCGAGATTCACGGCCGTGGGTCGCGAGGCGAAGAGGACCGCGGCCGCTTGCTCGAGATCCTCGCCGCCGGCGGCCGCGAGCGCATAGCCATACGTCGCCGCGACGCCAATCGCCGGCGCGCCGCGAACGGCCATGGTTCGGATCGCGTCCGCCACCTCCGCCGCCGAGCGACACCGAAGCTCGACCTCCACGTCCGGGAGCTTCCGTTGATCGAGCAGGACGACCGCGTCCCGCTCCAAGCGGATGATCTGCTCGGGCTGAAGGCCGGCGGCGGTTAAGTGCCTTCGTCCCAGGAAGCGAGGTACCGGGCCTGCTCCTCTGTGAGCTCGTCGATCCGGATCTCCATCGTCTCGAGCTTGAGGCGGGCGATCTCGTGGTCGATCTCCTGCGGCACGGCGTAGACCCTGGGCTCGAGCTCGGCGCCGTGCTGGACCAGGTGCTCGACGGAAAGCGCCTGATTCGCGAAGCTCATGTCCATGACGGCCGCCGGATGACCTTCGGCCGCGCCCAGGTTGACGAGCCGCCCGTCGGCGATGAGGTAGACGCGGCGACCGTCCGGCAGCACGAACTCCTCGACGTTCTCCCGCGCACGTCTCGTCGAGTCGGCGAGAGCGCGCAGTCCGGGGAGATCGATCTCGACGTTGAAGTGGCCCGTGTTGGCGAGGATGGCGCCGTCCTTCATGCGCTCGACGTGGTCCCGCGTGATCACGCTCTTGTCGCCCGTCGCAGTGAGGAAGATGTCTCCGACCTCCACGGCCTCGTCCATCGGCACAACCTCGTAGCCGTCCATCACAGCCTCGAGCGCGCGGGTCGGATCGACCTCGGTGACGATCACGTGCGCGCCGTGGCCCCGCGCACGGAGCGCGACTCCGCGCCCGACCCACCCGTAGCCGGCGACGACGAACCGCCGTCCTGCGAGCAGGACGTTCGTCGCCCGGATGATCCCGTCGATCGTCGACTGGCCCGTCCCGTAGCGGTTGTCGAAGAGGTGCTTCGTGTCCGCGTCGTTCACCGCCACGATCGGGAAGCCCAGCCGTCCCTCCTGCTCGAGCGCCTTCAGCCGGATGACCCCGGTGGTCGTCTCCTCCGTCCCGCCCAGGATCTCCCCGAGCTGGTCGGCGTGCTCGCCGTGCAGGACGCCGACGACGTCGGCGCCGTCGTCCATCGTGATCTGCGGACGGTGGTCGACGGCCGCGTTGATGTGCGAGTAGTAGGTGTCGTTGTCCTCGCCGCGGACGGCGAAGACGGCGATCCCGAACTCGGCCACGAGGGCCGCCGCCGCGTCGTCCTGGGTCGAAAGGGGGTTCGAGGCGCAGAGGAGCACGTCGGCGCCGCCGGCCTGGAGGGTCCGAGCGAGATTCGCCGTCTCGGTGGTCACGTGAAGGCAGGCCGCGATGCGGACGCCGTCGAGCGGCCGCTCACGGGAGAACCGCTCCCGGATCGCCGCGAGCACCGGCATCTCCCGGTCGGCCCATTCGATGCGAATGAGGCCCTCGGCCGCGAGACCGAGGTCCCGGACGTCGTGACGCGGCGCGGTCGTCGCCATGGCGCGCGTCAGTCTAGCGACGAGCCTCGCCCGTACCGGTCCTCGAGCCGCACGACGTCATCGACCTCCGGCGTCGAGACCTCGAGGAGCACACTGTCCTCGAGCGCACGCCAGCGGTGGACGACTCCCGCCTTGAGCCGGAACCCGTGGCCGGGGCCGACGACCTCGACGTCGAGCGGGCCGCCGGGGTCGCCGATCTCCATCTCGATGCGCCCCTGATGGAGGTAGACGACCTCGTCCTTCCTTCGGTGGAACTGGAGGCTCAGCTGCTCCCCCTTGCGCACGAAGAGGAGCTTCCCGCAGTAGCGGTCGGTCAGCCCGTAGACGATCTCGTAGCCCCACGGCTTCTCGACCCGTCGCACCTTAACTGCGAACCGGTCGAGATCCTCGAGGTTCGGCGAGTCGAGAAAGTGGCTCACAGAGCGACGCTAACCCTCGCTCAGGCGCCGTGCAACCAGCCAGGGTTGGCGGCGACGAACTCCCGTGCCCGCCGGAGGTCCTTCGGGGTGTTCACCGTGAGCCACGCACCCTCGTGGCGGAACGCGCGCAGCCGTCGCTCGGCCGCGAGCTCCGGAAAGGTCGTCGACTCGTGGTCTCCGCGCTCGGGCAGACGGGCGAGCGCCTCCTCGCCGAGCACATAGAAGCCGCAGCTGACCAAGTACGGGAGGCGCGGGGCCTCGCTGAACCCCGTGATCACGTCGTTCGCCCCGAGCTCGACGACCCCGAATCCGGACTGCATCGGCGTCACGGCGATCGTCGCGGCAGCGCCGGTCCGACGGTGGCGCCCCACCATCGCGGCGAGGTCGACGTCGAGGAGCTCGTCGCCGTTCAGGGCGAAGACGTCACCCTTCTCGCGGAGGAACCCGGCAGCGAAGCGGAGGCCTCCCCCACGGCCGAGAGGCTCCTCTTCCGGCGCCGTCACGATCTCGGGGCCGATGCCGGCGAGCTCGCGAACGAAGAGCTCCTCCTGGCCGGCCGCGCAGCTTACGACGATCCGGTCGACGCCCGCGCGGGCGAGGTAGGCGACCTGGTAGGCGGCGAGCGGCGAGCCGTCGAGCGGCACGAGAGCTTTGGGCCTCCCTTCCGCGGCGTCGCCGAGCCGCTCGGCCCTCCCGCCCGCGAGGAGGATCGCCTCCACTACCGGAGACGGGCCGGTTCGGGCTCCCCGAGGAGCGGCGACCCGGGAGACGGCCGCCCGATGCCCTCGTAGAGGAAGCCGGCAGCCCGGACCGCGTCCGGGTCGAGCAGATTGCGGCCGTCGACGATGAGCGGCGTCCGCATGGCCCGGCGCACCTCCGCCGAGGCCAGGTCACGCAGCTCGGGCCATTCGGTCACGACGACCGCCGCGTCCGCCCCGTCGAGGGCTTCGACGAGGTTGTCGTGGAGCTCGACGCCCTCGAGGAGCGGCCGAGCTGCTTCCAGTGCGACGGGATCCCACGCGCGGACGGCCGCGCTCTCGGCCAGCAGCCGGGAGGCGAGGACGAGACTCGACGCCTCGCGCATGTCGTTCGTGTTCGGCTTGAACGCCAGCCCGAGCAGCGCAACGGTCTTGCCCTGCAGCGTGTCCAGGTGCTTGACGAGCTTCGCCACCACGCGCCGTTTCTGGAGCTCGTTCACCTCGATAACCGCGGTCAGCAGTTGGAAGTGGTAACCGGTGTTGCCCGCGAGCTGCTTCAGTGCGGCGACGTCCTTGGGAAAGCACGACCCGCCGTACCCGATCCCGGCCCGGAGGAAGTGCGGGCCCAGGCGGGGGTCCAGGCCCATCCCCCGCGCCACCTCCTCGACGTCGGCGCCCGTCGCCTCGCAGACGTTTGCGATCTCGTTGATGAAGCTGATGCGGGTTGCGAGAAACGCGTTCGAGGCGAGCTTGATCATCTCGGCGGAGGCCACGTCCGCCCGAACGACCGGCGCGTCGATCGGCTCGTACAGGGCGGCGATCGCGTCGGCGTCCTCCTGCTCGAAGGCGCCGATGACGATCCGGTCCGGGTTCATGAAGTTTGCGACGGCCGTGCCCTCGGCGAGGAACTCGGGGTTCGACGCATAGCCGACGTGCGCCAGACCGAGCTCGTCGAGCCGGGCGCGGATCCTGGCTCCCGTCCCAACCGGGACAGTGCTCTTCATGACGAGGACGGTCCGTCGCTCGAGCTCCGGAAGCTCGTCGACGATCCGCCAGACCGCGCTCAGGTCGGCGTCGCCCGAGTAGAGCGACGGCGTGCCGACACAAACGAACACGACACCGGCGGCGGCGAATGCCTCCTCCGCGTCGAGCGTGTAGCGGAGCCGCTCGCCGTTTCGCGCAAGCAGCTCTTCGAGCTCCGGCTCGTGAATCGGCACGTGCCCCCGCCCGAGCGCGCCGATCCGCTCCGGGTCGATGTCACGGACGACGACCTCGTGGCCGAGCTCAGCGAGGCAGCCGGCCGTGACGAGGCCGACCCATCCTGCGCCGAGTACGCCGATCGGCTCCTTTGTCGCCATGTGCAGGAGTTTAGTGGGGTTCGGTTGGTGTCGACCAGGGCGACCCCGGCCGGGATCTAGGGGGCCCCAGCCGGCTTCATGCCCTGGGCGATCGCGAGCATCGTCTCGTTCGACATGCGATCGAGCAGCGTGTTCACCACCCAGTATGCGGCCCCGTTCTCCTTGAAGCCGACCATGTGGAGGTGGGAGCGGTTGAAGAAGAGCAGGTAGCTCCGCCCGCGGATCCGCCGCGTCAGCGTCGGCCCGTTCAGAATCGGCGCGTCGGTCCAACTCGTCTCCTCGATCCCCCAGTACTCGTTCTGGCCGGTTCGGTAGGTCAGCCGGAGCGAGTTGTGGCCGTCGACCTTGTAGATGCGCGTCGGCTCCTGGCTGTCGAGCGCCGAGCTCCGCTCCCGGACCCGCGGCGCGAGCACCAGGAAGCCGAGGCGCTTGCGCAGCCCTCGGAGCTTCGGGAAGAGCGACAGGTCGCGCGTCACGGCCGGTGGCTGCCGCTTGGGGATCGCCTCGCGGTTGGGCCCCGGCCCGAGAGAGCCGTGGAACGTCTGGCCGACGATCACGCGAAGCATCGTCGTCTGTCCGGAGCCCGCCGGCGCGGCCGCGACCTCACCGTCGCCGAAGAGGTTTGCGACTGCCTGTGCGGCCGCCTGGGCGTCCGCCTTCGACGCGTCGTACTCGACCTTCGTGTGGAAGTAGCCGAAGTTGTCGGCGTTGCCGCCGTTCGCGACCTTGTAGCCGTCCTTCGAGAGCAGGTAACCGGCATCGCCGGCGGATCCGGCCTTGCCGTTCCCGTTCTGAACCTCGATCGTGACGGTGGAGGGATCGGGCCCGCCGGCTGGCTTCGCCTTCCGGCCCGTCGCGACGTTCGCGGCCCGGGCGGCGGCCGACGTGTCGGGGTTCGTGAACCGCTGGACGGCCTGCTGGATCGCGTCGGGCGGTGCGTTCAGCTCGTAGTAGCCTGTCAGGCCGTCGATGGCCACCTGCTGGAAGTTCCCCGCCGGAAGATCGTAGGCGAGCTTCGCGTAGCTGTAGACCTCCGCCGGGTCGATCTGCTTCGACCCGCCCTTCGCCACCTCGACGTTGTGGGTGATGACGTTGACGATCCCCGGCACCTTCGTGATCGCCCAGAAGCTCGAAATCTGCTGCTTGATCGCCTTCACGAACTCCTGCTGGCGGACGACGCGGTAGAGGTCCGAGTCGGTGTGCCGGTAGCGAACGAACGAGAGCGCCTGCTGGCCGTTCAGCAACTGGTAGCCCGGGTGCAGGTTGATCGTCGCGTAGGTCGAGCCCGCCCCGACGCCCTCGTTGTTGTTGAAGTAACGCTGGTCGATGTCCAGGTAGACGCCGCCGAGCCTGTTCACGATGTCGATGAAGCCCTTGAAGTTGACCGTGATCACGTAGTTGATCGGGAGTCCGGTCAGCTCCTTGACCGTCTTCAGGCTCCCCTTCGGCCCGCACTCACTGAATGCAGCGTTGATCCGGTCCTGGAAGGACGGATGGCCGTTGCAGGACGGGATCGTGACCACGAGGTCGCGCGGGAACGAGAGGAGCGAGACGGTCTTCTTCTTCGGGTCGGCGCGAACGAGCATCAGCGTATCCGACCGGGACGACTGGTTCCGGTCGACACCGAACCGTCGGTGGTCGTAGCCGACGATCAGGGCGGTGGTCGGCTGACCCGCGACCGGCGCGTCGAGGATCACCTGCGCCTCCTTCACCTCCTTCGTGTGGGGGCGGATTGCCGAGACGCTCTCGTTGATGAAGAGCCAGGCGCCCCCGGCAAGCGCCCCGGCGGCGACGAGGAGGAAGACGAACAGCCACAGGAACGCCTTGCCGATGAGGCGGAGGAACGGATGGCGGCGCCGTCCGCCGTACCGCGCCATCGCCGTCAGAGGGCTCAGCGGCGACGCAAGATGGCCGTTGGTCTCCGCGCGGCCGAGGCCTCTCTTCAGCGTCGTTCGCATAGACGAAAGTCGCCCTCAGGCGACGTCGCCCGAGGATAACGATTCGACCGGCGTGACCACCGGATGAACCGTCCCCCTCACTCCGGGCTGACGATCAGGAGGACGATCGTTGCGACACCGAGGAGCACGCCGACCGCGGCGAAGGCCGCGGCGGCCCGGCTCTCGAGCGGCACGTACTCGCCGACTGCGAGGGCATCCTCGACCTGCTTCTGGCGAACGTAGCCGTACGCGATGAACGCGACGCCCACGAGGGCAAAGAGGACGCCGATGGCCTCGAAGGGCCAGTTCGCGCCCTTGGCCAGCGCGGGGACGAGCCGGCCTGCGCCGAAGCTGACCGCGAAGGCTGTCAGCCCGCTTCGCCACCACGCGAGGTAGGTGCGCTCGTTCGCGAGCCTCGTCCGCCGCGTCGCGTCGAGGGCCCGGTCGGCTCGGTCGTCCGCCACTGGTCGGCTTTCGCCGACCGCGGCGCCTAACCTTTCCCGGCGACCTCGATCTTGTTCTCGGCGTGGCGGAGCTGCTGCTCCGCCCGCCAGCGGTCGATGCCTTCGTCACCCGCCTCGGCCTGCTCGAGCAGGGCGCGCGCCTCGTCGGCTTCGCGGCGGGCCTCGCCGACGTCGATGTCCGCTGCGAGCACGGCGTCGTCCACGAGCACGAGCGCCCGGTCACGCTGGACCTTGAAGTAGCCGGGCCCGGTCGCGAACCAGATCCACTCGGTGCCGGACCGGACACGGACCTCCCCTGCGCGAAGGAGCGCGACGAGCGGCGCGTGCCGCGCGAGGACGCCGATCTCGCCGGCGTCGCCGGGGACGACGACCATCTCGACCTCACCCTCGAAGGCCGAGCCTTCGGGCGTGACGACCGCGAGGTCGAAGGTGCGTCTGCCGGTCTCGGAGCGTGCTCGAGCCGACGGTTCGGACACGGGACTAGTGGAGGCCTGACGCGAAAGTCCCGCCGAATTGCACGTCAGCCCTCTAGACGGCGGCGGGCTCGGCTTCGGTTTCAGGCTCCGGCTCGGCCTCGGCTTCTGGCTCCTGCTCCTCCTCGGCCTCGGCTTCGGGCTCCTGCTTGTCCTCGTCGCCGCTGATCCGGCGGCCCTGCTCGACCGCCTCCTCGATCGTCCCGACCATGTAGAAGGCGCCTTCAGGGGCCTCGTCGTGCTTGCCCTGGATGATCTCCGTGAAGCCGCGGATCGTGTCCTCGAGCTTCACGTACTTCCCGGCCGTGCCCGTGAACGGCTCCGCGACGAAGAAGGGCTGCGAGAGGAAGCGCTGGATCTTCCGCGCCCGCTGGACGGTCAGGCGGTCCTCGTCGGAGAGCTCCTCCATGCCGAGGATGGCGATGATGTCCTGGAGCTCCTTGTAGCGCTGGAGGATCTCCTGGACGGCCGTCGCCGTGCGGTAGTGCTCATCGCCGACGACATCCGGCTGCAGCGCGCGGGAGAACGAATCGAGGGGGTCGACAGCGGGGTAGATCCCCTGCTCCGTGAGCGCGCGGGTGAGCACCGTCGTCGCGTCGAGGTGGGCGAAGGTGTTCGCAGGCGCCGGGTCCGTGAGGTCGTCCGCCGGCACGTAGATCGCCTGCACCGACGTGACCGAGCCCTTTCGCGTCGAGGTGATCCGCTCCTGAAGCTGACCCATCTCGGTTGCGAGCGTCGGCTGGTAGCCCACCGCGGACGGCATCCGACCCAGGAGCGCGGAGACCTCGGAGCCGGCCTGCACGAAGCGGAAGATGTTGTCGATGAAGAGCAGGACGTCCTGGCCCTGCTCGCGGAAGTACTCGGCCATCGTCAAGCCCGACAGGGCGACTCGAAGGCGCGCGCCCGGCGGCTCGTTCATCTGGCCGAAGACGAGCGCCGTCTTGTCGATCACGCCCGAGTCCGTCATCTCGAGCCAGAGGTCGTTCCCTTCGCGCGTCCGCTCACCGACCCCGCTGAAGACGGACAGGCCCTCGTGCTCCGCGGCGATGTTCCGGATGAGCTCCTGGATCAAGACGGTCTTGCCGACGCCGGCGCCGCCGAAGAGGCCGACCTTGCCGCCTTTCACGTACGGCGCGAGCAGATCGATGACCTTAATGCCGGTCTCGAAGATCTCGACCGTCGGCCGGAGCTCCTCGAAGGCCGGTGCGGCTCGGTGAATCGACCAGCGCTCCTTGACCTTGACCTCTCCCTTCTCATCGATCGGGTCGCCGAGGACGTTGAAGAGACGGCCCAGCGTCACCTCGCCGACCGGCACGCTGATGGGGGCGCCCGTGTCCTCGACTTCGACTCCCCGAGCCAGGCCGTCGGTGGTGTCCATCGCCACGGCGCGCACGCGGTCGTTTCCCAGATGCTGCTGCACCTCGGCGACGAGATCCACGGCTTTGCGACCGTCCTGGGCCGGAGCATGAATACGAAGTGCGTGGTTGATCTCGGGGAGATCACCGGGGAAGACCACGTCGAGCACGACACCCTTGATCTCGACGATCTTGCCGACGTTCGAGGACCCGCCGTCGCTTGCCAATTGCGCTCCTACGGTCGTTTGCGGCCGTCAGGAACCAGTTTACCGAAGCCCTATTTCAGCCCTCGGACGAGGTGGGCGAGCCCCGGAAAGACGATGACTCGCCGCCGCTCGGACGGCGGCGCACGCTTCTTCTTTCGCTCGCGGACGAGCCGCCGCTGAGCGGTCTGCCGCGACTCGGCCGCCGCCACCCGGGCGGCGTGGTCGAGGTGTCAGACGTGCGACGAGATGAGCGTCGGCTGCATCACTGCAACACAAGAGTAGCCCCTGCGGAGGCAGCCATTCCTTACGAGGTCGAACGGTCGGGAGCCCCGCCCGGGCGTGAGCGAGCTACACCCCACCCTGGCGGCCGTAGGGATAGAGGCGCTGCGGCAGCTTCTTCGGCAGGTGCGTCCGGAGCTGCGGCATGTCGAGGTTCTGGTTGAACGCCGTGTTGTAGGCGTACTGGGCCCGAGCCGGCGCGGCATGCCTCGCCGGCGTGCCGCTGATCGAGCCTGCGAAGACGCCCAGACTCGCAGCGGCGGCCGCGAGCGACGTCGCGAAGAGGACCCGAAAGCCGAGTCCACGCTGGGCCCCCCGGCGCCGTGCCGGAAGCTCGACGGCCCGCACGGGGGCCTCGAGCGGAGCGGCACGGAGAGAGGCCGTGATCGCTCGCATCTCCCCCACCGCGACCGCGCACTCGCCGCAGCGGCGCAGATGTGCCTTGAGCAGCACCCGCTCGATCTGCGAGAGCTCGTGATCGAGCTCGAGCGAGGCCCACTCGCCCGCGCGCTCACATCCAGGGTCCTGTCGAAAACGGCTCATCCTTCTCTCTGACGCATGCAACGCCGAAGGGTTAGCTGACGTTGAGAGGACCCGTTCAGAGGTCAGACGTGCGCGGCTTGCTGTAACTCGTCGTCGCGCCCGAGCGGGTACCAACACGCCGTCAGGTGGTTGCGCTCGACCTCGCCGAGCGGAGGAAACTCCGTGCGGCAGTTCTCGGGCACCTGATCGTCGTGGCCCGAGACCATGCGAGCCTTCGGGCAACGAGGATGAAAAACGCATCCGGGCGGCGGATCGACGGGAGACGGCACGTCCCCCTGAAGGACGATCCGCTCGGTGAGATTGCTGCCCGCTCGGCCTTTCGGAACCGCGGAGAGGAGAGCCGCGGTGTACGGATGCTTCGGATTCTCGTACAGCTCGGTCGCCGTGCCGACCTCGACGATATGGCCGAGGTACATGACCGCGATGCGGTCGGAGATGTGCCGGACGACGCCCAGATCGTGCGAGATGAAGATGTAGGTGAGGTTGAAATCGGTCTGCAGGCCCTCGAGGAGGTTGAGAATCTGGGCCTGGATCGAGACGTCGAGCGCCGAGACAGGCTCGTCGCAGACGATCAGCTTCGGGCTGAGGGCGAGCGCGCGCGCGACCCCGATCCGCTGCCGCTGACCGCCGGAGAACTCGTGCGGATAGCGGTTGTAATGCTCCGGATTCAGCCCGACGCGGTCCATGAGCTCCTGCACGCGCCGTTTGCTCGAGCCCTCCGTCTTGTGGATCGCGAAGGGCGTTCCGATGATCGAGCCGATCGTCTGCCTCGGGTTCAACGAGGAATACGGATCCTGAAAGATCATCTGCATCTCCCGGCGGAGCGGCCTCATCTGGCGCCGATTCAGCTTGGTGATGTCCCGGCCGTCGAACTTGATCGTCCCGGCGGTCGCCTCGATCAGCTTCGTGATCAGACGGGCAGTCGTCGACTTGCCGCAACCGGATTCGCCCACGAGACCCACCGTCTCGCCTGGATAGACGCTCAGCGTGACGTCTTCGACCGCGTGGACGGCGCCGATCTGGCGTTGGAAGATGATCCCGCGCGTGATCGGGAACCGCTTCGTGAGGCCCTCGACGGCAACGAGCGGCTCATCGCCCGTTCGCCGCGAGGTCGCCGGGCGCTCCTCGGTCGCGACGCTCATCAGACGGCGACTTTCACCCGCGTGGACTCGCGCTCGTTCCAGAGCCGCTTCTTGTCCTCGATCGTCAGATGACATGCCTCGGGGTGACCACCGCCGCGGTCGACGAAGTCAGGCCGCTCCTTGTCGCACGGAGAGAAGCGGTGGGGGCAACGCGGATGGAACGGGCAGCCGGGCGGCACGCGGATCAGCGAGGGCGGCGAACCCTCGATCGGCACCAGGCGGGAGCCCTTCTGGTCGACGTTTGGAATCGACTCGAGCAGGCCCCACGTGTACGGGTGGAGCG
>Ga0066710_100003194_pt1 | contig 13822 bp, 13 predicted proteins | sample GraSoiAngelo_159_FD_79666 | JGI IMG/M metagenome (GOLD analysis project Ga0066710, IMG submission 79666) | Grasslands soil microbial communities from the Angelo Coastal Reserve, California, USA - 14_1009_16_40cm | ecosystem: Environmental > Terrestrial > Soil > Grasslands | place: USA...
CCTCCGCTCGCAGGACGTCGTGCACAAGCTCTTCTCCGAGGTCGCGCCGCGCTTCGCCGACCGGCCGGGCGGCTACTCGCGGATCGTCAAGCTCGGCGCGCGCCAGGGAGACGCGGCCGAGATGGTCTATCTCGAGCTAGTCGACCACACGCCGTAACCGACTAGCCGGCGGCGTTGCCGAGCGCCGCGCTGATCGCGGCGATGATGACCCCGCCGAGGGTGACCGACGCGAGCGCTTTCAGGAAGCTGTCCTCGAAGAAGCGCCAGCGGAGGAACGCGAGCATGACCAGCTCGAACCCGACGACGACGACCGCAAAGATGAGCGCGACCCGGTAATGCGGGATCAAGAAAGGCAGGGTGTGCAGGATCCCGCCGAAGAAGGTGCCGACGCCGGTGATCCCGCCGCGCACGAACGGGTTGCCGCGACCGGTGAGCTCGCCTGTGTCCGAGAGTCCCTCCGAGAAGGCCATGCTCACTCCGGCGCCGATCGCCGTCGCAAGGCCGGCGAAGAACGCGTAGTGAGGCTTGTGCGTGGCGAGCGCCACCGCGAAGATCGGCGCCAGCGTCGAGAGCGACCCGTCGATCAGCCCGACCATCGCCGGCTGGACGCGCTGGAGGAGGAAGGTGTGGTCGGCCACCTAGTAGAGTATAGCTAATATTGTGCAAGAAGGCAGAGCATAAGGCACTCCTGACAATTCCGGTCAGGGGCACCTGACGTGCGCGTTCGGCTGACGCTCGAGTACGACGGGACGGACTTCCACGGCTGGGAGGCGCAACCGGGGCTGAGGACGGTCGAAGGTGCAGTTCGGAGCGCGCTCGACCGCGTGTTCCCGCAGTGGATCGAGCTCGCCGTGGCCGGCCGGACCGACGCCGGTGTCCATGCGCTTGCCCAGGTGGCGAGCGTGGAGGTGAACGGAGGCCCGCCGCCCGAGCGGGCAGCGGAGGCGCTGAACGCGGAGCTGCCGGACGACGTGGCCGTGGTCGCGGCAGAGGCCGCGGCGCCCGGTTTCCACGCGCGTCATTCGGCTCGCTTGCGCAGCTACCGGTACCGGATCCTGCGGCGCCGGACGCCGTCGCCGTTCGAGCGGCGGCGGAGCTGGTGGTATCCGCGGCCCGTCGATGAGGATGGGCTTGCGAAGGCCGCAGCGCTCCTCGTCGGTGAGCACGACTTCCGGGCGTTCACGCCCACGGAGACGCAGCACGAGGCGTTCGTTCGCATCGTGAGCGAGGCGACGTGGCGGCGTGAGGGCGATCTCCTGCTCTTCGAGATCACGGCCGACAGCTTCCTCCGTCACATGGTGCGGACGCTCGTCGGGACGATGCTCGAGCGGCCGCCGGACGACCTCGTGGCGCTCCTCGAGGGGCGCGCCCGCGCGGAAGCGGGCTCGACGGCGCCGCCGTGGGGCCTGTACCTCGTCCGCGTCGAGTACTGAGATAACCTCCGCGGCTTGCGCGCGACCGACTCGACGTGGTGGCGCGACGGCGTCCTCTACCAGATCTACCCGCGCTCGTTCGCTGACGCGAGCGGCGACGGAGTCGGCGACATCGCGGGCATCGTCTCGAGGCTCGACTACCTCGAGTGGCTCGGGGTCGCCGGGATCTGGCTCAATCCGACGATGCCCTCGCCGAACCTCGACTGGGGCTACGACGTCGCCGACTACTGCGACGTCCACCCGGATCTCGGGACGCTCGGCGACCTCGACCGGCTCGTCGCCGAGGCGGATCGGCGCGGGCTTCGGGTCGTGCTCGATCTCGTTCCGAACCACACGAGCGACCGTCACCCGTGGTTCATCGACGCGCGCTCGTCCCGGACCTCGGCCCACCGCGACTGGTACTTCTGGCGCGACCCGAGGCCCGACGGGTCGCCCCCCAACACCTGGCGGAGCAACTTCGGCGGCGGCTCCGCGTGGGAGCTCGACGCGCGCACGGGCCAGCTGTATCTGCACCACTTTCTTCGGCAGCAGCCGGACCTCGACTGGTGGAGCGAGGGCGTGCGGGATGCCTTCGACGAGATCCAGCGGTTCTGGTTCGACCGCGGGATCGCCGGCTTTCGCATCGACGTCGTCAGCGAGCTCGTCAAGCTTCGCGACCTTCCGGACGACGTCGACCCGGGCGAGTTCGCGCGGCACGCGGACGCCGAGGAGACCCATCGCGTCCTCCGGCGCTGGCGAGCGCTGGCCGACGGCTACCAGCCCCGCCGCATCCTGATCGGCGAGACATGGGTGATGGACGCGGAGAACCTCGCGTCGTTCTACGGAACCGGCACCGACGAGCTGCACCTCGCCTTCAACTTCCCCTTCATGTTCGCGTCGCTCGACGCCGCGGAGCTGCGCACGGTCGTCGAGCAGGCCGAGGCCGCGCTTCCACCGGAGGCCTGGCCCGTCTGGACGGGGTCGAACCACGACTTCGTGCGCTTCCCGACCCGCTGGTGCGGCGGCGACGAGCGCAAGGTCCGGTGCGCGCTCCTGGTGCTCCTGACGCTGCGCGGGACACCGCTCCTCTACTACGGCGACGAGCTCGGGATGGAGCAGGTCGAGGTGACCGGAGGCGCGGCGCGCGACGCCGCCGACCGGCGCGACGGCGCACGGACGCCGATGCAGTGGTCAGGCGAGCGCGGGGCCGGGTTCACAAGCGCCGGCGCCGAGCCGTGGCTGCCGTTCGGCGACTACGCGGAGCGGAACGTCGAGGCGCAGCGGGACGACCCAGGGTCGCACCTGAGCCTCGTCCGCGACCTGATCGCGCTCCGGCGCGAGCATCCGGAGCTCCGGAGCGGATCGTACGAGTCGCTTCCGAGGGCGCCCGGCTCGTGGGCGTGGCGCCGCGGCGACGCGATAACAGTCGCGGTGAACCTGTCCGGCGCCGAGGTCGGTCTCGAAGGCGTCGAGGGCCGCGTCGCCATCTCGACCGACCGTAGCCGCGACGGCGACCCGGTCGACGGCCGCCTCCGGCTCGGGCCGTGGTCCGGCGCCATCGTCACATGAGCCGCCGGCCGCCGCCGAGCCTCGACGACTATCTCGCCCGCGCGCGTAATGGGTGCTTCGTCTGCGCCGTCGTCGCGCGCGACCCGGAGTACCCGCACCACGTCGTGTACGAGGACGACCGGACGGTCGCGTTTCTCAGCGCGTTTCCCACGCTGCTCGGAACGGTGCTCGTCGCGCCGCGCGAGCATCGAGAGGAGGTCACGGCGGATTTCGAGCTCGACGAGTACCTCGAGCTCCAGCGGGTCGTGTACGGCGTCGCCGAGGCGGTGCGCCAGGTCGTCCCGACCGAGCGGACGTACGTCCTGAGCCTCGGCAGCCGAGCCGCCAACCGGCACGTCCACTGGCATGTCGCGCCGCTGCCGTCGGGCGTGCCGTTCGAGGAGCAGCAGCTTGCGGCCTCTCGTGGGATGCCGGCGTCCTCGAAGTCGACGAAGCGGAGCAGGCGGTTCTCGCCGAGAGGCTTCGCTCGCTGCTCGGCTAGTGCGCGCCCCCAACCTTCCCCAAGGGCTCCCCCGGAGCCCCTGCAGACACCGTATCGGCTCCGCGATGCAGGCTTCGTCACGCGCGCGTGACGCGTCTGGGACGATCTCTCCCCGTCCGCCGTGAGCCTCGGGGACGGCGGATACCATGGCCTGATGCGGTTTCCGGTCGTCCTCTTCGACCTCGACGGCACCCTGATCGACTCGGGCGGGATGATCCTCGCCTCGTTCAAGCACGCCGCCCGGACCGTGCTCGGGCGCGAGGTGCCGGACGAGCGGATCCTCGCCGCGGTCGGCGGTCCCGGTCTCCTCGAGCAGATGCGCGCGCTCGACGCGTCGCGCGTCGACGAGCTCGTGCGCACCTACCGCGAGCACAACGAGCCGCTCCACGCGGAGCTCCGCGCGTGCCCCGGCATCGAGGACGTCCTCGCGCGCCTCAGCGAGCAGGGTCGCCGGCTCGGCGTCGTCACGGCCAAGCGCCGCGCGACGATCCAGCTCGCCTTCGACGTGCTGCCGATCGCGCAGTACTTCGACGCGATCGTGGGCTCCGACGAGACGCAGCGGCACAAGCCGCACCCGGATCCGATCCTGCGCGCGCTCGAGCTGCTCGGCGCGCAGCCGCACGAGGCAGCGTACGTCGGCGACTCGCCGTTCGACGTCCGCGCTGCGAAGGCAGCCGGCGTGTATGCGATCGCCGTCACGTGGGGCGGGATCCATACGCGCGAGCGCGTCGCCGAGGAGGCTCCGGACGCAATCGTCGACTCGTGCGAGGAGCTCCTTGGCGTCCTCTGACACGACGACGCGCGCGGCGGAGCTCCGCGAGCAGCTGAAGCGCTGGGGCTACGCCTACCACGTCCTCGACGACCCCGAGGTCGACGACGCCGTCTACGACCGCGCGTTCGACGAGCTCCTCGCGCTCGAGGACGACCTCCCCGACGATCAGATCCCGCCGGACTCGCCCACGCGTAGGGTCGGTGCGCCGGCGTCGGACAAGTTCCGCAAGGTCGACCACCTCCAGGCGATGGGCTCGCTGGACAAGGTCACGACGGACGAGGCGCTCGCGAAATGGGCCGACGACGTGCGCAAGCGGCTCGGGACCGACGAGCCGGTCGCCTACGTCATCGAGCCGAAGATCGACGGGCTCGCGATCTCGCTCCTGTACGAGGACGGCGTCCTGACACGCGGAGCGACGCGCGGCGACGGGGCGCGCGGCGAGGACGTCACGCCGAACCTGCGCACGATCGACGCGATCCCGCTCTCGATGCGGGGTGACGGCCCACCCCGCGTGCTCGAGGTGCGCGGCGAGGTCTACATGCCGCTCTCGGGCTTCCGCGCGCTCAACGAGCGGCTCGCCGCGGAAGGGAAGAAGACGACGCCGAACCCGAGGAACGCCGCCGCAGGATCCGTCCGCCAGAAGAACTCCGACGTGACCCGGCGGATGCCGCTCTCGATCTGGGTCTACGGCGCGGGCTATCGCGACGGGGTCGAATTCGAGTCGCACTGGGAGACGCTCCAGTGGCTCCGGGAGCACGGCTTCCGGACGAACCCGTTCGCGGAGCGGCTCGAGACGATCGAGGAGGTGGCGCAGCGCTGTCGGGACTGGGAGAAGAGGCGCGTCGTCGAGCTCGACTACGAGATCGACGGGATCGTGATCAAGGTCGACTCGCTGGACCAGCAGCGGCGTCTGGGCGCCCTCCACGAGCGGCCGCGATGGGCGCGCGCCTTCAAGTGGGCGCCGATGACGGCGGTCACGCGGCTGAACAAGATCGCGGTCCGCGTCGGGCGGACGGGCGCGCTCAACCCGTGGGCCATGCTCGAGCCGGTCGAGGTCGGCGGGGTCACGGTCTCGCGCGCGACGCTCCACAACGAGGAGGACATCAACCGCAAGGACATCCGCGAGGGCGACGACGTGATCGTGCAGCGCGCCGGCGACGTCATCCCGCAGGTCGTCGGACCGGCCGGGGCGCACCGGCCGGGGACGAAGGCGTGGAAGATGCCCGAGCGCTGCCCGCTCTGCGACACCCCGGTCGTGAAGGCCGAGGGCGAGGCGATGCACCGGTGTCCGAACCGCGCCTGTCCGTCGCGCGGCCTCGAGTCGCTGATCAACTGGGTCGAGGCCGCGGCCGACATCGACGGCGTCGGCGAGCAGTCGATCCGCCGGCTGTGGGACCTCGGGCTCGTCCGCTCGATCCCCGAGCTCTACCGGCTGACGAAGGAGCAGCTGATGGAGCTCGACGGGTACGCGGAGATCTCGGCCACCAACGCGATCCAGTCGATCGAGGCCTCGAAGGAGGTGCCCTTCTCGCGCGTCCTCTTCGGGCTCAACATCCCGAAGGTCGGCTGGATCATGGCGCAGAACGTCGTCCGCCACTTCGAGACGGTCGACCGGCTCGTCGAGGCGACGCAGGAGGAGATCGAGGAGGTGGAGGGCATCGGTCCGGAGCGCGCCGAGATCCTCGTGGAGTGGTTCGCTGACGAGCAGAACCGGCGGCTCGTGCAGGAGCTGCGCGAGCTCGGGCTCAGGTTCGAGGCCGGCGACGAGGTGAAGCCGCTCGAAGGCCCGCTGACGGGCGAGACGTACGTCATCACCGGGACGCTCGAGTCGATGACGCGCGAGGAAGCGGCGGCCGAGCTGGAGGCGCGCGGCGCGAAGGTGGCCGGCTCCGTCTCGAAGAAGACGACAGGTGTGATCGTCGGCGAGGAGCCGGGCTCGACGAAGCTGAAGAAGGCGCGGGAGCTCGGGACGCCGCTCCTCGACGAGGCGGCGCTCACGAGCCTGCTCGCGTCGTCGCCGGTGCCCGCGGGTGCCGAGCGACGGGAGTCGCTCACCCCGCCTCCTGTTTTGCGCCGCTAGCTCGAAGCGCCGGCGAGAACGGTCGCGAAGCGGTCCTGCGCGACCCGTGCCCAGGAATAGGCGAGCGGGTGGCCGTTGTGGAGGACCGCGAAGACGTAGCGATCGCGAACGAACCCGGCCAGGGCCGAGGCTTCGTCCGTCGTGCCGGTCTTCGCGAGTACGTTGCCGCGGGCGGGCCCGCTGCGCATCCGGTCCTCGAGCGTCCCGTTGACGCCGGCGACCGGCAGCGCGGCGAGGAGCGGCGCGCGGACGCGCTCGTCGGCCCACGCAGCCTGCAGGGTCCCGACGAGCGCAGCGACCGTGAGGCGGTCGAGGAGCGAGAGGCCCGAGCCGTCCACGATCCGCACGCCGCCGAGCGGCACGTTCGCGGCCGCGAGCTGGCGCGTCACGACGTCCGCCCCCGCCGCGGTCGTGCCGCTCCCAGCGGACACGGCCCCGAGCTCCTTGAGCAGCAGCTCCGCGGTGAAGTTGTCGCTCTCGCGGTCCATGAAGCGCACGATCGCTCCGAGCGTCGGCGAGTCCGTGAACGCGAGCGGGAAGGCGTCCGCGTCGGCGTGGCCGGTGAGGACCTGGCCGCCCACGGAGATCCCCACAGTGCGGAGAGCGTCGCGGAAGAGGAGCGCCGCTGCGAGCGCCGGGTCGCGCGACACGTGGCCCGCGTACCGGGCGTGGTCGACGACGAGCGCCGAGAGCGGGGGCGACTCGTCGATGTAGAACGACGGCTTCCAGCCGGGCGCGGTCCGCCGCGAGTCGAACCAAGACTCGTCGCCGACGATCGAGCCCGAGACGCGGCGGAGGCCCGCCGCTTGGAGCTGCGCCGCCAGCCTGCGCAGGCCGGCGCTCGAGAGCGTCGGGTCGCCGTGGCCCTGGAGCACGAGATTGCCGCGCCAGACGGAGCCGACCTGCTCGCCCTCTCCGAGCACGTCGGTCTCGATCCGGAACCCGGCGCCGAGCAGCGTAAGCGCCGCGTACGTGACGGGGAGCTTCTCGGTCGAGGCCGGAGCGAGCGCCGTCGCGGCGTTCCGGGTGAAGACGGCGCGGCCCGAGTCGAGCTCGACCGCGAGCGCGGCGGAGCCGGTACGCGGAACGTGCGGGACCGCGAGGGCCTTCGCGAGCTTTCGCTGGAGGCCGCTGTCGGTGCGAGTCTGCGCCGCGGCGGCGGCCGGGAACGCCGCGAGAACGGCTGCGGCGACGAGCGTGACGAGGCGGGCGGGGCGGCGCACTCGGCCGCCATTCTTCGAACCAGACCTGGCCACGTCAAGGAAGATGGGTCCGGGCGTCGGCGAAGATAGGTCGCTTGGCCCATGCTCCGGACGGTCCGGCCGTCACATAATCGACAAGACCCCGAGCGCGGCCCTATGACTCACGAAATCGCCCGTCTCTACGACGACATCCATGCGCTGCTCGAGGAGCCGGCCGACGAGGAAGGACCTCGTTACCGCGCCCGCCTCGAGCACACGCTGACCGACGGCTACGCGCGCGCGCTCGAGCTCGAGGCGGAGTCGAAGCGGCTCGAGCGACGGGTCGCCGAGCTCGCCGGGGGCCTGAACGGAAGCAGCCCGGCGCCGGAAGCCGAGGAGCTGGGCGCGGCCGCCCGCCGCCTCGGCGACGTCGACGCCGAGCTGACGCGGCTCCGCTCCGTCCTGACGACGCTCCGCGTCCGCGCGAGCGACGTCCGCGTCTAGGCACGGGGGAAACCGGGTTCCCCCGTGAGCCCCCTCCTCCGCTCACGGCGGGCCGGAATGAACGCAGCCGGAGTAAATCCGGCTGCGCGGCGTGCTTTCTCAAACAATGCCGCTGCGGACCGCGAAGACCGCGGCCTGGATGCGGTTGTCGATCTGGAGCTTCATCAGGATGTTCGAGATGTGGTTCTTGACCGTCTTCGGGCTGATGTGGAGCTCGCCGGCGATCATCGCGTTGTCCTTGCCGTTGGCGATCAGCTTGAGGACCTCGATCTCGCGGTCCGAGAGCTCGGCGCGGATCGTCCGCTCGATCTCCGGCTGCGAGCTCGACGAGCGGACCCGCCGCAGCACCTTCGAGGCGATCGTGGGCGAGATCAGCGACTCGCCGACGGCGGCCGCGCCGATCCCGCGGATCAGGTCCTGGATCGACGCGTCCTTCAGGAGATAGCCGCAGGCGCCGGCGAGGATCGCGTCCATCACGTCGCCGTCCTGGTCCGAGATCGTCAGGACGACGACCCGCGTGAGCGGCCAGATCGACGTGATCTGCCGCGTCGCCTCCACCCCGGACATGCCGGGCATGTTCAGGTCCATGACGACGACGTCCGGGGTGAGCTCGGCGACGGCGCGGACCGCTTCGGCGCCTGCGGCGGCTTCGCCGACGACCTGGACGCTCTCCTCCTCGAGGAGGTTCCGGAGGCCGGTCCGGAAGAGATCGTGGTCGTCCACGATCATTACGCGAATGCCGGCCAGGTCGGCCCCGTTGCGGATTTCCGGCATCTCGCTCACCTGGGCTGCCCCCTGCAGCTGCGTTCTCTGGGCTGACGCTCGCAGCGGCGCCGGAATCTTAATGCAGCGTGATCGTCACCGCCCGGCGGCCCCAGGCGCGCGCCTGCGCCTGGCTCGGGAACCAGAGGTCGATGGCCGTTCCCTGCACGGCCCCGCCGACATCGGCGGCGACGCCTTCTCCGTAGCCCGGGATCGTGAGCCGCGTCCCGAGCGGGATCACGCTCGGATCGACCGCGACGACGCCCCAGCCGACGGGAAGCCCCGTCGCGGTGCTGCCCGAGAGCGAGTATCCGGTGGCGAGCACGGTGAGCGTGCGGCCGGACGCCTGGGCGGGGGCGTCCTGGACCGGCGCGGCGGAGGGCGTGATGCGGACGACGGCCGCTGAACGGGCCTCGGCGGCTTGCGCTGCTCGGTCGAGCGAGGCGATCCGGCCGGCGCTCAGGCGCGCCTGGGCACGGAGGCCGGCGAGGTAGGCGAGGCGCTGCGCGCGGGCGGCGACGAGCGTCGCCGCGGTGGCCGCAACCGATCGCCGGGCCGCCTCGACGGCGGCGCTGCGCGCGGCGAGCTGCCGCGAGAGCTGCTTCAGGCTCTTGGTGGCCTGAAGCGTTTGCTTCAGCACGCTGTTGTCGAGCTGCGCCGTGCGGTTGAGGCTGTCGAGGCCCGAGATCGCCTCGTCGAGCGAGCTGGCGCCGAGGACGACGGCGACCGGGTCGACGTCGCCCTGCTCGTAGAGCACGCGCAGGCGTTGCGCCAGCCGCCTGGTCGAGATCGCGACCGCTTCCCGTGCGATCCGCAGAGCGTGCGCTTCCTCACGACGCTCGCGCGCAAGCGTCGAGGCCTGCCGCTCCAGCGCTGTGAGGCGCGCCTGCGCCGCGCCGAGCTGCGTCTCCACGGAGTAGAGGTGGAGCAGCACTGCGTGCGAGCGCGCCGCGAGCGAGGAGTTCTGCGCGCGGAGCGCCCCGGCTCGGCTCCGGAGGGTCGGGGCGGAGTCGGCGCCTCCTGCGGCGGTGGCCGTCATAGCGAGTCCGACCGAGGCCAGAAGCGCGAGGAGGCGTGCCGGAAGCGTGCCGGATCGCCAGCGCACGGGGCCGGACCGTAGCACGGTTTCGGCCGAATTTCCGCGCTTGTGCGCCGAAGCTGTGTCCCCGGTTGGCACGTTTTACGGCTTGCGGAGCGGTTGCGGCCGTCCGCCGACCTTGCTAGGGTGCCGCACTTGTGACGTACCGGCCCCTCCCGGTGCGCTTGTCGACGTCGGATCCCGGAGTCGCGTATCACCTCCGGTAAGCGGCAGGCGCGAGCCTTCGTCGTCGGTCTCGCCGTGGCTCTCACCGCGGTCGGTGCCGCGACGGCCGACCCCGGCACGATCGCGTCGAAACAGGGGCAGGCGCAGCAGGTTCTCGGTCAGATCCACCAGATCGACGCGAGCCTCGAGAAGGCGGTCGAGTCGTACGATCTCGCGAACGTCAAGCTCGGGTCGATCGAGCGTGACCTGAAGCGCAACCGCTTCGAGCTGAAGGTCGCCCGGGCCAACCTCGGCCACGCGCAGTCGATGCTCTCGAGCCGCCTCGTCGCGATCTACGTCTCCGGCGACTCCTCGTCGACCCTCGAGATCCTGCTCGGGGCGAGCAGCCTCGACGACCTCGTGAACCGGATCGAGACCGTCAACCGCGTCTCGAATCAGGACGCGCGGGTGATCGACGAGGTGACCGCCCTTCGAGCGCAGATCAAGCGGCAGAAGGCGGCCCTCGACCGGGCGCACGCGGCGCAGGCGAAGATCGTGGCCGAGCGTGCGGCCGAGAAGGCGCGAATCGAGTCGCAGCTCGCACAGCGCCGAGCGCTCCTCTCGACGATCCAGGGCCAGATCGCCAAGCTCCAGGCCGAGGAGCGGGCGCGGCAAGCCCGTCTCGCCGCGGAGCTCCGGGCCCGCGTCCTCGCCCAGAGCACCGCCTCACACCCCGGCGGAGGCGCGAATGCGATCGGCGTTGCAGCTGCGACGCCGGAGGGGACGACCGTCGCGCCACCCGGTCGCTACGGCGGCGTCGTGGGGGTCGCGATGCAGTACCTCGGCGTCCCGTACGTGTACGGCGGCGCGAGCCCGAGCGGCTTCGACTGCTCCGGCCTCGTGATGTACGCGTACGCGCAGATGGGCGTCTCGCTGCCGCATTCGAGCTACGCGCAGTACTCGATGGGCGTCGCGGTCTCGCGCGACCAGCTGCAGCCGGGCGACCTCGTCTTCTTCAACGGCCTCGGCCACGTGGGCATCTACGTCGGCGGCGGGCAGTTCATCCACGCGCCGCACACCGGTGACGTGGTCAAGATCTCGAGCCTCTCCGAGTCCTGGTACGCGGCGACCTACGTCGGCGCGCGCCGAATTCTCTAACCCGTCGCGCGCCGTAACGACGCGTAGAGGAGCGCCGCGACGGCGAGCGGCAGCACCCACCAGCTCGTCACGTGAACGTGGTGGAGGAGCGCGACGAGTCCGATCGCGACGGCGATGCCCGCGGCGATCCGCCAGTCGTCGCCGACGACGAAGTCCCACCAGAAGCGCGCGAACCGCCTCATGCGACCGCGGCCTCGAGCCGGCGCCGCCGGAGCAGCACGACGAGGACGAACGAGAGGACCAGGACGAAGGCCAGGACGACCGGCAGGGCCGCGTCCCCCTCCGGCCAGCCCGCTCCGGCGCCCTCGGTCGCCCAGAAGATCCCGAAGGTCGTCAGCATCGTCCCGACCGCGAACTTCATCGCGTTCTCGGGCACGCGCGCGAGCGGTGCGCGGGCAGCGACGCCGGCCGCGGCGACTAGCACGACCGCGGCTCCGGCGCCGAGCGCGGCGAGCCCGATGCTCCCTTGGGTCGATCCGAAGCCGAGCACGATGAAGACGACCTCCAGGCCTTCGAGGAGGACGCCCTTGAAGGCGAGCGTGAATCCGTAGGCGTCGATCGCCCCGCGGGACCGACCGTCGGTGGCGCGCGCCTCCGCGACCTCCCGTGCGAAGGCCTCCTCTTCGTCGTGCAGTGCCTTCAGCCCGCTTGCGCGCAGGATCGCCTTGCGCAGCCACTGGAGGCCGAAGACGAGCAGGAGCGCGCCGACGACGAGGCGCAAGGCCGAGATCGGGACGAGCGTGAGCGCTGGGCCGAGGGCCGCAGTGGCGGCCGCGAGGACGCCGGTCGCCGCGCCGACCCCGAGGAGGGACGACCGCCAGCCCCGCGTGATGCCTGCCGCGAGCACGATCGTGAGCGCCTCCACCATCTCCACCGCGCTCGCGAGGAAGGCCGAGAGGACGAGGAAGACGGCGCTCACGTGCCGCCGTCAGCTGTACAGCGCCTCGACCTCGCGCGCGAAGTGCTCCTGGCAGACGCGCCGCTTCAGCTTCAGCGTCGGCGTCACCTCGCCCTGCTCGGCGGAGAAGTCGCGCGGGAGGACCGTGAAGCGCTTTATCTGCTCGAACCGCGAGAGGTCCGCGTTCACGTGGTCGACGACCCCCTGGACGAGGTCGTTGACATCCCCGCCGCCGAGCTCCCGCCAGCCTGCGATCTCGCGGTCGTCGAGCGTGATCAACGCGGCAACGTACGGCTTCCGATCGCCGACGACGAGGGCCTGCGAGACGTACTTCGACGTCTTCAGCGCGTTCTCCAGGTTCTGCGGCGAGACGTTCTTCCCGCCGGCGGTGACGATCAGGTCCTTCTTCCGGTCCGTGATCTTCAGGAACCCGTCGGCGTCGAGCTCGCCGACGTCGCCGGAGCGGAGCCAGCCGTCGTCCGTCAGGACCTCGGCCGTCGCGGCCTCGTCCTTGTAGTAGCCGGCGAAGATCGTGTCCGAACGGATCAGGACCTCGCCGTCGTCGGCGATCCGGAGCTCGACCCCGTGGAGCGCGGGCCCGACGGTGCCGAACCGGAACCTGCTCGGACGGTTGACCGTCGCCGCCGTCGTGCACTCGGTGAGCCCGTAGCCCTCGAGAATGAGGATGTCGAGCGCGTGGAAGAGCTCCGCGATCTCCTTCGCGAGCGGCGCACCCCCGGACACGCCGATCCGAAGTCGTCCGCCGAGCCGCTCGCGCACCTTCGCGTAGACCAGCCGGTCCGCGAGCCGGTGCTGGAGTGCGAGCCCGACGGGTATCGCCTGTCCGGCCTGGCGCAGCGCGCTCACCTTCCGCCCGACCGCGAGCGCCCAGAGGGCGATTCGTCGCTTCGCCCCGGTCTCGGCGTCGAAGCGCGCGGTGACGGCGGTGTGGATCTTCTCGTACACGCGCGGGACGCTCGGCAGGACGGTCGGCCGCACGGCCAGAAGGACCTCGGCGGCGCGGAGCGGGTCCGGACAGAACGCGACGGTGTAGCCCACGTACGGGCCCGCGAGGTGCATGAGCCGGCCGAAGTTGTGCGCCAGCGGCAAGTAGAGCAGCAAGACGTCGTCGTCGACGACGAACTCGTCGAGGGCGTCGATCTTCGCGACCATCGCGTAGTAGTTGCGGTGGCGGATCATGCAAGCCTTCGGCGGCCCGGTCGTGCCCGACGTGTAGATGTAGGTGAAGAGGTCGTCCTCCTCGACCGCATCCGCCGCCTCGCGGACCGCGTCGGGGTGCGTGCGGGCATGCACGCGGCCACGCGCCCGGAGGTCCTCGAGGTCGGCGAACGACAGGACGTGGCGCAGCTGGAGGCCTTCGATCTTCGCCCGCTGCGCTTCGTCCTCGACCAGGATCCCGACAGCCTCCGAATGCTCGACGACGTGCGCGCAGTCCTTGGGCGAGCTGTTCGCGTAGATCGGCGCCGTCACGCCGCCGACGAGGGCGAGCGCGAAGTCGAAGAGCACCCACTCGAGCCGTGTCGAGCCGAGGATCGCGAACGCGTCGCTCTTCCGGACTCCGAGCGCCAGCAGGCCGTGGGCGAGCTCGTCGACGCCCGTCGCGGCCTCTGCCCAGGAGTGCTCGCGCCACCCGTCCGCCTCCTCGGTGAGGTATGCCGCAGTCGGGCGGTCCTTGGCCACCCCGTCGAGCCACAGCCTCGGGATCGTCCGCCCTTCGCGAAGTGGGCTCGCCGCAGGAAGC
>Ga0066710_100003195_pt1 | contig 13817 bp, 13 predicted proteins | sample GraSoiAngelo_159_FD_79666 | JGI IMG/M metagenome (GOLD analysis project Ga0066710, IMG submission 79666) | Grasslands soil microbial communities from the Angelo Coastal Reserve, California, USA - 14_1009_16_40cm | ecosystem: Environmental > Terrestrial > Soil > Grasslands | place: USA...
ACTGCGGCAACGCATAGCCAAAACAGCTTGCGTCCGAAAAGGAGAATCACGGCGCCGATCAGCGCGCCGACAATGGCTACAGAAAAATGCATTGGCGGAAAAGGATTTTGAACGGCCATAGTGTAGAGGCGTTTGTGGCAAACTTGTTTATTTGATTTCGGTGCTAGACACAAGCACCACTACATCTTCTCCAAATCTGCGTTGAGAATCATTTAATCGGGCTGGTGGGATTTGAACACACGGCCCGTCGCCGGGCGACCGGTCTCACATTCCGATCGAACTCATCTCTACCTCGTCCGGTCTTGTAATATCGCTCGCGTTGCGCCGCTCCGGAGCGAGTGGCAAAGCTTTCGCTGTGGACTACAACCCACGGCACTCCATGTTTCGTCGCCTTCGAATCGCCTTCGTTGTGGCGGCGAACACGCTCAGTCAAATTCTCGCAAGAACCGACGTAGCGTCCTCCGGTTTTCTGACTGAGCAACAAAGCATTCTTCAACCGTCACTAGAATCATATCGGGCTGGTGGGATTTGAACCCACGGCCTCCTGGTCCCGAACCAGGCGCTCTACCAAGCTGAGCCACAGCCCGAAGTGAATGATGAATCTGCTCTGCTCAAGCCAACGCGCCCCTTACTTCGCGTATTTTGCGGCGTATGGCAAGGAGTTCGAACTTCGCTCGCGTGGGATGTTTCTGATTGGCCGGGCGATGGAGGTCAACCGCCCCTGCCCGTGTGTGTCTCGGCACCGCGTGATTTTAGACGATTCCCCTGGAACTAGGGGTTTCAGGTCGATCCCGTAACCAACTGCATCTGCGCTAGAATGCTTGTTGGGGTCGATGAGAAGGTGGAGTTATGCCTCCCAAAAGGATCGCCATTGCCGCCGCATTGATCACACAACTCGGTAATACAAAGCGCGGAAGATAAGGGGTAAGCACGAACGTGCCGATCATTAAAAGCAGGTCGGTAATTGCGAGCGCGTACAGCAGGGATAGCATGTTCGGGTCGAAGCGCTTGGACAATCGTAGGATCGTTCCTAATCCGAGCACGAGCACCAGAGTGATTCCGCAAGGGATTTTGTCCAAACCGCGCAACCAGAACGTGGTTTCGGCCCGTTCAATAGCTGCGCCCGCGACTGGTGAACAACTCTTGAGATGCGCCGTCCTCTGGTACCAAGCGGGGTTTGACCGAAAAATCTTTAGAGAGTAATCGGCGGCATTCGCGTAAAGATATCGAAGTACTTCTGTTGGCGTCGTACTCGTGAGCGACCGAATGATCGTATCACGTATTTTCGCGAGAGCAATTGGCGGAAGAGAGCGATAGTAGAGAACGCATATCTCGTCTAGATAATGATCGGCTCTGGCGTGCAGTTGTTTGCCTATAAGTTTTTCGCCGTGGCTTTGAATCAGACGTTCGATCTCGCGCATCGAGTAGCCCCAATAACGTTTGGCAGCCAAGATTGCTGGGATTGCTTCTTTGGTGATGGGATCCGATGCGTTGGCTTGCAGTCTGCGCAGGTAATTCGCTCTATCGACAGTGGGCAGTTGATCGATCAAATCCAATTGAGCAATTGCTGTTCGGGCAACAGTGGAACGGTACGGTTCCCGAAAAACAACGCACAAGATTCGCGTAGTTAAATTGGCCGCAACAATCGCAACCAAACCGACAGCACATGTCGCTACAAAATTTTTGAAAAAGATGCGCCCTTCAGCGCTTTTTCTAATGTGCGTGATCGCACCCAGCAGATATGCCATTGGCACGAGCGCTGCGTAGATCATATTGAGATGCCGCGTCATTACGTTGGCATAAAGACATACGCCAAGCGCAATAATGCCATTTCGGCTGAGTTCTTGTCGGCGAGAAAGTTCGATCGCGATGGCGATTAGCAAGATAAGTAGAATCGATGCGAGCGCTTCAGAAGAGATCAGTTGTGCTCCGATAAAAAGAACGGGATTGCAGAGGAACACAACAACAATCAAGCATCGCAGAATCGGACGCCTCGCGCAGCTAACAGTTAGAAGGGCCAGAGCGAAAAGGAGAGCCAGCTGTTGCCCTGCGACGAGTAGGAGCAGACCGGCATCGTTCAGCGCGACCCATCGCTTGACACCGAGCTGCAACGAGTACAGATGCCCCGCATTACGCCACGCGGAAACAAGTAAAATCGGGAGGCGACTTAGGAACGGATACAAAGCCGGAAAACAGAGTAGTGTTACGTTTCCTGGTGGAGACGCGATTTGATTTAGGCCGTCGATACCGCGCCAAAGCGGCGGGAGTCGAGCCATCACAATAACTGACCCCGGAAGCAACCCCAGTGCGCACAAGATTGTCTCCCTCGCAAAAAGCCGGCGCATGCAAGCGCGGAAAAAGCAACAAAATCCAAACCAGATAGTAACCACGCCGTGCGAATTCTTCGGCGTCGTTGCGCTGTAACGCAAGCAATTTCTGCGATTGTTGCATACCGCGGGAACAGAACTTCTTAGCCTCCGTTCCTTGCGTGTCGGGACTGTCGATTTTGTTATAACCTGTGGCTTAGTCTCGGTAAACGAAACAGGTTATAGGGAAGTCAGTGCGGAGCAGAAGGTCAAGCGAACCCAGCGACGCCGCTATAGAATTGAAAGAGCAGCGGGAAGCTCGGCCCAAATTCGCCAGCTGCCGTTCGGGAAACGAGATAGGCGTTGTAGGCAGTTGCAGATTCGTCGAGGTAGAAACCCCGCGGATTGTGTGAGATGCCGGAAGTGTACAAGATAAAAGCAAGGCAATACCAGCCACCCACAATAAAATCCGCGCATGTTTTTTGCGGTTTGGTGGACTTAGCATGTGAGAGCCCCTACAGACTTTGATTTGGCGCCGATTTTCGCCCCAGCCTTATTCAGCAGCCACAAAAGCTGGACTTGTCGTGCACGAAATTCCAGCCTGTGTAAAGTTGGTGCAGCATCGCCGCAAGAGAGAAACAGGGACCTTACACGATGGCGACGAATAACTTTCGAGGAAACAGACGCGAACGTGTCCGCGAACCTTGAATATCCAGCGTGCCCATTATGCGGCAGCGACCGGCGGCAGTTGCCGTTTCGTTTGCATGGGCCGTACCGTGTCGCACGCTGCACAGCATGCGGGCTGTACTATCTTTATCCGCGGCTCGCCGAGAGCGCGATACAACATGCCTATCGCCAGCCATCATATTACGAAGGCGGCGCATGCGGCTACTCCGACGCAAGCTACATTGCCCAGGAGTCAGCGCTGCGAGCGACATTCAAACGCCTGCTGTACAATCTCGCCAAACGTGGTCTGACCGGTGGTCAACTTCTGGAGATCGGTTGCGGATATGGATACTTGCTTGACGAGGCGCGCCTGTTCTTTGATCGCCGCGTCGGAACGGAATTTTCACCCCAAGGCGCTGAGATCGCGCGTACGACAGGCGCTGATGTATTCGTGGGAGGCATTGAACAGATTCCGCCTGATGCCAAATTTGATTGCGTTGTCGCGACGCAGGTGATCGAGCACGTTTACCAACCATTGTTGTTTGTCCAGCGATTAGCCGACCACAGCAAGCCCGGCGGGCATATTGTTCTGGCTACTCCAGACATAGGTGGTGTATTGAGAAAGTTGATGGGTCACCGTTGGCCATCTTTCAAGGTTCCCGAGCATGTTCTCTACTTCGATTACCAAACGTTAAGCTCATTGATGCGTCGAGCCGGCCTGAGCGACGTTCGCAGACTTCCTTATCCGCACGCCTTTCCATTGGGTTTGATCGCGGCGAAATTTGGATTGAGAGTGCCGCCTCTCTTTGCGCGGGTCCACGTATGGGTGCCTGCCACCACGGTTGCTGCTTATGGAAGAGTCTCAAACGCATAGCACGGAGGCGAGGCAGCCACTCCTTTCGGTCGTTATGCCTGTTTTTCGCGAAGGCGCTCATCTGCCTGGCATTCTGGCGGCTGTCCGCAGGTTTCTGGACCAATGCAATTTGCCCTACGAACTCATGCTCGTTGACGATGGTTCGCCCGACGACACCTGGCGCGTGATAACGGCCGAAGCGAAAACCTGTCAGGCGATGCTTGCTCTGCGCCTGAGCCGAAACTTCGGCAAGGAATCCGCGTTATGCGCGGGTCTGGAGCACGCGCGGGGCGATGCCGTGATTTTAATGGACGCCGACGGGCAACACCCACCCTCGCTTCTTCCGGACATGGTTCGCGCATGGCAGACCTCGGGAGCTGACATTGTGGAGGTAGTTAAACGCAAGCGAGGCCGCGAATCGTTATCCAGCAGACTTGGCGCTCTGCTCTTCTATCTCATCTTGAACAAGCTGTCTGGATTCCATTTTAAGGGAGCATCGGATTTTAAGCTGATGAATCGCAAAGCCGTCAACGCGTGGCTGGAAATGCATGAGCGCAACGTGTTCTTTCGGGGAATGACAGTCTGGATGGGTTTCACCACCGTGCAGATTCCTTTCGAAGTAGTTCCACGTTCGGCAGGCCAATCGACCTGGTCTGCATTGAAACGTCTGAAATTGGCCCTCGTCGGAATCACCGCCTTCTCATCGTTCCCATTGCATCTGGTCACATTTGCAGGAGTGCTTTTCCTGGGGTTGTCTGTTCTTTTGGGGCTGGAGACATTGTATCTGAAACTGGCCGGCCGCGCGGTCAGCGGCTTCGCAACAGTTATTTTGTTGGAGCTCATCATCGGAAGTTTCCTGATGATCAGCCTCGGCATCATCGGCGAATATCTTGCTCGCATTTATGAAGAGGTTAAGGGTCGGCCCAGGTACATCGTAACGGAATCAATCGAACGTAAGGAATGATGTCGGCCGTTCGCGCCAGATTTTGTTTACAGATTGATCTGGACCATGCTTTCGCTGTTTCGCCATTGGTTGTCAATCCAAGCATTGATGGGCACTTTGAGGATCATTCAATCAAATGTGCACTACTCCATACCGGCCCATAAATAAACGCTCACCCTGGCAAATCTGCTACTGGAGCGGCGTTGTTATACTCTTTGCGTGGGCTGCCTGGCAAAGATTCGCGCTTCCGCTCGATCCAATCGCTGATCCGGACCTAGGATGGTATTTGGGCCCGGCGCTAAACAAAATCGGCAGCGGCGGGTTTAGCCCTATGCCGTACGGGCACAATTTTATTTATCCCGGATTTGTATATCTGCTGCTGCGCGCTTTTGGAGACTTTCGCGCAATCACGGTCGCTCAACATATCCTCGGGCTCCTGGCGGGCGGTATGTTACTGCTTACCTGGCGTCGCGTTCGTGTCTTCGTGCCAAGCCCGCGAGTCGATCGTAACATTTACGATGCACTGGGACTGCTCGCCGCCGCGATTTTTCTTTTGGCGAGCGAATCGATCCACTTTGAGATGCAACTTCGACCGGAAGGTGTGTGCGCGTTCTTGTTCAGCATCAATCTTTTCTTTGTTACCCAGTTTACAGCCTGCTGTTTCGTAGAGCGCCGGCGAGTGGCGACGGCAGTTTACGGCATAATAGCCATGCTCACAGCGATCTTGCTAGTTTCGCTGAAACCAAATTTCGCCCTGGCTGCCATTGTCGGGCTTCTACCCATTGGGATATTTTTCTTCCGACGCGCGTGGTCCTGGCAAAAAATTACGCTCGCTGGCGGTGCGGCGGCGAGCGCGGCATTGTTATTGTTGCCGGATTACTTTCTTAGTCGCAACGACAAGGCAAGTCAGACCTATTTGCCGTTAATGCTCTTCGCGATTCACGCCGACCTGATTCGTGACCAAATGGCCGCCGATCTCGAACGCAATGCGAAAGTTCCGTATCCCCGGGACTGGCTCATGCGCGTTCAGCGGGCACTCAGCGACGAAATCGTCAAATCTTCTGTCGTTTCGCCGCGGCATCACTCCAAAATCGGCTTTGATTATGATTATTTGATGAACAACCAGACGTCCATCGCCGCGCAATTGCGGCGCGAGTTCGACGGTGATGTCTCTGCTCTTTGCGCGTTTTACTGGTTCTATTATCGGCGGGTCTGGCTGCAACGCCCGCTCTTCGTCGTCAAGAAAATCGCGCGGCAAATGGCGATTTTTTATGCGCCGAGGTGTCCCGTTTACAGGCAAACAAAATTTCTGCCCCTTACTGATGAATATGACCGAAGTTTGAGCTCCGTCGGTCGCCAATCTTATCGCGAAATTCGGGCCGAATATCCGCCAGCAGCGGATTTTATTAGCCGGACGGAGTTACTGGCACGGAGCGCGCCGGTTCTTCAACAACGGGCTTATATCCGCAAGTCGCTCCTTGTTTTGGCAGTAACGTACCTGCCATTGCTTTTGATCGCACTCACAATAAGCGTGGTAGTATTATCGCAGAAAAATTGGCGGAGACGTTTGGGCTGGCTGGCGGCTTTGGTTTTGTTCGTGTATGCGTATAATATGGTGAGTTGCCTCGAAGTGGCAGTATTCCATTCATTGGAAGTCCTTCGCAAAGTCACCGTGCAAATGTTCTTCGCAACTCTGGCGCAATTTTTCGCTCTGTGGTTTATCCTCGAATTCGCCTTGGAAATGCGCGGCCGCGCAAAACCATCGCTGCCCGATACGAGCTCTCGTTAAAAGCCGCATCTGTCTCTAAAATATTCTTTGCAGCGCGCGGTTTCCTTCTATATTTCGCGTTCACCGCACGGCGCGTGAGAAATTTTGCGCGGCTTGAACGGTTTTTTTTCGCCCGGGTACGAGTTTGGGCGGCGCTTTGTTTAGAGAAACTGCGCGCGATGTCGCTGCCGAGCGTGGCCTCGTGTTTTTCGGAGCGAGCGCTGGCGTGATTATGGTCTTAATCGTCCTCCAGCAATTCTTCAGTCGCGGTGATGACGTGACGAAAAGATTCCTACCTCAGACGTTGTTTGCGTTTCACGCGAAGATCATTCAAGCGCAGATGCGCGCCGATTTGAACAATGGTGCCGTGCCGCCGGAATCGCGCGCGTGGCTGCAGTCGGCCTGTGACGATCTCGAGAACGAAATTCGACGAACCCACGCTCTCCAACCGAACGCATACCGGCGTCTCGGATACGACGCTGATTATCTCAAAAGCGTTCCCGACGCCGTCCTTGCTCGCTGGCACCGCGAATTGGGTGACCCATCCTATTTACAGTTCCTCGGATACTGGTATCGTCACAGCTTGGTCAACCGTCCTCTGGCATTCGCGCGCAAAGTTGCCCAGCAAATGGCGGTTTTTTACTCTCCAGATTGTCCGGCCTTTAGCGCCCGCCGGCGATTGTCATTAGACTACAATGCCAGCCTCACAGCCCTTTCCAATCCGACTGGTGAGCATCTTCTCGGGCAGTCTCCAGCCGGCGTATCCTTCATGGAACGAACGCAGCAGCTCCAATCAAGTGCCGCCGCGATCGACGAGGGGGCGACAGTGCACACCTGCCAGAAGTTGTGTGGCCGCAGCTACGTCGCGCTCCTGTTTTTTTCATTTGCAGTCGGCGGTTGGCTGTTTCTCAAGCGAAGGCACACAGTTGGAAGACGGGCTCCGATGTTTGCTCCGGGCCGGGCGGCAATGAAAGTAACGCGCCTCATAAGAACTAATGCGCGATAAGGGAGGTCTGCACTAGTTGCGACCTGTGCCTTGCGGCATGAGACAAAAACTCGCCCTCCGCGCAATTGCTTTCTTGCCTGGCAAATGAATCGCCAAGTGATTTTATCGGCGATGTTTTTTTTCCGCGTGCTCCGTTTTTGCCGCCGATCTGCTGAAGCCCGATATCGTGGTCGCCGGCGATGGGACTGGTGATTTCAAAACGATTCAGGCGGCGGTTGAATCTATTCCGACCACGAACCGCGACCGCGTCGTCGTATTTATCAAGGACGGAACCTATCACGAAAAAATTCGCGTGGATGCGTCGTTCGTCACATTGTACGGGCAAAGTCGCAAGGGAACGCGCATTGAATTTCCGCAATTGAACAAAGATTTTGAAGCTCACCGAGACGACCTTGGTCGGGCCGTCATCAATTTGAATCACGCTGGCGACTTCGTTCTGCAAAATCTCACGGTGGAAAATACGGCGAGCATCATCTGTCCGCTGCCTGGACGTAAGCTCCACGCGGCCCGCGCGATGTCTCTGTTTGTCGAGCATAAGTTGCCGGCGGATTCTTGTGGGCGAACCAAGCACGAAAGACCCCGGTGGAGTTGTAGCCCTGCCGTCACGGGCAGATTGGCGCCGAAAACTGAGCGCGCGGCCATTTGCACCTCTGCGATCATGCGCTGTGGCAACGGGAGACCACGTTGCGGATTGCGGATTGCGGATTGCGGATTGAAAAATCCTCGAGCGCCTGCAAGCAGTCACGTAGAATTCGTTGGGCCTGCGTGCTATTTTGAGCGGAGCGAAACATCCTGACTTTCTCTTCATTAGCGCATGAAATGAAACCTGAGTGCTAATCAGAGACTCTTCGCTCCGTTCAGGATGACGCTAAGACGTGCCGCTCCGTTTCAAGCCTTTAACGCTTCAACGCTTCAGCGGAGAAAGGGGGTGGAAATCGCGCCGCTTCATTGCGTCACGCGACTCGCATGCCCATCGGGTTTGTTTTCCTTCGGGATCCACCGCGCGAGATCGGCTTTCACTGACCCTAGCTCGGGGTTTGCGGCGAGATTCGTCCATTCATAGGGATCGGCTTTTTCATCATAGAGCTCCTCGTTGCTGTTGGCGTAACGGATGTAACGATACTGCACCGACCGCACCGAGTGATTATTGAAGCCGAACGTTGAGAGCGCGGGACGCGTCCATTCGGCCTGCGGATTCGCGAGCAGCGGCCGCATGCTCACGCCTTCGAGGAAATCGGGCTTCGGCAGTCCCGCGAGATCGCAAAGCGTGGGATAGATGCTCAGGAATTCCACCGTGGCATCGCAGCGGCTGCCGGGTTTAGTAACGTCCGGCGCGACCCAGATCAGCGGCGCGCGCGTGGCTTCCTCCCACAGCGTGGCCTTCCCGAAGCGCTCCTTTTCGCCGAGGTGCCAGCCGTGATCGCCGAACAAGACGATGATGGTATTATCCTTGTGCGTACTCTTTTCCAAGGCGTCGACCACTATGCCTACCTGCGCATCGATGTACGCGACGGACGCGAGATATCCCTGCACAACCTGTTTCCACGCGAACTCGCCACCCGCATTCATCACGCTCACCCAATCGCCGTCGTGCGCCCATTTCCTGGCGGCTGGCGGAAGGTCATCGAGATCGTTTGCGATGTGGGGCGGCAGTTGGATCGAATCGAGCGGGAACATATCGAAATACTTTTTTGGAACGATCCACGGCGGGTGTGGCTTAATGAACCCTAGCGCCAGGAAAAATGGCCGATCATGTTTCTGCGCGAGCTGCCATGCGCCCCATTTGGCGACCTTGCAATCCTCAGTCTCGCTGTCAGCGATGTCAGGCGCGCCGATCTCAAATGTGCCTAGCTTGATGTTTGCCGGGCGAGGCGGCTCCTCGCGCGCCCCTGGGCCCTTTACGTGGCGACGATGTTTCTGTTTCGCCGGCGCGCGCGGCTCGAACTGATCGACATTGTGGTGACCGAAGTGCACGACGTACTCGTCCCACTCCGTTCCCTGCGGATTTTTAAATCCAGACCGAAGGTGATAAATTTTTCCCGCTCCCGCCGTGTAGTATCCTTGCGCCCGGAAATACCCGTTGAGGCACTGCCGCTCGTTGATGTAGTCACTCCATGGCATGTCCATGTTCGAATAAACGCCGATGGTCGCAGTGCGCTTGCCAGACAAGAGTGCTGCGCGCGATGGATTGCAGAGCGGCGACGCGCAATAGGCATGGGTGAAATTGACGCCGTGCGCCGCCAGCTGATCGATGTTGGGCGTGCGCGCCTGCGGATTCCGGTGCAGGCAGCCGATCCAGTGGTTGAGATCATCGACGACCAGCAGGAGCACGTTCGGACGCGAGTCACTGGTGTGAGCGCACCCAGCTGCCAGCAGCAACGTAGCGAACGCTGGTAGAAGCCGAAAGGCATAACGCACGGCGGATATCATGGCGAAATCAAGCATGGAGGCAAACAACGGCTGTACGAACGGCACGACTGTGCGGATATGGCACTACGGCAACGTGCCCATGCGAACTGGGTACCCCGATTCTCGAGTCCGTCTACGAAATCGCCATATTTGCTCTCTTGTTTCGCGGGCGTGCATTTGCGGCGTTGCTTTTTCGGCGTGTTCCCGTTTTCACGACGAGTCGCGGCAGGCCGACATCGTAGTCGGCACCGACGGAAGCGGAGACTTCGAAACCATTCTTTCGTCAGCTCCCGGTTCGCCTAAGCCGAAGGAAATCACCGCCGCGTGGACGTTCAATGGCAAATGGAATCCGGAAAACGAGGCTGGCCCGGCGATTCAGCAATTGCGCGTGATGCGCCGGCAAATCGCGCTTGTCTTCAGCGAGTCGGTTACGGTGAAAGGAAAACCGCAACTGAAAATGTGTAGCGGCGAGGTGGCGAAATACGTCTCCGGCAGCGGCGGAGAGACGCTATTGTTTGAGCTGGCGTCGGATTCGGGTGGTGAAGTTTGCGCCGTGGATTTGAACGGTGGCGCGATCATCGCTTGCGAAGCGTCCGCCGTGTTGCGGGCGGCGAACCCGTCATTGCGGGCGGCGCAGAAGTCCACGACCAAACTATAAGGGCCGTTTTGGACTCGCTACTGGTGGATCAACTATCTTAATTCTGCGGAGAATCCGCCGGAACGCGAAGAGGCTGTTAATAGACGCTTGCGCGTTGAGGCCGAACAAATCCGTTGACAAGCAGCGGCTTCGCCTGGAATGTCAAGACTCGTTTTTTACCATGCTCGCCCCGCAACTTACTCCATCCGGCATAGCAGACAACGTGCCGATCATTCTTCAATTCCCGACGGAAGCACCCCACCCCGTTCGTTTCTTGCGCCATATGACGACTCAACTCCTCCAGGAAGCAGCCCAGGTGATCCCGAATCAGCAACTTCTGATCAATGTTGTCTCTAAGCGGGTGCGTCAACTCGGCTTGGGACATCGACCGATGGTAGAGACAACTCCCCGGATGTCGCTCACTGATATTGCGCTTAAGGAAATCGTGGCGGGCAAGTTGACTTACGAAGCGGTTCGCGATTCGTCGGACGGCGCATAGTCAGGCGACACGGGCCTAGTCGCTGCGGCGACTGTGGAATATGGCGGCGGAGTCGATCGTCAATCGCAAGGCGCTGCGCGATTATCATGTTCTCGAGCGCTATGAAGCCGGCATCGAGTTGAAGGGTAGCGAGGTTAAGTCCATCCGCGCGGGCAAGGCAAATATCAGCGACGCTTTTGCGCGAATCGAAAATGGCGAAGCCTTTCTTTATAACGCTGATATTCAGCCGTATGCGCAGGCAAGCCACGAAATCCCTGCGGCTAAGCGTGTGCGCAAACTTTTGCTGCATCGACACGAGATCGACAAGCTTTACGGTGAAACGCAAGTCGCCGGGCGTGCTTTGGTCGTTCTCAAGCTCTACTGGAAAAACGGCAACCTGAAGGCCGAACTCGGTGTTGCCCAGGGCAAAGTCGCGCGGGATAAGCGCGCAGATCTAAAGAAGCGCGCTGTCGAACGCGAGACGGCGCGCGAAGTCGCGCGCTTCAATCGGAAGCACGGTTAGATCGACATCGTCTTCTGCATTCGATATTGGACGTTCGGCGTTGGGCGTTGGACGTTTCTAGAATGTCACATTTTTTCCGCGATAAAGTCGGCCTCATTACCGGCGGGTCTCGCGGTTTGGGCTTGACGATCGCGCGAGAGCTTTGTCGAGCGCGTGCCAATGTTGCGCTTATCGCACGCGACGCGAGCGAGCTCTCACATGCAAAGAACGAGTTGGATCAATTCGGAACCGACGTCCTTACAATCCAATGTGATTTGCTCGATCCCGCGCAGATCCAAACAGTGGTACAGCAGACGCTCGCTCGCTTCGGTAAGATCGACATCTTGATTAACAACGCTGGCATCATTGAAGTCGGGCCGCTCGAGCATATGAGTCGCCAAGATTTCGAGCGCAGCATGGGCGTGCATTTCTGGGCGCCGTTCGAGTTAATCATGCAGGTCATTCCTGAAATGCGAGCGCGCCGCGGAGGACGAATCGTCAATATCGCCTCGATCGGCGGTAAGGTCGCCGTCCCGCACATGGCCCCATATACCGCGAGCAAGTTCGCGCTGGTCGGTCTGTCCGATGCGTTGCGCGCGGAATTGACGCGTGAAGGTATTTTTGTCACGACCGTCGCGCCTGGCATGATGCGGACCGGCTCGGAGATCCACGCCAAGTTCAAAGGCAATCACGCAGCCGAATTCAAATCATTTGCGGGCGCGAGCAAATTGCCCTTCGCGTCCATTTCCGCAGAACGGGCTGCCAAAAAAATTCTCGCAGCTTGTGAGCGCGGTCAGCCTGCGTTGATAATGCCGCTGCCGGCGCGAGCACTGATTATTGCTAACGCACTTTTTCCGAGCATCACCGCGCGCATCATGAAGTTCATCAATAAACGTCTACCCGCGCCCGCCGGAGCCGACGGCTATGACGCTCGGGCCGGCTCGGAAATCCGGTGAGACCCAAACGTCTTTTCGTCGCAATCGATCTGCCGGAATACCTTCGGCAGACTCTTGTCGATCTCGACCCGCACATTCACGGCGTGCGCTGGACGGCACCGGAACAAATGCATCTAACACTCAGTTTCTTTGACGATGTGCCGGAAGAGGCCGATCTCGCGCTGCGCGAGAAACTCAGCGTAATTGAGTTCGGCGCCTTCTTTCTCCCTATTAACGGCGTCGGAACGTTTTCATCGAAAGGCGCGCCGAAAGTTATCTGGGTCGGCGTTGGTAAGGCGCACCCGCATCTGTTCCAAATCCACAAGCGCGTGCAGGAAGCCGCGCTTGCCGCTGGCCTCGAGCCGGAGCTTCGTCCCTGGCATCCGCACATTACAATCGCGCGCTGTCGCAACGTCGCGCCGCAATCGCTGCGAACTCTTCTAAAAGCGAATGACGATCTCGATGCGGGAATGATCCACATTGATGCGTTTTATCTCTATTCGAGCAAACTGACTCCAGCCGGACCAATCCACACGCGTGAGTTGAGCGTGCATTGCCGCGAATAAATGCGCTGTAGCCGCTTCGCTGCTCGCCACGCCGTAGCCCGGCGGAGGCGGGTGCGAAGCGTACCGCCGAAACGTTAAACACACGCGCGTTTGCGTCGCCCCCCCGCCTTCGCAAAGCTTCGGCGAGGCAAGCAGGGCGACGGCTACAAGTTCACAATCCTTTGCTAGAGAGCGGCGCAGCTACGTGCTCAAGCGATCGCCGTTCGGCCGGTACGCCGATCCAAGCCTCGACTAATGCGCCAAAAATCATCAACGCGGCGGCGACGAGATATCCGATGAACAAAGCAGTAATCGATCCGGTGCCAATGATCCATCCGAACAACATCGGCGCGCCGACTCCGCCCGCGAGTGTTCCGATCGCGTAAAAAATTGCAATTGCCAGCGCCCGAATTTCGAGTGGAAAAATCTCGCTCACTGTCAGATAAGCCGAACTCGCCGCCGCGGAGGCTACGAAAAATATCACCGTCCACGCCAGCGTTTGCGTTTGTGCGGTCAGCATTCCCGCGTGAAAAAGCCATCCAGTCAGCGCGAGTAAAACACCGGCCAACCCATAGGTGGCCGTGATCATCCGTTTCCGGCCGATTGTGTCGAAAAAATGCCCGAGCAAGATCGGTCCAATTACATTTCCCAGCGCGAACGGCAACAAGTAGCCGCCGACATTTTTTGCCGGCACCGCATAAAACCGCATCAATACCAAGGCATAAGTGAAAAAGATCGCGTTATAGAAAAAAGCCTGCGTCAGCATCAG
>Ga0066710_100003196_pt1 | contig 13814 bp, 11 predicted proteins | sample GraSoiAngelo_159_FD_79666 | JGI IMG/M metagenome (GOLD analysis project Ga0066710, IMG submission 79666) | Grasslands soil microbial communities from the Angelo Coastal Reserve, California, USA - 14_1009_16_40cm | ecosystem: Environmental > Terrestrial > Soil > Grasslands | place: USA...
CTAGCATCGCCGCCAGCCGATCACGGTAAGTGTTCTGGCCGTCAACAATCAGCCGGTGCGCGGCCATGGCAAGTCGTTGACGTTCGCCATCGTGCCTCAGGAGCCAGCGGAGGCGGTCGATCATGCATTCAACGCTGTCGAAGTAGACCACCGCGTGGCCGTCGTCGCCGAACATCGAGTGGTGTTCCTCAGTACGTTCGACCAGCATGCATCCACCCATCGCCGGGACCTCGTAACTGCGCATTGCATGACCGTCGCGGTTGGCCCGCCGCACCAGGCACAGTCCGACCTTTGCTCCGGCGATGGCGTGCCGAACGGTACGCGGATCGGCGTGGCCACGAGCATGAGCGCGCGTCTCGACGTGCCGCTCCCAATAACCACCCCACAAGGCGATGCGGAACCCGGCCCGAGCGAGCTCGGACATGACCGGTATGCGGTCCCGATCGGCGCCACCCAGGAACACCACGTCAGTTGCAAAGCGCAGCGCCTCAGCCTTCGACGGCGCCTCGGGAAAGTGCACCGCGGGCGCGTACGCAAACGGCAGATGCGACACCTGCTGACAGCCGAGCCGCCGGAGATCATCCATGTTTGCCCGCCGTGGCGAGAAGACGTGGTCGTACAACGGCAGGCCTGCAAGAAACCAGGGTGCGCGGTGGGCCGGGTTCCAGGGGTCGTCGGTCAGGTAGTTGTATGTCTGAATCCCAAGCCGGCCGATGGTCGCCAGGGCGCGTGCGTCGAGCGGAGCCAGCCCGGTAGTGAGCAGCCAGGTCGGCCGGGTGGCGCGGCAGACCGCGAGTACCTCATCGCTGAATTGGCGCAGCCGCAGCGGGCGGCGCCCGCCCAGCCGCCACGCGAGCCTTGCCAGCCAGTGCGGGCCGGCGAACGCCGCCGTCTCGTCGCAGAAGGTGACGTCCAGGCCAGCCGCGCGAGCCGCGGCGTCGAAGTGCGATCCCACGTGAATGGCTCCCGGGTTGCCGACGATCATCAGTCGCGGCTCGGAGCGTGGCTCGCTCATGCCGCCTCCGTGACGGCCCTGTACGCCTGAGCGATACCAGCCGCGGCGCGCTGTACGGAATACCGGTCAACCGTTGCTCGGCAGCGGTCGCGCACCTCTGCTCTGCCGACGAGCACCTTGGCCCGCTGCAAGGCAGCCGCCAGGGCGGGCACGGACCCGGTCTCGAAGGTCTGACCGGTGTCGGGCGCAATCAGGTCCGGACCGCAACCCACTTCGCCAGAGACGATACATGGCAGCCCGTGGTGGAGCGCCTCGTTGACCACCAGTCCCCAGGTTTCCGAATGGCGGCTGGGGAGCACGAGCAGGTCGGCGGTATGGTAATACCCGCTCAACTGGGTCTGGTTCTGAAAGCCTGCGAACACGACCATTGGCGAAGGGGAACGACCGTCATCTTCCGCCAGCGCCTGGCGCAGCTCACCGCTGCCGACAAACAGCACCACACTCCCATCGCGCCATTCGGTCGACATCTGCTTGACGGCACGAAGCAGCAGGTCCGCCCCTTTAAGGGTGCTGAGCTTGCCTGAGAACAGCAGGACAGTGCGGTCCGGCGGGATGCCCAGGCGCTCGCGAGTCGTGGTCCGCAACCGGGCCCGGCTCGCCTCGTCCGCGGTGAACGGAGTTGTGTCCACGCAGTACGGCGAGAAGACGAGCTTTTCGTCAGGGCAGCCCAGCCGCTTGTAGTGCTGGTACGAGCGTTTGCCCACGTAGAGGAGTCGGTCGCAGCGGCCGTAGATCGAACACAGCGCGCGATCGCGGACCCAGGTTTTGAGGCGACCGCGAGGTTGGGCATGGTCGGTTGTTTCCGCTCGGAACAGCACAGGGCGTCGGGTTCGCCAGGCATGGAACAGGGCGACCTGGTGGAAGCGCGGGCTGTACCCGCACACCATCGTCGCCCGGGGAGCAAGTTGGCGGAGGGTTCGCTCCAGGCCGCGCGCTGAGACCTGGTCGACGGCGCGTGGACCACCCTGAGCGACGCGTGACAAGAACAGCGGCTGATAGCCGGACAGCAGGTCGGTATCCCAGGCAAACGTCGCGCCGAACTCCTGATCGCGATAGCCGGCAATGCTGAAATCCGAGCCGTAGATCGCCGTGACCGGTACACCGAACTGCGCTTGTAGTGCGCGGTACACCGGCGCGTGGTATTGGATGGGATGCGTTTCGATGACCGCCAGCATCAGCAGGCAGCGATCAGGATTTCAGCTAGCGCAGAGCGCGGCGTACACCGGGGCAAACTGTCGCTCATAGTTCCACTCGCCCAGGATCCGCTGGCGTCCGCTTTCACCCATCTGCCATCGCTCGCGCGGATGCGTCAGGAACCACTGGAGGGCAGCTGCGATGCTCTCAGGGTCTGCGGGGTCGCAGGCGAGCGCGTAGCCCGGGGTCACATACAGCCTGTGCCACTCCTCGAGATCGGATACGAGCAGCGGCAGTCCACTCGCCAGACAGTCGAATGGCTTGTTGGACGCGCCAACCATGGCCTCGTCGTCAGCACCCGCGGGGATGCTGGGAGTGAACAGTGACAGACCGACATCCGATCGGCGGGCCCACGTGAGGACGTCCGCGCGCGTCGGCAGCGTTCCCAGAAACTCGATCCGCTGATCCACTCCAAGCTGGTGCGCTGCGGCCCGCAGCGAATCCATGTAGCCTTCGTGCCCGACGGTTTCGTACCCGATCACGCGCAGCTTGACCAACTCCGGCAGGCGAACCAGCGCGGCGACGAGTGTCGACGGCAATCGGGAAGGCACGATCGAACCGTGGTACAACACCCACAGCGATTGCTGATCGCCGACGGGGTGTGGTGGCCCGACCTCCGCTCGAGAAGGACAGTTCCAAACGCACGCGACGTTGCGCTGGACGCGCATCTCTCGAGCGAAGCGTCCCGCCCGCCGCTCATTGGGCAGGACGCAGACCGCCGCACGGCGCGCCAGCCACCTGCGCGCAACCAGGCAGACCTGGCGAGGCACATCGCGGCCGGCCGCGGCGGGCGAGTCGTGCTCGTGATAGATCACCTTGACGCCTGGGACGAAGGTGAGCACCAGCCCGATCGGACACGCCAGGTACTCTGAGGCGTACACCCGATTCGGTCGCCACATCACCGCGCAGCTCAGGACCCACAGCACAAAGTGGATGTACCGAAGCCACTGGCGCCCGCCCGCCCGAATCGCGGCCAGGCGGCGGACTCCAATTCGCTCGTGGGGAGTAAAGCGCAGTGCGGCCGCGCCCAGCACCTCGGCACCGACGAACAGCACGTCCCAGCCCTGTCCGGCCGCGATGCGCGAGCTGTGCTCGAGCGGAGGGTACGCGGCCGGGTTGGTGTACTGCACGTACATCACTCGGCGGCTCGGCTGGCGGTGCGTCCGCCAACGCGCCGGGAAAGCCACCAGTCGACCCCTGCTCACGTGGACTCCTTAAGGCTGATAGACGCGTCCAACACCTCGGCCACGGCCAATGGGACGAGTCCGCGGCGATCAGGCCCCAGCGCAGCGCTATACAGCGCATGCATCTCACGAGCGACCACGTCCATCCGCCGCGGCTGCTGCACTCCGGCTCGCAAGCGCTCCAGAAGCGCCGGCTCATCGAAAAACCTCTGGAGCACTCGCTGCCAGCTCTCGAGCGAGTCGGCCGGCACCAGAAGCCCGTTTACGCCGTGCTCGACCAACTCGGCGATCCCGCCCAGGTCCGATCCGAGGACAGGAACGCCGGCGGCGAACGCCTCCAGCACCACCAGTGGGCCAGTTTCCAGCCAGCGCGACGGAACGGCAACCAGATCGTACTCATGGAGGAGGGGGATCACGCGCTCGTTGGGAACCGGTGGGTAGAACTTCGCCCGACGGTCACCGCCAGCCAGCCGCTCGACCTGGACCCTGTAAGCCCTCGCGGCGGCACTCTGGTCAACTCCGTACAGGTGCACCTCCAGAGGCGCGTCGGGCAGTCCGCGTAAGGCCCGGACCAGGAGGTCCGGTCCCTTGGTGGCGTCAAACCGCCCGAGGAACGCGATCCGTAGCCGGCCGGTGGTGGAGGGCGGATGCACTGGCCCCGCGGAGTTGCTCCAAGTCCTCGGCAGCCCATGGCGCGAAAGTGTTATCTTGTGCGCCGGCACGCCATTCCGCACCAGCAGCTCCGCGGCCCAGTTGCACACGACTACCGTCTGATCCACCTCGCGCATCAGGGTTCGAAAAGCCGCGTGTCGAAGCTCTACCAGCTCAGTCATCCGCAGGGCGGTCCATGGGCCGCCGGACCGGCCGAGCATGCCAATCAGCTTGCCCACGTTCGGGTGCAACCCGCCGAGCAGGGCGCTGGCGGGCTGCCCCGCGCCCAGGCCGTGGAGCGAGCAGCGGGCGCACGCATGGAGATCGAGAGTCCCGTCACACACGACGGTCCCCCAGCGCAGGAGCGTCCCGCGCACGCACGAGACGGTTGGCGTGTGATAGGTAAATACGACGGGAATTCCACGCCGCTGCGCTTCGCGCATCACTCGCACCGACACGCCGCTGGTGAACGCGTGGAGATGGATAATGTCTGGGGCCTCGTCGTCGAGGATGCCGGCAAATTCGCGGCAGGCTTGTGTGTCGCCCTCACCATACAGGTCACGCAGGTCTCGCAGCCTGGAGCTGGTGGCGAACCGGCGCACGCGCAAGCCGCGTTCCGAATAGCGCAACGTTTTCTCGCCGGGGGCGGCAACCAGCACGTCGAGCCCACGCGCTTGCTGCTCACGTGCCAGCGCATCGACATATACCTCGGTGCCGCCGACGGGATCGGGCGCGAAGCAAAATGGAATGTGGACAATCTTCATTTCGTGAGAGCCGGCGCGCTTTTGACTACCGACTTGGCAAGCTCGTACGGCTTGCGACCCACCACTGTAGCCAGCAACCGCCGCATCGCGGCGGGTTGGACAAGGTAGGCCGGTCGATACCGCACGGCGGCGAGGTAGCAGCGTTGCGCATCCGAGTCCATGCCAAAGCCGAAGGATTTGTTGGCAAGCGTCAGGTACTGTGCTCCATGAACCTGTCGGCGCACCCTCTGCTTGCGCTCTTCCAGGCCAGGCATCGCTTCACGTTCGCCGTACACCATGTTGAGAACTCGAAAAATTGATGTCTCCTCGGTCTTGTTCCGCGCGATAGTGGTGTGAAGGTTCGCGGCATGGACGCGGTAGTCCGCCAGGACCTGGTTGATGTAGTAGAAGTCATACCGCCGCGCCATCATTACGGTGAAATACCAGTCGTGGAAGGCCAGTCCCGCGGGCACGGGAAGTGTCTGCCGCCAGGACTCTCGGCGCGCGATGACCGTTGGGGCACAGATGAAGTTCTCCTCGAGCAATCGGGTGAGCTCGTTGCCCTTGAAGTCACGACCGCCATGCGCCCGATCAACCCGTTCGGCGGTGACCATGCCGGTATCGTCGATCAGCGCGACATCGCCATAAACCAGGCCGACATCCGGGTAGTGCCGGAAGACGGCCAGAACCTCACTCAGGTAGTTGGGCCGGTAGCGGTCGTCACAGTCAATGCGCGCGACGAATGTTCCTCGCGCCAGCCTGAGCCCGTCGGTGACCGTCGCAATATGTCCCTGGTTGACCGCGTGGCGTACGAACTGGACGCGCGGTTCCGCGAACGACCGCGCGACGCGCTCCGAATCGTCGGTCGAGGCATCGTCGACTACGATGACCTCGAACGCCGCGGCCGTATGCTGGCTCACGATCGACGCCAGGCAGTCGCTGAGATAGCGGCCGTAATTGTACGATAGGACAACAAAGCTGACGTCGGGTGCGGCCAGGTTGCTCAGACGAGAACCCCTTCACGCGCCAGGGCAGGCGCAGCGTCGGCGTTGGTAAACGTCTGGAAATCGAATGCCTGCTTCCGCAGCGCGGCGCTGATCTCGGGACCTCGGTGGACGACGAACCGCAGTAATTCGCAGACGGCCGCCACTTCGCTCGGCCCGACCGCGGTGCCGGTGGGCAGAGTAAGCATCTGCTCCGCCGCCCGCTCCGTGACTGGCAGGACCTGCTCTCGCACGGGTCTGCTGGACCGATACGGCTCCATGCGATGGCACCCGGGAAAGAAGTACCGGCGCACCAGGACGTTCTCCGCCCAGCAAACCGCGGCCACGTCGTCGCGGCTGATGCCGCACTCGACCGCGTCCACGTCGACGGCGACATACTGGTAGTTCTGCCTCTCGCTGTCCGAAAACGGCAGCACCCGCAACCCGCGCACTCCAGCCAGCTCTCGCCGGTACTGCTCGTAGTTGCGGCGGTTCACCGCGATGAACTCGTCGAGGCTTTCCAGCGAGGTGAGGCCCATGGCCGCGGAGGCTTCGTTCATCTTGCCGTTGATGCCAAGCCCCACTACCGTGTCGTACCCGGCGAAGCCAAAGTTATGCATGAGACGCAGAGTGCGGGCGAGATCCTCGTCGTTCGTGACGATTGCGCCGCCCTCGAAGGCGTTGCAGAACTTCGTCGCATGGAAGCTGAACACCTCCGCGTCGCCGAATGAGCCGACCATCTGACCGTTGTGCGAGCAGCCGAAAGCGTGGGCGGCGTCGAACAGCAGTCGCAGATGGTGGCAATCGGCGATGGCCGAAAGCCGCTCCACATCGCAGGGGCGTCCCCACAGATGCACGCCCAGGATCCCGGTCGTGCGGGGGCCGACCTGCGCCTCCACGGCGTCAGGATCGAGAGTCAGCCGCTCCGGTTCCACGTCGCAAAACACGGGCGTGATGCCCAGCCACTGCAGCACATGCGCGGTCGCGATGAAGGTGAACGAGGGGACGATGACCTCGCCACGCAAGCCGAGCGCTCGGATCGCGATCTCGAGTCCAACGGTTGCGTTCGGCGTCGCCACACAATGCCGCACCCCCACCCGGTCGGCGATGCAGCGCTCGAACTCCTGGACATACGGTCCCTGGTTGGTCAACCACCGGCGGTCGAGCAGGTCGTTCATCCGCTCCAGGAAGCGTTGACGCTCACCAATATTGGGGCGCCCGACGTGGAGGGGCTCGCCGAACGCTGGGGTCCCGCCAAAGATGGCGAGATCGCCCGTGGACGACCTGTTAGCCAGCAGTTGCAAGCGTGGTGGACTCCCTTCTCACAGTCGCTGGCACTCCGAAAGCCACCACCGCGGCGGGCAGATCCCGCACGAGGACGGCCCCGGCACCCAGAACGGAGCGTGCTCCGATCGAGACGTTGTTGCTGACAATAGCGCCGATTCCCACCCAAGCTGCACGTCCCACCACGACGTTGCCGCCGAGATGTGCGCCCGGGCCGATATGCGCGCCGTCCTCGATGATGCACTCATGGTCGACAGTCGCCGCCGTGTTGAGGATCACGTTCTCGCCAATCGACGAGCCGGGTTGCACGATCACACCAGCACACACCAGCGTGCCTGGGCCAACTGCGACGTCGCGTGCAATCGTGGCGTGGGGGTGGACAGCGCTGGCCAGCCGGAGCCCCGCCGCCCGCGCGCCATCCGCGATCCGCAAGCGGGCTTCACAATCGCCTATGCCAACCAGGACCGATTGCACGCCTGCCTCCAGGAGCCGCGGGATCTGTTCTGGCCCGCCCAGCACCCATGCTTCGTGGCGGGCGAGCCAGCGCGGCTCGGGATTGACGTCATCGAGAAAGCCGACCAGGTCGTACATGCCCACCTCACGCATGACATCGGCCACCACGAGGGCATGTCCCGATGCACCCCACACGACGACCTTGGGCCGCGTGCTCGCCTCGGGCGCCAGTTTCCGATCAACCATACCGGTCCGCGCTTTCACTGGGCGGCCCGCACGAGCAAACGCCGGAGAGCACCCCAGTAAGGGCGCGACCACAGCGCGTCAGGCCGCTGAACCAACAGGCTGCCCAGGTACTGCCAGCGGTGATTGGCAGTCCACACGTCCGCCACCATGCGCTGGGTGACAACCCCCCGCACGTAGGCCGCGAGACGGAGCCGCTCCAGCGCGGGCAGTTGCGGGCCGAGCGTCCGGAGCACTCGCAGGCCCTCCGACTGAAAGTCGGCCTGGTGGCTGCTGGTCTTCGAGCGCGGGTGATAGAGCGCGTACGACAGGAGCGCGGGCGTTGTGGCCGTCGTCAGCCGCTCGCGCAGCAGGACTGTGAGCCGCAGGTACAACTCCCAGTCCAGCACGCACTGAAGATCTTCGCGCAGGCCTCCGACCTGTCGGACCAGGCGCGCGTCAAGAAAGGCCGACGGCTGGGCCACGACGACACGGTTGGAGCGCGTGAAATCGAGCGGGTGCCGCGGCGGCCGTCCGGCCCAATCGTGGCGGATTCGTCCTGACTGGGCATCCACGATGACCCCGCGCCCCACCAGCATCGCCGCCTGCGTGGCCACGCGCAGTGTGGCGACTTCCGCCAGGGCGCCAGGCATGAGCTGATCGTCGGAGTTGAGCCAGTTGAAGACTTCGCCACCGCAGCGCGCGAGGCCCTTGTTGATGGCGTGACTCTGACCTCGATCCGGCTCGCTCACCCAGTAGCTCAACCAGCCGGCGTAGCGCTCGATAATGCTCCGCGACTCGTCAGTGCTGGCGCCGTCGACGATAACGTACTCGAGGGTGGGGTATCCCTGGAGGAGCACCGAGCGAATCGTTGCTTCGAGGAATCCGGCCTGATTGTACGACGGAGTGACGATGCTCAGCCGCGGCCAGGGGCGGCCATCCGGAGCGGCCTCCGGGAGGCGCTGAGACTGCTCCGTCCACGGCCAGCCCGTCCGACCCGCCGGTGGTGGTGGAAGCGTGTCGAGAGTCGGGGACGGCACCAGCCGCAGAGCCGCTGATGGTTGACTCATCGGGCTCGCCTGCCTCTCACGCACGCACCTCCGCGACAGCCTCCTCTGCGATTGCCACGAACTGCTCAGCATACGTGCGCCGACGCTGTTGGAGTCGCAAGCGTGCATCTGCCTCCACGGCGAGGTCCGGCCCAGGGTTACGTTCCCACGCCTCGGCGAGCTTCGTCGCCAGGTCCTCACAATCGAAGGGGTCGAAGTACGTTGCGTTTGGCGGATTCTGTTCGCGGTGTGCCGGAATATCCGAGAGCAGCACCGATTTGCCAAGCGATCGCGCCTCGTCGACAGTGTAGCCCCAGCCTTCAAAGAGGGAAGGATTCAGCACGCCGACGCTCTGACGCATCAGCGCCAGAACCTCGTCGCGGACGAGCATACCGAGATAGATGACCTGTTCCCGAACGTCCCACACGGACAGTTTGTGGAATAACTCAGAGGATTGACGCGGGTGGCGATAATCGATCAAATTGCCCGTACAGACAACACAAACCTGAATCCCGCGACGCTTCAAGACCGCGACAGCTCGAATGACAAGCTCATGATTCTTGTGCTTCCAGAATTGATTGGGCAGGTAAACGAACTTGTCGGGCAAGTTGTAGAGTCTGGTAACCGTCAGAGGATCCTTCTGATAAACATCGTCGGCGATGTAGCTTGCCGGCGGCACCAGTCGGACCTTCGCTGCATACTTCGGAGCGAAAGCTTGAAAATCCAGACGTACCGAGTGACTCATGACGAGAATTCGGGTAGCCACCTCGCTCGATCGAGTGAACCGGGAGTTGCGTGCCGCGCGGTCGGCGCCGTCGAACATCTCCGGCAGCCTGAGGTGCTGTAGATCCGGCAACCACCACAACGTGGCGATGCGGCCGTAGCCAGACGAAAGCCCGGTGCACAGGACCGCATCAATACCATAACGTTCCAGGGTCCGCTGGACGGACACGTCGCGCGTCCGGACGTGGCGGCTCAACCAGTTCTCAGCCCAGGCGACCGACCATCGCGGGGCATAGGTGTAGCGGATGACGCCGTCGAGCTCCGCGGCGGGCGTCTGTCCACAGATGTCATCCGTCATCGTCGAGCTGAACGAGAATAGACCGATCTGCTGAGCGTACGTGTCGCGGACCGCGCTCAGCAGACCATTCATGTGGATGGGGCCAACCGTCCAGAATTCATCGTCGAGTGACGGCACCGCGATACGCAGACGGTGCGGCCCGGGCTCAGACGCGGCCACTCTATTCTGTGACCGAGAAGCAGTCGCAGGCCGATGCGATAACGACAGCACGCTTGGCTCAGTCCCGAGCCGCCTCGGCTGTCTCGCGCGCCAGCGCAACGAATTCCTGGGCGTACGCACGCCGGCGTTCGTGCAGCTGCTCGCGGGCGGCGGCCTCTCGGGCTCCATCCGGCCCGGCTTTGCCCGCCCGCCACACCGTTTGCAACCTGGCGGCGAGATCCTCGGCATCGAAGGGGTTGAAGAAGGTCGCCTGGGGCGGGTCCTGTTCACGGTGGGCTGGGATGTCGGAGACGAGCACGAGTTTGCCGAGGGAGCGGGCCTCGTCGACGGTGTACCCCCAACCCTCGAAGAGTGCCGGATTGAGCACGGCGACGCATTGCCGCATCAGCAGGAGCACCTCTTCGTGTTGCAACAGTCCCAGACAGATGATGTGCTCGCGGAGGCCCCAGGCGGAGAGCTTCCGAAACAGCTCGGCCGCGTACCGGGGATGCCGATAGTCGAGGAGGCTTCCGGTACAGACAATGCGTACATGCACGTTGCGGTCCTTCAAAATCTTGACGGCCTGCAACACGAGCTCGTGATTCTTGTGTTTCCAGAACTGATTGGGCAGGTAGATGAACCTGTCGGGCAGATGGTTTGCAGCAGCCACGGCGGCCGGATTCAGGTCGTACACTCGATCCGGGATAAAACTGGCCGGCTTGAGCACGCGCACCTTTGGCCCGTACGTGGGGGCAAAGCCCAGGAAGTCTCGACGAACGGCGTCACTCATCACCACAATCCGGGTCGCGAGCTGACTCGAGCGAAGGAACTCCGATGTTCGCTCCACGCGTTCGGCTTCGTCGAACATCTCCGGCATTACCAGGTGCTGGAAGTCGGCGAGCCACAATATGGTGCCGATGCGGCCATAGCCACGCGTCAGCCGCATGCACAAAGCAACGTCTATGCCGTGGCTCTCCAGCACGCTTTCAATCGAGCTATCCTGTACACTCACGTGACGGCCTAGCCACTTGATGGCCCACGCCAGCGTCCAGCGCGGAGGATACGCACGGTGGATCGCGCCAGTTGCACCCACGGTTCGCGCGTAGTCACGCGCCCAATCCGGATCCCTGGCGCTGAACACGAACGTGTGGACGCCGTTGCCGTAGGTTTCTCGCACCGCCGCCACGAGGCTGGCCAGGTGGATGGGGCCAACTGTCCAGTAGTCGCCTTCGAGAACCGGAAGCGCGATCCGCAGGGGTTCTTCGCCACTCCTGGTGGTGCTCGCGCGCGGTTCAGAGGAGTACAGCCGAACCGCCGGCCGCCCCACAAGATGGGAGCGCTCCACCTGATGGATTGCTTTGTACGACCTCACGATTTGTAGACCAGAGCCCGTTCTTGCAGCCACGATCGCAAGTAGCTTGTAGTCTGAAGGCACAAGCGCGCCCGGCGCAGCCATCCTTCCGAGAACGGTCGGCCGGGACGTGGGGCGTAGGCTATCTCGTACATCAAGTCCTCGAAAGTCCACAGGTCCTTGACACTCGTGCTCGTCTTGGCCGCCGTCGCCTCATAGGCGGAGACGAATGCAGACCAGAGTACCGAACGGGCTGGGGCTGAGAAGGGAAAGGGACCGACTTCCCTTCGCAGCGAGTTCCAGAAACTCTCCAGGTCCGCCTCGGGCGGTCCGACGCCGTACCGGGTGAAGTCGACTACGTACAGCAGCCGCTCATGCATGATCAGGTTGTTGAGGACCAGGTCGCCGTGGCACCACGTCAACCGAAGCTGCTGCGCCGCGATGGTCGCGCCGAGCCTGTCGAGCAGTCGGTGTGCAAGCGCGTGCTGGGTCACCCCGAGCCGTCCGGCCGCATCATCCAGATAGCGACGCGCTAGCTGGAGGTGGCCCGTGACGAATTCGTCTGGACTCACGTAATACTGTCTGCTCTCGTGGTATGTGGCGAGCCAGCGACCGAGATCTCGAACTGCCGTGACGCACCAGTCGGGCAGCGCCAGGTACCTCCGCCGCATCAACGGCGTGAGGCTAATGCCAGGGACGTACTCCAGGACAATGGCGCGTTCGGCTTCCACGGTGTGCAAGACGGCTGGTACCCGGACCTGTAGAGATGGCGTAGTGATCGCGCGAGCCGCGACCAAACCCTCGTACTCGCTCGCGAAATCGGCCGGGTGCTTCAACAACTTGAGAAAGGCCTGCGGTCGTCCAGCGTGGGCGCGGATTGCGGCCGTAAGGCTGGTCCTGGGGTTCGGCCTGCCCGTGGTCGCGACGAGCCTGGCGGTGCTATCGCCCAGGAACACGGTCGGTTCAGGGATTGACCAGTAGGAGGCGAGAACCCGACGCATCCGCTCCGACACGTTGCGCGTGAGTGGGTCCGCAGGCTGCGCCTGCGGGCTCTCAGCAGACCTGGGCGCGGACTCGGCGTGCTGCCGAGGACGAGCCAGGTCTGTGCTCAGGAGGCTGGCACTGTCGCTCAAGTTGGCTTCTTCGGCGGAACTAGATGAGGTCGGCAAAGGTCCGCTCGACGCGCCGGAAGTACGCTGCGCCGCTGATCAGCAGAGCCACGGCAACCACAGCCGAGACGACCAGCATCGGACCAGGCGGAGCCGTGCCGAGTAGCGCCCAGCGAAACCCTTCGACCACCCCAACCATCGGGTTCAGCCCGTAGACCGTACGCCAGGGTTCGGCGAGCAGACTGCTCGGGTACGCGACCGGGGTGGCAAACAGCCAGAACTGCACCAGGAAGGGCACCACGTAGCGCACGTCACGGTAAGCAACGTTCAGTGAGGATAGCCACAAACCGACTGCCAGGGCGGTCAGCATCGCCAGCAGGAATAACGCAGGCAACAGCAAGATGGCGGGCGTCGGCGCGATCCGGTAATAGAACATCATGCCGATCAATAAGGTGAAAGAGATTGCGAAGTCGATCACTCCCGAGAGCATGCTCGAAATCGGCACGACCAGGCGCGGGAAGTAGACCTTCGTGACCAGGTTGGCGCTGCCGACCAGGCTGTTCGAGGCCTGGCCGAGTGCCTGAGAGAAGTAGCCCCACGGCAGAAGAGCGGCGTAACTGAAGATCGGGTACGGCACGCCATCCGAGGGGACCCTGGCTAGCTGGCCAAAGAAGAGACTGAATACGAGCATGGTGCAGACGGGCTGGATGAGCGCCCATGCGGCACCGAGCAGGGTCTGCCTGTAGCGAACCTTCACGTCGCGCCAGGTCAGGAAGTACAGCAGCTCGCGGTAATCCCACAACTCGGCCAAGCGGAGTGGCACCCAGCCGTGCGAGGGCCGGATGCGAGTGATGGGAACCGCCAGCTGCAGTTGAGACATCTAAAGTTTCCTGCCTCGCGTCTCCCATTTACCCCGGAAGCTGATCCAGAACGAAAGCGCCACCAGGCGCAGGTCGAGCCAGAATGAGATGCGACGGATGTACAGCGAGTCCGCACGGAATTTCCGGCGGGCGGGCGCGTCCTTCGGCAGGTAGATCGTCGCGATGCCTGTCAGACCCGGTCGCACCAGCAGACGCATAGAAAAGCCCGGGACCTCCTCGTACCGCAGTGGCGCCCCATCAATGGCGTGCTCATCGACCGACAGCGCTCGCGGTCCGACGAAGCTCATGTCCCCGCGGAAGATGTTGACAATCTGGGGCAACTCGTCGAGGCCGGTCGCTCGCAGCAGGCGACCAACGCGGGTAATGCGGCGGTCGCGGGCCGTCGCCTGGTGCACGCCGCCCTCGGGGTCCGCGTCGACCACCATCGTACGGAACTTCAGCACCTTGAAGCGGGTCTGCCCACGCCCCCACCGCTC
>Ga0066710_100003198_pt1 | contig 13813 bp, 10 predicted proteins | sample GraSoiAngelo_159_FD_79666 | JGI IMG/M metagenome (GOLD analysis project Ga0066710, IMG submission 79666) | Grasslands soil microbial communities from the Angelo Coastal Reserve, California, USA - 14_1009_16_40cm | ecosystem: Environmental > Terrestrial > Soil > Grasslands | place: USA...
ATCGGTTCTCAGCCGTTTGAACCTGGGAAACCGAAGCCTGCCGTCAGCGGTCACTGTCATGTAAGCGACCTCGACGACAAGTCGTGGTTTGACCCAGGTTACAGGACTCGGTGACTCAACCGAGCCTTCAACTGTTGCAGTCTTCGTTACGATTCTAGAGAGTTTCTTTCTCAGATCCTCGAGCGCAGTGTTGGAGAAACCTCCTCCCACGTTTCCGATGTGCCGTAATTTCCCGTTCTCGTCGTATGCAGCAAGGATGAGCGATCCAAAAGTCAGATCACGTGTGCCCTCTCCCTGGCTGAACCCAATAACGACGCAGTCTGTCGTCTCGACTTTTTTTGTCTTGATCCAGTAGTCGGTTCGGAGGCCTGGAACGTACTGCGATTGGCTTTGTTTACCGATTACTCCCTCGAAACCACGACTCGTGGCCTCTTTGAAGAAACGAGCTCCTTCCGTTTCGATATGATCTCCGTAGAGCAAATACGGACTCTCCCTAACTATCGACCTGAGCCGCTTCTTTCTCTCTACGAGAGGGCGAGTGATAACATCCTGGCCGTTAAGATGCAAGAGATCGAAGGCAACATAAGTAACGGGCGTCGTCTTGGCGAGAACGCCGACGCGTTTCTGATCATCGACACCGAAGCGAGCTTGAAGACGTCCAAAATCAGGCACACCATCCTCTCTCAGTACAACGACCTCTCCATCCAAGACTGCAGTCTTTGCCCCGATCCGATCACGGATCTTTTGGAGTTCTGGATAGGATCCGGTTGCGTCTCTCAGATTTCTGTTCTGGAGTTCAATTTTTCCTTCATGAAAGAACATGATAACTCTGAGCCCATCCCATTTCGGCTCGAAAAAATAGTTCTCATCATCAAACGCTTTTCCTGTTTTGGCGAGCATGGGACGTATCGGACGCTCGTCAAAGAGTGTCAACGCCTCTCGTGAGTCTTGATACTAGCCCGTAGAGCCTCCATGAGGTTCTTTGTTGGCTTGATCTCTGGGACACGAAGCTCGACAACCTCTTCCTGGCCCTTCATCTTCGCCTCAACCAGCTTCATCAAAGACTCCTGGTAAGTGTCCCTGTACTCTTTGAAAGCGAAGGGCTTCTTCATTATCTTGATTAGCTGACCCGCGAGCTCCAGCTCCTCCTTCTCCACCTCGGGCGCCTTCTTCAGCTCGGGAAGATCTTTCGGACTCCGGATCTCATCCGCGTAGTGCAGCGTCTCCATCAAAATCGCACCCTCGTACGGCCTCAAGGCCACCAAGTGCTCTTTCTCATGCATGACCACCCGCCCGACAGCGACCTTCCCCTCCTGCTCCAGAGCCTCCAGCATCAGAAAATACGGCTTCTCGCCGTTCTCATCTGGAACGAGATAGTAGCTCGAGTCAAAGTAGATAGGATCCAGCTTATCTGCGTCCACGAACTGGAAAATCTCGACGAGTCGTCCGGATCGAATCTCTAGATTCTCAAGCTCCTTCTGGGTAATGGTAACATATTTTCCCTTTTGGACCTCAAACCCACGAACGACGTCTTGCCACGGGATCTCCTTGCCGTCCTTTGGACATATGCGCTTGAATGTGAGAGGGCTCTTGTCCCTAGGACACATTAACCGAAGCCCGGTCTTGTGCTCTGAAATCGCCCCGTAAGTCTTGACCGGTATGCTTACGAGTCCGAAGCTGATTGCGCCTTTCCAAATCGCTCTAGGTGGCAATGTTTCCATCCCAGTCTTTTAGAATAAGCCCCCTTTTCCGAACTCGTGGAATAATAGGATTACCGAGACGGTTAATCGTATCGAAGAAGAGCTCGCTACCCAATGGTAAGGACGATGAAGAAGACCGAAGAAATAGTCGAGATAGACGGAAGAACTCTCGCGCTTTCCAACCTGGACAAGCCGATGTGGAAGAAGGAAGGGATCACCAAATCAGACATTATCCAGTACTATCTTTCCGTGGCCCCCAAGATGATCCCGCTCATCCGCAACCGGCCCTTAATGCTCAACCGTTATCCTCACGGCTTCCCTGGAAAATCCTTCGTGCAGAAAGACTGGCCTCATCGTCCTGACTGGGTCAGAACGACGCCGGTAAGATCCGAGAGCCTGAACAAGACCACCAGACATGTTGTCTGCGATGATCAGGCGACTCTAGTTTGGCTGGCGAACATGGCTTGTATCGAGATCAACCAATTCCTAGCGTCTTCGCCAGACGTCGAGTCTCACGACATGGTACTGGTGGACTTGGACCCTCACCCGCCCGCAGGATTCGAGGAGTCACTTGAGATCGCGGAGGCCGTTCATGCTGCTCTAAACCAGATGAAGCTGCGGCATATGATCAAGACCTCGGGTGCTGATGGGATTCATTTCCTGATCCCGATAGTTCCGAAGTACTCGATCGAGGTCATACGACGGTTCGTGCTGTTGCTAGGAATTCTGCTGGAGCGGCTCGCTCCCGACATGGTTTCGACAGCTCGGAACAAGGGCCAGCGAGCGGGAAGGGTCTACGTGGACTATTTCCAGAATGGCTTGCAAAAAACAATCGCAGCCCCGTTGTCTCTAAGACCTGAACCCGGCGCTCCGGTTTCGTTTCCACTATCACCAAAGGATCTGAAGAAGAGCATACACGCCGAAGATTTCAACCTGCGAGCGGTTCCACACCTGTTGAAGAGAGTTCCAGACTTTGACACTAGCCCTGACCAGGAGTTAGAGTACGCGTTCCAGGAGCTCGGCGCCAAAATATAGTCTTGCAAGATCTTTGGTGGGCCGGGAGAGATTTGAACTCTGTCGACCGATTCCCGTGCTGGTTCTCGACCCCACGGTTATCAGCCGTGTGCTCCTCGGCCGTAAGAGCGTTGCTAGCTCTCAGTTAACCGTGCTGAGCTACCGGCCCAACGGATTCAGCGAGCGAGACAAAGACGCGTATTAAGATTTTTCCAGCACTTCTATCTTCTCCGGTTTCTCCAAAGTCTTAAGACTTCGATAGAACGCGGCGCGATTCTGCTGGGCCGGTAGTTCAGCCTGGTATACCAGGACCCAACGGGTCTTGGGCTGAAGAACGTTCGGTTCGCATAGATCGAGTTTCGATCTAGAGTGACCGAAAGGCCGCGGGTTCAAATCCCGCCCGGTCCACCAATCCCACATCCCGATCTGCAGCGAGTTCACAAATGCTAAAGCCGGGCGCGCAAGGACAAACCAGGAACTTCAGGTTTGTACGATGGATGAGTTTGAAGAGAAATTCATCAAACCAATAGTCAACGCCTGTTATCCTGCTACCTTAGCTGGTCTTGACCTTGCAGTGTTACAGTTTTCGAGCTCCCCGGGACTCACGCTGAACTATACGCTATTGGCGGGCGCAATGGGCTTTCTTCTGTCAGCGTTTTCAGTATTCTCGTACACGATCTATCCCACAAGGAAGAAACTGTGGACCTCTAGCGCTCTTTCCTTCATCGCAGGATTATTCTGCTCTATCCTAGCAGTGACGCTTCTGATCCTGAAACCGATCATTGGCAATATCTAGCTGAAAAAGAGTCTTCCGCTCTATCACTTGCGAATAGGAATAAATACAAACCGAGTCTTTGGCTATGGCTAAGGGTTCGGATTTGCCGGATAAGGCTGCGGTGTTCATGCTTGATAAGCCTCACTTTCAGGTCAAGCTTCAGTCTGACGTGCTAAAGGTCGATTTGAAAGATGGTGCCCGGGCGGAGATTGAGAAGCTCGCGGAGGCCCGACCAGCACTACGCGATACAATAGGCTGGATGTTTCAGACCATCATTCCGTTGGACGTGCATCTCTGGGAGATTGAGAAGGTGACGGTAGAGCCTTCGGGAAAAGTGAACATCAGAATTCCGCATCGCAGGGACATTCATATTCCGCTGGAGCCATTAGAGGCCGAGCGGTTGGTGGAGAAGATGAACGAGCTGATTCCAATAGAGAAGGCGCGAAGGGTCGAGAGAGAATTGGCCGAGCAGTCAGCGCAGAGCGATCGGGAACGACAGAAGGCGCAGACGCAGAAGTATCGTCCCTTTCGGTGAAGCGAATCCCGCCATCCCTCTTGTGCAATAAACGACTTTGTAGCACACCCCCGTTCACACTTCAGGCACGGGATCTTCGAAAGATCTTTTCCTTTAGTGTGTCACGGAAAGCTGAGAAGGCAATAATTTTCTTTCGCTGCGAGATTACTTCAGCAGCGGCCAGGATCAGGAACACGATTCCCACGACCAATCTAACCTCTACAATCGCTGTCGAAACCATCCAAAGAACAAAGAGAACGGTCGCGTTTGAGACGTTGTACTCAAGGTCGAGGAGCGCGGCGCAAGCATAGAGCGACTGAGCCATCGTCAGAAAAATCTCGACATCATGTTTACCGATTGGAATCGTTCCCATCACGCTGCCTGAGCTAATCACGAATACTACTGGTATCAGCGCGACAAGAGCGGTCAATTCGTTAACGGATGAGGACATGAAGTTGAGAAGTGCAGTTGGAGCTAGTCGTATTGTGCGCGCCCAGTTGAAGGCTGAGACTTTCTCCGGAAATTCGGAGAGCACAGGTGCTATCCACTGGATGGAGAAGAACACGGCCCCGGAGCCGAGAAAGGGAACGAGGAGGGAGACAGCGATGGTTCTGATCGACTCGACAAAAGCGTCGGTAACGAAGACGAAGGTCAGTGCAGCGAAGACGAATAGCCCGATTATTGTTGCAAGTCTACGCGCGGGAGGCTTTACATCAATCAGTGCGCGGGGCGGTCCTTCGAGGACTTCGTCCGGCTGGTTCTTGTCGGTTGGGAGCCGGAAGAGGAGCCACATGTATCCTACAAAAGTGACTCCGAGAATCAGTGAGTCGAGGAGTGACAGTTCGCCGCGTATTATTACGAAGATGTAGTATAGTGATGAGCCCAGCATGAATACAAGCTCGACGCTTTGCTCTTTCCGCAGAGCTATGCTGGTAGGACCTGTCCGTCCATTCCGTCTTTTCTGGATCATCACTGTGAACATTATCAGCGGCCATCCGAGTCCAGTAAGCAGTCTATTGGCTCCCGTGAAGTTGGCGACCACGTTTGGGATCCAGCAATCGATAGTGCAATTCAACGGGTCTTTGCCTGCTTTCCAGGCGATTGTTCCCTCGACGAAATATTCTGGAATAGTCTGTACGATCGCCACGAGGGCGAGGGCAAGTCCTTTGCTGATGGAGAACTCCGAAGCTTCTGCGGCCCAGGCAATTAGGAGGGATGCTGAAATGACAGCGCCGAACGTGAAGAAGGCGACGGTGTAGTTGGGCTGGCGAAGTATCAAGACTACTATGATGGCGACGACGGCCCAGGCTGTGAGAAGCGAGTATTCCGCCAGAATTTTGTGCCGCACTAGTCAGCGGCTCCAGTTGCTGCCATATTGTCCTCGTCCATCGAGCCGTCTAGGGCTTGAAGATCGGGTCTCGGTAGAATACTCTTCCGCTATGCTTCGATCTGGTTTCCTTGATTGGCTAGAAGGGACTTAGGCCGGAGTGGTGGTCCTCTTTCTTTTCTGCATGATCCATGGATATGGCGTATGAGAGGACGAGGTAGGGGTCGAACGACGTGTTCTGGATCTCGACACAGTATGAGTCGCGCACGCTGACCCATTTCTTGTGAATCTGCGCTATTTGTGATCCATCAGGTCCTTGGACTTTGTAATCATGTTCCAGCATGTTTCCATGGACCTTGGCGATCTCTTCCCCTGATGTGTTTTCCATCCACCATTGCGATCCGATCAGTTGGAGGATTTTTTTCTTGATGACGGCTTGCAGTTGGCCTTGGGCGTTGTATATTTCAAATGTGGGTCGGATGGCGAGGACTTTCCCGTGGATCTCGCCTAGGCGTGTGCCGTCTGTTCCCTCGTACCAGAACTTCGGCCCGAAGCTTACGAGCTGTTGTTTGACGTAGGCGAGCAGGTTCCCGCTCGTGTCCTTGATTCCGAAGGTGTCTCGGATGGCGAGTATTTTCTGGTCGATAATGTATTGTGTTCCTCTGAACGGTGTATTCCATCCGGGCGTTTGGGCAAACCTCTGCGGGCTTGTAACTTGGAGAGATATGGGGGCGCCGCAACGGCCGCAGAAACGGCTGCCGGGGACGAGCGGTTGGCCGCAGGAGGTACAAACAGGATTGGTCATCAACTGGAATCCAAGCGCTGTTGGCTGTTCTGGGTCTAAAAGAGAGTTGTGTCCCTTGAAACGCCCGGGGGGAGAAGCACTAATGCGAAGCGAGGTGGATCCGCTAAGACCTCTATTTTTCCCGGAACATTTCCTGTCTGGCAGTGATTATCGGCGAGACATGCTGATCAGGGCACAGTCCGGGCTTTGGTGAGATAGCGAAACTACGGGGTCTACCGCCCTTTGGGAACGTTTTGCAGGGTGCGATCGGGGCGACCTCCCAGATTCGAGATCAGGGCTGATTATGGGCGATTTTCCGGCTAAGCGAGCTTGTCTAGCGTCTTCTCGACTTCTGACTCAGCGTTGTCCGCTCTGATGAAGATAGGCACGTTCTCCATACCGGTGGCGATGAAACTGGACAGAAGCCATTCACCCGGCGCGAACTCAAGAGTCTTCTCGAGAATCTGCTTGTCAATGGTGAAAGTATCACTAACGACCGTCCGATCGTACGGCCTGGGCAGAGTACCAACAAAATACGTATGCAACTGCTGGAGCGCGTTCGTATTCAGATAAGCGATTCTCTGGGTCGCGAGACAACCACCAAGACCATACTTTCTGCCCTGACGCAACAATGTTTCAACGGTCCTAGAACAGTCTTTGTCGATTCCCCCAGAGCCGGAAAGGTCAGGAACGAATTCTTGAGCCTCGTCGAAGACGAACAAAACATACGGTTTGACCTTGAATGATCTTTTCCGCCGCTGGAGAAACTCTCGGGCGAGATGAATGACGAGTTCCTTGATGGCGACAGGCTCGGAGATAGATATGCACGTGAGCCGAGACTCTTTCTCCACAAGATCCCGAATCCCCTCAATATCGAGACCGCCCGCGGTCTTCTTCTCCTTGTCGGCTCGTTTGATATTCTCCGTGAGCGCGAGACGAGACGTGGCCCATGAGTACACGCCACTGCGGTCTGATATGCTAAACTCCTTGACCGCGCTCTGACCGGCCTGGTCAAGTCCGATCAAGAACTCCTCGTTGACAAAGGTTGAATCGGTCTTCTCGTTTTCATGCTTGAAATCGCTGACAAACTGTCGAATCCGATCGAGCGCGTTAATGTAGTGTGGTTTCTCGAGATTGTCTCCCCGCATCTTGCCAAGCTCGTCTATTATGTCGCCGTAGGTGGGAATTTTGGATTCTGGCTTGAGATAGTAGCTGATTTTTTTCTGGCTGAAGATTCTCGCGAAGACCTTCCGAACTCTATCATCATTCTCGTATTCTCGAGGTTTGACCACGCTCACGTAGAACTGGTCTGCTGAGAAGACTGGATTCTCGAGTATTATCTTTGAGGGGATCTTCTCGTCGGCGAACAGGTCCATGAGGAGGAATGGATATTCGCTCGAAATATCGAAGACGACAACCTTGATCTCTGGAGCGTGAAGGAGAATTCGTCTCAACGTGTTTGCAAGCAGGTTTGATTTTCCGGCACCAGTGAAGGCGAAGATGCCAAAGTGGTACCGAACCATGGACTCGAAGTCAAGATAGATCGGGATCTTTTCTTCCATGGACTCGAACATCTGGATTGTTCCGATTCGTGGGTCCCTGTACGCATCGCTCGTCGTCGTCTTTGCCTTGTAGCCGATCTTGTCGAGGATTCGCTTGTTGTACATGTGACTGATCATGTCCCGGTTCAGAATGTTGGCTTCTGCCGCAATTACCGGATAGGAGAATCCTTTCTCGTACTTCGGCTCTCCATCACCGTCGATGAGCAGATCATAGTTGATTGGTAGAGCGCTGATCTGCACCATCATTGTTGACTTGTCGCTTGTATCCCAGTCGCGGACGGATTGCTGGATGATCTCGAACTGCATGGGATAGTAGCTGTGCTCGGAGAGTCCTTTGAGCCCGTAGTGCTCTGGCCAGACCCGGCTTATGACCATCAGGGAATATCGTTGTTGTTTCTGGGTCGACTTGAAGTTGCGCACTGCAACAAGCATTCCCTCCTCGATGAGACTCATGATGTCTTTGTGATACTCGACCTTGATTCGGCAGTCGTAGCGTGATGAGGTGCCGGTGAGTTCGTGGGTGGCCGCAGGCATGTAGGCCGGTGTTACCTGGCTTAGGCGGGCCTTGAAGCGTCCGTCGAAATCGGTGAAATATCTAGAAGCTGTCTCTTCGACTACTTTCAATCTCGCTCCTCCTCTCTCTGAACGTGCTCATGTAGAAGACGAATTGTCGGAGGCTTGGATTGTTCATAAGCCATTTGCCAGTTGTATCGATTATCCGCCTCATTTCCTCGTTGTGCCACTTGGCGACCTTGTCAGCGATGAACAGTGGCTTGTTGTGGCCGAAAAGCTCGGGGATACTGTTACTCGTCATAGCGCAGAGGGTCTGCATGACAAGCTCCTGGATGGGATTGGGAACTGTCTTGTCCCGGAAAACGATTGGCCTGACAGTTTCTTCGGCGTTGCCATAGGTGTGTTTGAACGCGAGCGTCGAGTCTGGACGATAATCGAACTCCGGATAGGATAGTCTGTCAAGGAGCAGCACATTGCTGCGGAGCTGGGGATCGATATCAGTCTGGGAGAGCTGGATGTAGGATTTCAGGAACAGCCTCTCTGGTGTTATCTTGTTCCGGATTGCACCGCTAACAAACCCTAGCTGTTTCTTGAAGTCGGGTACAATCATGAGGAAGGCGGAGTCGTATTCTAGTAGCGACCAAGGGACTTTCATGGATTCGTAGTTGAACACGCTTAGTGTCTGAAGCATCATCCGGTCCGTGTTGGGTATCCGGCTGAGATCTTGCTGGGTGATGTCCGAGGACCAGATCTTGTTGGAAGAGAGTACGGGCAGGACATGGTTCTTCAGGTCCCGGGCGGCCGTGTCCTTAGTCAGCCCAACTAGAAGTATTTGTTTGCGCCAGCATTCCTCGACAAGGAGGTTGAGGGCGAAGAGGGTGAGGAACGCCAGATCCTGCGTCGTAAGCCAGTGCCAGTCATTGTTCTTCCACACTCTCATAGGGTTCTGTTTCGGTTTCTCCTCGAACATTCGACGTCCGATTGTGTCGATGAGAGTCTTGATCCGGGTCCACGTCCCGATGTATCGCTCTTTCAGCCCATAGGTTCCGAGAAGGTCTTCCAGGAAGCCATCAAGTTTTGACTTGCGAAGTACTCGTTCTACTCGTCTTCGCCTGTCCGGTTCGCTGATTCTGAGAAGCGTGCACAGCGAATCGAGGCTCTGTGGTCCATGACGCTCAAGTGCTAGCCAGCATCTGTAGCGTAGGTAGTCGCCCCGGGGAGCCGGGAGGTCAAGGCTTGGATTGTCGATATGGTGGCGCCCATATGCCAAGTCATTGACATCGATTGGAACCCCCTCGACATCGAGCCCATAGAGGGAACCATTGGCCTTCCAGAGCTTCCACTTTGACGTGTCATAGATGAGACTGGCGAGGGTCGTCGCGAGGCTGCGGTCCAAGAAAATAATCTGGGGGCCATCTTTCTCGATAGAAAGCCTGTAGGCCAGGTAGAATTCAGAGAACGTCATTATCCATGCTGGGATGGTTGAGTTGTCCACAATCGATTCATCGGTCAAAGGTCTGACCAAGGAGAGTTCTGATACTTCTCCTGGTTGGATGAAACTCTGATCGATACCCGGAACCTCGCTAACATACACTGGGACACAGCTAGAGAGGGCGCGTCCGTGCTTCAGAAACTCGGTCTCATACTCAACATCAGGTGATCCAACAATGGGAAACGTTATTGTCCCTCTTGAGGCATAGGAACCCCCAAAGAAGACGACCAAGTCGAATAAGGGACGGGCGTACTCTGTGCCGTCGACTGCAGCAAAGGTCACCGCCTCCCTTCCGAAGAGCTTCTTAGCCGTTTCTCGGGCGGATGATTCGCTAAAACTGGAGACTATGATGTCCTTGAAGAGCCGATCATAGAGTCCGTCCAAAGCTGCGAATCTAGACTTGTAATTCTCAATTTGCTCAACTGCGCCGTTGCGCAAGATCGCACCTGCCCGTTGAATCTGGGTCGTTACCGATCACGACGGTTCCGGGAGCTTCTCTACGGTGGACAAGAGGTCGTCGGGGACGGTTCACGACTGTATAAAGTTGGGATAGAGTAGTGCGAACCTATTCCAAATGGTCTTTTATCTGCCCTTTTCGGGTCTGATAGAAATGAACGGTTCAAGCCCCAGTTCTGCAACTAGAGACAAGATCACTCTCGGAATACTGATAGGAGAATACGGAGCTATAGTGGCCCTCGTCTGGGCCTTATCCCTAGAGTACCAGTCGAACGCGTATATGCGAAGTTGGATTGACCAAAACGCCGCACCGGTGGGCTACATTCTTAACGGATATTTTGCGGCACTCTTGCTAGGAATTCTAGTCGGCTCTCTGACAATGTTTGGACTACGGTTGCTAACTGGAAAGAGGGGAAGTGCTAAGGAGATTTTCTAGCGAGAGGCCAATGCTATGCGCTCGATCTCGTCCCGCTTCCTTACAGACTGACTCTTCGGGTCTCGCGCGGCGGCGAGAACCAGCTCGTCCGCAAGAGATTCGTCGATTGTCCTTGGATTGTTGTGGGACGCCTGGCGGGCTGCATCGCTTATGTGGCGCAGCGCGATATCCACTCTCCGCTGAGGCGCTATGTCGATTGAAATTGGATACACAATTCCTCCGTAGGCAATTCTTGTAACATCCTCAGCGGGGGCGGCATTCTCGATGGCGCGAATAAGGAGTTCCACGGGGTTCCTGCCGGTTCTAATCGCCATTAGGTCGAGAGCGTTCCTGACTATGCTTGTCGCTCTGGCATTGCTACCTCCTGACTGACCGGGTCTCATCATATTGTTGATGAGCCTCTCGACGATATTGATCGTGGATTTCTTGAAGCGCTGGTGCTCGTGCCGTCCACTGGTGTGTGGAATCAAGTAGGGTCTGGAAGAAATGTATCGCTTCAGGCCAGGGTCCTCGGCTTCTAGACCAGCCGTGGCCCATTTCCCGAAGACTTTGACTTCGGGTATTTTCTTGAGTTCTTTGCTCATTGAGACCCTTCGATTTCGAAGGGGTCAGCCGGTTAGCAGTGTTTTAAACGTTCCTCGGCCGATGGTCGAATTTCGCGGGCCTTTGGCAAGATTGTTTTGGTGCGGAGTAAGGATCTAGAGAAGCTCAATGACTGAAGCTCCTAGTAAGAACTGACTAATCAAGAAAGAATACGCCCTCCTGCCCTACCTGCTTGGAATCCGAATTATTGAAAAGCTTGATAGGCTGGGTTCTCCTAACTTTATCGCCTTGACAATCACAGAAACGATTCCGAAACCTGTCACGTCACCACCTAGGTTTCCAATAGAGTCTCTCCTTTCGGCGAGACTCATGCTCTCCCCACGAGTGGTGGGAGATAGAGTCTACTTCCTTAGCGATCTGTCCGGAGTTCTAAGTTTGTATTCGATGGACAACTCAGGAAGCATCCCCCAGCCATTGCTCCCTGGTGGACTTGCCCTAGTAAACCCGCATTTGATGACAGGAGACAATTATGTTGTACTACCGAAGATGGACAAGGTTATGGTCATGATCGACAAGATGGGGAACGAAAACTACCAGCCTTCCTTTGTACCAACTGAGGGAGGATTCCCTGAACCAATCTTGGGAAAGGACTTCGAGAACGAACAGCTCGCGTCCACGCATTGTGATATTGAGAAGAACATAGCGTATCTGCATCGAGACGATAGAAAGAGGCCAGAAACAGAGACTCTGATTCTCGAGCTCGAGACTCGCCAGACCACTTCCCTCGGCCGAAGTCTGTATGGGAACTATTGCAACGGTGTCTCTTCTACAAGCTCAACAGTAATACTTGCCGACGGTTATACAGCGGGTGACAATGTACTGTACTACTGGACGAAAGGAATGAGGGAGAGGGAGCTTCTCTACGGGATCCCTCTTGAAAAGAGAGCTGGAAAACAAGTCCCACCTTCTGGCATAGGCTGGTGCAGCTTCGTAAATGCAGACAAAGGACTGGTCTTCGGATCCACTCTGTTCAATGACAACGGCGGAGCCACGTACCTTCCACTGGACAACCCCTCAAGAGCGGTTGATGTCCAAGTGATCGGGCTGCAGCATTCGGGAGCCGGGGAACTCGTCAGCTTGAGACAAGTCTCAGGCAACCTATTCTTGATAGAATACAATATTGACGGTTCATCTTGGGCATATGAAGCAACATTTCAGAACGATGCTAGTCCAACTTTCAAAGTCGCCAGGGCACTGGTTGGACGCCCACCCTTGGCGAACGGAGTGGAACTAGGCCTTGAATGGCAGGTGAAAAACAAGGAACCCCTCAAGGTCGAGTACGCTCTCTCCTTCACGAAGGCGAACATCCCCTCTCAACTATACTTCTACCCCGCTGACAATCCGGGTCCGAGACGACTGTCGAATGAGAGGGTGCTTGGCATTCCAGAAGGTTATCTTTCGGAGGGAGAGGACGCGAGCTACGAATCGTTCGATGGGCTGAGGATCTCAGCGAGACTCTATCTACCTTCTAAAGAATTAGGCCTCAAGGGTCCACATCCCATAATCGAGTATGTACACGGCGGCCCACAAGGACAGGAGAGACCCGACTTCACCTGGTTCTCCATGCCACTAATCCAATACCTGACTCTGAACGGCTTCGCAGTTTTCGTCCCTAACGTTCGAGGAAGCACGGGCTACGGCATGCGATACATGAAGTACGTAGATCGAGACTGGGGAGGAGACGACGTGAAAGACCATTTGGAAGGTTTGAAACGTCTGGAGAAAAACCCACGCATAGACTCCACAAGGCGTGGTGTTGTAGGAAGGTCATACGGTGGCTACATGACGCTTACACTGGCGGCTCGTCACCCTAAACTTTGGAAAGCTGCGGTGGACATGTTCGGACCTTACGACATTCCAGCTTGGGTCAAACGGTTACCACCCTCATGGCTGCCGTACGTTCGGCTTGCCATCGGAGACCCGGAGAAAGACCATGAGTTCTTAGTCGAGCGGTCCCCAAAGACATACTTCGACGATCTGTCAGCTCCACTCATGATAATCCAAGGCAAGAATGCCCCCCGCGTCCCAGAACCCGAGTCCGCCCAGATCGCGGTAGACTTGAAACACAAAGGAGTGAACGTGGACTATCTTGTCTTTGAAGATGAAGGACACGACGTGCTTCGGTTCAAGAACAGAGTACTGTGCTACAACAGGATAACGGACTTCTTCATGAGAAATCTCGAGTCATGAAAGGAAGCTGCCCGAAAACCGACCCTCCCAAATCCTCACTCCAGTAGGAAACGAACAAGCCAGACGGCTATCATACTAGACTCGAGCAACAGCGCGCACAGAGCGACAAGGACAAGACCAGTTGCCAGCAGCCTAAGCGGAGACCACGGAAAAGGCGCCTGGTCCACGTTCTTCTCAATAGCAACCATCTTGCGAACAGGACGAGAAGGGGCTTGCAGACTCTTAAGACTCATCAACTTTTCCGCTGGAAATTACTCTATTACAGACCATCGGTACCCCGAGCTCGGGTTGACTCGGCAGGCCTTCTCCAATCTAGTCCTAGGATAGCGTTCTGTGGTTCTGTTAGGTCTTCGGTTGTTCGAGGACTAGACTTGCTCTTATCGAACTCCCGGGGATTACCGTCGTCATCGGGTCCCCCTTCACAGCCTCACCCGAGAGCCCTTGCGC
>Ga0066710_100003201_pt1 | contig 13808 bp, 13 predicted proteins | sample GraSoiAngelo_159_FD_79666 | JGI IMG/M metagenome (GOLD analysis project Ga0066710, IMG submission 79666) | Grasslands soil microbial communities from the Angelo Coastal Reserve, California, USA - 14_1009_16_40cm | ecosystem: Environmental > Terrestrial > Soil > Grasslands | place: USA...
TGGTCTACTCAGGATATCCATTCCACAGATCTTCTTCGCGGAATGGAACGGCCGTGAACTTCGGGTACGCGCAGATCGTGCCTATCGTGACGAACTTTTCCACTCCGGCACGCCTGGCGTGCTCGAGCAGCATCGCCCCCATGACGAGGTTTTCGTAGGCAAACCGGCCAGGGTTTGCCCGGTTCGCACCGATTCCCCCGCCCACCGCCGCGAGGTGGATGACAACCTTTGGCCGCGCGTCGCGGTAGAGGCACCACACGGCCGCCTCACTTGTCAGGTCGTACTGGGCTCGACCGGGCACAAAGATATTCCCGCACCCTCGCTCCTGGAGAATCTGGACCACATGCCGCCCGAGGAACCCGCCGCCTCCGGTCACGACGATACACTTGTCTCTCAGATCCATCAGGCTCTCCGAAGCCACGCGAGCCGCTCCCTCGCAAGCACTTGCTTCCCGTTCCCAGGAGCGGGCAATCCGACAGCCTCCAGATCGGCATCCATCATGATCCAAACAAGCTGACGGAACTCGACCTGCGCCTCCCACCCGAGCCGCCGCTTGGCCTCGGCAGAGTCGGCTCGGAGCATGAGAACTTCGGTCGGGCGCAAGTACCGATGGTCGACGGCGACATACTCCCGCCAATCGAGGTTCGCGTACCCGAACGCGTCCTCGACAAACTCGCGCACCGAATGGGTGTCCCCCGTCCCGAACACTAGGTCGCTCGGGCTGTCTTGCTGAAGCATGAGCCACATTGCCTCGACGTATTCGGGTGCATAGCCCCAGTCACGGCGCGCATCCAGGTTTCCGAGGAAGAGCCTCTCCTGTCTCCCCGCGAGGATCCGCGCGACGGCTCGTGTGATCTTTCTCGTGACAAACGTCTCCCCTCGCCGCGGGGACTCGTGGTTGAACATGATGCCGTTGCACGCGAAGAGCCCGTAGCCCTCGCGATAGTTCCGCGCCATCCAGTAGGCATACACTTTCGCGACGGCGTAGGGGCTCCGAGGCCGGAACGGCGTCTGCTCGTTCTGGGGTGCCGGTGCGTCGCCGAACATCTCGCTGCTGGACGCCTGATACAGACGGCAATGGACACCGCTCTTTCGGATCGCCTCGAGCAGGCGGACTGTGCCGAGCCCCGTGATGTCTCCAGTGTAGTCGGGCATGTCGAAGCTCACGCGAACGTGGCTCTGAGCCCCCAAATGATAGACCTCGTCCGGTCTTACCTCGTAGAAAAGGTTCGTAAGCTGGCTTGAGTCGGATAGGTCCCCGTAGTGTAGAAACAGCCGGGCCTCGGGATCGTGAGGATCCTGGTAGAGATGGTCGATCCGATGCGTTGGGAACGTGCTCGTGCGCCGAACCAGGCCATGGATCGTATAGCCCTTGGTCAGGAGCAACTCGGCGAGATAGGAACCGTCCTGCCCGGTGATGCCAGTGATCAAAGCGACTGGCGCCATCTAGGCCTCGCTGTCGGCTCGATCCGGAGCGCTGGCGCGCGTCGCCTTCGAGATTGGCGTGAGTCTCTCCCCTTGTCCAAGCAGCAGGTACGGAACTCCGAAGAACAGAATCTTGACATCGAGCCAAAGCGACCAACTGTCGATGTACTCGAGATCCGATCGGACCCATTCGTTGAAGTCGTTCGATTTGCCACGGATGTGCCAGAGCGAGATCATGCCTGGCACGACGCTGAGCTTACGTCGTTGCCAATTCTCGTAACGGTCCCACTCGTGCGGAAACGCTGGCCGCGGACCGACGAGACTCATGTCGCCTCTCAACACGCTCCAAAGCTGGGGCAGTTCATCGACACTGAACTTGCGCAGGAAGCGGCCCATGGACGTGACACGTGGGTCGTTCTTCATCTTGAAGACCGGCCCGTTCATTTCGTTTCTGTCGAGCAGCCGACGCTTCATTTCATCAGCATTCGCCACCATGCTTCGAAACTTGTAGCCAGTGAACCTTCTGCCGCCTTCTCCGACAACGTGCCACTCGTAGAACAACGGACCTGGCGCACCGAGCTTGGTGATGAGGGCCACGAGAGCCAGCAACGGGAAGAGCAGGATCAGCGCGACGGTCGCGCCCGTTAAGTCGATCAGTCGCTTGAGGACACGATACGAAAACGTCCCGCAGCAAGGGGCAAGCTGAGCTCCCTGCACCTTGCCGGTCTCGACGCGACCCGTGTGTGACGCCTGTTTCTCAGGCATCGCCCAAAAGGGTTTCCAGGTGCTCCGCAAAGTTTTTCAACACGATCCTCCGATCGAACTTCTCTTCAGCGACCCTTCGCCCGTTCCGCCCTAATCTATCAGCCTCCTGCGGACTCGCTCGCAAGAACCGGATGGCTTCAGCCAACGCTTTCGGCGCTTCCGGCGGGACAACGAATCCAACTGCTTGACTGGCTACAAATCGACCCGTCTCGCTCTCGGGGTTGACCGCCGCGACGATAGGCCTCGCGGATGCCATGTAATACAAGAGCTTGCCGGGAAACACGACCTCACGGATAGCACGCTTCTGAGTGATCACGAGCGCATCAGCCGCTGGGAGCTGAAGAGGCAGAGTCTCTCGCGGCTGGAGCGGAAGGAAACGCAGGTTGGCGAGCCGCAAGTCTTGCGCTCTTGCCTTCAGGTCCTGAAGATACGGCCCCTCCCCAACGAGATAGAGCACAACGTCGCTGGCGTCGCGTAGCTCTGCCGCGGTCTCGACGAAGGTCTCCAGGCCCTGCTTTAGCGCAATGCTTCCCGAGTACATAACGAGAAACTCGTCCGGTTTGACACCGTGTTGACGGCGAAACCCGTTGTTCCGCCCGGATGGCCGCATGAATTCGAGATCGACGTAATCAGGCAACAACACGATCTTCTCGGCCGGCACGCCCTTCTGAATCAGGCTTCGGGCAAATCCCTCGCAGATGACACCGATGCTTCGAGCACGCCGATACACGAACCGCTCCACCGCATATGCCATGCGGGTGGTCACCCCCCTCTCGCTCAACGCTCCAGCAGCCACAGCGGCGTCGGGTATCAAGTCCTTGATGTGGAAAAACACGGGACCGCCCTTGACAAGGCCGAGCAGCCAGCCCGTGATACCGAGCTGGAGTGGCGGGGAAATCACGACGACCAGGTCGCAACGCCGGACGCTCAGACCTCCCAGAAACGACGAAACCGCGAAGGACATGTCGAACAGGATCCGCCTCAGCACCCTGCTTGGATCTTCAGGGACGTACAAATATGTACGCAACACGGGCACGCCGTGAATGACCTCGCGCACGAAGCAGCGTCCCCGGTAAGGGGCCCAGACCTTCCACTGCGGCGCCATCGGGAACCCCGTGACCACCTGAACCTGATGGCCGTGCTCCTTCATGTACTCGGCTAGGTCGGCAGTGAAGGGACCGATCGAGGTTGATTCGGGCAAATAGTTCAAACCCAGGATCAGCAGTCTCAAGAGCGCCTCTCTCTAGCCGGGATCGAACGCATAGCTCCGATCATCGATGTACTGCGCGTCCACCTCTCCTTCCACGGGATCGATCGGCTCGGCGCGTCTCCCATACCCGAGGCTCTCCACGAGAGCGAGTAAATCCTCACGACTGACCCCGCGGTGCACTTCGACGACGAGTTTGGGCCGTTGCTCTCGCAGCGTATCGGCCATCCCACGGAGGACGTCGATCTCCATTCCCTGGACATCCACCTTGACGCCTTGAATTCGCTTGTGCTCCCCACAGATTCGCGGCCAAAGCCAGTCCAGGGACGCGACGAGGATCGTCTCTTCCCACTCCCCATGGTCGATCCCGCTATCCACCATGCCGCGCGTCACCGGCAGGCGTTTCACCTCCAGGCTTTCGGCTGCTCCAAGAGCTAGTGGCAGCACGCTCAATTGCGGCAAGATGTTGATTCGTCGCGTTTCGGAGAGGTACCCCGCCGTGCGAACAGTCGGCTCGAATGCGAAGACTCGCCCGGATCCTCCCACGAGCCGACTGAGCGCGATGGCCGTGTAGCCGTAGTGGGCGCCGACGTCAAGCCAGGTGTCGCCCGCCTGAACCCGTCGCACGAACCACGCGAGCAGTGGTCGCTCCGTATATCCCAGGATCGCGGCCGGGTAGTCGTGCCACGAGGTGAAGATACGCTGGCCCCGCAAGGAACCGCTGAAGATCCGATGACTCGTCGCTCTTCGCGGCAAATATCGGCGAAGGAGGCTCTTGAGCGCGGCGTTCATCTCAGTCGTGGCCGACTAGCACCCTCAAGAGCCGACCCAAGAACGCTTCGCGCGTGAACCGCCGGGCCCGTGCCATCCCGGCCTCGGCCATCTGCTGCTGTCGGGCGGTATCGGACAGGACTCGATCCAATCCGTCGGCAATGCTTTCGACGCTGTACGGGTTCACCAATATCCCGGCCTCACCAACGATTTCCGCCATGCTGCTCCGGTTCGACGTGACCACCGGGCATGCGAACGCCATCGCCTCGAGCACAGGATGGCCGAACGTCTCCTCCAGGGATGGCATCACCAGAACTGCCGCATTCCGGTAGAACTTCGGCAACTCTTCACCCGGCACCAAGCCGAGACAGAGAACGTCCTTCTCGACGCCGCACGCGCGTGCGATCGCCATGATCTTTTCCACGGTTAAGAATCGCGTTGGCGCCCCGATCAAGACGAGCCTGTGCTTGATTGCCGGCTTCAAGCGCGCGAAGGCCTCGATCAGTCGCGGGAGATTCTTGTACGGATAGAACGCCGAGACGCTCAAAACATACTCACCGTCGGTGAGACCGAGGACCCTCTGGCGCTCATCTCGATCGCCGACTCGGGTGGCGTTTGAAAAGCGCAAGCCGTGATGGGTGACATGGATGCGGCGCGGGTCAGTCGCAAAAATCTCGACGATCCGGTCTTTGCTCGCTTGTGAAAACGTCACGATGGCGTCGGCACGCCGCAGGGACAGACGCAAGAGCAACGCCTGATACCGCCGACGTACCCGCTCGTAACTCTCCGAGTGTGACAAGAACTGCAGCGACTGCACGATGAGCACCTGGCGGCACGCGGCCCGTAGGGGCAGCGTATTGCAGGTACCCAGCCACACCGAGAGCGCCCGCTGAGCGATGCGCCCCGGCAACCTCAGTTGCTCATACGCCACACGGGCAATCCGATTGCGAGGCGCGCGTAAGTCTGGCACAACGACAAAATTCCTGGCGTTCGGCGCGTCGAACGGGTCTGCCCAGGCAGGCATGAACAACTCGAACTCATGCTCGCGCCCGGCTTTGGGCAACCCGGTGACCACTGTCTCCATGAAGTGTCGCATTCCACCCACTGCGCTCCGGCTGGTAGAGAGTCCCGGCGAGATGTTGTCGATTCCGATGCGCACGGCGCGCCTCAAGCTCCGGCAGGATCCCTAGGCTCTCGAACGCCCCTGAATCGGGCAAGCCGCATTCGGGTTGTCCGTGCGAAGTTGTAGAGTTTGGCGGCCTTGAGAACCCGGATCACCAGCGCGCGCGACAGAAGGCCGTAGACATACGGGTACGCGAGCAGCCGCGGCGCATTCTTCACCGCCGTCAGCGCCTCCGCGAAGCCCTTGATCGCACTTCCGTGGCGGATCAGGTAACACGCGGAGTCCGCGATCTCGAGCATGGCGTAGGCGGCAGGCTCGAGCTTGCGAAGATCAACCGCAGCCGCGATGGATTGATCGCCGAAGAACTTGTCCAGCGCCCGACGCTTCGACTCCACCACCACCTCTCGCAACCCGAAGCTGACCGTGGTGCTCTCCGGGTGCTCACGCCAACAGGCGAGAACCTCCGGAACGTAGACGACCTTGCCTCGAGAGCCCAACTGCAGCCACATGTCGAAATCAGGACAGGTTCGAATGGTTTCATCGAATCGAAAGCCGGTTCTCGTCAGCAACGACCTTCGGATGAAGGCCGTCGTGGACGGATAGCTGATGTATGGGAAGCGCGCGTTGTGTAGCAGGACCTTCTTCACGTCGAAATCGCCGAATCGATCGCCTGGCGAAATCCAATTGCCGAACTGATCAATCTTACCGACCTGACCAAACACGATGTCGGCGTCGGGATGGGCGGCAAATGTCTCCATGGCAACCTTGACTCCATCCGGATGCAGCACGTCATCACCGCAAAGCACGACAAGGATGTCGGAATCCGTCCGGTCAATGCCTTTGTTGGTCGCTTCCGCTTGGCCGCGATCTGGCTCGCTGACGAGTCGAACCGACGAGAAAGAGCGGACAACGTCCTGGGTGCCGTCGGTCGAAGCTCCGTCGACGACGAGGATCTCGATATTGCTGTAGGATTGATTCAGCGCGCTCTCCAGCGCCTGACGAATGAACCGGGCGTTGTTTCGCACGGGCAGGATGATGCCGACCTTCGGTTTGTTGGCCGCACGAGGTCGTATGCCGACACTCGACTGACCTCGGGCAGTCGCACGAAAGGCCGAGAGATAACCGCCGGCGACGACCTCGTTCGTGTAACGTTTCAGCGCGAGCACCTTGGCTTTCTCCCCCAGGCTCTGGCGGACCGATTCCGATCGGATCACTACTTCCAACGCTCGCGCCAGGCCGGCCACATCACGCTCGGGAACGATCATGCCCGCTCCACCCAGCACCTCGGGGATTGCACCCGACGACGACCCGACGCAAGCGACGCCCGCCATCATGGCCTGCGCCAGCGTGAGCCCGAACTGCTCCTTCCACGAGTGGGCCCGATACGACGGCAAGACGAAAATGTCCAGGCACTTGAAGTAGCCCGGGAGGTCCCCGTGAGGCACGGCCTCCAGCGACAGCAGACGTTCACCGAACAGTGGTCGCCAGCGCCGCTGCACATCGTCCTTCAACGGCCCATTGCCGACCACCAGCAATCGCCACTTGAGATGCTGTAGGCGCGACAGGGCCTCGAGCAGCACGATCAACCCCTTCTCCGGCACCCATCGCCCGATGAACCCGATCAACGGTTCTCCGGGGATTGCCGGGAGTTGAGCGCGGACCGCCGCCGGCGGCGAGCCGACATAGTCGTCGGGGTCGAGTCCCACCTGCGGCAGCACCGCCGTGCGCCCCCGATACCCCTTTACCGTTCTCAGCAGGTGCTCCGCCTCGGAGTTACCGCATACCACGAGCACGGCGCGCGCCAACGAATACCAGGTGACCCCCTTCTTGACGCTGTTGAGCGGGAACCGCAGTGTGCGCGCCAGGTTGTCCCAGATGAAGAAGCTGAGAGTCGCCCTGGGGCAGGCCATTCGCGTGAGCGTCACGGCTTCGGTGCCGACCAGCGAGTGGGGGTCCTCCTCGATGTGCACGTGATCGGGTGCGAACTCCCGCAGGAGCTTCCACAGTCGCCACGGGTGCAGCGCGTAGGTCATGTGGGTGCGCCCGAGGATGGTGGGAATCGCCAGCGCCTCGTCCGCGCCCAGATCGGGATGGCGCGAGTGGTGGTAGCGCATGAACACGTGTCCGAACTCGGGAGGCGCCACGATCCGAACGCGCAGGGACGGGTCGAGCCGCTTCATCGCCACGTACTTGCTCTGGGCAAAGGCCAGCGCGTAGGAATGCCCGATGACCAGGAGCTTCACGAGGGCTTCACGCCCTCGACGCAGATGCCCGCGCCATTCAGCACCCGCTCCGCGGCTTCGATGTTCTCGATCCCCTCGATCTGGCTGTCGTGAAACTTCCTCTCGCAGACGCTCACGAACCCGGCCTGCTTGAAATATCCGATCAGCGAGTCTGAGTCGTACATCCATTTGTGAGAGTGGAAATCGGCTAGCGCCGCGTACAACCCCAGGACGACATTTCTGGCCGGAGGCTCTGGGCGCCTGAAGAGCAGGGCGTGGTTGAGCTTGTCCGCCGCAGACATCGTGTCCGCGGGGAGCGCCGCGCCCGTTCGGTCGACGTCGTTGACGTACTGCATCACGATCGCTCGCAGATCGGGAACGACCGCCCGCAGGACGCCGGCGGGGCCGAGCACGCGGTGACACTCGCTCAGCAAGCGCATTGCTTCAGCAAGATGCAGATGCTCCAGCAGATGGGAGGCATAGATCGCTTCGAGCGAATTGCTCGCGAGCGGCAGGCCCCGTCTGACGTCGTGCACGATGACGTTCGAGCTCCACACCGTCCCCAGCAAGCCGGCGGGAACGACGCGACAGGCCTTCAAGAGCCAGCGCAGCATCCGGTGCTTGGACAGCCAAGCGTTCCAGGAGCCGTCGAGATGGATCCAGCCGTCCGCAGTCGCGCCGGGACCGCAGCCCAGATTCAGCTTTTTCGGACGGCTCTCCATGGTCACGCGAGTCGCGCGAGCAACCCCTGGCAGACGTGAAACGTGGACGGCGGGAAGCCCAGGAAGTGCGTGACGTCACCACGATGGGCTCGCACTGCATCGAGAAGAGCCTTCTCCGCGCCCTGCGCATCGGCATCCGTGTTGTCGCTATTGTCCCAGTAGACATAACCGCCAAGCGTCACCTTGCTTACGGAGCGAGTCATGCATTGAGCTCGTTGAGCGCCATCGACGATACAGAGGTCGAAGAATCCATCGGGATAGTCCGACAGCTCACTGTACGCGCCAGCGTCCCGCAGTTCGTAGCGCACGTGCGAGGTCAGGTTGTGGCGCGCGAGGAGGGCCGAGACTTTGGCGAACCAGTCGGCGTCGCTCTCGATGCTGTGCAGAAAGCCGCAACGGCGCGCGAGCCAGACCGTCGACATCCCGGACCCGAACTCCAGGACCTTCCAGTCCTCTCGGATCAGGCGGTCGAGCGCCCGGATCGCCTGATACGGGATCCACGGGAGTGCGGGCCGATAGCCGGACAGATGGCGCAGGACGGTCCACCAGAGGGCCGCGGGCGCGTACGCCAACCCGTCCAGCCCGACCAGATTGTGCCTCTGATCGTGGAGACGGGTCCTCCGGTAAGGGTCTGCCTTGATGAGATAGCGGACGAGATTCACGCTGCAGCGGCTTAGGCCTTCGCCTTCTCCCGGAAGCGTCGCGGGGGCTGAACGCCCCCCGGATGGCAGGCGAGGACGTGGCCATCCTCCATGCGGCTGGGCACCTCGGTCGCCGAGCCGATCCGCTCATATCCCCGCTCAGCCCGAAACAGCTCGTACCCCAGTCGGCGCAAGAGCTCGTACACCTGCTGGGCGCACTCGCTACCGTGGCTCTCGCACACGACCAGCGGCTTGTACCGAGCAAGGACACCGATGGCCCCTGTCAGGACCTCTCGTTCGGCGCCCTCGACGTCGATCTTCAGCACGGTGGGGGGCACGTTCCCGTCCGCGATGAAATCGTCGAGGCTGACGGCTTCGCACTGGATCGTCACGTTCCCATGGCCGGCCCATGCGACCGCCGCCTGGTCGTAGTAGATGCTGCGACCAATCGCGATCGAACCCGTATCGGAGGCGACGACCTTCTGAACCGTCGACACGTTCTCGATCCCGTTAGCCGACAGATTCCGTCGAAGCGTCTGCATCACCTCAGGCAGAGGCTCGAAGGCGTATACACGACCTCGTTTGGCCATGGCGGCAAAGAGCAGCGTGTGGTAGCCGATATTCGCGCCGATATCGTACACGACGGCGTCGCTCTCGACCAGGTTCCGCAGGGACTCCAGCAGCTCCACTTCATACGAACCTTCCCAGAACTGTTGGACGTAGGGAATGCGCCGGCCGGCATAGAGCAGGTAGCCCGCCAACGGACCGCCTTCGATTCTCCGGCCGGTGTAGCCGAACCCTCGCCACACTTGCCACCGACCATAGAGGTGCTTCGCCGGACGCTTGGCGCGGGAGATGCGTGCGAGGATCCGTGTCGTCACTTCCCGAAGGATCTTTTGTACCACGCTCTCATCTCGGCAAGGCCGTCGCGCAGGGGAACCTTGGGGGTGTAGCCGTCAGTCACCGCGCGCAATCGGGTCGCATCCGAGCACTTGCGGAAGTGCCCTTCCGGCTTGCTCGTGTCGAAGACGATCCGGGGCCGCCAGCCCACGACCTCGCAGATCAGGGCGACGAGGTCGGCAATGCTCACGTCGTCTTCGTAACCGAGGTTGACGGGCATGCCGACGACGCCTTTCTCCACCAGCCGCATCGTCAAGCTTGCGGCATCGCTCCCGTGAAGAAAGTTCCGGCGCTGCTGCCCACTTCCCCAGACAACGAGCGGATCTTCACCATCCATGACCCGCTTGACGAGGATCGGAATGACATGGGCTTTCTCGCGAGAGGGCCAACGATAGTTCGCGCCATACATGTTGAACGGGCGAACAATGGTCATCGCCATACCGTAATCGCGGGAGTAGTACGTCGCGGCAAGCTCCTGAATACGTTTTGCCCAGCCGTAGCCCTCGTTGACGCTCTCAGGGCGGCGAGTAAAAACATCCAGCTCCGGCGTGGGGATCGGCGCATCGTCCGGATAGACGCACGACGAGCTCACGACCAAGAATCGATTCACACCGTTCTGTCGGGCCGCCTCCAATAAACCGAGAGTGCAGAGCAGGTTGTAAACCAGCATCTCTCCGTTGTGTGCCCGGCTGTACTCCATTCCGAATGCCTTCGCGGCGAGATTCATGACGACCGCCTGTCCCCGCGTGTGCTCCTCGCACGCGTTCAGGTCGCGCAGGTCGGCTTGAACGAACCGGATCTTGCCCGCAACGGGTGCGAGATTCTCGACGTCCCCATTGTCGAGATTGTCCAAAACCGTGACCTCTGCGCCGGCCTCGACGAGCTGCGGGACAAGATAAGAGCCCAAGAAACCGCCGCCGCCGCCGACCAGGACCCGCTTGCCCTGCCAGAAGCCACTCGGCTTCAACCCGCCACCTGTCCCTGAATACTCGGCACTCGAACAGCCCTCGTACCCGGCGCCCGCACGAGAATAAACGTGAGCAGTCCAACCATCACCAAACGGAACAGCGCACCATACGGGATGACGAAGCCCGTTTCGACCGTACTCAACCCTAGAGCGAAGAGGACGAGATAGATGAAGCCCCACTCGAACGCACGGTCCTTAGAGCCGATGAATATGCCGAACGCGGTACGCCAGAGGATTCCGAGCACCAACATCCCGATCAGCCCACCGATATGGCCGAATCGCAGCAGCAGTTCTCCCGGGAGGCTCGGCAGGAAACCCGCTCCGGGTGTACCGCCCGACCAGGTGCTGAACTCCTCCTGCCACGATGAGATGGGCTTGTCGGACCAGAAGAGCCGCGGAAGCGCCGAGGCAAAGAGTAACCAGAGCGGCTCGCCGGGCTGGGGCGCGCTATCGAGGTTCTCGAAGGCGACCGTGAAGCCTTCGAGACTCGAGTTGCGCACCATGACCGAGTGCCAGATCCATACGAGGTACGAGTCCTTCTCGAGAGGGCTGCCCCCGAGATCCAACTCCCGCAGATACGCGACACCCGGCGCTGCGAGTGCCACAAACACGAGCCCACCGACCAGGATCGAGCGCGCCCTGATCCGACGATACCCGTAGTGATACGCGAGCAGGATGATTAGAATGACGATCAACAGCCTGAAGCGCCCGCCTCCGAAGACGCTGACGGCCACCTGCAGCGGGAACATGACCAACCATACGAACAGCGCATCGCCCCGCGACATCCGGGGCGCGCCGGGGCGCCTGGCCAGCATGAATCGCCATACGCCCAGCGCGTAGTACAGCAGTGACATCTCGCCGATGACTTGCAGGAAGAGGACGTCAGTGGTGGGCTGATCCTCCGCGAACGCCGCTCCTCGCCCGAGCCCGAAGCGTTGTGCGTACCACAACAGGACCAGGAACGTCGCGCTGAACAGTGCCACCGTTGCCAGAGACGCTCGGCCCGCGCTGATGGACGAACGCCTTCCGGGAACCAGGCTCGCGAGCGCCTTTCCAATCGGCAGGTAGTAGCCCAAGATGAAAAGGGCGAACCCTACCCACACGTAGACTAGAGCGCTCCTTGAGATGCCCCGGAAATCGACGAAGACGTTTCTCAATCGATAGATCGTGGGATCGTCGACGATCGCAGCATCGATCACGGTCAGGCCGAACAACAAGACATAGATCCCACCGAAGAGCACCGGCGGCGACAGGACGTCGAACCGGCGGGCGACCTTCGTCATGTAGTCGAGCGCATGCGCAAGAATTCATCGAGCGCGGCGCAGGCGCGTCCGATGAGCTTAGTATCATCAGCGTCGAACGTCCGCAAGGCCAGCAAGCCGCCGAACAGCAGCACGATGTACAGGCCAGCGAGCGTCACGGCGCCCAACAGGTCACCGGGCAGCGCGCTTCGCATCAACGCGACGACCGTCAGCGCGCCGCCTGCCGCGAGCAGCGTCTTTAGGTAATTCCCGTGCAACGGATGGACACCTTCGCGCCAAAATAAGAAGATCGCGTACAGAGCGATACCGACAACCTGGGCCGCGAGGAAGATCATCAGGCCGCCGGTCAGACCCCACCCGAGGATAAACGGATACGTTCCCACCAGCGCAATCGCGCCACCCGTGGCGGTCCCCAATAGCACCTGTCGTGTGTGGCCGAACGCGTACAGGAGGCTGTTGTTCGTCCCGGTGATAGCCCCCGCCATGACCGCGAGCGCCAGGACCCGCAACACCGGCGCGCCCTCGACGTAGGCCGACCCGTAGAGCAAGGTCAGCACCGCCTCGGGGCACACGAATAGGAGCACGAAGACGATCGAGCCGAAGATGAAGCACCACCGTGTCGTCTGTAGGTACAAGCGCTCGATCTCCACGCGGTTCCCCTGAGCAATGAGCCCTGCCCAGACAGGCAGAATCGCGAACTCCACCGCGATCACCGGCATGTAGATGAAGTTGGCCAGAGTAGCGGACAGGTTGAAGAAACTCACCACCTGAGGTGAAACCAGGCTCCCGAGCCAGAGCGGGATCAGCATCGACGGCCATGTCGCCAAGCCATTCGCGAGGAGTGGGAGGCTGTAACCGAGGACCTCGCGTTTCGAGTCGCCCTCGGCATGCGTCGACCAGCGCCGGTCACGCCGGAAAGCGATTACCGTCAGGAAGCCCACAACGAGCGCACCGATTGCGTAGACGGCCACGACGCTCGGCAGGCGGTTCACGCCGACGAGTAGCAGGGCGCCCAATGCCAGGATCACCCACAGCGGACGCGCGAGATCCAGGCACGCCACTTTGACCCAGATCCGACCGAGACCGCGGCTCGCCCCCGCGAGGATCTCGGTCAGCGTGACGAAAGGTAGCGCCAGCGCAAGCCACACCATCACCCAGCCGAGCTCTGGCTGCCTGTAAAGGACGTTCGCCACATAGGGAGCACCGGCGACCAGCACCGCCACCGTAAACGCCACGGCTCCCAGGTTCATCGTCAGCGCGTCGAGCAGCACGCGCTTGGCCTTGCCCATGGCGCCAACCGCGTATACGCCGACAAAGCGCGCCACAGCATCCGGCAGACTCAGCAGCGCCAACGTCTGCCCCATCGCAACAATCATCTGTCCGGTGAAGAGCAACCCCAGGTCCAACGGCGAGAGGGCCCGCGTCAACAGGATCTTGATGACGAAGCCCAACGCGATCGAGGCGAGCGTGCTGCCATACACGAGCGCCGCATTGACCGCGACCCTCGGCCCTTCCATCTGCGATGGCTTGCTCTTCATTGATGCAAAGATCTGCAGTAACCGGGCGCGGTCTGTGACAAAGTACCGGCAAGAGGAGTACGAGTCTAACCGGAGGCCTGCAGCGTCAGCACAGGGCTCTTGGAAGCCGCCAGTTCCATCGCTTGGCGCATCCGCTTCTCTGTCCAGTGCTCCCGGAGCCACAGCACCACGGTTTGAAACATCACTGGATCTACGAAGGCCCAGGGGTGTGCGTGTACGATCTCGCGGAGCTGTTTCTTCGCAAGCCTGAAGCGCCCCCTTCCAA
>Ga0066710_100003203_pt1 | contig 13802 bp, 14 predicted proteins | sample GraSoiAngelo_159_FD_79666 | JGI IMG/M metagenome (GOLD analysis project Ga0066710, IMG submission 79666) | Grasslands soil microbial communities from the Angelo Coastal Reserve, California, USA - 14_1009_16_40cm | ecosystem: Environmental > Terrestrial > Soil > Grasslands | place: USA...
ACGACGTGGAGCTTCCCGAAGTGGCGGCTGAAGAGCACGAGGATGCGATCGGCCTCTCCGAAATCGACCGTCCGAAGGACGATCGCCTCGGCGCGGTACGTGCGCGACGCCATCAGGAACGCATGCTAATCGCTCATGACACTGCGTGAAGGTCCGCGACACGTATCATCGAACGCGGTGGGAACCCAGTCGTCGCAGGCATCGCTCGAGGCGCGTGTCGCCGCCATCGATGAGGAGATCCGCTCGCTGCTGACGCAGCCCGAGCCGGCGCTGCAGCCCTTCTACGGCATGATGCTGTACCACCTCGGCCTGGATGCCGGCCGGCCGCGCGGTGGCAAGCGCCTCCGTCCCCTGCTCTGCCTTCTGGTGTTCGAGGCCCTGGCGGGCGCGAATCAAGCGCAGCGTGTCCTGCCCGCGGCCGCAGCGATCGAGCTGCTGCACAACTTCACGCTCATCCACGACGACATCGAGGACCAGGACCCCGCACGGCACCACCGCCCGACGGTGTGGTCCGTCTGGGGCGTGCCGCAGGCGATCAACGCCGGAGACGGCATGTACGCCGTCTCGCGTCTGGCCGTGCAGCACCTGCGGAAGCTGGGCTTCCCGGCGGAGCGCGTCCTCGACTTCGCGAGCCTCATGGATCAGACCTGCGTCCGCGTCTGTGAAGGACAGTTCCTCGACATCAGCTTCGAGTCGCGTACCGACGTCACCGCGGAACGGTACCGCGTGATGGCGGCGCGCAAGACGGGCACGCTGTTCGGCGCGTCGGCGCAGAGCGCCGCGATGCTCGCGAGCGACGACCCGTCGGTGCGCGACCAGCTCGCGCGCTTCGGCGAGGAGTTCGGGCAGGCGTTCCAGGCGCACGACGATCTTCTCGGCATCTGGGCCTCCACCGAGCGCACCGGGAAGATCGAGATGAACGACCTCGTGAAACGCAAGAAGACGCTGCCTGTTGTGCTCGCGTTCGAGCGCGCGTCGCCACGCGTGCGCGCGCAGCTGGACGAGCTCTTCGCGCCGCAGGCGCCGCTTCCGGCGGAGAACGTCGAGCGGATCCGCGCGGTCCTGGACGACCTCGGCGTGCGACCGATGCTCGAACGCGAGATCGAAGCGCACCGCGGCCGCGCGCTGCACCTCCTTCACGGCGTCGCCGCGAGCGGAGGGCCGCCGCTGCGGCTCCTCGATCACCTCGTTGCGAGCGCGACCGGCGCGGCCGACGAACCCGCGGCGGCCCCGACGCTCTCCGCCTAAGATTCGCGCGTGTCGGACCGCGAGCGGCGGGGAGCTGCGCCGAGCGACCTCATCCTCGAGCCGAGCGAGCGCGTTCTCGTCGCGACGCGACCGCTCTTCCTCTGGGAGCCGCTCGTGATCATCCTCGTCCTGCTCGTCATCGGCGCGATGTACGCGACCGGTCAGGCGAACGACGTCTTGGCCGGGACCCTGCTCATCGCGGCGCTGATCCTGTTCGTGTGGATCGTCGTTCGTTGGATCCCCTGGAGCCGGAGGCACTTCGTGCTGACCGATCGCCGCGTGATCGCCAGCTGGGGCGTGCTGAATCGCAACCAGGCCGCGCTGCTCCTCGATCGCATCCAGGACGCGAGCCTCACGCGTCCGTTCCCGCTGCGGATCATCCGCGGCTATGGCGTGCTTCACCTGGAATCCGCCGGCGAGCACGCCGAGGAGCGGATCAGCGGCGGGCTACGGGAGCTCGACATGACGAACGCGACGGCCTTCTACAGCGCGCTCACGGACGCGCAGACCCCGGGCCGATAGACCCGCCGACGCGTCGCATCGCGATCGCGGAGCTCACCGGGCCGCTCCGAGAACGGGTCGACGAGCTTCGACGCCGCTGGGATCCGCAGCAGGCGGCGACGGTGGAATCGCACCTGACCGTCATCGACGAGCCGGCCGACCTGGGACGCCTGGGCACGGTGGCCGCATCGACGCCGCCGCTCCGCCTGCGCGTCTCGCGATCCGCACGGTGGATCGCTCCGGATCCCGGCGTGTTCTTCGTCGTGGACGATCCCTACGGTGACCTGAGACGTTTTCGTGAAGCCGTTCTCGGTCCCGAGCGCGCCACCTATCGCGCGCACGTCACGCTGCTCCATCGCGACAGCATCGACAGCCGGGAGCAGGTCGACGAAGCGTGGGCGGCGCTGGGCGATGTCGACCTCGCGCAGGACTTCAGCGTGACCGAGCTCGTGGTGCACGATCTCGCGGGCGGCGAGTGGCGAGAGGTCGGGCGCCTGCGTTTCGCCGGCTAGGTGAAGCTGGGTCGCGCTGGGCGCGCGGGCCCGCCGGCGCGGTCGTCTTCTCGGTCACCAGGAAGCGCTCCTCGGCCGCGGCGACGCCCGTGCCGAGCGCGACGGCGTGGCCGCACTCGCGCAGCGCCATCTCGACACCGCCGAGCGTGGCGAGGATCTCGAGCTCGCCGAGCGCGCCGAGGTGGCCGATGCGGAACACGCGGCCCCGGAGCTTGCCGAGGCCCACACCGAGCGCGAGGTCGAAGCGATCGCGCGCGCGAGCGATGAGGAGGTTCGAGTCGAGGCCCTCCGGCATGACGACCGCGGTGAGGCTGTCGGAGTAGGCGGCGGGCTCCTCGCAGAGGATGCCGAGGCCCCACGCAAGTGCCGCCGCGCGCACGCCCTCCGCCAGGCGATGGTGCCGCGCGAAGACCTGATCCAGGCCCTCGGCGAGGAGCATGTCGAGTGCCTCGCGCAGCCCGAACAGCACGAGCGTCGCGGGCGTGTAGGGGAAGAAGCCGGCGGCGTTGTCCTCGAGGATCGGTCGCCAGTCGAAGAAGTTCCGCGGGCTGCCGCCCTTCGCCGCCACGTCGACCGCGCGCGGCGACGCGCACACCAGCCCCAGCCCGGGCGGGAGCATGAGGCCCTTCTGGCTGCCGGTGAGCGCGACGTCGACGCGCCATTCGTCGAAACGGAAGCCCATGCTGCCGAGCGAGCTCACCGTATCGACGATGAGCAGCGCGTCACTGCGCTTCGCGTCGATCGCCTCGCGCACGGCGCGTACGTCGCTGCGCACGCCGGTGGAGGTCTCGTTGTGCACGACGAGGACGGCGCGATGCTCCGGCCGCAGATGCTCCGCGACCGCGGAGGCGGGCACGCTCTGTCCCCAGCGCAGCGGCACGAGGTCGACGGCGAAGCCGAGGTTGCGCGCGGCGGCGGCGAAGCCGGCGCTGAAGTGACCGTGATCGAACGCGAGCACGCGGTCGCCCGGCGCGAGCACGTTCACGAGGGACGCCTCCCACGCGCCCGTCCCCGACGACGGGTACACGATCACGCGACCGCGCTCGGTCTGGAAGACTCGCGCCAGGTCGGGCAGGAGGCCGCGCACGAGCGCGGCGAACTCCGGACCGCGGTGATCGATCACCGCCCGATCCATCGCGCGAAGCACGCGGTCGGGCACGTTCGTCGGACCCGGGATCTGCAGGAACGGCCTACCGCTCACCTGCGCAGATTCTCCGGCAGGAACGGGTCGGGCAACAGCTCGGCGAGCGTCGTGACCTTCCGCTTGCCGCCGATCGTGGCGAGGATCACGCGCATGTCCGGCGAGAACTCCGCGAGCACCTGTCGGCACGCGCCGCACGGCGTCGGGAGCCGCTCGTCGTCGATGACGATCGCGATCGCGTCGAAGGTCGTGTCACCAGCGTTCACCGCGGCGAACGCGGCGGTGCGCTCGGCGCAGACGGTCAGACCGTACGACGCGTTCTCGACGTTCGCGCCGCTGTGCACCTTGTTTCGCTTCGTTCTGATCGCCGCGCCGACCTTGTATTTCGAGTACGGCGCGTACGCGCGCTGGCGCGCGAGCGAGGCGACGCGGATCAGCTCCTCGTCACCCGGGCCGATGTCCGTCACGCCGGTTCCGGACTCGGCTGCAGACGCGTGACGCGGACACGGCGGATGCGCTTGCCCTCGATCGTCTCGACGACGAAGCGCGCTCCCGCCGCCTCGAATGACTCGCCCTGGCGCGGAAAGCGCCCGAGCTGCGCGGTGACGAAGCCACCGAGGGTGTCGTAGGCCTCGGTCGGTCGGACCTCGAGCGCGAACGTCTCGCGCACGTCCTCGAACGGGATGCGCGCGTCCATGAGCGCCTCGTGCTCGGAGACCGGCAACACCAGCTCGTGCTCGACGTCGTACTCGTCGCGGATCTCGCCGACGATCTCCTCGACGAGGTCCTCGATCGTGACGAGCCCGGCGGTGCCGCCGTACTCGTCGACGACGATCGCGATGTGGACCTTGTCGCGCTGCATCTCACGCAGCAGCGCGTCGACCTTCTTCGTCTCCGGAACGAACACGGCCGGCCGCAGGAACTGACGGAGCTCGAGCTGACGGTCGCCGCGCGCGATGCGGCGGAACACGTCCTTCACGTAGAGGATGCCGATGATGTTGTCCGCCGATCCCTCGTGGACGGGGATGCGCGAATGGCCCACCGTCGTGATGCGGTCGAGGAGCTCCTGCGGCGAGGTCTCGACGTCGAGCCCGACGATGTCGGTCCGCGGGACCATGACCTCAGAGACGGTCTTCTCGCCCAGCTCGAAGATCGAGCTGATCATCTCCTGCTCTTTGCGCTCGAGAACACCCTGCGCTTGCCCCGTCTCGATCAGCGCGCGGATCTGCTCCTCGGTCACCACGCCGGGCTGAGGTGCCGTCCCACCGAAGGGGCGCACGATCACCTGCGTCACGCGGAACAGCACGGTGACGACGGGCCGCGTGAGCCAGGTGATCAGCTCGAGCGGGAACGCGAGCAGCAGGAGCGTGCCCTGCGCGTGGCGCGCGGCGATGGCGCGCGGCACGAAGAGGCCGAGCAGTACGGCGATGAGCGACAACACCGCGACGGTCACGGCGACCGCGCTGACGTCCGTGAAGACCGCGGTCGTGTCGATGCGCAGGAAGAACGCGAGCAGCGCCGACAGCCGCGGCGCGATGAAGGCGGCCGCGATCCCGGCGTAGGTGAACACGATGAGGAACTCCGCCACCTGTATCGCCGCGAGGTAGTAGCCGGCGCGACGGCCGATCGCGCTCGCGCGCTGCCCGCGGCGACCGCGCAGGGAGAGCTCGTCGATGACACCCGGCCGCCGGGCGATGTTGATGGCGGCCTCGCCCGCGGAGAGCACGGCGAGCACGACGACGAGGGCGAGCTCCAGCAGGAGCAGCTGCCAGGCGATGGCGTCCATCAGGTCGCCTTGTCTTTCCGTTCCGTCTTCTTGCGGATACGCGCCGGGACGCCGACGGCGAGCATGTCCTCGGGAACGTCCTTCGTCACCACCGAGCCCGCGCCGGTCACCGCGCGCGCGCCGACTTTGATCGGGGCGCGGAGCAGCGTGTCGGAGCCGATGAAGGCGTCGTCCCCGATCTCGGTCCGGTGCTTGCGCACCCCGTCGTAGTTGAGCGTGATGACGCCGGCGCTGATGTTCGCGCGCTGCCCGACCTGCGCGTCCCCGACGTACGAGAAATGATGCATCTTCGTGCCCCTGCCGAGGCGCGCGTTCTTCACCTCGCCGAAGTTCCCGAGCTGTACGCCCTTCTCCAGGTGCGCGCCGGGTCGAAGATGCGAGTACGGACCGACGGTCACGTCGTCCTCCAGCGTCGCGCCCTCGAGCACCGATGCCTCGACCCGACAGCGCTCGCCGACCTGTGAATCGCGCACGATCGCGTACGGGCCGATGCGCGTTCCGGTACCGATATGGGTCCGCCCCTCGAGGACGGAGCCGCGCTCGATGACGACGTCCGGCTCGATCACGACGTCGGCATCGACGAGCGACGAGGCGGGATCGTGGAACGTGACGCCGGCGAGCATGTGGCGTTCGCGGATCCGCCGGTGCACGACGTCCTCCGCCGCCGCCAGCTCAACGCGTGTGTTCACGCCCATTCCCTCTTCCGGATCCTCGGTGCGGTACGCGGCGACGCGGACGCCTTCCGCGGCCGCGAGCGCGACGAGGTCGGTGAGGAACACCTCACCGGTGTCGTTCGTGCGCAATCTTGGCACGGCCCTCCGCAGCCACGCGAGGTCGATGGCATACGCGCCGAGATTCGATTCAGGCAGACGTCTCTCGTCGTCGGTCGCGAGGCGGGCTTCGACGACACGCGCGACATCGCCGCTTCCGTCGCGAACGATGCGACCGTACGCGTTCGCGGTGCCGACGTTGCCCGAGAGGAGCGCGACCGCTGCTCCGCGTTTCGCCCGAAGCTCGGCGAGAGCGCGCAGCGTCTCGCCACGCAGCAGCGGCGTATCGCCGTAGACGATGAACGCCTCGCCCGACGGGTCCGAAATTGCGTCGAGCGCGACGCGCACCGCGTCCCCGGTCCCGCGCGGCGGATCCTGCATCGCGACGATCGCTCCGTCGCCGACGATCGCCCGTGCGGGCTCACTTTCCTTCGAGAGCACGACGATCGGACGCGCGCCGGCGCCCCGGAGGGCACCCAGCACGTGGGACAGGAGCGGTCTCCCGGCCAGCAGATGCAGGACCTTGGGGGTCTGGGACCGCATCCGCGTGCCCAGGCCGGCCGCGAGCACGATACCCGGGGGTCCCGCGGTCATCGGTCTTGACGGCTTAGAGAGACTGCGGCGCGGCGGGTTGGGGCGCCAGGGATCGAACCTGGGATCGGGGATTCAAAGTCCCCTGCCTTACCACTTGGCCACGCCCCATCGGACACGGCCAAAGGATAGGGGGACTAGCGGCGCTCCCCGGTCTTTTCGCCGTTTGAGGGCTGTTTGCCGCGCCGGATGAGCTCCGCGACGCGGCGGCCCCCCTTGCGGCCCAGCTGCGCGTAGCCCTCGCTGCCGAGCTGGGTCTTTCGCGCTTCCCCGCCCTTGCGCCCGAGGTCCGCGTAGCCCTTCGAGCCGAGCTGGGTCTTGCGCGCCTCGCCGCCTTTGCGCCCGAGCTTCGCGTAGCCCTCGGTGCCGAGCTGACCCTTGCGCGCCTGACCACCACGCTTGCCGATCTCCCGGTAGAAGGACGCCCCGTGCTTGCCGGCCGTCGAGGTGCCGCCCTTTTGGCCAGCCTGGCGCACGGTCATGTCTCCGTGTTTGTCGTCCATGTCCTTTCACGTTAAGGGGACAGCCCTCGCTCGCCCGGTCTAGCGACCCTTAGCCACCCAGCGCGTGGGCATGGGCCGCGAGCCCGATCCGCCGCAGCGCGCGTGCGATGCGCAGCGCGTGGCGGTGATCGTCCGCGACCGCGAAAAGTGTCGGCCCGCTGCCGCTGAGCGATAGCGCGATGCCGTGCTCCGCCGCGCGCGAGCGCGCATCCACGACGGCGGGGCAGAGACGCTCCGCGGCCGCGAGCAGATCGTTCCGCGCGTTCTCGCGCAGGAGCTGCGGGGTGACGGTGTGATACGCGAAGGGACCGAGCAGCGCATCGACCGCGCCATCGGCACGCCGGTCTTCGCTCCGCAGCGCGCCGAAGACATCCGGCGTCGCGAGACGCGCGTCCAGGCGGACGATCACGATGTCGATCCGCGCCGGACTCGGTAACGGATCGACGCGTTCGCCCCGACCGCTGACGAGCGCGACGCGCGCGCCGCTCGCGAAGAACGGAACGTCGGATCCGACTGTCGCGGCGAGCGCGACGAGATCGACGTCCGGCCGTTGCCAGATCGTCGCGAGGCCGCGGAGGACGGCGCCCGCGTCGCTCGACCCTCCACCGAGGCCCGCGGCGACCGGGATGCGCTTCCGCACGTGGACGAACGCGGTGGCTTCGCGACCGACTGCCTCGGCCATCGCGTGCACCGCGCGGTTCGCAAGCTCGCCCCCCGGCGGTGCGCCGACGTCCGGCACGATGCGCACCTCGAGTCGCCGGGAGGGCGCGACGCGCACGCGATCGGCGAGGTCGATCGTCGCGAACACGCTGCGAAGCTCGTGGAAGCCGTCGGCTCGTTTTCCCGTGACCGCCAGCGCGAGGTTGATCTTCGCCGGCGCGAGCTGCGTGACCGCGCGCGTCACGGCCGCGCCCGCGTGGGGACCGTCGGCACACCGAGCGCGCGCGCGAGCGCGACCCACTCCTCGAGCGTGAGCTCCTCGGCGCGCCGCCGTGGGTCGATGCCGGATTCCCGCAGCGCGGACTCGGCGCGGTCCGGCGCGACGCCGGCCTCATGACCCAGCGCACCCCGGAGCTGCTTGCGGCGGTGACGGAACACGTCGCTCACCAGGCGCAGGAACGCGTTCCGCTCGAGCGGCGCGAACGCCGGGCGCGCGCGCGTCCGCAGCGCGACGACCGCGGAGCTCACCTTCGGTGCAGGGCGGAACGCGCTCGGCGGGACGCGGCGCACGATCCTCGCCTCGGCGAACGACTGCACGAACACCGAGAGATACCCGCGCTCCCTCGCTGAGGCTGCCGTCGCGACGATGCGGCGTGCGACCTCCTCCTGAACGAGCACGACCACGAGCGGCGGCCGCCGATCATCACCGATGAAGCGCTCGAGCAGTGGCGTCGTGATCTGGTACGGCAGGTTCGCGACGATCCGCGTGGGCGCTCGCCCGCCGAGAGCGAACAGGTCGACCGCGAGAGCGTCGGCCCGGACGATCTTCACGTTGTCGTGCGCGGCGAGCGTTTCGCTCAGCACCGCCACCAGGCGCTCGTCGATCTCGACCGCGGTCACCGAGCGCGCGCGTTCGGCGAGCTGCGCCGTCAGGACGCCGGGGCCGGGGCCGATCTCGAGGACGTCCTCGCGCTCGGACAGCTCCGCCGCGTCGACGATGGCCCGCAAGACACCGCGGTCGACCAGGAAGCGCTGGCCGAGCGACGTCGCGGCGCGCACGCCGTGACGGCGGAGGACGCTCTTGAGCGCGCTCGGGTCGGCGACGTCCACCGGCGCGAAGCCTAGTCGGCCGCGACGTGTCTCGCTGCGTTTGACTTCCGCTTGCGATCCGCGCCCCAGTGATGCGTGCGATGGCACTCGACACACAACGTCCGCCCGTTATCGATGTCGTAAGCCGCCGAAGGTTCGTCTGCGACGGGTCGGATGTGATGAGCCTGCAGATAAACCGATTTGCCCATCCCGTTTCGAGCACCGCAGTTGCGACATGTGTAGTCGTCCCGGCGGAACACCTTTTCCCGCCATTCACGGTGTTGAGGCGAGAGATGATGTCTCTTAGGGCCTCCCTTCCAATTCGGGTGATTCGGCCCGCGGCGCCGCAGCGGATTAGTCGGGTTGTGCCCGGAGATGTACCGGGCCGCCTGACCGCCAATCAACGTGCCACATCCGCATGCGCACGGCGGCCGTCCTTCGCGACTTCGACCGTTCCAGAGGTTCGCACAACGTCGGGAACAAAAACGCTGTCCCCGCTGCTCTGCCTTCTTTCGCAAGACGGAGACGAGTCTTTGGCAGAAGGCACACTTGATCTGTACGCGCGCAGTGCAGTACCGGCATTTGCAGACGCCTCCTCGCACGCTGAATGAATGCATCCGAACCTAACCGATTACAAGGTGCCAAAAAGCGTCGGACGGTCGCATGAACTTGGTCACACAAACGCGCGACCGTCGCACGAACGTGCGACGGGACTGAGAAATCGCTACTTACAGCTCCATTGAAAGGCCTGCCCATGGCTGAACATGAACGCGGCGGTGTTCGCGTTCGCGACCGCATCGAACACGCTGACGCCGCCGTAGCCGGCCCGCACGCTGTTCGCCGCCCAAGTCGCGGGCATGAACTGGAAGAGGCCCGCCGCGCCCGAGCGCGCGTTGACCGCGTACGCGTTGTAATTGCTCTCGCACCAGGCGACCCGCAGCAGCTGATCAGGGTCGGCGCCCCACGCCGCGGCTGCCGAGCGGATCACCGCCTCGATGTCGGAGGGCGCGGGCGCCGGCTTCGTGCCGACCCGCCGCACCTCGGCGACCGGCGTGACGACCACGGCGCTGGCGACCAGCGTCCGGCCCGCCTCAGCCGCGTCGACGACGTGGATGCGGTAGGTGTTGTCGGCCAGTCCGGGCACGCCGGCGGTCACCACGACGGTCCGCCCGGCGGCGAGCGCGGCGTCGTAGATCACCTCGACCGAAAAGGCCAGCGGCTCCCGTACGACCGTGTCGTAGTCCGCCACCCGCGTGAGGTGGATCACGTCACCGGCGTTCACGATCGCGTCGGATGCGATCGAGACGTCGTCCTGGGGACCCAGCTCGATCCCGTTCACCGCGAGCGCCTCGGCGACGGTGACCCCCCGGGGCGCTCGCAGGGATGTGACCCCGCTGGCGTCGACGAGCGTGAGCGCGACGCTCGGCCCGTTCAGATGCAAGAGCGGCGCAGCCGGCGGCGGAACGTCCCGCGGGAGCGATCGTGATACCGGAGCGACACGTGCGGCGTCGGTCGCGGTCGCCGCCTGGCCGGGTCCGGCGACGGACCCGAGCGCCCAGGACGCGCCGAAGACAACAAGCGTCAACAGCGCGAGCAACGCGACGCGCACGAACTCAGAGACTGGTATCCGCTGCAGCTTCCCGACCCTCCCCACCCCTCACGGCCCGGACATGGCGATGCCCTAGGTGTACTAAGGGGGAACGAAGAACATGCTAGCAGACCTCCTGGAGGCCGCGTTTAGGCGCCTGTGCGCCTGTTTAGACGGGCGAGTGGACGCTTATCGTCCGCGCGGCGCCTTCCACCCCAGGGCCTCCAAATGGGCCCGAACGGCGGGGCCGGTGTCATTCCGGCCCAGCGCAGCGTCCACGAAGGCATTCACGTAGCCGATCTTGTCGCCGCAGTCGTAGCGCTGGCCCTTCAGCTCGACGGCCCAGACGGGTGCGCCCTCCCGAGCGAGCTCGGCGACCGCGTCGGAGAGCCAGACCTCTCCGCCTCGGCCGGGCCGCTGCTTCGCGAGCACATCGAAGATCTCCGGCTCGAGGACGTACCCGTGGACCGCAGCGAGATCGCTGGGGGCGTCCTCGGGCGCCGGCTTCTCAACGATCCCGATCACCCGCCGCGCCTGCTCGTCGACCTCCGTGCCGGCGATGACGCCATAGCGGCTGATGTCCTTCTTTCCGACCCGGATGCAGCCGACGACGCTTCCGCCGCCGAGGCGCTCGCGCGCCTTGATCAGCTGCATCAGCGCCGGCTCCTCGCCGAGCATGATGTCGTCGCCCCAGAGCATCGCGAACGGCTCGTCGCCGATCAGCGGGCGCGCCTGCAAGACCGCGTCTCCGTTCCCCTTTGGCTCGGCCTGCAGGACCGACTTCACCTGCGCCAGCCGCTCGGCGCGCTTCAGGAGCTCGAGGTCCTCCCTGCGCATGTCGGCCGCGAGCCGCGCCTCGATCCGCGGGTTCGGCTTGAAGTACGCCTCGATCCACTCCTTGCCGGGGCCGACGACGAGGACGACGCGCTCGATGCCCGAGGCCGTCATCTCGGTGACGACGAGCTCGATGACCGGTGTATCGACGACCGGGATGAGCTCCTTCGGCACCGCGCGGCTGATCGGCAGGAAACGCGTGCCGAGGCCCCCCGCCGGGATGACGCCGTACCTCACCGGCCGCACCGCCGGCGCATAGCCGTTGCTCTCGGATGTCATCGGCGCTCGACCGCGACGCTGAACGGCACGACCTCCGTCGCACGCACCGCGAAACCGGTGACGGCGAGGAGCGGCGCGCGCCGGTCGCTCGAGGTATCCACCTCCAGGTCGAGCGCGCCCGCGTCGACGCTGCGGCGGTCCACCGTGGTGCCCCCGGCGGTGAAGCGGAGCAGCTGCACGACGAAGCGCTGGGAGACCGCGTTCGACGAGCGCACGAAGCCGCTCGCCTGCCAGCCGTTGTCGCTTTCCGCATCGTCGTTCAGCACACCGCCGCTGATCGTGATGTCGTCCACCGCCATGCCGTGGAGGCTCAGCGCTCCGTCAGTCACGTACTCGAAGCGCAGCTGGACTTCTTTGCCCGCATACGCGGAGAGGTCCACCTCCTGCTGGATCCAGACCGGCGCCCGGCCGCTGCCGGAGACATCGGTGAAGCCGTTGCCGAGGTTGTCGCCGTTCGGGTCGTCCTTGGTCGTGGCCGGGGCGGCGAGCGTCGTCCAGTGCGCGCCGCCGTCGGCCGAGACCGCGACGTACGCGTAGTCGTAGTCCTTCTCGATCTCGTACCAGGTCCAGAACGAGAGCGTCGGTCGGGTCGCGGCGCGCAGGTCGACGGTGCGTGTGAGTGTGCTGTCGAGTCCGTCCGCGCGATCCGACCACCACATCGCTTTCCCGGAATGCGGGTCGGTCGGGAGCAGCTTCGTCTGACGCGCGCCGTCGAAATGGATCTTCATCGAGGCGCGCGGCAGCTCCACGTAGCGCGCCGCGTACTCGTGCGTGCTCGACGCGAGGGTGTTGCCCAGCGTCACGCGGTCCTGATCCGTGGGGCCCGCCGGCGTACGACTCGCGATGCCGCTGGGGTAGCTGTACCGCGCTTCGGCCGACGACCCGATGAACGCGTTCGCCGCGGCGAAGTCCGCGAAGAGCTCCTCGAGGCCGCGCTGCCCCCGCGCGCGGAGCACGGCGTCGAGATCGGCCGGCGTGTCGATGCCCTTCGCCATGAACGCGTTGATGAGGTCGTCGCCGCCCGCCTGCTGTCGGGCGAACTCGAGGAAGAGATACGTGAGCCCGTAATGGGCCTGCGACTGCTCGAGCTCGGGCCAGTCGTTGAGCTGCGTGTCCGGCAGGGAAAGGAACGTCTGCGCGTGCGAGACCGGGAAACCGTTCGCCTGCTCGCAGAGCTGCGCCTGGCCTTCGTTGAACCACACCGACGATCGCTTCTGCTTCGCGTACTGGATCATGTGACAGAACTCGTGCGCCACGACCGAGCTGAGATAGCTCGTCCCGGGACGGGCCGCGAGCGAGTTGATGTAGACCATCTCGCGCTCCGCCGAGAATTCGTTCACCCAGAGCGGCAGCTCGTCGGACGAGCTGAAGTAGCCCGCGGCGGCGCCTGGGATCTTCGCGAGCAGGATGTTGATGTGCGGATCGGAGTCGACGCCGGGCGACCACTCCGAACCGTAGAGCCTGCGGTCCGTCGGGTAGACCTTGTTCTCGAACGACGACGCGCTCGCTCCGAGCTGGTCGAGGTCGACCTGCACGTCGTTCTGCACCCACCACTTCGCGTGATCGGTGATCATCCGCAGCGTTGCCGTGATCCGGAGGGGCTTCTTCGCGGCGAAGTCGTAGGTCCAAAACGGGACCTGGGTTCCGACGTTCTCGACCAGCGAGGTCGTGCGGACCGGCTGGAACTGGGCGGCAGGCTGTCCGTCGCGGCCACGCATGCGCCGCGTGAGGTCGAAGATGTCCGCCTCGGGCAGCGACTTTGCCAGCAGCGCGGCACTCATGTCGGACGCCAGCGGTGCGGTGCTCGCGCTGGCGCCGGCGCTCGCGGAGCTCGTCGTGCTGGCGCCGGGCGTGGATGACCGGTCCGTCCTGATCTGCGGCGGCAGGCACGCGCCTCCGACGAGGACGAGGGTGAGAAGGATCGCAAGACGGCGCGGCACGGTCACAGTCGACGGTAACCGTCGGCGAGCGTGCGCACTCCGACGACGCGGCCGCCACGGTGGTACCGCCGGGGCACGCGGCGGCGGATGCCCACGACGATCTCGTAGCTGATCGTGCCCACCGCCATGGCAAGGTCGTCGGCGGTCTGGCGCGCGGTTCCCTGAGCCCCGATCACCACCACCTCGTCACCCTCGCGCGTCGCGGGAAGTTCAGTCACGTCAAGCATGACGAGGTCCATGGCCACGCGCCCGGCGAACGGCAGACGCCGCCCGCCGAGGAGGACCCCACCGCGCCGGCCGAGCGCTCGCGGAAGTCCGTCGCCGTAGCCAACGGCTACCGTCGCGACCCGACCGTCGCGC
>Ga0066710_100003205_pt1 | contig 13800 bp, 9 predicted proteins | sample GraSoiAngelo_159_FD_79666 | JGI IMG/M metagenome (GOLD analysis project Ga0066710, IMG submission 79666) | Grasslands soil microbial communities from the Angelo Coastal Reserve, California, USA - 14_1009_16_40cm | ecosystem: Environmental > Terrestrial > Soil > Grasslands | place: USA...
CCGGCGCGTCCGCCCGACCGGCAATGGTGAACAGGTCGTGGACGCCGCCGTCCGGCGTTCCGTCGGGATTCCTCACGAACCTCGCCTCGCGTACGGGCCCGTTCAGCGTGATGAATGATGGAACGGTATTGGCCGCTCCGTTCTTGTTGGCAAATGCGACCTGCGGATTCGCCGGCGGGCTGGTTCCGCCGAGTGCCGGATGGAGATGGCAACCGCCGCAGGAGCCGAGGTTCATCGTCGGTCCGAGGCCTTCGGCGACCTCCTCCTCCTGCGCGAACTCGTCCTTGCCGGCGCTGAAAAATGCGAGCTCGGTCTTGGTCAGCCCGGCGATGGGCGCGCCTGCGCCCGCGGCTCCACCGCGCACCCCAGGATCCCGGGCTGCGGACGACGGATCGACCGAGGATGGGGTATCAACGTTGGAAAGGGAGCAACCGACGAAGAACCCGACGACCGCGAGCGTCGACAGCCGTTGAATATCGAGTTGCATGGCCACTCTCCTTCTTCGCCAGCACGCTCGGCTAAATCCCCCGCAATCATAGTTGTCGGGGCCGCATCTAGCAAATCTCGGACACGGCCCGATGATGCATAATGGCCGGCACATGACGATCGCGACGTTGCCGAAACGCCTGGGTTTCTTCACACGCCTGCTCGATCAGGCAGACCCCGCCGAGCGGTACCGGCTGGCGACCGCGCAGATCATCCACGCCGAGCGGTTCGGCTTCGATTCGGCCTGGATCGCCCAGCATCATTTCCATGAAGACGAGGGCGGCCTTCCTGCGCCGTTCGTCTTCCTGGCCCAGGTCGCCGCCCAGACATCGCGGATCCGCCTCGGGACGGCGATCGTGACCCTGCCGCTGGAGTTGCCGATCCGGGTGGCCGAGGACTCCGCAGTGCTCGACCTGATGTGTGGCGGCCGCCTGGAAGTAGGCGTCGGAGGCGGGGGCAACCTTTCCTCATACGCGGCGTTCGGCCGGGACAGTGCCGAGCGCGCGACGCTGCTCGCCGGGCACCTTCAGGTGCTGCGCGACGCCTGGGCAGGGCGGCCGCTGTCCCGAGGAAAGGATCAGCTGTATCCGGTGAATCCGAGCCTGGTCGAGCGCGTCTGGCAGGCGACGTTCACGGTCGATGGAGCCCGGCGGGCTGGCGCAGCGGGGGACGGTCTCATGCTGTCGCGCACGCAGCCCCGACCGGCCAACGCTCCCGATCTGTCGCTGACCGAGATCCAGAACCCGATGATCGACGCTTATATGGGGGCGCTGCCCGAGGGCCGCGAGCCCCGCATCCTCGCCTCGCGCACCGTGTTCGTCACCGATGACGACAAGGAAGCCCGGCGCTTCGCCGAAATCGGGCTGGGGCGGCATCGCGCGCGCCTGGCCAGATTGGGCCGCGCGACCGGAGATGGATCCCTGGACGCGATGATCGCCGCCATGGATGTTCATCTCGGCACGCCGGACAGCGTGATCGCCTCCCTGAAGAGGGACAGCACGCTCGGCAGGTCGACGGATCTCGCGGTGCAGGTGCATTCGATCGATCCTCCGCATCCCTTCATCCTCAGATCGATCGAGCTGGTCGCCGAGGTGGTGGCGCCCGCGCTCGGCTGGGGACGGCATGCTGCGGGAGTCCGGCGTGTCGCGTGACGCCGACCTCATCGATGCGCTGGTCGGGATCACGCCCGGATCTTTCCTGGATGCTATCCGCGCGAGGAGACCGGAGGCGCGCGCTCACGCTCAGGCGACGTACCGGGCGTTGTTCTCGCCGGAGACGCCAGGGAGCGTCACCGCACAGGAGCGTTTCGCGGCAGGCACATTCGTCGCTGGCCTGCACGGCGCCACGGCGATCGCGGTCTGCTATGCGGCGCGCCTCGCCGAGAGCGGAGGCCCGGCGGCGCTGCGGGAAGCGGTTGACGCGGCGATCAAGGAGGCCAAGACTCACGGCCCCTATGGCAGCTACCCGGCGGGACCGCTGAGCCGCGAAGATATTGCGGGTCCGGTTTATCGCGTGGGCGCAGTGACCCGCCGGACGCTCGGTCCGCGCCTCGCCGCGGCATTCGAGCACGCGCACATGCTCGTCTTCCACCCGCGCGACGCCACGCCGGCCGCGCTGCAGGCGCTACTGGACGCCGGCTGGTCCACGACCGACATCGTGACGCTCTCCCAGATCGTCGCCTTCCTGTCCTTCCAGATCCGGGTAGTCACCGGGTTGCGAGCCCTGGCCGGCCATCCATGATTCCGACCGCCTTCACGAGAGCTCAGCTCGACTGGCTCCCCTGGCTCGAGCCGCTCGCCGTCGATGCGATGACCGAGCGCCACATGGCGAGTCTCGTGGACGCCGCACGCGTGAAATCGCCGTACTTCCGCCTCCTCGCCCGCGACCCCGATGCGCTGGAGGCCAGGACGCGAACCGACAAGGACATCTTCTACAATCCCGACGCCGGCCTGCCGCGGGCCGAGCGCGAGCTGGCCGCCGCCGCGACGTCGCGCTTCAACGGGTGCCTCTACTGTGCCTCCGTGCATTCGCGCCACGCCGCGACCTACTCCAAGCGCGAGGCCGACGTTCAGCGCCTACTCGACGCCGGCGTCACCGCCGATCTCGGAGAACGCTGGAATGCCATCGTCGCGGCCTCGGTGGCGCTGACCGCGACGCCGAGCGCGTTCGGGCCGGAGCACGTCGACCGCCTGCGTCGCGCAGGGCTCGACGATCTGGCGATCGCCGACGTCATCCACGCCGCGGCCTTCTTCAACTGGGCCAATCGCCTGATGCTCTCGCTCGGTGAACCGGCGGTCACGGCCGCGCCGTAGGCCTGACGGGACGACCAGACGCCGCGCGAGTCGGTATCCGGCCTTCATCCGCCCGCGGGACTGGAAACTACTCGCGCGTACTGATTATCGGAATGCTATGGTACTGGCGGTTTTGAGGGGGATCGATAGGTTCTTCCGCAGTCGTCACGCATCGGCTGTCGAAGGGAGGACGCCGCATGCCGCACATCATGGTGACGCTGGGATTCATGCTCTTGTCGCTGTGCACCTGGCTCGCCCCGGCGGCGTACGCCTCGGGCCCGGGAGAACCTTTCAAGCTGAGTGCGCTGTGTGCGTGTCTCCTGTTGGCGCTCGTGATCATTCTCGTGTTTGTGGTCGGGTGGTTGCTGGGTCAGCGCCGGAACAGACAACCGTAGCCGCGCGGGTGGGCACGGGTGGGTCAGATGGGGCCTGGCGATATCCCCATCGCGTAGCTCAGCTCGCGTGCGGCGGCAAAGTGCGCAGCCGCACGGGCCTCGTCCCCGCTGCCGCGGAGGAGTCGCCCGAGATCGAGGTTGCAGCGGGTGACGAGCGGCCGCATGGCGGCGAGTTCCGCGAGGGACATCGCGTCGAGGTACCAGCGCTCGGCCGCAGTGACGCCGGCCACACCACGCGACGCCGACACGTCGCCGAGCAGCCGCAGCCCACGCGCCTCGTCACCGCGCTGCCCGGCCGCGTGGGCTCGTTCGACAGCGAGCCGGCCGAAGCGTTCGGCGTCCTCCACCCCTCCCCCGAGCATGTGAACCTCGCCGAGTTGGCCCCAGATGGCCGGGTAGGCGATGTCGATCCGCATCAACTCGGCGACGGCCAGCGCCCGCGAGAGGAGAACGAGACCCTCTTCGAGCCGACCGCGCACCGCGCGGACCCAGCCCAGCATCCGCATGACCTGCGGCAGCACGACCGCGAGGTTGGCCGCCTCCGCACCTGTCAGCGCCGCGTCCAGGAGGACCTCGGCATCGCCGAGGTCGCCACGGAGCGCGTGCACTGACCCGAGGGCCCAGCGGGTGAACGCGTGGGGATAGGGATGCCCGAGCGCCTCGGCCGCTTGCATCGCGTCGCGCCCGAGCGCGATCGCTTCGGTGAAGGTCCCGGTCTCCGCCAGGCAGCGGGCCAGCCAGGCTGTCGAGACGGCGCGGAAGCCGGCGTGCGATCCGGCGAGCGAGTGCGAGAAATCCGTCGTCTCCGCCTTCTCCAGCGGCAGCGACACCACCGTCCGCATGTTCGCGGCAGCTCCGACATAGTCGCCGAGCGCGTGGCGGGCGAGGCCGAGATACTGGTTGGTCGCCACCTGTAGCGGGAGGTCGTGCAGCTCATCGGCGGTGCTGCGGGCACGCTCCAGCAGCTCACGCCCTTCGTTGAGCCGGCCGGCCAAGCGCAAGCTCTCGCCAAGGTGGAACGCCACCCAGCCGAGCCGTCGCGCATCGCCGAGGCTTCGGGCCAGGCGCTCTGCCTCGTGAATCACCACGAGCATGGTTTCGAACTCCCCGAGCGCGTACAGCGCGCCCCGTAGATCGAGGCGCACGTCGATGGCCTGCGCGAGCGTGGCGGGAGCTTCACGGAGGTGAGCCAGCGCGGCCACGGCCTGCTCGAGCCAGGCGACGGCCTCGCGGTTGGCGGCGCGCTCGCGGGCCCGGGCGGCAGCCTGACGGAGGTACACGACGGCCCGCTCCCACTGCTCACCGCGCAACGCGTGGTGGGCCAGATGCTCGACAGGCTCGCCCTGGCGACCCCAGTGCATGTCCTCCATGGCCTGGACGAGACCGGCGTGAAGCGCCCGACGGCGCTCGTGCAGCACTCCGTCGTAGACGACCTCGTGGGTCAGGGTGTGGCGAAAGCTATAGACGAGGTCCGGGTACAGTCGCGATTCGTACAAGAACTCGGCGTCTCGGAGGCGAGCGAGGCCGGCCCGGACCCGTTCGTCGTCCGTGTCCTCGGCGATGGCTCGGACAAGGGCGAACGGCACATGTGGACCGACCACGGCCGCCGATTGCAGGAGGCGCTTGTCGGGCTCCGGCAACCGGTCGACGCGGGCCGCAAGGATCGCATGGACGGTTGGCGGCACGTTCACCGCGTCCGCCGCGCGGGCCAGCCAGTAAGCGCCGCGCTCGCCGGCGAGGACCCCAGTCTCCCGAAGCGTGCGCACCATCTCCTCGAGGAAGAACGGATTGCCGTCCGTTCTGGCCACGAGCAGGCTCTTGAGGGGATCGAGCGCCCGATCGGTGCCGACGATGTCCCTCACGAGCTCGGCGGCGGGCTGCGGCGGCAGCGGCGCAAGGCGCAGCTCGTGGTAGTAGGATCGGAGTCCCCACCGGTGCCGGTATTCCGGCCGGAAGCTGACGAGCATGAGCACGGCGTGGCTCGGCAGGTTCTCGACGAGCGCGTCGAGGAGCGTTTGCGTCTCGGCGTCCGCCCAGTGCAGATCTTCGAAGAGCACGATCAGCGGCCGAGCCCGGCTCCCGAGGAGCAGCGCACCCGTGACCGCCGCAACGACCCGCTGTCGGCGCTGTTCTGGGTCGAGGGTGGCCCACGCCGCGTCGTCGACTGGCAGTTCGAGCAGCCAGAGGATAGGCGAGACCGCGGAAGCGCTCAGGTCGTGGTCCGACGCAAACGTCTCGGCAACCTTCGATCGGATCGTCGTGCTGTCGTCCGCGTCGTTGATACGGAACAAGACCCGGAGCAGATCCACAACAGGCCGATACGCCGCCGTTCGCTGGTAGGAGAAACACCCGGTTTCGAGGATTCGACAGCCCTCGCCTCCTGCGGCGCGCAGGAACTCCCAGTACAGGCGGGACTTGCCCATCCCAGCCTCGCCCACGACCGCCACAACTTGTCCCTGACCCCGTCGAGCAAGGGTCAACGCGTCCTGGAGCTGGGTCAATTGGACTTCCCGCCCGACGAAGCGCGACAGGCCCGCCCGGGCCTCGAGGCGGGACCGGGCCGACTCTGCGCCGACGACCTCGAAGATGTCGACCGGCTCGTCCAGCCCGCGAACCTGCATGGCGCCCAGCGGCTTCACGCGGACGTAACCGCTCACGAGGCTTCGGGTCGCGGGCGCGATCAGAACGGTGCCGGGGGCGGCCATCTTCTCGAGACGTGCCGCCAAGTGGGTCGTCCGACCCACCGCGGAGTATTCCATGCGCAGGTCGCCTCCGAGCGAGCGAACGACAACTTCACCGGAGTTCAGCCCGACCCGGATCCGAACCTCGGCGCCCGGCGTCGAACGCGGCACGCGGGCAAACTCGCCGACCATTTTCTGCATCGTGAGGGCCGCATAGCAGGCGCGCACGGCGTGGTCTTCGTGGGCGACCGGAGCGCCGAAGAGCGCCATGATGCCATCGCCCATCACCTGGTTGACCATGCCCTCGTAACGATGGACGGCGTCCACCATCCGCTCGAGGACGGGATCGAGCAGGCGCCGGGCTTCCTCCGGATCACGCCGTGCGATCTGCTCCAGCGAGTCCTCGAGATCGGCGAACAACACCGTGACGAGCTTTCGCTCGCCCTCGATGGCGCCGCGCGACGTCAGTATCTTTTCGGCGAGATGGCGCGGCGTGTACACCTCGGGCGAAGCGAAACGAGCAGGCGCAAGCGGATACGACGCGACGCCGGAGGCGTGACCGCACTCGGGGCAAAACTTCGCGCTCGCCGGACGAGCCTGGCCGCAGCGCGCGCACGCCACCTGGAGGACCGTGCCGCATTCTTCGCAGAACCGGGCCCAGGGCGTGTTCTCGTGGCCGCACCTGGCGCACTTCATTGATGGCCCCCGGCCTTCCTTCTATCACACCGGAACGCGTTGTGGCTCCGAGCCCGTCGGGCGAGCGCGAGCGAGCGCTCGACGCGCTGCGGGGCCTGGCGATTCTGGGTGGGCTCGCCGTCAACATCCGCGCCTATGCGGCGGTGGACGCGGCACGGACCAACCCGACGGTGTGGGGCGACCTGCATGGCCTGAATCTCTGGGCGTGGATCGCGACATACGTCCTCGCGGACGGCAAGTTCGTCTGCATATTCGCCCTCGTCTTTGGCGCCGGGCTGGCCGCCCGGGCGGAGCGCGTCCCCGACCCCGCCACCCACTACCGGCGCATGGCGGCGCTCGCCGTCCTCGGCGCTTTGCACGCGTATCTTCTGTGGTGGGGCGACTGGCTGCTGATCCTCTCCCTGGTCGGCGCCACCGTATTTCACTACTGTCGGGCGGCGCCGGGTCCGCTGATCGTGACCGGGCTGATTCTCTACGCCGTGTACCCGTTCCTGTCGGTGTCGCTCACCCTCTCGCTACCCTGGTGGCCCCCTGAGACCGCCGAGCACCTCCGAGCGGCATGGGCACCCTCGCCGAGCGCGATCGAAGCCGAGATCGCCGCGTACCGAGGAGGGTGGCTGGATCAGGAAGCGTATCGCGCACCTCGCGCCTTTGCTTATCAGACCTCGGAGGTGGCGCTGCGCTTCGTGTGGCAGATCTCGGGGTTCATGTTACTCGGGATGGGGCTCTACAAGCTCGGCACGTTCAGGGCGGTACCACCAGCACGGGCCTACGCTCTGATGCTGGCCCTCGGCTTCGGACTCGGAGTGCCCCTGAGCTTCTACGAGATCCACCGCGCGTTCAGTCACGGTTGGGACCTGATGGACTATCGACGCGTCGTCGCCCCGCTCGCCTACTGGAGCAGCTTCGCGATCACGTTCGGGTGGACCGGGCTCGTGCTCCTGATGTGCAGCCTCGGTCGTCCTCTCAGGCCGCTGGTGGCGGTTGGGCGGCTGGCGCTGAGCAACTATCTGCTGCAGTCCGTGATCTGCACCACGATCTTCTACGGTCATGGTTTTGGACTGTTCGCAAGGGTCGAGCGAGCCGAGCAGCTCGGCCTCGTGATCGGCCTGTGGGCGGTTCACGTGGCCGCGTCTCGACTCTGGCTCAGACGGTTCCGAGTTGGTCCGGCCGAGTGGGCGTGGCGCGCGGCGGCGGCCGCGCTGACCAAACCGAGGAGAACCTGACGATGGCGCAGCCGCGAGGTTACCGAAAAGCAGACCGCCCAATCGCCCGCGTCGTCGTAAAGTTCCACGACGACGTCGAGCTGCCGTGGGAGGACGGAGTCGAGCGCTCTATCCAAGCGCGCGACCTCGGCCCGTGGGCCGACCTGACCCGTAGCTTCCCCGGCATCACGCTCATCCGAAACGTGACGAACGTCAATCCGGATGAGTTCCAGGAGCTCGTCGGACGCGCCGTGGAACTCGATCCCGACTATCGCCCGCCCAACTTCCTCAACTACTTCGCGGTCCTTTGTCCGGCGCGCATCGATTCCGAGGCGCTCGCCGGCGCCTTCCGGGACTGGCGGATCGTGGAGCGGGCGTGGGTCGAGCTGCCCTTGGGCAGCGCCGCCACCCCCGGCGGCGCGAACGGCGAGCTGCCCAAACAGAGCTACCTCGAGGCGCCGGCAGGCTCGTTCCCTTCGTTTACGGGCGGCATCAACGCACGGTACGCGTGGACGCACTGCGGCGACGGCACCGGACAGGTCCTGATTTCTTACGAGCGGGCCATGTCGGCGCACGAGGACATCGTGTTCCCGGGAAATCCGCTCGCCGGCGTGAACGATCAAACGGGCCAGTGGTCGGAGGTCGGACACGGCACCGCGGTGCTGGGCATTGTCGCGATGCAGGACAACGGGGTCGGCGGCGTCGGGATCGCCTACAAGCTTGCCGACTTCCAGTGGACGTCGCCCTACGACGGCACGACGACCCCGGCACGCCGCAACGCGCTGATGGCGGCCATCAAACACTTCACGCGGCCGGGGGCGGTCGCCTATGGCCGGGTGCTTCTGTTCGAGGTCGTCATTCCGACGATCAAGGATGCGATGGGCCGGGATCGTTTCCAGATGCCGGTGGAGGTCTACGACGACTATTACCAGACGATCCGTCTCGCCACCGCGCTGGGCATCGTGGTGATCGAGCCCGCGGGCAATCGCCGGGAGGATCTCGACACCTATACCGACGCATCGACGGGGCAATCGGTGCTCGTTCCCGGCGTGCGGGACTCCGGCGCGCTCCTGGTGGGTGCCTGCGACCCGAGCACGCGACAGCGCTGGGCCGGGTTCAGTCCGTTCGGCATGAACATCGGCACGAACTTCGGAAGCCGGGTGAATTGCTTCGCGTGGGGCGACCTGGTCTGGACAGCGGACTTCGACGGGGGCTTGGGCGTCTACGACAACTTCAACGGCACCTCGGCGGCGTCGGCGATCATCGCGGGCGCCGCGCTCGTCGTGCAAACCCTGGCGGAGACGAACGCGGGGGGCCGCTTGAGCGGGGTGCAGATGCGAGACGTGCTGAGCAATCCCCTCACCGGCACCCCGCCCGTCGACGAGGCGGGCGGGGTACCGGCCCGCATCGGCATCATGCCCGATCTCGGAAAGATCATCGACTCGTACGGGATCGGGAGCTTGCCAGACGTTTTTCTCCGGGACAACCTCATCGACACGGGCGCTGCCCACACCGGCCCGATCTCAGCGAGTCCGGATATCATCGTGCTCCCCTCCGTGGGGACGCAGCAGGACCCTCCGGTACCCGACGGCCAGGTCGCCTACGGCGAAGGCAGCGGTCTGGAAAACAACGACGCAATCGGCTACACGGTCACTGCCGGCCGGGACAATTTCGTGTATGTCCGGGTGAAGAACCGCGGCGCCGTCGGCGCCCAGAACACCAAGGCCACCGTGTACTGGGCGCCCGCTGCTACGCTCGTCAGGCCCGACACGTGGAGGCTGGTCGGGACCACGGGCGTCACCACGGTGCCCGCGGGCGGAGCGCTGACCGTTCCCTCTCCGCTCCGCTGGCTACAGGCCAACGTCCCGCCGCCCGGGCATTACTGCTTCGTCGGATTGGTCGGAGCAGACGGCGATCGGCAGCCCGATCCCGTGAACATCCCGATCTGGCTTGCCGACTGGGACGCGTTCTTCCACTTGATCCGGGACAACAACAACATCACGTGGAGAAACTTCGACGTCGTGCAAATGGGCTCGCCCGGGTGGGCGCTCTCCGAACCCCTTCCGATTCCGCTCTTCGGTCCCGATCCGGACCCCGATCCCTTCGCTGCCTCGTTTCTTGCTCCGGGCGCGTACGATCGTGCGCGCCCGTTCACCCTCGAGGTTTGCGCTCGTCTCCCCGAGGGCGCGCAACTCTGGCTGGAGGCACCCGTCGGCTTGATCACAGCACTCCACGCGCTCTCGCCCTTCGTTCGCATCGTGGGAGACCGGGCCTTCGTTCCCATCGGTGCCCATGGTTGTCGCCGCATCGGGTCCGGTCTCTTTCCCGCGCGGTCGCTGAACCCAATTCGCCTGCTCGTGAATATGCCTCCGGAAGCGCGGAAGCACGGTGGCGAGATCGCCGTCCGGCAACTCTACGAAGAGCTCGAAGTCGGGCGCGTGACCTTCCGGGTCGGGTCCCCGAAACCGTGAACGAACACCTCGTCGGGCGCGCGCGCCCCTTGCTCAGGACGGCAGGATGACGGCCTTGCCGGTCGTCTGCGTGTCGAAGAGCTTGTAGGCTTCCTCCGCTTGCTCGAGCCTCCAGCGGTGCGTGAACAGCTTCTCCACGTCCACCTTCCGGTCGGCGACGAACTCGGCGCACTCGGCCTGACCTTGTTTCGAGAACGTCCAGGACCCCACCAGGGTCACCTGCCGTCGCAAGAGATCAGGGCTCACGTCCAGCGTCACCTGGCCGCGCTCACCGACGAAGCAGGCCGTGCCCCACGAGCGCACCGCGCGCACGGCCGCGGCGCGGGCGTCCGGCGCCGAGGAGGCGTCCAGCGTCTTGTGCGCGCCCTCGCCGTGCGTCAGGCTGCGGATCGCCGCCACCACGTCGCCCGCCCTGGGATCGATCACCTCGTGCGCGCCGAACGCCTGGGCGAGTTTGCGCCGCTCGGGCGCGACGTCGATGGCGATGACGCGTGCGCCCATGACGACGGCGAACTGCGTCACTGACAAGCCCACCGGGCCCTGGCCGAAGATGGCGAGCGTCTCTCCGCCTTGCAGGTTGATCCGCTTCAGCGCGCCCCAGGCCGTGCCGGTACCGCAGGAGATCGCCGCGCCGGTGACGAAGGAGAGCGAGTCCGGCAGCGGCACCAGCGTCGACACCGGCACCTTCATGTATTTCGCGTGGCCGCCGTGGCCGCCCGAGCCGAAGACCACCGTGCCCGCGAGGCACATCTGCGTCCAGCCCGCCCGGCAATGCTTGCAGTTGCCGCAACCGTCGTAGTGGTGGTCCATCACGCGCTGGCCGACGCGCGCCTCCTGCTCGGAGACACCGGCGCCCACTGCTGCGACGATGCCACAGGGCTCATGGCCGGCGATCATACCGGCCTCGCGCTTGATGCCGCCGGTCACCGCGCCGGCCGGCTGGGCCGAGGCGCGATAGTTGTGCAGGTCGCTGCCGCACATGCCCGAAGCCTTGATCTCGAGGATCACGTCGCGGGGGCCCGGGGTCGGATCGGGGAACTCTCTGAGCTCGAGCTTTCGATCGCCGAGAAACACGACGCCTTTCATGGTTGCCCTCCGTGGCACAGACTCAGCTCGCTGAACGATACACCAACGACGACTCCGGAAGATTGGTGAGATCCGACGTCAGCGGCGCGGCGACCGACGCGGCTGTATCCGTGCTACCCGGAGCGCGGCCAGGCGTCGCCAGCGCGTGGCCTGGCCGGGTCGCCGTGCCTGTTCCCAGTGATGCGCGATGAGGGCCGCTCGCTCCCCGAGCCGGTCGGCGAACACCTCCTCGAGCGCTTGGGCCACCGCGGCGTGCAGCGCGACGCGCTGCTCGAGGAGTTGCGATCCGTAGGCGACTTCCTGGGTGAGGGGGTGACGGAAGACGTACTCGGACTGCGCGCCGCCGTGGAGGAACTCCTCACGCTCGAGCGTCGCGAGCGACCGGTCGACCTCTCCGGTGGGCAGGCCAACGATTCGCCGCAGGACGCGCTCCGAGAAGCGCTTGCCGATCACGGCCGCGGCGCGGAGCACGAGCTTGTCGCCTTCCGCGAGACCGTCCACGCGGGCAGCGAGCAATGACTGCACCGTCGCGGGAACTTCGAGCTCGGCCGATGCCCTGGTCCAGCGGTACGCGCCGCGCGCCCCGATCATCGCGCCCGACGACGCGAGGGCGTGCACGATCTCTTCGATGAAGAATGGATTGCCCTGGGTACGCTCGCGGATCAGCGCGGCGAGCTCCCCCACACTCGGATCCTCGCCGAGAAGGCCGCTGAGCATCTCGCGCATCGCCTCGCGACCGAGCGGCGCGACGGAGAGCTGTTGATAGTACGAACGACCCATCCATGTGGTGTGGAAGTCCGGCCGAAAGTTCAACAGAAGAAATGCACGCGTCGTGCTCGCCACGTCGGCGAGCTCGACGAGCAGCCGCTCGCTCTGCGGATCGATCCAGTGGGCGTCGTCGAGATAGACCACGAACGGACCGGCAGCGCCGCGGGCGCGGAGCAGGCGTCGGAGAAAGTCGGCAATGACACGCTCGTGCTCGATCGGATCCCGCGCGGGCTCGGGCGAAGATGCCTCGGACACGTCGAGGAGGTCGTGCACCAGCGGCAGCGCGTCGACGAGCGAGGGGTCGAGTGCGACGAGGCGCTCCGCAATCTTGGCGCGTATCAGCTCTGGAGGTTCGTGCTGGTCGACGCCGAGGGCGCCCAGCAGCAGATCGCGCAGCACGCCCAGGGGAACGCTCCGTGCGTGCGACAGGCAATGCGCTTCGACGACCGGCAGGCGCCGCGAACGGCACTGCTCGATGAACTCATGGCAGAGCCGAGTCTTACCGACGCCGGCGGCGCCCACGACACCCATCGCGACACCGTGCCCCTCGAGTGCTCTCCGCAAGCCGGCCTCGAGCGCGGCCATCTCATCGCCGCGGCCGACGAAGCGCGTCAGGCCCTGTCGCGCGGCGGCCTGGAACCGAGTCCGCGCCGGACCGGCGCCGAGCACCTCGAACCCTTCGATCGGGTGAGCGACTCCCTTGATCGGCACTGGGCCGAGGGCTCTCACATCGACGTAGCCTTCAACCAAGTTCATGGTCGACGCCGTCAGCAGAATGCTTCCGGGGTTCGCCGATTGCTCCATCCGAGCGGCGAGGTGCGTCGTTTGTCCGACGGCCGTGTAGTCCAGGTGGAGATCGCTGCCGATCGCGCGCACCACGACCTCGCCCGAGTTGAGGCCGACGCGGATCTGCACGTTCACGCCGTGCGATCGGGACACCCCGTCGGCGTATCCCTTGATCGCGTCCTGCATCCGCAACGCGGCGAAGCATGCCCGCACCGCGTGGTCTTCGTGGGCCAGCGGCGCGCCGAAGAGCGCCATGATCCCGTCACCCATCACCTGGTTCACCATGCCCTCGTAGCGGTGGACGGCTTCGATCATGCGGTCGAGGACCGGATCCAGGATCTTGCGCGCCTCTTCGGGATCGCGGGTGGCGAGCAATTCCATCGAGCCCTTCAGGTCAGCGAACAGCACCGTGACCTGCTTGCGTTCGCCTTCCATGGCGTTCTTCGACGACAGAATCCTTTCGGCGAGATGCTTCGGGGTGTAAGACTCCGGGGCGGCGAAACGGGACGCGCGCGGACCCGCCGTTGGCGTAGCGTCAAGTGGCGTCCCGCAACCATCGCAGAACTTGCTTCCAGCCTCGACTTTGGCGCCGCAACTCGAACACGCCGCACCCAGTGTCGCCCCGCACTCTCGGCAGAATCGTGCGCCTTCACGGTTCTCCGATTGGCAACGAGGACACTTCATGCCCACTCCCCCGTATCGCTTGACCTCACCGGGCCGCGAGACTACCTTTTTGCCGCCGGTGTGACCGGTCCAAACGCGGCTTGTTGAACGATACACCACGAGGACTCCCTCGGCTCGTCGCGGCCCCGCGAGGACCGCATCCGTGACGCGCTACGGTGAGACCAACGAGGGAGCGCGATGGCCTATTGGCTCCTGAAGTCCGAGCCGGAGGAGTGGTCGTGGACCCAGCAGCTCGCCGAAGGGCGTGACGG
>Ga0066710_100003206_pt1 | contig 13797 bp, 8 predicted proteins | sample GraSoiAngelo_159_FD_79666 | JGI IMG/M metagenome (GOLD analysis project Ga0066710, IMG submission 79666) | Grasslands soil microbial communities from the Angelo Coastal Reserve, California, USA - 14_1009_16_40cm | ecosystem: Environmental > Terrestrial > Soil > Grasslands | place: USA...
GACACCACGTCGATGGCCGTCGAGGCCGCCCGCGCGGCGCTGCGGGCGGCGCCGAACGTACGGCCCGAGGCCCTCTACTTCGCCACGGCGGCGCCGGCGTACCTCGACAAGACCAACGCGACGGCCATCCACGCGGCGCTCGACCTGGACACCGGCGCGCCGGCGTTCGACATGCTGGGGTCGGTGCGCTCGGGCGCCGGTGCCGTGCGGGCGGCGATCGATGCCAGTCGGCCGACGCTGACGGTGCTCTCGGACATCCGCACCGGCCTCCCCGGGAGCGGCGACGAGCGCGAAGGCGGTGACGGCGCCGCGGCGTTTCTCCTGGCCGATTCGCGAGACCGATCCACGCTGGCCGAGCCGGTCGCGTGGGCGTCGGCCACGGCCGAGTTCCTCGAGCGCTGGCGCCTGCCGGGCGATGCCGCCTCGCGCCAGTGGGAGGAGCGCTTCGGCGAGCACGCGTACGTGCCGCTGGGCGAGGCCGCCGTGGCCGACGCGCTCAAGCAGACCGGGCTCACCGCGGCGGCCGTCTCCCGCTGGATCGTCACCGGTCCCCACGGCCGAGCTAGCCGGCGCGTCGCCGGGTCGATCGGCGCAGAGAAGGGGACGATCGTCGACGATCTGGCCGCGAGCATCGGCAACACCGGAACGGCGCACGCGGGTCTCATGCTCGCCGACGCGCTCGACCGCGCCAAGCCGGACGAGCTGATCGTCGTGGTCTCGCTGGCGGACGGCTGCGACGTCGCCATCTGGCGGACAACAGCGGCGATCGCGTCTCGACGGTCCACGCGGCCGGTGGCGGCGCAGATCGCCGCCGGTGGTCGCCTCACGTACCCGACCTTCTTGACCTGGCGTGGATTCCTCCAGCGCGAGCCGCCGCGCCGGCCCGATCCGGAGCGCCCCGCGGCGCCGCCGTCCTTCCGCGCCGAGGCGTGGAAGTTCGCCTTCACGGGCAGCCGCTGCCGGGCGTGCGGCGTCCGGCACGTGCCGCCGCAGCGGGTGTGCGTGAAGTGCCATGCCGTCGACCGGATGGCGGCCGAGCGGCTCGCCGACGTCCCGGCGACGATCGCAACCTTCACCGTGGATCGGCTCGCCTACTCGCTCTCGCCGCCCGTGGTCGCCGCGGTCATCGACTTCGAGGGCGGCGGGCGGTTCCAGTGCGAGCTGACCGACGTTGATCCGTCGGCCGTCAAGATCGGCGACCGGGTCGAGATGACCTTTCGCCGGCTGTTCACGGCCGGTGGCGTACACAACTACTTCTGGAAGGCGAGGCCGCTGAGGGGTCGGGCGAGCTGAGCGGCGCCGCGAGGCGAGCCCTTCAGTGATCGAAACCGGGCGAGCTGAGCGGCTCGGCGGCTACACCGGAAGGAACGCGAGCAGGAGCCAGCCGAAGAAGAGCGTCACCAGCGTCAGCGGCACACCCACCTTGCAGTACTCGACGAACCCGATCTCCACGCGGGCGGCCCGGGCGGTCTCGACGACGATCAGGTTGGCGACGCTTCCCAGGATCGTCAGGTTGCCGGCGAGCGTCGAGGCCATGGCCAGCACGAGCCACGCGCGACGCGGCTCGCCGAACGAGGCGACGAGCGGCTTGAACAGGAGCACGGCCGGCACATTGGAGACGACGTTCGAGAGCACCGCGGTGACGACGGTAAGCACGGCCGGGCGATGGAGGTTCGCGGCCGCGGCCCACTGCAGCAGGAGATCGATCACCCCCGAGTGCTCGAGGCCGGCGGTGACGACGAAGAGGCCGGCGAAGAGGACGAGCAGGCCCCAGTTGATCTCGCGGTAGACCTTCTCCGGGTTCACCCGCCGCGTGAAGAGCGTGCACGCGGCGCCGGTGACCGCGACGATGGCGATCGGCACGCCGCCGAGGAACGCGAGCAGCATGACCGAGGCGGCGGCGATCGTCTTCCACATGAGCGGATAGTGCACGGCCAGGCGCGTGTCCGGGACGATCTCGAGCGGAGTGTTCGGAAGCTGGCGGCGGTAGACCAACGCGACGACGACGAACACGCAAGCGAGGCCGACGAGGGCGATGGGCGCCTCGCGGGCGAGGAAGCTTCGATAGCTGATCCCCGAGAAGCTCCCGACGAGCATGTTCTGCGGATTCCCCGTCAGCGTCGCCACGCTCCCCACGTTGGCCGCCGTCGCGAGCGCGATGAGATACGGCATCGGCGGCAGCGCCAGCTGGCGCGTCGCCTCCAGCACCACCGGGGCCAGGACAAGACACACGACGTCGTTGACGAAGAACGCGGACAGGGCGCCGGACGCGACCACGACCGCCGCCAGCAGCGTGAGCGGCGTCCGGGCGCGCCGGAGCGCCAGCGTCATCACCAGGCGGAAGAACCCGGAGAGGCGAAGATAGGCGGTCACGACCATCATCCCGAACAACAGGACGAGCGTCGGCGCGTCGACCGCGGCGACGGCGTCGGACCACGGAAGCGCGCCGGAGGCGACCATCACGGCGGCACCGATGATGGCGACGCCCGTACGGTCGACCCGGAAGCCCGGCACGCGCCCGAGTGCGAGTCCGACGTAGCAGGCGACGAAGGCGACGACGGCGATCGCTCGACTCCACTCGCTCGCGGCCACGGCTCAAAGCATACCTGTGGGTCTCCCAGGGCCCTGCTAGAATTGGAGCCCACGATTCGATTGATCGAGGGCAGTGCGAGCTGAGCGGCGGCCGCGCCGCGAGGCGAGCGCTTCAACGATCGAGGGAGGTCCGGGCTGATGGCGAGCAACGGGATCCGTGATCGGGTAGCGATCGTCGGTATGGGCTGCACGTCGTTCGGCGAGCACTGGGACAAGGGCGTCAACGACCTGCTCGTCGACGCCGCGAAGGACGCGCTCGCGTCGGCGGGGGTCGCGCTCGGCGACGTGGACGCGTTCTGGCTCGGCACGCTCTATTCGGGCCAGTCGGGCCTCACGCTCTCACGCCCCCTCAAGATCGACTACAAGCCGGTGAGCCGGCTCGAGAACTACTGCGCCACCGGCTCCGAGGCCTTCCGCAACGCCTGCTATGCGGTCGCCTCGGGCGCCTACGACATCGCGATGGCGATCGGCGTCGAGAAACTGAAGGACTCCGGCATCTCCGGCCTTCCCGGGATCGCCGCCCCCGGCGACGGCACCAGGGCCGGCCTCACCGCGCCCGCGACGTTCAGCCTGCTGGCCCCGGCCTACGCCAAGAAGTTCGGCGTGGACGACGCGGTGCTGAAGGACGTCATGACGCGGATCGCGTGGAAGAATCACAAGAACGGCGCCCTGAACCCGCGCGCGCAATTCCGCAAAGAGGTGCCCAAGGAGACGATCGCCTGCTCACCGCTCGTCGCCGGCCCGCTCGGGATCTTCGACTGCTCGGGCGTCAGCGACGGCTCCGCGGCGGCGATCATCGTCCGCGCCGAGGACGCGCGCCGCTACACCGACAAGCCGCTCTACGTGAAGGCGCTCTCGTTCATCGCCGGCCCCGCCGCCGGCCCCTTGGACCCCGACTACGACTACACGACCTTCCCGGAGGTCGTCGCCTCCGCCATCGACGCGTACGCCCAGGCCGGCATCAAGGACCCGCGCCAGGAGCTCGCGATGGCCGAGGTGCACGACTGCTTCACGCCGACCGAGCTCGTGCTCATGGAAGACCTCGCTTTCGCCGCGCGCGGCACGGCGTGGAAGGAAGTCCTTGCGGGCACCTTCGATCTCGACGGCGAGCTGGCCGTGAACCCCGACGGCGGCCTCAAGTCCTTCGGTCACCCGATCGGCGCCTCGGGCCTCCGGATGCTCTTCGAGGCGTGGCTGCAGCTCCGCGGCGAGGCCGGCAAGCGCCAGATCGCGTCGGTCGCGCGCGGCCGCAAGCTCGCGCTGACGCACAACCTGGGCGGCGCACCCGGAGAATGCGTGTCGTTCGTCAGCGTGGTGGGGTCGGAGCCGGCCGCGTAGCGGGCGCGAGCGTCTGGACCGCGTCGAGCAGGATCGCACGCCGCCGCGCCGGGTCCGTCTCGAGCGTCGAGAGCGCGAGGAACGCGGTATCGATGCCGGCGTCGAGATAGCGGCCGATGTGCGCGCGGATCTCGGCCATCGATCCACGAATGATCAAGTCGTTCATCACCCTCTCGGGCACCGCGCCGACCGCGGCCTTCCGATCACCGCTCTGCCACGCATTCCACATCGGCTCGAGCACGCTTGCGCGCCCGAGCCATTCCTGGAACGCCCGGTAGACGGGGACATTCAGGTACGCGGTGACGTGCCGGCGCACCGCCAGGTCCGACGCCGGGCTCGGCGGGTCGACGTTGATCAGGAGACGCGCGGTGATCTCGATCGTGGCGGGATCGCGCCCGGCCTTCTGCGCGGCCTCGCGGACGACAGCCACCGACTTCGGCACGTCCTGCGCGGAAAGCCAGTTGAGGATCGCGCCGTCGCCGACCTCGCCCGCGACGCGCAGCATGCCCGGTCGGAGCGCCGCGACGTAGATCGGGATCGGCTGCGCGGGCGGGCGGCTCAGGCGGAACCCGTCCACCGAGAAGGTCTCGCCCCGGAACACGACGCGCTCTCCCGCCAGGGCGCGACGCAGAAACTGCGCGCTTTCGCGCACGCGGGTCGCCGGCCGGCCGAACACTCCCCCGTTCCACGCCTCGACGATCGGCTGGGAGCCCGACCCGATGCCGAGACAGAAGCGGCCCGGCGCGACTTCGGCGACGCCGGCCGCGCACATCGCCAGGGTCGCCGGCCCTCGCGTGTACACGTTCGCGATCGCCGTCCCCAGCCGCATGGACGTCGCCATTCCGACGACGGCCAGCGGCGCGAAGCAGTCGACGCCGTCGGCCTCGAGCGACCAGGCATCCACGTAGCCGAGCCGCTCCGCGGCGCGCGCGATCTCCGCGTGCTCGGCCAGCGCGAAGCCGTCGAGCGGCACCGACAGCGCCCAGCGCTTGGGGTTCACGGCCGCATTGCCCTCACTCCGGGCGCGCAGGGGCCGGCTGCCTGACGTGGGCGATCGCGCAGTCGCGGCCATGGATCGTCTCGGCGCGAGCAAGCGCCTCCTCGACGCTCGCGGCGACCTCGAAGCCCAGGTGTCGGGGCACCGCGGGGTCGCGCGGCCCGACGACGATGACGCGACCGATGCGGCTCAGGCGCTTGAGGGGATAGACCGCGAAGATCGCGTGGACGGGATGGAAGCCGTAGTGCCCGCGGTAGGCCTCGATGTACTCCGGCCGGCGCGCGTAGTCGTCGGCGAATCGGCGCATGATCTCGTGCGGATCGCGCGTGAGCCCGAGGACGCGCTCCCACACCTCCGGATACGAGGGATGGGCGACGCGATCCCAGCGCTCGGGCACCGGCGTCGCCAGGATCACGGTGCAGCCGGGCGCTCCGACCGCCTCGACGAGCCCGCCGAGATAGCCAAGCCCCGACGAGATCAGCGTGAGGATCGGATTGACATGGGAGAAGACCGCGTACGGGCTGTCGTCGGGGACGCCGTAGACCAGGACGTCGAACCGCTCCCGGGCCAGCTCGCGCCGCGGTGGGAACATCGTGCCCATCGCGCTCAGAATCGCGCGGCGCGAGTCGTCGACCGAGCCGGCGACGACCTTCGCCACGCGCAAGGGATCGGCCAGGAGCGTGTCGATCTTGAAGACGCGGCGGCCGAGGCGACTCTCGAGATGGCGGCCCATCTCGTCGAGCACCGCGTGCATGCGGTTGCCGTGGACCGACATCGACATGCCGTCGGGCGTGTGGGTCACGCGGATCGTGGCGTACGTCGACAGCCCGACACAGACAGACTTCCAGCCGCCGTTGAAGCCCCGCATGTACCCCGCGTTCACGTAGACGGTGAGATCGGACTCGGCGACGAGCCGATGCGTGACGACGGGGTACCCGTGCTCCGGCGTCGGGCCCAGGCTCACGAGGGCGCTCGGGTCCTCGGCGTCGTGGCAGAGCAGGCGATCGCCGAACTCGGCGACGAGACCGGCTCCGAGGATGCGCGCGAGCTCAGCCGGCCGGAGCTTTCGGTGGAGCGCGTTGGCGCAGATCAGCGTGACCTGCCGCCGCGAGACTCCCGCCGTCGCCAGCTCCGCGAGCACGGCCTCGATCCCGACCGAACGGATCGGGCCATAGGACGGCACCGTCGCGTCGTCGAATGCGATCGTGACCGTCGCGTCGGGCTTCACCAGCTCGCCGAGGCGCGGCAGCCCGAGCGGCCGGGCCAGCGCCTCGCCGACGGCCGCCTGGAGATCCGCCACCGGTGCGGGGGTGACGGCCTCCGTGTTCGACAGGCTCCGCGTCCGCTCTGGGAGCCTCGCGGGCAGGGTGGCCTCGCCGTAGGGCAGCTCCACGTTCACGACGCGTTCCTCATCGGCGGTTCTGCGCGACCACGATGACATGGGCGCTGAGACCGAGCAACGTCGGCTCGCGCTCGACCGACCGGGCTGCCCAGATCAGGCGCTCGCGCTCCCGGGGATCGGCCCAGCGCGACTCGAGATCGGGCAAGAGCCACGCCGGGCCCTCGACACCGAGGAGCTCGAGCACGGTGAGCCCCGCCTGCGTGACCTCGGCCGCGAGCTCGTGGGGCAGGTGGAAGTAGGCGGTCGTGAAGTAGTCTTCGCTCGTCGGGTTGCGGTGTTGGCCGTCGGTGAGATCACGCTCGACGATCGCGACGTAGGCCTGGTCGCGGAAGAGGCCGCCGAACAACCCATCGAAGAGCGAGGCGAAGCGCGAGATCCCGGCGGCGAACAGGACGCCGCCGGGCTTGAGCTCCCGCCGAGCCTCGCCGAGCGCCACGATCCGGTCCGGCTGCTGCGTCAGGTGATAGAGCGGGCCCAGCAGCAGCACGGCGTCGGCGCTCGCGTCCGGCCGCTCGAGCCGCCGCGCGTCGCCGACGCGCGCACTCGCGAGCTCGCGCCCGGGCTGGCGGCCCGAAGCAACGCGCGCTTGATCGACATGCATCGGGCTCGCATCGATCAGGTGCACCTCGTGGCCGAGCGCGGCGAGCCAGCACGCGTAGACACCCGGACCGCCGCCGACGTCGAGCACGACGCGCCCCGGCGGCAGATGGCGCAGGATGATCTCCTGGGTACGCGCGAGCTCGACCTGGCCGGCGCCGCCCAGGAGGCGAGCCGCCTCACCGGCCTGCCTGTAGTACGTGATGATCTCGGGCGGGAGTGGCTCGGGATTCACGGCCCGCCGTAGATCCGGCGGTACTCGTCCCAGGAGAAGACGACCTTCTTCACGTAGAGGCGGGTCTCGTCGAACGGGATCTGCTCGACGAACGCCTCGACGTCGTCGCTGCGGCGCGCCGCCCACCACTGGCGGACGCGATTGGGGCCGGCGTTGTAGGCGGCCACCGCCAGGCGCGCGTCGGGAAACTCGCGCAAGAGGCCGGCGAGGAAGCGGGTGCCGAGCTCGATGTTGACCCCGGGATCGTCGAGGTCGACGGCCGTCGCCATCAGCCTGGCCGTCGCCGGCATGAGCTGCATGAGCCCGCGCGCGCCGGCGCGGGAGAGGGCGCGCGGGTAGTAGCTCGACTCCTCGCGCACGACCGCGGCGACCAGATACTGGTCGAGCCCGGTGCGCTGCGCGGCGTCCCGGACCTCGTCGCGCCACGCGTACGGATAGAACATCTCCCAGAACGCACGCGGCAGCGTCGGGTCTCCGGTCGCCGCGAACGTCTGAAAATGCCGGCGCATGATGCGGAGCGCCAGGTGATAGCGCTCGACCGCGACGTACGTGCCCGCCAGCCCGTAGAGGCGCACGGGATCGGTGAGCGCGCCCTGGACGATCTCCTCGAGGTCCTGGGCGGCATCTTCAACGAGATTGATCCGCCGCAGCAGCTCGACACGCGCGAAGCCGGGATCGTCGGCGAGGGCAGCGCGCGGCTCGGGCGGGAGCGCGATCGGCGCGGCCACCCCCCCTTCCCGGGCGCGGCCGAGGCGCCCGGCCGCGAGCATGCCGTAGTAGCTCCGTGGCGCTTCGGCAAGGATCTGGCTGTAGAGCTCGGGCGCGCCGGCGTCGCCCGCCTGCTCACGGCCTCGGGCCGCCCAGTAGAGCGCCGGGTGTCGGTAGCCCCCGGCGGTCCCGAGCTCGGCGAGGCGGGTCCAGGCCTTCTGAGCGCCATGCGCGTCACGTTTACCGTACGCGAGCCAACCCAGCCGCCAGAGGGACGCCGCCGCGGCCTCGCGCGTCGGATGGTTGGCGACGACCTGGCGATAGACCGCGGTCGCCTCCACCTCACGAGCCTGGTCTTCCAGCACCCGGCCCTTGAGATAGAGCGCTTCGGACTTCTCGGCTTCGGGACCTGCCGAAACGACGGCGTCGAGCGCGGTCAGCGCCCGCGCCCGCTCGCTGGCGCGCACGAGGAGCCGCGCCTGCTCGAGCCGCAGCGCCGGGCGTCGCTCGGCGGGCGACCGGTCGGCGAGGAGTCCGAGCGTACGCGCCGCCTGCTCGTGGCGGCCGAGCCTCCGCGCGCCGTCGACGACGACACGGAGCGCGCGCGTCACGACCGCCGTCTCCTTGACTTCGTCGACGAGACGCTCGGCTTCGCTCATGGCGACGTCGGCCACGCCGCTCCGCAGGAGCCGCTCGGCACGGTCGATCCGCTGGGCTGGCGTCAATGGGGGCAGCTGGACGCCGGTCGCCTGCAACGCGACGATCCTGTCGCTGGCGCCGTCGGCGTAGCCGCTCGCGGGCGTCAGGATGCGCACGTCGCGATAGGTCAGCGCTGCCGCGTCGAGCTGGCCGAGGGACTCCGCCGACATGGCGAGCAAATAGAGCGCACCCGCGAGATCGGGCGAGTCGGGATAGTCGTTGATCAAGCGAACCAGGACGGTCTGCGCCGCGGCCTCCTGGCCCGCGCGCAGGTCGAGCGTCGCGGCGAGCACCAGGGCCCGGGGCGCCAGGCGACTACGAGGATAGCGTTCCGGAACGCTCAGCGCGGCCGCACGCGCGGCGGCGAGGTCGTCGCCCCGAGAGAGCGCTTCGGCCAGAAGGTAACGGACGTGGTCGCCGATCAAGCTGTCTCTGGCCCCGTCGAGCCCGAACTCGCGGATGAGCGGCTCGACCTCGCCCTGCTGGTAGGCTTCCACGGCTGCCGCCCAGCCCTTTGCCGCCGGCTCGGCGTCGGTGCCCGGCGCCTCGGACTGCGCCACGACGGCCACCGGCGCCAGGAGCACGGCCACGCAGAGCACTATGCGCAGGAGCGCGGCGTCGCGTGTCGCGCGCCAGGTGAAGGCGATGCGCTGGATCGCCGTGAGGTTCGAGAGAATGGCGAGGACCCACAGCGAGGGCTCGAGGAGATCGAGGAGCGCGCCGGCGATCAGACAGATCATGCGCTCGGGGCGTTCCATCATGCCCACGGTGCAACGCACGCCGATCGACTCGGCCCGCGCCTTCGTGTAGCTCACCATCATCGAGCCGATCAGCCCCGCCATCGCGACGACGGCGCCGCGCGGTTGGGGCATCTGGGCGAAGAGCACGACGATGCCGAGCAGCACGACCAGGTCGGAGTACCGGTCGATGACCGAGTCGAGAAACGCGCCGAACGCCGACACCTGGCCGGAGGCGCGCGCCAGCGAGCCGTCGAAGAAATCGCAGAGGCCGGCCAGGATGAGGAGGACGCCGGCGGTGCGCAGCCGGCCCGTGGAGAACGCCGTGGCGGCCAGCAGGCTCACGCCGAGTCCGATGATCGTCAGGTGGTTCGGGCGCAGGTGGAACCGTTGATAGAGCACGCGCCCGATCGGGTCGATCCAGAGGCGCACCGGCTCGCGGTAACGGCCCAGCATCGTCAGATGGGCTGCACGAGCGCCTGCTCGAGCGCCTCGCGGACGCGGCCCAGCGCGTCGGGGTCCTCGATCTTGCGGCCCCGGCCGTCGTGGACATAGAACGTGTCGACCGCCTGGTCGATCTCGGTCGCGATCCTCGCGGTCGCGATGTCCAGGCCGAGCCCCGCGAGCGTCCGCGTGACCAGGTAGAGCAAGCCCAGACGGTCCGGGCATTTCACCTCGAGTACGGTGTAGTCGTCCGAGAGCTGGTTGTCGAGCGTGATCTTCGCAGGGCCGCCCACGCCGGCGGTGGTGCGCCCGGCCGCGCGCCGCTTCTCGAGCAACGTCGCGACCTGCGCGTCGCCCGTCAGCACCGCTCGGAGCGCGTCGAGCGTGCGCCCCCAGTGGGCCGTCGATGTGACGGCGTCGCCGGTCGGGTCGTTGACCTGGAGAGTGTCGATGGCGATCCCGTCGGCCCGCGTGTGGATCTGCGCGGAGATGATGTTGACGCCCTGGGAGGCGAGCGTGCCGGCGATCAGCGAAAAGAGCCCGGGGAGATCGCGCGTGACGACGACCAGGTCGGACGAGCCCAGGTCGGGATGGAGGAACAGCTCGGTCACGACCGACGTGCTGCTCAGCTGCTCGAGCATCCGGACGTGCTCGGCCATCCGCTGCACGCCCGTCGTCGCCAGGTAACGGTCCGACATCATCGCGAGGTGGGCCTTGAGCGCCTGAGCCGGCACCTCTCCGGCGACGGCCACCCGCAGGCGCTCGGCGAGCTGCGGCCGGCTGGGCCTCACGCTGCGGCCACCGGTCAGCCTGGCCAGCGCCCGGGTGTAGAGCTCGTGGAGGATCGTCGCCTGCCAGGGGGTGAGGACACCGGGACCCACCGCCCGCATGTCCGCCCACGTCAAGAGGTAGAGCATCTTGAGGCGCTGGGGGTCGCCGACCGTCGTCGCGAAATCCGCGATGGTCTTGGGGTCGTCGATGTCGCGCCGCTGGGCGATGTGCGACATCGTGAGGTGGTGCGCGACGAGGAACTCGACCACCGCGCCGTCGTCCCCGTCGAGCCCCATGCGGGTCACCAGCTCGCGGATCAGCGGGATGCCCTTAGCGACGTGGCCATGCCCCCTGGCCTTGCCGACGTCGTGCAGGAGCATGCCGAGCATCAGCAGCTCGGGCCTTTCCACCTCGTGGAACACCTGCGCGGCGCCCTCCGACTCCGCGGACTGGCCGGGCGCCAGCGCCTCGAGGTGCTCGACGGCGAGGAGCGAGTGCTGGTCGACGGAGAACTTGTGGTAGACGTCGTACTGGACGAGGCACGTCAAGGCACCCCACTCCGGCAGGTACCGTCCCAGGAGCCCGAGCTCGTGCATCTCCGAGAATGTCTGCGCGGCGCGTCCCCACGCCCGGCAGACGTCGAGGAAGAGATCGCGCACGACCGGCGACCGCTGGAACGCGCCGTCGGCGAGGTACAGCGAGTCCTCGAGGGCCCGCTCGAGGTCGAGCGACAGCTCGCAGCCCAGACGATGCAAGTGCCAGAAGACCTTCATGAGGCGCGAGGGATCGGCCCGCAGCGGCCCCGAGTCGCGATCGGCCAGATGGAGCTGCCCGTCGAAGAAGACGAGCCCGTCGGCCAGCGCCTGCTGCCGCTGGCGCCGCTCGGCCGAGCCCCGGCGCGACAGCGTTTCCTGGCAGCGCGCGATCAGCCGGCGCGACACGCGGTGAATCGCGCGCGCGTGCAGGTAGTAGTCGCGCATGAAGCGCTCGACGCCGAGCGAGGTGTCGTCGTTCTCGTAGCCGAGATTCTTCGCGATCCGAGGCTGGAGGTCGCGCGAGAGCACGTCGTTCTTGTGGCCCGAGAAGAAGTGCAGCTCGTTGCGCACGCGCCAGAGGAAGGTCAGGGCCGCGTCGGTGGCCGCCTGCTCGCGCGGCGTGATGAGCCCCTTGTCGGCCAGCTCGCGCAGCGTGCGCGCGCCGAACTTCGCGGCGCCGAGCCACATCGCGGTGTGGACGTCCCGCAGTCCGCCCGCCGACTCCTTGACGTTCGGCTCACCGATGTACGGCGAGGCGCCGTAGCGGCGGTAGCGCTGGTCGCGCTCGGCGAGCGTCGTCTCCAGGAACTGGCCGAAGTCGCGCCGGTAGACGTTGTCACGCAGCACCCGGCGAAACCGGCCGAAGAGCCGCCGGTCACCGGCCAGGAACCGCGCCTCCTGCATCGAGGTGCGGCTCGGAAAGTCCGTGCGCGCCATCGCCACGCAGTCGTCGAGCGAGCGCAGGCTGTGACCGACCTGCAGCCCGAGGTCCCAGAGGGAGTACAGGAGCTCCTGCATCATCCGCTGGACGTAGGGCGACAGCTCGCCGTCGTAGACGACCATCAGATCGATGTCGGAGAGCGGATGGAGCTCGCCCCGGCCGTAGCCGCCGAGAGCCGCGACCACCAGGGAGGTCGGGTCGAGTCGAGCGCGACTCGCGTCGGCGGCGATGAGCCGGGTCAGCGAGAAGATGACCTCGTCCATGAGGCGCGCGTGGGTGCGGACCGATTCCTGCCCCGACGCGCCCTCGGCGTGTCTCACCTTGAGGGAGTCGAATCCCTGCGTGAGCGCCTGACGGAAGAATTCGAGCCGAAGGCGACGCCGGTCTTCGGCGCGCTCGGCCCTTGCTTCGGCACGCCGGGCCCGGCGAAACAGCTCGACGGACATGACAGAAGAGCGTAGCAACCCAGCACGAAGACTGTCAAATGCGACGCAGACTTACTAGAATGACGGGGTGCGTAGACTCTGGCGCTCCGTCCTCGACGCGCTCACCCCCTACGACGCAGGCCCGTCGCTCGAGGCCCTGGCCAGAGAGCTGGGGCGTTCCGACCTCGTCCGTCTCTCTGCCAACGAAAACCCGCTGGGCCCCTCGCCCCGCGCAATGGCCGCCGTCGCACGCGAGGCCGGGCGGATCCACCTCTATCCCGACGGGGGCTCGACCGCGCTGCGCGAGGCGCTGGCGCGCCGCCTCGGCGTCGGCGCCGACCAGCTCGTCGTCGGCAACGGCGCCGACGAGCTGATCGCGCTGATCGCGGCGGCGGCGTTCGAGCCGGGCGACGAGGTGGTCGTCCCCGAGCCTTCGTTCGAGCCGTACGCGATCTCGGCGACGCTGGCCGGCGCGCGCGTCGTGCCGAGCCCGATGGCCGGGTACGAGACCGACCTGGCCGACGTGCGCCGCAAGGTGACCGAGCGAACGAAGGCGGTGATGCTGTGCTCGCCGCACAATCCGGCGACGACCATCATCCGCCGGGCCCCCCTGCTCGCCTTCCTCGACGCGCTGGGCGTCGATCCGCCGCTGGTCGTCCTCGATGAGGCATACAGCGACTTCTGCGACGACCCCGACTACCCGGATGGTGTGCGTCTGCTCCCGCGCTACCCGCGCCTCGTCGTGCTCCGCACCTTCTCGAAGATCGCGGGGCTCGCCGGACTTCGCGTGGGGTACGCGGCGGCGAGCGCCGAGACGATCGACCGCTTCAATCGCGTCCGCGCCCCCTACAACGTGAACCGGCTCGGCCAGGTCGGAGCGCTCGCGGCCCTCGAGGACCAGGAACACCTGGACAGGACGCGCCGGCTCGTGCTCGAGGAGCGGGCGTTTCTCAGCACCGAGTTGACCAAGCGCGGCTACGTGTTCCCGCCGTCGCAGGCGAACTTCCTGCTGATCCGCGTCCCCGACCCCGCCGCGCTGCGCGCGCGACTCCTGAAAGCGGGAATCCTCGCCCGCGACGGCGCCAGCATCGGATTCCCCAACCACCTCCGCGTCTCCATAGGCCTACCGGAGACGAACGCAACCCTCCTGTCCCTTCTCTAGCCGTCCGCCCGCCGGGACCACGCTGGACGGCAGACGGAGCCGGCGGCGCGGGGCGGCCGCCGCGGCGGTCGGCGGCCCCATTCCCTCGACGCGGCGGCGGGCCCTGCGCCCCTGGATGGAGCCCAGCCACCCCCGCGGCGGCGCGCGCGTGGGGCGTGGTTCCGCAACCGCTTCCGCGCCCGCGCCCCGCCGCCGGCTCCTGCACCTGCCCGCC
>Ga0066710_100003207_pt1 | contig 13797 bp, 16 predicted proteins | sample GraSoiAngelo_159_FD_79666 | JGI IMG/M metagenome (GOLD analysis project Ga0066710, IMG submission 79666) | Grasslands soil microbial communities from the Angelo Coastal Reserve, California, USA - 14_1009_16_40cm | ecosystem: Environmental > Terrestrial > Soil > Grasslands | place: USA...
CCCGTAGATCGCGGCCGGGTTCGAGAAGTAGAAGACGGGCAGCTCGTACCACTCGTCGGGGACGCCGGGGCGGCCCGTGACGCGCGCGGCGTTGCGAATGTGCTCCTCGAAGGCGTAGGCGTCCCGCACCGAAGGCGGACGCGGCACCGGCGCCAGCAGCCGCACGTCCTCGAGCGCGTACTCGTCGTGCTCGCGAGCCGAGCCGCCACCCGTGAAGAACGAGGCCAGCGTCTGCGCGGCGAGATGGACGACGCGGTCGCCCTCGATTGCGCCGACCCAGCCGCGCACCGGGCGCTCCAGCGGTGTGAAGAGACAGAGCTTCACGGTTCTGTGTGCACGATCACCTCGGCGATCTCCGGCCGCTCACGGCGGATCAACTCCTCGACCTCGCTGGCGCGGCGGTGGGCATCTGCGAGGGTCGTCGCCGGATCGAGCCCGAGGGTCACGAAAGCCACTAGGCCGTCGTCGGTCTCGAGGAAGCGAAGCTCGCGCGGCACGGCGCCGGTCGCGGCGCGGACGATCGCCTCGACGAAGCCGGTATCTCGCTCGACCGTCGTCCCTCGCGCGGGCTCGGCGAGTGGCTCGAGATGCGTCTGCACGGACGAGACCTCCGGCACGGATTCGGCGATCGTCTGCTCGACCTCGCTCGCGACCGCGTGCGCGTCCTCGAGCGAGAGGTCTGCGGGCAGCTTCAGGTGCAGCGAGACCTCGGCGCCGGCATCGGTTCGGAGCACCGAGAGATTGTGGATCTCCCGCACCTGCGGCACGCGCTGCGCCGCGGCAAGCGTGCGCTCGCGTAGGGCCGTCTCGTCTTCCTGGGGCTCGACGTGGACGACCACGTCGCTCTCGGGCAGCGCGTCGTGCACCGCCGCCTCGACCGCATCCGCGGCCGCGTGGCCCTGGCCGACCGCAGCGCCGGGCGGGACGCCGATGACGACGTCCGCGAACTGCCTGCCGCCGGCTTGGCGCATCCGCAGGCGGCGAAGCTGCACCGGGGGCTCGAGCGCGCCGATCGCCCGTGAGGCGATCGCGTGCGCCTCGGACGGAACCCGGTCCATCAGCACGTCGACGTTTCGGCGCATCAGCCGCGCAGCCGCGGCGAGCACGAGCACGGCGACAAAGAGCGCGGCCGCGGAGTCGGCTTCCTTCCACCCGGCGCGAACGCCGAGCAGCCCGCCGAGCACCGCAACCGAACCGGCGAGGTCGCTTGCGAAGTGAACAGCGTTTGCCTGCAGCGCGGCCGAGCCATAGCGCCGGCCGACGCGCAGCGATACCAGCATCCGGCTGAAGTCGACGCTGATCACGACCGCGAGAGCAAGCAGCGCATACCACTCCGCGTGCACCGAAGTCGGCGACAGCCCGGTCAGGTGCGAAACGGCCCGCCAGCTGATGAAGACGGCGGCGACGACGAGGATCGCGGCCTCGGCCAGCGCCGCCAGATGCTCCGCCTTCCCGTGACCATAGGCGTGGCTGGGATCGGCGGGCCGCCCCGCGACGCCGACCGCGAAGAACGTGAGGAGCGCCGCGACGAGGTCGATGCCGGAGTGCGCCGCCTCCGAGAGTAGACCGAGGCTGTGCGAAGGGATGCCCGCGGCGACCTTGAGCGCGATCAGCGCGCAGGCTGCAAGCACGGAGACGAGCGCGGTGCGGCGCTGCGGACTCACACGTGAAGCATCACGAAAGACGAGCCGGTCGGTGTCTTACACCGGGCGGAGCGGCCAGATCAGGACGTCCTGGCGCCGCGAGAAGTGGCAGAGCGGCGGCCCGCCAAGCTCGATCCCCGGAGGCGGCATCGTGTTCGTCTCCAGGCGCGCCTCTGCCGACTGGAGCGGCCACGGCGGGTGCTGGATCTCGGCCCGGTGCAGCCGTCCCTGGTCGATCGCGTACAGACAGTAGCGCTCGGTGAGAAACCATTCCAGCGAGTCGGGCTCTGGGTTGAAGACCTCGCCCGCCGCTTGGTACCGGCCCTCGAACCGGCGCTCGGAGTTGTCGTTCCGCTCGCAGGCGCAAACGACCCGGCCCGCGCGCCGCTCGATCGACAGCCGAGCCTGGAAGTACGGCAGCTTGTAAACGCGTCGGGCGCCCTCGACCGCGAGCAAGCTCGAGGTATCGAGGCTGAAGAACCAGATCCCGGGCTTGTCGTCGACGGAGACGTAGGTGCGGACGTTGAGCTCGGGAAAGGTCGACAGGCGAGGCAGCGGCAGCGTCCCGCGCAGGCGGAAGCCCGTGATCACGAACGGCGTCACCCCGAGCCACGCGCTGCCGTCGTACTGCTCGATCTCGAGCCCCTGCGGTACGAGCCGAGCCAGTTCCTCGGCCGCGACCCGGTAGTGCGCGAACAGCAGGTCGTCCCAGGTCTGCGCCATTGCCCACGGCTCTTCGGACGGCGGCCAGGGGCGGTGGGCCGTCTCGCTTTCGACCGCCGCCTGTCGGGCGGGCGCCGAGAACAGATCGAGCAACCCGTTCACGCGCCCAACCTACTGCCGGGAGAGAAACTCGAGGCGATTGCCGGCCGGGTCGAACGAGTAGAACCGCCGGGCACCGGGTAGGCGCTCGTCCCAGCGAACCTCGGCGCCCGCGGCCCCGAGCCGCCGCGCGAGTGCGTCGAGCTCTGCGGCACCGAGCTCGAACGCCGGGTGCGCCTTCGCGGCTGGCACGAACTGCTCGTACTCGGAGACATGGAGCTCCTGCGAGCCGGCGCGGAACCAGACCCCGACCCCGCCCATGCTTTCCGGCCGCTCGATCCGCTCGAGCCCTACGACTTCGGCATAGAAGCGCACGGCCTCCTCGACACCGCCGGAGGGGACGACGACCTGGACGTGGTCGAGCGAGAGGTTCAGAGGTTTCCGCGCAGAGCCTGCTCGCGCTCGATTGATTCGAAGAGGGCCTTGAAGTTGCCCTCGCCGAAGGTCGTCGCGCCGTGCCGCTCGATCACTTCGAAAAAGACCGTCGGCCGGTCCTGAGCCGTCTTCGTAAAGATCTGCAGGAGATAGCCGTCCTCGTCGCGGTCGGCGAGGATCTTCAGGCGCTTCAGGTCGCTGTAATCCTCGGAGATCTCGCCGACGCGGCCTTCGACCTCCTCGTAGTAGGCATCGGGCGTGTCGAGGAAGAGGACGCCGCGCTCCTTCAGCTTGGTGACGGTGCCGACGATGTCCTCGCTCTGCATCGCGATGTGCTGGACGCCCGGCCCGTGGTTGAACTCCAGGTACTCCTCGATCTGGCTCTTACGCTTCCCCTCGGCCGGCTCGTTGATCGGGAACTTGATCTTGCCGCTTCCGTCCGCCATCACCTTCGACATCAAGGCCGAGTACTCCGTCTGGATCTGGTCGTCGCCGAAGTGAACGATGTTGGTCATGCCGAAGACGCGCTCGTAGAAGTCGACCCACGTGTTCATGCGGCCGAGCTCGACGTTGCCGACCACGTGATCGAGCGCCTTCAGCCCGACGCCGGGGCCGACATGGCCGTTCTCCGCCGTCGACCGATAGCCGGGCAGGAACGGGCCCGCGTAGTCCTTCCGGTCGACGAAGGTGTGCACGACGTCCCCGTAGGTCCCGATCGACGCGAGCTCGACGCGCCCGAACTCGTCGTCCACCCAGTGCGGCTCCGCGATGCCGCGGGCGCCGCGCTGAACGGCCGTGCGATACGCGTCGTCGGCGCTCGGCACCTGCAGCGCGATGGTACGCGCGGCGTCCCCGTGACGGCAGGCGAACTGCGTCACCTCGTTGTCGGCGCGTAGGCCGCTCGTCAGGACGAGGCGGATGTCGCCCTGCTCGACGACATAGGAGGCACGGTCGCGAACGCCTGTCTCCGGCCCGGCGTAGGCCGTGCGGGTGAAGCCGAAAGCCTGCTCGTAGAAGTAAGCCGCCTGCTTCGCGTTCCCGACCCAGAGCTCGACGTGATCCCAGCCATCCAGCGGCATGAAGTCGGTCGAGCTCATGGACATACTCTAACGCGCTGCCGCGCGAGTTCCCGGCTGCGGAGAGACCTCGTCGCCGACGGCGATGCCTTCCAGCTCGGTCCGCAGCGGCGCCTCGCGGACCCAGAGCAGCGAGATCACGAACACGGCTGCGCAGAGGAACACCGCCGCGAGGAACGCCGGGTGCAGGGCATTCGCAAGCGCGGCCCGCCCGGCCGGGGGCAGGCGGTGGATCGCGACCCCGCTGGTTTGGAGGCCGCTCGGCAGGTTCTGGTTGACGATCACGCCCAGCAGCGTCACGCCGAGGGTCGCGCCGATCGAGCGAGAGAACTGCGTCAGCGCCGTCGCCGTCCCCATCGCCGCTCGAGGCACGGAGTTCTGGACCGAGAGGACGAAGATCTGCATCATCATCCCGAGCCCGATCCCGGCGATGACCATGGCGCGCGCGGCTTCGCCGTTCGTCGTGTGGACGTCCATGCGCCAGAGCAGGAGCATCCCTGCTCCGAGGATGATCGGACCGATCAGCGTGTTCGGCCGGTAGCGGCCCGTGCGGGAGACGATCTGGCCGGAGATGAAGCTCGTCGTCACCGCGCCCAGGATCAGCGGCGTCAGTACGACGCCCGACGACGTCGCCGAGGTGCCGATCACACCCTGGACGAAGAGCGGCACGAAGCTGATCGTCCCGAACATGGCCGCCCCGACGAGCGCCATGCACGCGACGCTCGAGGAGACGGTCTGGTTGCGCAGCAAGTCGAACGGCAGGATCGGCTCGACGACACGGTGCTCGACGAGCCCGAATGCCACTATCAGGACGACGGCCGCCATCAAGGCGCCGAGCACCTCCGGCGAGCCCCATGGGTATTCGTTGCCGCCCCAGACGAGCCCGAGCAGCAGGGCTGTGGTTCCGGCTGCGAGGATGGCTGCGCCGAGCCAGTCGATCGAGTGCTCCTGCTTGTAGGGCCGGCTCGGCATGGTCACGAGGATCACCGCCAGCGCGAGGCCGCCGACGGGCAGATTGACGTAGAAGATCCAGCGCCAGCTCAGGTTGTCGACGATGAAGCCCCCGATCAGCGGTCCGACGATCGAGGCGCCTGCGAAGACCGAGCCGATCAGCCCCTGGTAGCGGCCGCGGTCTCGGGGCGGGACGATCATCCCCACCATCGCCAGCGTCAGGGGGAAGAGCCCGCCGGCGCCGACGCCCTGCACGGCGCGGAAGACGACGAGCTCCCACATGTTCTGCGCCGCGCCGCAGAGGGCGGAGCCGACGAGGAAGATCACGATCGCGACGATGAAGAGCGGCTTGCGGCCGTGGACGTCGCCCAGCTTCCCGTACAGGGGGACAGTCACGGTCGAGCCGAGCATGTACGCGGTGAAGACCCACGTGTACTGCGTGATCCCACCGAGGTCGGAGACGACCTTCGGCAGCGCGGTAGCGACGATCGTCTGGTCGAGCGCTGCTAAGAGCAGCGCCACCATCAGCCCAGAGTAGATCGCGAGGATCCGCCCGATCGTGAACTGGTAACCCGGCGGCTTGCGGGCAAGACGTTCGTGGAGCGTCATTCTGCTCGCACCTGGTTTCCGTCTCGGTGCGTAGCAGGCGCCGGGCGGAGCGGCCTCGCAAGCGACGCCTTGGCCGGCTGGCGGGCGAGGCGCTCGAGCAGAGTCATGGCGTCGTCTCCTGCGGGACGAGAGCGGGCTGGTCGCGCCGCGAGAGCACAATGCCGGCGGCGATCAGAACGCCTCCGCCAACCTGTAGGGCCGTGATCGACTCGGAGAGGATCAGCAGCGCGAAGACGGCGCCGAGGAACGGCTGCAGGTTCGTGTACAGCGAGGCCCGGGATGGGCCGACCCGGTCGATCGAGTTGAACCAGAGGAGGTTCGTCAGGAAGAGCGGTGCCAGGACGGCGAACACGAATGCAAGCCAGACGAGGCTGGGCAGATCACCGTAGTCCTGCGACGCCAGCTGGGGCGAGCCGACTGCGAGCAGAGGGATGGCGCCCACAGTGAGCCCCCAGGCACTGATCCGCGAGGCCGTGTAGCGCGTCATCAGCGGCGCGATTGCGACTGAATACGCTGCCCAGGTGGCGGTCGCGAAGAGGGCCAGAGCGTAGCCCCAGAGGTCGCCCGAGATGCCGCTTTGGGCGCCGAACGCAACCAGGCAGACGCCGGCGAACGAGACCGCCGCGGCGAGCCAGAACCGCGAATGCAGCCGCTCGATCCCTGCTACCGCGGCGAAGATCGCGGTCAGAATCGGCATCGTCCCGAAGATGAGCGCAACGGTCGCGGCCGTCGTCAGCTTCGTGCCGTAGATGAACGCGACCGAGTTGAGGAAGATCCCGACCGTCGCGGCGCCAAGGATGAACGGGATGTCGCGGCGCTGGAGGCGAAACGAGCGCTCTCGCGCCCAGGTGAAGCCGATGAACAGCACGGCGGCGGTCCCGAAGCGGACCGCGCTGTACGCCAGCGGCTTGAACCCATGGTTCAAGACGTACTTCGTGACCGTGAAGTTGAGCGACCAGATCACGACCGTGGCGAGCAGCATCAGGTCTGCGATCTCCGGACGGCGCACCCACTCGACCCTACCGATTAGGCTTTTCGTGATGCCGCAGCCGACCAGGGAGGCCATTGACGCACTCGTCGGGCCGGCGACGCCGCACTTCGCGTACCAGCTGCGCGCGCGGATCGAGGAACTCGTGAAGGACCTGGCCGAGGACGACCCGCTCCGGCGGTATGGCGAGGAGAAGCTGGAGCTGCTCGACCGGCTCGGCCATGCCTCCTCGAAGGCCGAAGCCGGTGGCCGTGTCAGGCGCGACGTGCCCGGCTGGGACGAGCTCCCGAGCTCCGCGCCGGCCGACGAGCCGCTGCGGGGCTGATGAGCTTCGACGGCGCCTCGGTCTTCGTGACCGGCGGCTCGCGCGGAATCGGCAAGGCGATCGCGCTCCGCTTCGCAGAGCTCGGCGCAACACGCGTCGCGATCGGTTACCTGCGCAATGACCGCGCGGCCGAGGCGGCCGCCGAGGAGCTCCGCGGCGTCGGCGCGGAACCCGTGCTCGTGCGCGGCAACGTCTCCTCGGGGCGAGTTGCGCGCGAGGTCGCCGGGCTGGGTCCGCTGACCGCGCTGATCCACAACGCGGCGACCGGCGTCATCCGGCCTGCGCTGGAGGTCGAGAAGAAGCACTGGGACTGGACGCTCGACGCCAACTCGTACGCCCTGCTCGCGCTCGCCAAGGCCGCCGCCCCGCAGATGCAGCCCGGTTCCTCGATCGTCGGGCTCTCGAGTCTCGGCTCCACCCGCGTGCTCGAAAACTACGTCGCGGTCGGCACCTCGAAGGCGGCGCTCGAGTCGCTCGTGCGCTACCTCGCCGTCGAGCTCGCCCCACGCGGCATCCGCGTCAACGCCGTCTCGGCCGGGGTCGTCGAGACCGAGGCGCTCGAGCACTTCCCGAACAAGGACGAGATGCTGCGTGAAGGACGCGAACGCACGCCTGCCGGCCGCCTCGTCGAGCCCGCCGACGTCGCCGACGCAGTCGCCTGGCTCTGCTCCCCGGGAGCCGAGATGGTGCGCGGCCACACGCTCGTCGTCGACGGCGGCTTCTCGCTGCTTGCCCAGTAGCCGCATGGAGCCGACTGAGTACAACCGGCGCGCATGGGACGAGATCCACCGTCGCCGGGCGGACGCGATGGCGGGACAGCTCGGGATCCCCCCGGCGATCCGCGAGCGGCTGCCCGACGTGAAAGGGAAGCACGTGCTCCACCTGCAATGCGCGACCGGCGAGTCGACCGCCGAGCTCGCCGACCTCGGCGCGCTCGTCACCGGGGTCGACATCTCCGTCGAAGCGACCGCCGTCGCGCGCGAGCGGGTCCCGAACGCGCTCTTCCTCGAGGCCGATGTCCACCACTTGCCGCTGCAGCTCGAACGCGGCCGCTTCGATCTCGTCTACACGGGCGGCGGCATCTTCCACTGGCTCCACGACCTCGACGTCTGGGCGCACGGGATCGCCTCGGCGCTGAAGCCGGGCGGCATGCTGCTCGCCTACGACGACCATCCGGTCTCCGCCTGCGTCGACCAGGCCTCGCACTGGCGTGAGGACTACTTCGACGAGAGTCCGATCGTCGACGTCGGCTGGCGGCACTTCGACCTGCCCGGGGAACCGGCGCAGGAGCAGAAGTACGAACGCTTCTGGCGGCTGGGCCAAATCGTCACCGCGGTCGCGGGCACCGGGCTCGCGATCCGGTCGCTTGAGGAGTTCTCGACCATCTACGAGACGTACTGGCGCGAGAAGGATCCCCGCGTCCCGGGTCAGTTCGTGCTGATCGCGGCCAAGCCGAGCTAGTCGCCGGCGACGTCGCGGCGGCGGAAATACAGCCAGCCGGCGAGCAACGGGATGCCGGCGTACAGCGCGCACGTCCACGCAGCCCGCGCAATCAGCGCGTCTCCGTCGCCGCGGCCGAAGAGGGATTCCCAGGCGTTGAACTGCGCCGGGAGCAGGTAGTGCTTGACCGAGCCGATGCCGGGCAGCGCGGCGACCAGCTGAAAGCCGAGCGCGAACAGCAGGGCGCCGACGAGCGCTGCGGCGCTGTTCCGCGTCACGGTCGACAGGAAGAAGGCGAAGCTCGCGATCACGAGCACCGGCAGCAAGTAGACCGCGTACGCCGCGACGACGAGCCCGAGCGCGTGACCGGCAGCAACCGTCGCGCCGCCCGTGGTCCGCACCGGGTGAAAGCCCCACGAGAGCAGCGCACCGACCAGCGACACGCCGCCGGTGGCACGTGCACCCTCGCCGACTGGGTCGCGGCCGAAAAGGCGGACCGAGCCCGCGTCGGGACGGATCAGCCCGAGCAAGATCCGCAGCGTCGTCGTCTTGCCGGCGCCGTTTGGTCCGAGGTAGCCGTAGACGTCGCCCCGTTCGACGGTCAGATCGACGTCGTCCACAGCGAGCACGCGGCCGTAACGCTTGACGAGACCGCGAACCTCGACCGGAACCACCCCGAGACGATAGTCAGCGAAGCCGCTCGAGCGCGTCGTCGATCTCCTCGTCGGTGATCGTCAGCGGCGGCGTCGCCGACATCAGGCTCCCGCCGGGGCCCGCCGGAACGACGATGACGCCGCGACGAAGCGCCTCCGCCGCGTCGCCTTCGCGTGCGCGGAGCAAGCCCTTGCCGTGCCAGCCCGCGCCCTCGAAGCGCGCACCCGCCTCGACCACGCGCTCGAGCAGCTTCGGCACCTCGTCGAGCACGACGAGCGCGGCCGCGCACGCGAGCGGATTGCCCACGTGCGTGTGCGTGTAGACGTCCTCGTCGCCGAGCTCCCAGACCTGCTCGAGCTCCTCCCGGTAGAAGAGCGTCGCCGAGATCGGTAGGCCGTGACCGAGCGCCTTGCCGACGACGAGCACGTCGGCGTACTCCGCGCCGGGCCAGAGCTCCCCCGTGCGGCCGAGGCCGGCGTAGATCGCATCCACGATCAGCAGCGCCCCGCGCGCGGTGCAGCGGCGGCGCAGGACGCGGAGGAAGTCGGCCGGCGGCACCTGCGCGCCGCCCCGCCCCTGCACCGGCTCCACGATCACACAGCCGCAGCGTGCGGGCAGCGGCCCCGGATCCTCCCCGAAGCGGCGCCGGTAGACCGGCCCGGGTAGCCAAGTCCGAAATGGCAAGCGAAAAGCGTCGATCGAGGTGGCGGCGAGTGCGAGCAGGCCGGTCCCGTGGTAGGCGCCCTCGAAGGCGAGTATGCCCGGCTTGCCCGTCGCGAGCAGCGCGGTGCGGAGCGCGATCTCGACCGCGTCCTCGCCGGTGACGCCCAGCTTCGCCGGCCGGGGCAGCCGCCTGCAGAGCTCGACGGTCACCTCCGCGTCCGCGAGGTCCCCGAGCGCGTGCACGACGCGCTGTGCGCGCCAGGCCTCGAGGACCTTCGGATTCCGGTGCCCGAGCGCCGCGACTCCAAAGCCGCCTGAAAGGTCGAGGTACTCCCGGCCGTCGGCATCGACGACGCGGCAGCCCTCCGCCTCGGCCCAGATCAAGCGGAGCCGTTGCGGCGGGGAACCAGCCGCCCGAGCGTGTCCGCGGCGATGTAGCCGGCGATCCTCGGATTTTCCTGCAGCCGCCGGAGCGAGTACGCGTACCAGTGCTCGCCGAACGGGACGTAGATCCGCAAGCGATGGCCCTCCCGGACGAGGCGCTGGCCGAGCTGCTCGGCGACGCCGAGCAGCATCTGGAACTGGTACTCGTCCGGGCCGAGGCCACGACGGGCGACAATGCGGCGCGCCTCCGAGACAAGCCACTCGTCATGCGTGGCGATCCCGACGTAGCAGCCCGCGTCGAGTAGCGCCTCGAGCGCCCGCAAGAAGTTCGCGCGCACTTCCTCGTAGCCCTGGTAGGCGAGCTCCGGCGGCTCGAGGTAAATGCCCTTGCAGATCCGGACGCTCGGCCGCAGGTCGGCGAGCGAGCGAATGTCGTCCAGCGTTCGCCGCAGGTACGCCTGCAGGACGATGCCGAGATTCTCGTGGTCCGACTCGCGCAGCTCGCGATAGAGCCGCAGCGTCTCGTTCGTCGTCGACGAGTCCTCCATGTCGATGCGGACGAAGTTGTTCCAGCGCGCCGCCTCGCCGAGCACCGACTCGAGGTTCTCGCGACAGAGGTCGTAGTCGAGCTTCAGCCCGAGGCCGGTCAGCTTGACGCTCACGTTCGAGTCCAGCCCCTCGCGCTCGATCGTCTGGAAGACGTCGCGATACGCGCCGGCGATCGCGCGCGCCTCGTCGTCCCGGGTGATCTCTTCCCCGAGGACGTCGATCGTGGCCAGCTTCCCTTGCCCGTTCACTCTCTTGACCACCCGACAGGCGTCCGCAAGCGTCGGCCCGGCGATGTACCGCTGCGCCAGCATGTGCACGAGCGGTTTCGGCACCGCCGGCAGCATCCGGGCGATCGTGCGATCCAGGATCACAAGCGCGGGGATTGTAGTTGTGGGGGTCATACGATCCTCGCGTGGACGTTCGCCGCGTCGAGGATCCGGCCGACTTCCTGGCGGCCGCGTCACCCCTGCTCATGGCAGACGAGGCGCGCCACAACCTGATGCTCGGGATCGCGGGGACGCTGCGAGACCATCCTTCGCACTACCCCGACTACGGCCTTTGGCTCGCAGAGGATGGCTCGAAAACGGTCGGCGCGGCCCTCAGAACGCCGCCCCACAACCTCGTGGTTGCCCGCCCTCGCCACGATTCGGCACTCGAAGCGCTCGCGGCCGCGATCGACGAGGAGCTTCCCGGCGTCGGCTCGGCGCAGCCGGAGGCGGACGCGTTCGCCGCGGCCTGGGCAGCAAAGACGGGCGCAAAGCCGCGGACACATCGAGCCCAGGGCCTTTTCGCACTCGAGCGAGTCGAGCACCCGCCGACGATCTCCGGCCGGATGCGCGACGCCGGAGGCGCCGATCGGCCGCTGCTGCTCGACTGGTTCGAGGCGTTTGCGGAGGAGGCAATCGGCGAGTCACCCGGCCCGGAGTCAGCCGCCCATACCGTGGACCATCGGCTCGAGGCTGAACAGGCCGGCGTAAGCCTCTGGGAAGACGGTCGCCCGGTCTCGCTGGCTTCGTTCGGAAACCCGACTCCGAACGGGATCCGGATCGGCCCCGTGTACACGCCGCCCGAATACCGCCGGCGCGGGTATGCGTCGGCCCTGGTGGCCGAGCTCTCCGAGCGCCTGCTCGCCGGGCGGCGGTTCTGCTTCCTTTTCACGGACCTCGCGAACCCGACCGCGAACAGGATCTATGAGCAGATCGGCTACCGGCGTGTCTGCGAGGCCGTCGAGATCGTCTTCGAGAGCTAGCCTTCGCGCATAAAGCCTTGACGCGCCGCGCTAACGAGGGCGACCGCTTCCGGGAAAAGCACGCGCATCGCGTCCCGGAGCGCCACTGCCTGCTCGTCGGGCCCGCCCTGGGCGGAGACTTGCTGCAGTGCCGCCGCCGTCAGCTCGACCGCGGTGTTCAGCGTCAGAGTCGCGAACTGCTCCCGCTGAGCCTCTTGGACGGTCTCGGCTTGCTGCTCGGCGAACTCCCGCAGGCCGCGTAGCAGGTCCTCGGGATCGCCCCCGAAGGGAAAACCCGGTCCGCCGCCTTCCATGGCGCCACTGTAGCGGCTCATTCCAGGGGAAGCTTGTAGGCAGCTTCCACGTCGCGAGTCAGCTTGTCGACCGTTGCCGTCGCCTCCTTCATCGCCACGGCAAACGGCGAGTCGGCGCCGCCGAGGACGCGCTCGAGCCTGAGCGTGGCGGCGCCGATCGCGTCGAGGCGCTCCGGCGTCGCGACGCGAGGAGCGCCGCCGATCGCCTCCTGGAGCGCGAGGGTGGCTTCCTCGGCCTCGTCGATTCCCGCCGGGTTCTCGGTCAGCCGCAGTCCGACGAGCTGCGAGCGGAACTCGTCCAGGTCGCCGCCGCCGGCCGTTTCCTCGGCGAGCTCGACAAGGGCGGCGATCGAGACGGTCTCGCGGACGCGCGCCCGGTCCGCGACCGGCTTCCCTTCGCCGTCGAGCACGAGCCAGCTCGTCTCGCCGTCTTCGGCGCGGTACGCGCAGAGGTAGGCGCGACTGTCGGCGGAAGGTTCTGCCGCGACGATGCCGGCGACCTCTTCACCCGGGCCGGCGTAACGGATCGCGGCCTCGGCGACCCGCCGCAGATCCTCAGTTAAGGGCATCGGGCGAGAATAGACTCAGCCGCGTGGCCGAGGCCGCCTCCGCCCGGACGCGCCGCGCGCTCGAGCTCTTTGCGCCGCTCGGCCCGACCTACGAGCGGTACGCGCGAGTGCTCTCGCTCGGGCAGGATCCGCGCTGGCGCAGGTTTCTCGTTTCCCGGATCGAGGCCGGCCCCGGCGACAAGGTGCTGGACGTGGCCACTGGCACGGGCGCGGTCGCGCAGGAGCTGATCCGACAGAAGGGCTGCGAGGTCGTCGGCGTCGACCAGAGCTCGGAAATGCTCACGGTCGCGCGCGAGCAACTCCCGGCAACCGTGAGGCTCGTCGAGGCCGGCGCGGAGAAGCTGCCCTTCGACGACGCCTCGTTCGACGCGCTCACGTTCACATACCTGCTTCGCTACGTCGACGACCCGGGAGCGACGCTGCGGGAGCTCACGCGGGTCGTCCGTCCCGGTGGCACGATTGCGAACCTCGAGTTCGGCGTGCCGGCGGGCCTCTGGCGGCCACTTTGGGCCGCCTACGTCGGCGCCATCCTGCCCGCGGCGGGCCGAATCCTCTCGCCGGGTTGGCACGAGGTGGGCCGCTTTCTCGGCGGCAGCATTCGCGAGTTCTGGCGCCGCTACCCGTTCGAGCGCCAGCTCGAGCTCTGGCGCGCAGCCGGCATCGACGAGTTGCGGCACCGCCGCTTGAGCCTGGGCGGCGCGATGGTGATCTGGGGCAACCGGGCGTGAGCGAGGCACGTCCCTCCTTCTACGCGCTCGCTCCCGGCGGCTGGCGCGACTACGTGACGCTGCTCCACCTGCCGTACACGGCCTGGCACTTGAGCTACGTCGTCGTCGGCGCGTCCCTCGCCCCGCACGTCCAGGCTGCACGGCTCGCGCTGACGGTGGCGGCCTTCTTCCTCGGCCTCGGCGTCGGCGCGCACGCGCTCGACGAGCTGAACGGCCGTCCGCTCAGGACGCGGATCTCGACGTCGATCCTCGTCGTCCTCGCCGCCGGCGCGCTCGCAGGCGCCTCCGCGATCGGGATTGCGGTCGCCGTCACCCACGACCTCTGGCTGCTGGCGTTCGTCGCCTTCGGCGCCTTCATCGCGTGCGCTTACAACCTCGAGCTCTTCGGCGGCCGCTTTCACAACGGTTTCTGGCTGGCGACCGCCTGGGGCGCGTTCCCGGTCCTGACGGCCTACTTCGCGATGGCCGACCGGATCACG
>Ga0066710_100003208_pt1 | contig 13796 bp, 10 predicted proteins | sample GraSoiAngelo_159_FD_79666 | JGI IMG/M metagenome (GOLD analysis project Ga0066710, IMG submission 79666) | Grasslands soil microbial communities from the Angelo Coastal Reserve, California, USA - 14_1009_16_40cm | ecosystem: Environmental > Terrestrial > Soil > Grasslands | place: USA...
AATCGCGGGCACATTCAGGGGGGAGGGGAGGTAGTCCACCACCGCGTCCAAGAGCTGCTGGAACCCCTTGTTCTTGAAGGCTGCCCCGCACAGCACGGGAGTGAAATGGAGAGCCGTGGTCCCCTTGCGCAGAGCCGCCTTGAGCTCCCCCTCGGAGGGGGGTTCCCCGGAGAGGTACTTGGCCAGGAGTTCATCGCTTTCTTCGCAGGCAGCCTCTACCAGTTTCTCCCGGGCGCCCTCGGCCTCTTTCAGGAATTCCGCCGGGATGTCCACCTCGTCGAATTCCTCCCCGGCGCTCTCTTCGCCCCAGCGGTAGGCTTTCATCCGGACGAGGTCGATCACACCCAAGAAGTTCTCTTCCTTCCCCAGCGGGAGTTGAATCGGGACCGGCCGGGCGTTGAGCTTGGTCACCATCATCCGGGTACAGCGATCGAAGTCGGCGCCCTGCCGGTCCATCTTGTTCACGAAGGCGACGCGCGGGACCTGATACTTGTCCGCCTGCCGCCACACGGTTTCCGACTGCGGCTCCACACCGCCCACGGCGCAGAACACCCCGATGGCCCCGTCCAGGACCCTCAAGGAGCGCTCGACTTCCGCCGTGAAATCCACATGGCCCGGAGTGTCGATGATGTTCACCCGGTACCCCTTCCACTCGGCGGTGGTGGCGGCGGAGGTGATGGTGATACCCCGCTCCTGCTCTTGAACCATCCAGTCCATGGTGGCGGTTCCGTCGTGCACTTCACCGATCTTGTAGATCCTGCCGGTGTAGTAGAGGATCCGCTCCGTAGTGGTGGTCTTGCCGGCATCGATGTGGGCCATGATGCCGATGTTGCGGGTTTTTTCCAGCGAAAACTTTCTCGGCACTTTCGAAACCTCTCCACGTCTCCGGAGCCCGCGGCCATCAAGGGCTCGCGGTGCGAGCCTCCGGGGCGTGCGGCGTCCCGAGCTGGTGCTTACCAGCGATAGTGGGCGAAGGCCTTATTGGCCTCCGCCATCTTGTGGGTATCTTCTTTCTTCTTGATGGCGTTGCCGCGCATCTGCGCGGCTTCCAGGAGCTCCGCCGCGAGCTTTTCGCGCATCGTCTTCTCGGACCCGCGCTCCGAGCTGTATTGGATCAGCCATCGTATGGCCAGCGACTGGCGTCGGGAGGGATTCACCTCCACGGGCACCTGGTACGTGGCGCCGCCCACGCGGCGGGACTTGACCTCCAGGACGGGCTTCACGTTGTCCACGGCCTTCTTGAGGACTTTCACCGGGTCGTCTTTCGTCCGCTCCCGGATGACGTCCATGGCGCCGTAAAAAATCCCCTCGGCGGTGCTCTTCTTGCCCCGTTCCATGATGCAGTTCATGAACTTGGTCACCAACTGCGACTGGAAGAGCGGGTCGGGGATGACTTCACGCTTGGCGACGACCTTTCTTCTTGGCATGGGCTCCTGTTACTTCCTTCGTACGGCGCTCGGCGCCGGGTGGGCTAGCCGGCGGCCTTCTGCCGCTTGGCTCCATACTTGGAACGGCTCTTTTTTCTGCCCTCCACGCCCATGGAATCGAGCGTGCCGCGGACGATGTGGTATCGGACGCCCGGGAGGTCCTTCACGCGGCCCCCGCGGATCAGCACGATGGAGTGCTCCTGGAGGTTATGCCCCACCCCTGGGATGTAGGTCGTGACTTCGATGCCGTTGGTGAGCCTCACCCGGGCCACTTTCCGCAGCGCGGAGTTGGGTTTCTTGGGAGTGGACGTGAAGACCCGCACGCAGACGCCGCGCTTCTGGGGCGACTTATGCAGGGCGGGGCTCTTGGTGCGGCCGCGCTGCAGCTCCCTTCCGCGGCTTACGAGCTGCTGGATCGTGGGCAAGGAAAAACCTCCGAAATCTCTGAAAGACCTTCAGTTGCGCTGGGAGCTTTCCCGCCGGGGCTGGTTAGACTTCAGCTTGGGCGAAAAAACCCGCCGATGCTATCAAACGACTCCAGACCTGTCAAGAGCTTACACGGCCCCCTTGTCTCCCCGGGCCGACAGAAACCGCTCCTCGGCCGCCGGGGGCAGCGCGGCCGCCACCTCTTCCGGGATTTCCGGCTCTTCCTCCAGCACCGGCGGCTCGTCAGGCGCGATGGTGATGCGCCGATAGTGCTCCATGCCGGTCCCCGCCGGGATGAGCCGCCCCATGATCACGTTCTCCTTCAGGCCGCGAAGGTGATCGACCTTGCCGCTGATGGAGGCCTCGGTGAGGACCCGCGTGGTCTCCTGAAACGAGGCTGCGGAAATGAAGCTTTCGGTGGACAGGGACGCCTTGGTGATTCCCAGAAGCAGCGGCCGGCCGCGGGCGGGCTCGCCCCCTTGCCCGCGCACCCGAGCGTTCTCCTCCTGGAATCGGAATTTATCCACCTGCTCCTCGATGATGAAGTCGGTGTCGCCGACCTCCTCCAGCTTTACCCAGCGCATCATCTGGCGGACGACGACCTCGATGTGCTTGTCGTTGATGTTCACGCCCTGCAGTCGATACACCTCCTGGATCTCGTTCACCAGGTAGTCTTGCAACTCGCTTTGGCCCTTCACCCTCAAGATGTCATGGGGATTGATGGGGCCGTCGATGAGGGGCTCTCCGGCCCTGACGCGCTCCCCTTCCTGCATGTTGATGTGGACGCCCTTGGGAATGCTGTACTCGTGGCTTTCCCCTTCGTCGGTGACCACGAAGATCTTCCGCATGCCCTTGGCTACCTCGCCGTACTTCACCGTGCCATCCACCTCGGAAATCACCGCGGGCTCTTTGGGCCTGCGGGCCTCGAAGAGCTCCACCACGCGGGGAAGGCCGCCCGTGATGTCCTTGGTCTTGGTGGTCTCGCGCGGGATCTTAGCGAGAATCGTACCCGGGTGCACCTTGTCCTCGTTGGTCACCATCAGCAGTGCCCGGCTCGGAAGGAGGTATCGTCGGAGGATTTTCTTCTCCTGGCGAATCAGGATCTGGGGCTGGTGTTTCTCATCGGGAGATTCGAGCACCACCTGCCGCGCGAAGCCTGTGACCTCGTCCACCTCCTCTTTCATCGTGACGCCTTCGACCAGGTCCTTGAACTCCACTTCGCCACCGGCTTCCGTGAGGATGGCGAACGTGTAGGGATCCCACTCCAGGAGCAGCGTGCCGGGCTGGATTTCCTGGCCGTCGGTGACCTTCACCGTGGCGCCGTAAACCACCGCGTGGCGCTCCTTCTCCCGTCCTTTGGGGTCCTGTACCACCAGGAGTCCCGTGCGGTTGATGGCCACCAGATCTCCGTCCTTGTTCTGGACCGTGGCGAGGTTGATGAAGCGAACGATGCCGGCGTTCTTGGATTCCACCGTGGACTGCTCGGAAACCCGGCTGGCGGTGCCTCCGATGTGAAAGGTCCGCATGGTGAGCTGTGTCCCGGGCTCACCGATGCTCTGAGCGGCAAGCACGCCCACCGCCTCGCCCAACTCCACCATCCGTCCGGTGGCCAGGTTGCGGCCGTAACACTTGATGCAGACGCCCCGCTTGCTCTCGCAGGTGAGCACCGAACGGATTTTGACCCGCTCGATTCCCGAAGCCTGGATCAGGATCGCGTAGTCCTCGGTGATCTCCTGGTTGGTCTTGATGATGAGGTCGCCGGTGAAGGGATCCACGATGTCTTCCATGGCCACCCGGCCCACGATGCGGTCCCGGAGGGGCTCGATGACCTCGCCTCCCTCGATGATGGCCGAGACGCAAATCCCATCCAGCGTCTGGCAGTCCTCCTCGTTGATAATCACGTCCTGGCAGACATCCACCAGCCGCCGGGTCAGGTATCCCGAATCGGCCGTCTTCAGGGCCGTGTCCGCCAGCCCTTTGCGCGCTCCGTGGGTGGAGATAAAGTACTGGAGTACGTTCAGCCCCTCCCGGAAGTTGGCGGTGATGGGGGTCTCGATGATCTCGCCCGAGGGCTTGGCCATGAGTCCGCGCATACCTGCCAACTGACGCATCTGCTGCTTGGAGCCCCGGGCGCCCGAGTCGGCCATCATGTAGATGGGGTTGAACTCACCGCCGCCGCGATCGATCTTCTCCATCTCCTTGAACATCTCGTCGGAGATCTTCTCGGTGACCTCGGACCAGATGCCGATGACCTTGTTGTAGCGCTCACCGTTGGTGATGGCGCCGTCCAAGTACTGCTGCTCCACCGCGATCTGCTCGCGGCGGGCCTCCTCCACCAAGCGCGCCTTGCTGGCAGGGATGACCATATCGTCGATGCCGATGGATACCCCCGCTCGGGTGGCGTAGTAGAAGCCCAGGGCCTTGATCTCATCCACCATCTGGACGGTCTTCTCGCTGCCGAGCCGAAGATAGCAATAGGACACCAGCTGTCCCAGCCCCTTCTTCTTCAGGATGCCGTTGATGAAGGGAACGCCTTCGGGGAGGTGGTCGTTGAAGAGAACGCGGCCTACGGTGGTGGTAATGATCTGGCGCTCCAATTCCTGCACATCGGTATGGAGCACGTCCTGATCGTCGTAGACGGTGGTCAGGTCCATGAGTTGGCCGGTGTAACGAAGGCGGATGGAAGCCAGCAAGTCCACCTCCTTCGCCTCCAGCGCCAGCAGCGCGTCTCCCACCGAGTTGAAGATTCTGCCTTCCCCCTTGGCGCCCCTGCGCTCCTTGGTCAAATAGTAGATTCCGAGCACGATGTCCTGGGTGGGAACTACCACCGGTTGCCCGTTGGCCGGCGACAGCAGGTTTTGGGTGGAAAGCATGAGCACCTGCGCCTCGATCTGGGCTTTGGGGGAGAGCGGGATGTGCACGGCCATCTGGTCCCCATCAAAGTCCGCATTGAACGCCGTGCAGACCAAGGGGTGGATCTTGATCGCCTTGCCCTCTACCAGCACCGGCTCGAACGCCTGGATCCCGAGGCGGTGGAGCGTGGGGGCGCGGTTCAGCAGAACCGGGTGCTCCTTGATGACCTCCTCCAGAAAGTCCCACACTCGGGGCTTCTGCAGCTCCACCATCTCCTTGGCAGCCTTGATGGTGGAGACCAGCCCTTCCTGCTCAAGCTTGTTATAGATGAAGGGCTTGAAGAGCTCCAGGGCCATCTTCTTGGGAAGCCCGCACTGGTTCAGCTTCAGCTCGGGTCCCACGACGATCACCGAGCGGCCCGAATAATCCACCCGCTTTCCCAGAAGATTCTGGCGGAAGCGCCCCTGCTTTCCTTTCAGGGTATCCGAGAGGGACTTGAGGGGTCGGTTGTTCGTGCCCCGCAGAATCCGCCCGCGGCGGCCGTTGTCGAAAAGGGCGTCCACCGCTTCCTGCAGCATCCGCTTTTCATTCCGAATGATGACCTCGGGGGCCTTGAGCTCCAGGAGCTTCTTGAGCCGATTGTTGCGATTGATGACCCGGCGGTACAGGTCGTTCAGGTCGGAGGTGGCGAACCGCCCTCCATCCAGGGGAACCAGAGGGCGCAGCTCCGGCGGAATGACCGGAATGACATCCAGGATCATCCACTCGGGCTTGTTGCCCGATTTCCGGAACGCCTCCACCACCTTCAACCGCTTGGCGAACTTGAGCCGCTTCTGGGCCGAGGTCTCCGACTTCATCCTCTCCCGAAGCTCCACGCCCAGCTCTTCCACCCTGACACGCTGCAGCAGTTTCTTGATGGCTTCCGCACCCATCATCGCGGTGAAGGAGGTTCCCTGCTCCTCGCGCAGCTGCCGGAACCGCTCCTCGGTGAGAAGTTCCTTCTCCTTCAACGGGGCGCTTCCCGGATCGATGACCACGTACGCCTCGAAATAGAGAATCCGCTCGAGGTCCCGCAGGGCGATGTCCAGGAGGTGACCGATGCGGCTGGGAAGCCCCTTGAAGAACCAGACGTGGGAGACGGGAGATGCCAGCTCGATGTGACCCATGCGCTCGCGGCGCACCTTGCTCTGGGTCACCTCGACGCCGCACTTGTCGCAGATGACGCCGCGGTGCTTCATGCGCTTGAATTTGCCGCACAGGCACTCCCAGTCGACGGTGGGGCCGAAGATCTTGGCGCAGAAAAGCCCGTCGCGCTCCGGTTTGAAGGTGCGGTAGTTGATGGTCTCGGGCTTGGTGACCTCCCCGTAGGACCAGGATCGGATCTTCTCGGGAGAAGCCAGGGAGATGCGAATGGCCTCAAAATCGTTGATGGTGCGTGCTTTATCCGAAAAGGGTGAGCTTTTGCTCAGGGGTCGGATTCCCTCGGGCGCCAGACTCATCTTTCACCCCCGCTGAGAAGTTGCACATCCAGACACAGACTCTGTAGCTCCCGAATGAGCACGTTGAAGGATTCGGGAAGTCCCGGTTCCACCGTGGTCTCCCCTTTCACCAGAGCCTCATAGATTTTCGTCCTTCCGTAGACGTCGTCGGATTTTGCCGTCAGGAGCTCCTGGAGAATGTGGGCCGCTCCGTAAGCTTCCAGGGCCCAGACCTCCATCTCGCCAAATCGTTGACCGCCGAACTGGGCCTTTCCCCCCAGCGGCTGCTGGGTGATGAGGCTGTAGGGGCCAATGGATCGGGCGTGAATCTTATCGTCCACGAGGTGGGAGAGCTTCATCATATAGATGTAGCCCACCGTCACCTTTTGGTCGAAGGCCTCGCCCGTCTTTCCGTCAAAGAGCACCGTCTTGCCGGAGAGCGGCAGCCCCGCCTTCTCCAGCTGCAGTTTGATCTCCCCCTCCCGGGCGCCGTCGAAGACCGGAGTGGAATAGTGCAGCCCCAGCGCCTTGGCGGCCCATCCCAGGTGAGTCTCCAGAATCTGCCCTACGTTCATGCGCGAAGGAACTCCCAGAGGATTCAGGACGATCTCCACTGCCGTGCCGTCGGGCAGGTGCGGCATGTCCTCCACCGGAAGGATCTTGGCGATGACACCCTTGTTCCCGTGGCGCCCCGCCATCTTATCGCCCACGCTCAGCTTGCGCTTCATGGCCACGTAGGCCTTGACCATCTTGATGACGCCCGGCGCCAGTTCGTCTCCCTTCTTGAGCTGGGCGATTTTCTCCTCGTAGAGCCGGCGGAGGATTTCCACCCGCCGCTCGGTACGCTCGCCGATTTCGGCGATCTCCACCTGCTCCGATTTCTTATGGTCCACCTCCACCCGGAGCATGTCATCCACCGTGAGGCCGACGAGGATTTCGGAGGTGAGCACCTCCCCTTTGGGCAGCAGCTCCTTGCGGCCGCGCTTCTCCTTGAGCGGCGTCGAGAGCCGCTTGCCATCCAGCAATTCGGTGATGCGCTTGCGGTTCTCCTCCTTGAGGATCCGGATCTCGTCGTTGAGGTTTTTCTCCATCCGGGCGATCTGGTCCTGCTCGATGGCCAGGGCCCTGCCGTCCTTCTCCACCCCCTTCCGGCAGAAGATCTTCACGTCCACCACCGTCCCCTCGATCCCGGGAGGAGTGGTGAGGGACGCGTCCCGAACGTCGCCCGATTTCTCCCCGAAAATGGCCCGCAGCAGCTTTTCCTCCGGCGTCAGCTGGGTCTCCCCCTTGGGTGTGATCTTCCCTACCAGGATGTCCCCCGGCTTGACGTTGGCACCGATGCGGATGATGCCGCTTTCGTCCAGGTCTTTGAGGAAATCCTCGCTGACGTTTGGAATGTCCCGGGTGATCTCCTCGGGCCCCAGCTTGGTGTCCCGGGCTTCGATCTCGAATTCCTCAATGTGAATGGAAGTGAAGTAGTCATCGGTAATGAGCTTCTCGGACACTAGGATGGCGTCCTCGAAGTTGTACCCCCGCCAGGGCATGAAGGCCACCAGGACATTGCGCCCCAAAGCCAGTTCCCCCCGATCGGTACAGGGTCCGTCCGCGAGCACCTGGCCCCGCTTCACTTCCTGGCCCACCTTCACGATAGGTCGCTGGCTGATGCAGGTGTTCTGGTTGCTGCGCTTGAACTTGGTCAGACTGTAAATATCGGCGCCGAAATCCTCTCCTTCCCGGGCGTGGACCGTGCCGTCGTGGGTCACCCGGATGATGACCCGCTGCGAATCCACATAGTCCACCATCCCGTCCCGCTGGGCCACCACGACCGCGCCAGAGTCCTTGGCGGTGATCTCTTCCATGCCGGTGCCCACGAAGGGAGACTCGGCGCGGAGCAGGGGCACCGCCTGTCGCTGCATGTTGGATCCCATCAGCGCCCGGTTGGCGTCGTCGTTCTCCAGGAATGGGATGAGCGACGCGGCCACCGACACCAGCTGCTTCGGGGAGACGTCGATGAACTGGACCTCGTCCCGGTGGACCAGCTTGAATTCACCCGCCACGCGCGCCGAAACCCGGTCCTGGACGAGCAAGCCGTCCTTGTCGATCTCGGCGTTGGCCTGGGCGATGACCGCCCGGTCCTCTTCCCATGCCGTGAGGTAGAAGGGATGAGGCTCGAACTCCGCGAGCCGCACGCGCTTTCCGGTGACCTTCCTGAGTCGCTTGATCTCCTCCTCCATCTCCCCGCGGTTCACCACCTGGGAGACCTCGAAGTGCGACGATCCGCGGCTCACCACACGGTAGTAGTCCAACACCCGCCCTTTCTCCACTTTGCGGTAGGGGGACTCGATGAACCCGAACTCGTTGATTCGAGCGTAGCAGGAAAGGGAAGAGATGAGCCCGATGTTGGGCCCTTCCGGGGTTTCGATGGGACAAATCCGGCCGTAGTGGGTGGGATGCACATCCCGGACTTCGAAGCCGGCCCGCTCCCGCGAGAGCCCGCCGGGTCCCAGGGCCGAGAGCCGCCGCTTGTGGGTGATCTCCGAGAGAGGGTTTGTCTGGTCCATGAACTGAGAGAGCTGGCTCGATCCGAAGAACTCCTGGATGGCCGCCATGACCGGCTTGGCGTTGATGAGATCGTGGGGCATGGCGGTGGTCATCTCCTGGTAGACCGACATTTTTTCCTTGATGGCGCGCTCCATGCGGACCAGTCCGATGCGGAACTGGTTTTCCAGCAGCTCGCCCACGGCGCGCACGCGCCGGTTGCCCAGGTGGTCGATGTCGTCCAGACTTCCGAGCCCCTTACGCAGCTTGAACAGGTAGAGGAGAACCTTGCAGAAGTCGGAGGTGGAAAGGGTCCTCAAGTCCAGCGGGATATCGCCCAGCTCCAGCTTGGTGTTGAACTTCAGCCGTCCGACCCGCGACAGGTCGTATCGATTGGAATCGAAAAACATGCCCTCGAAAAGGTTGCGGGATCCCTCCAACGTGGGAGGGTCCCCGGGCCGCAGCCGGCGGTAGATCTCCACCAGCGCCTCATCCTGTGTCTTGATGGTGTCCTTGCGAAGCGTCTCCGAGAGGACATTGCCCGCTTCGTCCTCCCCGGGGAAGAAAAGGCGGACCTGGTCAATGCCCCGCGCCATCACCTCGCCCAGCACCTTCTGCGTGATGGGCTGATTGGCCTCGACGAGCACCTCGCCGGTTTTCAGGTCGACGACGTCCGCGGCGGCGTATCCGCCTTCCAGGGCGTCGGGGTCCACGGGGATGGAGGCAATTTTCGCCTTTTCCATGTGGGCAATCATGGCCCGCCGGATCTTCTTCCCCTTGGCCACGATGATCTCGTCGGTCTTCGGATCCACGACGTCGAGCTTGGCCTTGCGCCCTGCGAGCCCCGAGGAGACATCCCAGAGAATCTTCTTTGCGTCCAGAGTGATGTGCTCCACGCGGTAGAAGGTTTTCAGGATCTCCTCGTCGGTCTTCAGGCCCAGCGCCCGCAGGAAGATGGTCCCCAGGAATTTTCTTTTGCGGTCAATGCGGACGTAGAGGATGTCCTTGGTGTCGTACTCGAACTCCACCCAACTTCCCCGGTACGGGATGGTCTTGGCCATGAACACCGTCCGGTTGTGGTTGGACTGGAAGAATACTCCCGGAGACCGGTGAAGCTGGCTCACGATGACCCGTTCGGTGCCGTTGATGATGAAGGTGCCGTTGTCGGTGAGGAGGGGGATCTCTCCGAAATAGACTTCCTGCTCTTTGATGTCCCGGATCTCCTTGTTGCCCGTGGCGGAGTCCTTCTCAAAGACTTTCAGGCGGATCTTGACCTTGAGGGGGACCGTGTAGGTCATCCCCCGTTCCTGGCACTCCTGCACGTCGTACTTGAACTTGAGGGAGACGGGATCTCCGCAGACGTCGCAGATAGTGATGCGATTCTCGTTCACGTGCCCACAGTCCGTGCAGAGGACGCTGAAGACCTTGGGGTTCTGGACGGCGATCTTCTTCCCGCACTTAGCGCAGGCCATGCGGAGGTGCTGTAACCCCTCCAGCTTGCCGCACTTGCACTCCCAGTTCCCGATGGAGTACTCCTCGAACTCCAAAGAGGAGGTCCCCCGGAAATCGGAGATGGGGAAGATGGACTTGAACACCGCCTGCAGGCCGGTGTCTTCCCGGTCCGACGGGGCGGTGTACATCTGCAGGAACCGCTCGTAGGAGTGCTTTTGCACCTCGATCAGGTTGGGGATGGGAATCGAGGTGTGGATCTTCGAGAAGTTGAGCCGCTCCTCGGGGGAGCTGTTGCTGGCGATGGGTTCCACTTCGTTGGCTCCAGTTTCGAAGGTGTTGGGCGGCGCGCTTGGGCACTCTCGGCCATCCCGGGAAGGGTTCACGACCCTCCCGGTCTTGAACCACGGCTTAGGGGCTACTTCAGCTCCACTTTCGCGCCGGCCTCGGTGAACTTCTTTTTGATTTCCTCGGCTTCGGCCTTGGAAACCCCTTCCTTCACGGTTTTCGGGGCACCGTCTACCAGGTCCTTGGCCTCCTTCAGACCCAGGCTGGTCACTTCACGGACCACTTTGATGACATTGATCTTCTTGTCCCCCACCTCGGTCAGGACCACGGTGAACGCGTCCTTTTCCTCGGCCGGGGCCGCGGCGGCGCCGGCTGCCGGCATGGCCATCATGGGCATGACCACCGCGGCGGAAACCCCGAATTCGGACTCGATCTCTTTCACCAGCTGGGCGATCTCCAGCATGGGGGCTTCCTTCAGGTAGTTCTTGACATCTTCCTTGGTGATGGCGGGCATGATTTCCTCCAGTTTTGAGCCCTGTTTCAATACTCCAGTTCGTCAGAGCCCCGTCTCGCCGCGCGCGGAATCTCGCGTCTTCGCGGGCGAGCGCGGAGCGCGCCGGGCTACCCGGCCTGCCTCTTCTTGGCAACCTGATCCAGAACGCTCGCAAGGTCCCGCAGGGGCGCCAGCAGCACGCGCTGGAAGGAGGCAAGGGGCGAGGTCATCTGCCCCAGCAGCTGCCCCAGGAGCACCTCGCGACTCGGCAGCGTGGCCAGGGAGACGAGATCCGCGGGGCCCAGCGATTTGCCGTCCAGCCACCCCGCCCTGAACTCCAGGTGGGGATTCTCCTTGGCGAATTCCATGAGGACCTTGGCGAGGGCCACCGGCTCCCGCGGATGAAACGTGAGGGCCACGGGGCCCCGCAAGTGCTCCCGCAGAGGCGCCAAGGGCGTCGACTCCAGGGCCCGGGCGGCCAAGCGGTTCTTGAGGACCTTGTAGGTGGACGAAGTCTTGCGAATCTTGGAGCGGAGATCGCTCACCTGGTTCACGGTGAGGCCCCGGTAGCCGAAGAGGAAAGCGCTCTTCACGCCCTCCAGCTGTTTACGGAGGCTTTCGACGTGATGCTCTTTGGTCGCACGATCCACTTGCTTCTCCTTAAGCGGTCATCCGCGCTCGGGCTACACCAGGGATTCCAGGCTGGCCGTGTCCAAGGGAACGCCGGGCCCCATGGTGCTCGAGATGTGGACGCTCCGCAGGTAGCGCCCCTTGGCCGTGGGCGGCTTGGCCCGCAGCACCGCGGTCACCAGCGTCCGGGCATTTTCCAGGAGCTTTTTCTCGTCGAACGAACTCTTGCCGAAGACGCTGTGCACGATGGAGGTCTTGTCCACGCGGAACTCGACCTTACCGGCTTTGATCTCCTGAATGGCCCTAGCCACGTCGAAGGTCACCGTGCCCACCTTGGGGTTGGGCATGAGCCCCTTCGGCCCCAGAATCTTCCCCAGCTTTCCCACTTCCTTCATGGTGTCGGGTGTGGCAACCACGGCGTCGAAGTCGGTCCACCCCTCCTGGATTTTCTGGACGATCTCCAGGCCGCCCGCGAAATCGGCACCGGCCTTCTCCGCCTCGGCAATCTTTTCACCCGTGGCAATGGCGAGCACCCGTTTGGATTTTCCCGTCCCGTGGGGGAGGATCACCGTGCCCCGCACCATCTGGTCCGCGTGCTTGGGGTCCACCCCCAGCAGGAAGGCGATTTCCAGGGTCTCGTCGAACTTGGACGGTTTGATGCGCTTCACCAAAGGAATGGCCTCGTCCAGGGTATAGGGTCGGGCCTCGATCTGCTGTCGCGCCGCCGCATACTTCTTTCCATGGGTACCCATGTGCGCTCCGTTCTAGACGACCTCGATTCCCATACTGCGGGCCGTGCCCATGACGGTCTTCACCGCCGCCTCCAGAGAGTCGCAGTTCAGGTCCGGAAGCTTCGTCCGGGCAATTTCTTCCACCTGGTTCCGTGTCACTTTCCCCACCTTCTCCTTGTTGGGAGTCCCCGAGCCTTTGGCAAGACCCGCCACTTTCTTGAGCAGAACAGCGGCCGGCGGAGTCTTGGTGATGAAGGAGTAGGTCCGGTCCGAGTAGACGGTGATCACTACCGGGATGATGAGTCCCTCCTGCTTGGCGGTCCTCGCGTTGAAGGCCTTGCAGAAATCCATGATGTTCACGCCCTGCTGCCCCAGGGCGGGTCCCACCGGGGGCGCCGGCGTCGCCTTGGCCGCGGGGATTTGCAGCTTGATGTAACCCTGAATCTTCTTGGCCATGAGAACCTTCCATGCGGCCGTGGGCCCTCCGGGTCCCGCCGCCTAGAGTTTTTCCACCTTGAGGAAATCGAGCTCCACGGGCGTGGCGCGGCCGAAGATGGTCACCATCACCTTGAGAGTGGCCCGATCGTTGTTCACGTCATCCACGACGCCCTGGAAATTGGTGAAGGGGCCGTCGATGATTCGGACCTGCTCGCCCCGCTGGAACTGAAATTTGGGTTTCGGCTTCTCCGCGGCCACCGAGACCTGGTTGATGATCCGGTCCACCTCCTCCTGGGTGAGGGGCGTCGGCTTGGTGCCCATACCGACGAACCCTGTGACCTTCGGAGTGTTCTTCACCACGTGCCAGGCGTTGTCGGACATCTCCATATTGATGAGGACGTAGCCGGGGAAGAATTTCTTCTTGCTGATGATCTTCGCGCCGCTGCGCATCTCCACCACGTCCTCGGTGGGAATGAGGATCTCGCCGATGACTTCGTTCATCCCCAGGGCGTCCACGCGCTGCTTCAGGGACTCCCGCACCTTGCCCTCATATCCGGAATAGGTGTGCACGATGTACCACTGCTTGGCCATGAGCGTAAAGACTCTCCCGGGCGATTACTTGAAGGCGTTGAAGAGCTGCGTCACGCCCTTGCTGAGGATGTAATCCACCACGAAAAGAAATAGAGCGAAAACGAAAACCGTGACGATCACCACCAGCGTGGTGCCCTGGACTTCCTTCCGGCTGGGCCACGTGGTGCGTTTCAACTCCACGATCACCTCCGAAAGGAACTGGCGCACCTTTCGGATCCATTCCTTCATGACTTCGACCTCACCCCGGAGTGTCCCCGCGCCGCAGGAACTGGTGTTGGCAGGCCAGGAGGGACTCGAACCCCCAACATCCGGTTTTGGAGACCGGCGCTCTAGCCATTCGAGCTACTGGCCTGTATGTGCCGAAGGCCCAAGCCTCACTTGGTTTCCTTGTGTAGGGTATGACTCCTGCAGTGACTGCAGAATTTCTTGAACTCCAGCTTGCCAGTGGTCTTCT
>Ga0066710_100003210_pt1 | contig 13790 bp, 14 predicted proteins | sample GraSoiAngelo_159_FD_79666 | JGI IMG/M metagenome (GOLD analysis project Ga0066710, IMG submission 79666) | Grasslands soil microbial communities from the Angelo Coastal Reserve, California, USA - 14_1009_16_40cm | ecosystem: Environmental > Terrestrial > Soil > Grasslands | place: USA...
CCCATCCACGTCTCGATCACATTGCTGTTCGTGAACACGTCGAACAGACGGTCGTCGGACTGGGGTGCCGTGCCTCCGTCGTGTTTCGTGTCGAACATGATTTCGCCGAAATCGTTCGCGTTATTGGTAATGTCCGCCTTCGCCCGGACGCAGATGAAGACGAACTGGGTGTCGTCCCGGCGGCCGACGTAGATGTCCAACTGCGGGGTCGACACAAGGCTCGCGCCCGCGTACTCCCCGGGGAACGATGTGTTGCAGCGGCCGTCGACGGCTGGCACGTTCGTTAGAAGAGTCGCGTTGACGGACTCCGCGCTCGGCCCGTGGGTGGGTTCTAGGCCCGGGGCGGACCGTGTGCCCCGGACGCTGAGGAGGTCCGTGATGTCCCTCCGCTCGGCCCAGTCGGACATCGCGAACACGACCTGCGGATTGAACGTTGCTCCGAGGAAGGAAAGGGATGCAGACGCTTCGAGCCGAGTCCCAACGAACGCCACGCTGGCCACGCCCGGTCGGGGATTCCAGGACAGGGTCGTCCCATTCCACGCGTACAAGGCGGTCGATGTGATCCGCCCCGCCCGTCCGCGTACCTCCAGTAATCGATCCGCGATGATCCCGCCGAACGGCATGCCGATTGCGTCGCGGTCGTCCGTGTCCACGTACGCCATGAGCACATCCTCGCCCGCCACGCGGCGCACGGGGGCGGGGGGGCTCGATGCGTTCACCGCCCGCCCGGGGACGGGAACGCGTCGCTCGGGGAACACCGCCCCCGCGAGCACGGCCCCCTCTGTTCGTACGAAGAGGAAGAAGTCACTGCCCCCCAGGGCAGTGGCGGATTCCAGGATATCAACCGGGGCGGGCACCGTCGTGTCGTTGGGGTCCGCCGTCCCGTTCGACCAATCCCCGAACAGCCCGTCGACGACCTTGCCGCCCGGCACGGCTTGCACGTAGACGCGGGCCGCGTCCCCGGAGATGGTCGGAGGGATGGACCCGCCATCTCCGGCCGTCGCAGTCACCCCCGTGACCCTGACGGTCATCAATGTTCCTCCGGGGAGTGCCCCGGGGTTGAGCGTAATCGTTTGGGTGCTCTCGTTCCCCGCCCCGATCAGGATCGGGAAGGCGGGCAGCGTCGCGGTCCCTCCCCCAGTGACCTGAACCGAGATGTCCGTCACCGCGAGGTCCGTCACGAGGGCCCGCAATCGGAGCTCAATCACGGGGGCCGCGCTACTCACTACACTCGTGAGGGGACGCTGGTCGACGAGGAGGGCTCCCCGGGTGGGCCCGACGATCGCGGCGACGTCCGTCACATCGTCGGCCCGTGCAACGAGGGTAAGCCGATATGCGGGGGAACCGTTGATGCCCACGAGGTTCTCGTCCAGCGCGAGTTCGAATTCGCCCCCGACGGCGGCGGCGGGGAAGCCCGCGATCGTCTGAAACGCGGTCGCGTTGTCATGGTCCGCGGCACCTCTCCACTCCCGAAGAACCGAGCCCTCGAGGGTGCCGTTCCATCCGTAGATCTCGGCAACATAGTCCGCCGTCAAGCCTGGCGCCGCATACCCGTTGGCGTCCCCGTCGGAAATGAGGACGTAGATACTCGAGCCCACGGGACCGGGGAATAGCGGCGAGCGGGTCCGTCCGTAGACGAAGAGCTGTCCCGTCACCTCCTGGACTCGAAACGCGACCAGGTCAACGTGGCCGAGGGCGGTGTCCTGGGGATCGACGTATTCGGGCACGCTCGCCCACTCCGAGAAATTGCCGTCGACGGCGAAGGATTGCTGCGCGGGGGCAGGGGTTCCGAGGATGTAGGCGAGGACAAGGGTGAGGACGAACAACGCCGCGACGATTGCCCCCGCGCGACTGAAGTCCCTGTTCGTCACGACCCCGAACGGGTTCTTCCGCAGCGGGAGGCCGTTCGTGTAGCCGAGGCCGTTCGTCCGGCCCTCCGCCCGCAATCCGTTCACGAGCCCGTTCCCACGTCCATGGAGACCGAAAGCCCCGCCGTTTGTCCAGCCGACCAATCCGGTCATCCGGCCGTTCGACCGGTGCTCGAGCCCGTTCGTGAGACCGACTGGCGGGCTAACGTTGGGTGCGGAATCCGCGGGGGCCCGCGGGGCCTCCCGGCCAAGGTTCACGGCGTCCGGGGGGACCATCCTAGGCCCTCGCAACCGTTGCTGGCCGGATCACGCCGCCCCGGAGACTAATCGCGATGGCCACGACTCCTACGAGCACGACAATCCCGCCGAACAGGGTCGCGACGACGTTCAACGAACCGAACGCGGTGTACGTGCGGCCGACCACCGGCACGCGGAAGAAGTCATGGAGAAAGGAGCCGAGGCCGAACCCGAAGGTGCCCACGGCCGCACAGACGACGCCAACGTAGAACATCGCCCGATCCCTACGGACCCGGGCTCGCGACACGGCCATCGCAACCTCCAGGGCGCCGGCCGAATCGGTCGACGCCTCGGGCGACCCCGCGCCAGCCTGGGAGATATGGACCTCGTCCTCTGGAGGCTCAGGCTCCAGAGCCTCGCCCTCAACGAACCATTCGCCCCATCCCATTTCCTCGGGAGCCGCCTCCGGTTCGGGGGGCCGTTCCGCGAGCTGCAAACCTGCACCTCGGCTCGTTCCCTTCGCTGCCGCCTCTGTCGTCGGAGGATTCTCCGGTGGCGGCTCCCGCGTAACCACCTCGGGTGGAGGGGCCAGGGTTAGGGTCCCGTCCTTGGGCTTCGCGGGCTCAGGAGCGACGGCCTCAGGGGCGGGGGCTGGCTCGAGTATCGGGACCTCCGGGGTCCCCTCTGCGACCCTGCCTTCCGGACGAGCGGGTTCCGTGCGGGCCGACATGTTCTCGGCACTTAGCCTGTCAATCTCGGCCGTGAGGCGTGCGCGTAACTGCGCCTTCGTGCCTCCGGTTTCCAGCCCGTATGCGGTGGCGAGATCGGTTAGCGCTTCCTTGTTCGCTCGCATGATCTTGGCGGCGACGAGAGGGGGCTTGGCGGGCCCCGGTGCGGCCCGAGTCCCGCCCCATTCCCGGGTCTGCGATTCAGGCTCGACCGGGAGAGGTTCTTTCGATACAGCCGTCTCGGTCCGCGCATGGTCGGAAACCGCCTCGGGTGTCGAACGATCCTCTGGAGCGGGCGTCGGCGCGGGGCTCTTCGCGGCCTCCGGGGATTCGTCCTCGGACATGTCCAACATGTCGGAGAGATTGAGGTGGAAGAGCGCAGCATCGCGCCTCTTTGCAACGTCTCCCGCGCTCGGGTGTGGGGGTGGCGTGACGCCCGGCCGCAACGGTCGGAGGATTTCCACGTAGATGCCGCAGGCGGTGCACAGTCCTTCCGATTCCCCGTCGGTGAATTTGAGCGGCCCGCCGCAGTTCGGACATCGGTCGGGGGGAAGCTGAGCGCTGTCGGGAGGAGGAGAGTCCTCAGAGTCCTTCGGCATCTATACGGTTTGAGGTTCTATCCTATCAGAATAAAGGTATCGCGGTGAGTTTTTTCAGTGAGAATCGCGGGCCGCCATGGAGCGAACTCAGGACGACGGATTCGTGCGGAGTGGCGGCCATCTCTAGGTTGGAGAGTCCCCTCTTCCCGCGGGGCCAAGGTGCATCGCCCCTGCGGCGCCGGAACCCGGAAATGGGCGGCATTCGGCCCACCTTGCCTCGCAGCGCCCGCTTCACAATGGGGAGACTGCGGGCCGGCTGCTCCCGTGGATCTACGCGCAGAAGTCCGTCCCGTTGCGCTCGAAGACGTTCCTCTCGAAGGTGACCCCGGTCGTTGTGCCCCTAATGCCGCACGCGTTCTCAACGATCCAGTTCTTGCGGACCGAGACGTCGCTCGAGGGTACGGTGGTGAACGCGATCCCGGCCCCGCTCGCGCGGATTGTGTTTTCGGAGACCGAGACACCTGTGGAACCTTGAATTTCCACGCTGTCGTCCGCGTTGCTGGCGAGGACGCTCTTCTCCACCTGCACCTGGCTCGACGAAAACACGCGAATCCCGTCACTAGAGGCGAATCCCACGAGCCCATTCCCAACGACGGCAAGACCCTTCATCATGACATCGTTCGAGTTCGTAATCGAGATGCCCGTCCGGAACTGCGTCACCGTGCCACCGCGAATCGTCACGTGGGCCCAGCCGTTGACGATGACGCCGAGGAAGGGGCGAGCACCCCCGGAGCCTGCGAGCGTGTAGCCATTCAAGTCGATGGTGACTCCGTTGGCACCAACGACCAAGCCGTTGCCAGTGCACGACAGATCTTGATTGAGTTTCACGTACGACGTGACGGTCATGCCGCACGTGACGGCCTTTCCTGCGTCGGTCCCCAGGCTCGCGGGGACGATCAAGAGGAGGCCGCCGAGCACGGTAGCGATTGCGATCGCGAGGACTCGCGTCTTCGAAACGGTCGTAGCCCCAGTCTTCAAGGCTATGTGCCTCTGTTATTCCTCTCGTGGTTCTGACGGCCTTTAAGGGTTGCGGTGCGCCTTTCATTCCCGATAGGGAGAACGTAAGGAATTGCACTAGAGTCCCGCGGAAACCCTACGCACGCGGCCTGCTCGACCGTGACTCTGGGCTGTGGTACAGCGTGGCCTCAATTGAAGAGAGTCGCTAAGACCCTCGAGCGACGTCGGTTCCCTTGAAACCGAGCTGGATTGGTGGGGCCTCGCGAGGTAGGGAAAAGGATCTCGCGGGCCAACTTCGTCGATGCCCAGGACTCGCGTAGGTCCTGGTTCGTCATGCCGAGGACCGAAGTTCTTGTTCGTCGGGACTACGCGCAGAAGTCGGTCCCGTTGCGCTCGAAGGTGTTCTGCTTGAGAGTGCTGCCGTCCGTCCGGCCCCTGATGCCGCAGCGGTTCTCGATGATCCAAACCTTGTGGACAGTGGTCCCGGTCGAGGGCCCACCGGTGAACGAAATCCCACACGTGCTTCCCTGAATCGTGCTGTGCGAAACGGTCACCTCAGCGGACCCGCGGATTTCGATGCCATCGTTCCCGTTGCCGGCGAGGACGACCTTCTTGATTTTCACGTCGGTGGACGAAAACACGCGAATCCCATCGCCCGACGCAAATCCTGCAAGGCCATTCCCCACGACCGCCACGTCCATCACCTTGACGTGGTTCGAATTCACGATCGAAATGCCGGTGCGGAAGAGCGTAATCGTTCCATCTCGTACCGTGACATTGGTCCAGCCGTTCACCGCGATTCCGACGAAGGGCCGAGCGGGGCCCGTGCCGCTGATCGTGTGGCCGTTGAGCCAAATCGAGACTCCGTTCGCACCGATGACCAGTCCGTTGCCAGGGCACGAGAGGTCGGAGGTGAGTCTCAAGTCCGTCGTGACCGTCGTCCCGCAGAGCCCGCTCGTATCCTGAGGAGCGCCAAAGCCCTGCCCCAGGCTCAGCGAAGCGGCGAGGAGCACCGTGCCGAGCACACTGACGACTGCCATCGTGAGAATCCGCATGCTCGACACCGATGCGATACTGAGCTTCATGGTCGCGCTCCTGTGTGCACTACCGTGAATCTTGGGGCCTTTAAGCGTTCCGGTTCGCCTGTCATTCCCGATAGGAATCGCAAAGAATTGCACTAGAGCCCCTTCGAACACCCAGCGGTCGCCGTTACATCCCGCCGTGCGACGGAAGAGGATAAGTATCCAGGAGGACTACGGAAGTGATGTTGCGATGACGTCGAAACAGAAGCTCCTAATGAATGTAGAACGGGTCCGCGAAGACTTCCCGATCCTCACCCGAACGGTCCGCGGAAAGCCCCTTGTGTACCTCGACAGTGCGGCGACGGCCCAAAAGCCCAAGGTCGTGATTGACTCCGTCTCCGACTTCTTCAGCCGGTACAACGCCAACGTTCATCGCGCGATTTACGAGCTCGGGGAGGAAGCGACGCGGGAATACGAAGGCGCGCGAGAAAAGGTCGCCCAGTTCATCCACGCACGATCACCGAACGAGGTCGTGTTCACGAAGTCGACGACCGAGAGCATCAACGCCATCGCGTACGGATGGGGACTCAAGGGGAAGATGAAGCCGGGGGACGAGGTCGTCTCAACCGTGATGGAGCACCACTCGAACCACGTGCCTTGGTTCTTCGTCCAGGACTACAAGGGCGTGAAACTGAAGTGGGCGGGGATGACGGACGACGGCGCCCTGCGGATGGAAGATTACGACGAGCTGATCACGAAGTGGACGAAGGTCGTTACCGTCACGCACTGCTCGAACGTCCTCGGCACGATCAATCCGGTCGAGGAGATCACGAAGCGCGCGCACGAGGTTGGTGCGATCTGCGTCGTCGATGCGGCGCAGAGCGTTCCCCACATGTCGGTCGATGTCCAGAAGATCGATTGTGACTTCCTCGCCTTCAGCGGCCACAAGATGCTCGGGCCAACGGGCATCGGGGTCCTGTACGGCAAGGAGGACCGCCTGCAGGAGATGGAGCCCCTCATGGGCGGGGGCGAGATGATTCGTGAGGTCCACCTCGGGACGGCGAAGTGGAACGACGTCCCGTTCAAGTTCGAGGGAGGCACGCCGAACATGGCCGGGGCCATCGGCCTGGGGGTCGCGGTCGATTATCTGAACGGTATTGGCATGGACCAGGTCCGACAGCACGAGACAGATCTCACCGAGTATGCGCTCGAGACCCTGGGTGACGTGAAGGGCTTCCACCCCTTTGGGCTGCGCGATGTCTCCCGCCGAGGCGGCGTGATTTCGTTCAGCCTCGGCGACGTGCACCCGCACGACATCGCGTCCATCCTCGACGTCGAGGGGATCGCGATCCGATCCGGCCATCACTGTGCCCAGCCCCTGATGGAGCGACTGAACGTCCCTGCGACGGCTCGGGCCTCGTTCTACGTGTACAACACGCCCGAGGAGGTCGACCGCCTCGCCGCGGGCCTCCGGAAGGTCCTCGAGGTCTTCGCGTAATCCTCTCGCCCATGACCGTTCCGATGAGCCGCGCGGCCCTCGAGACCATCAAGGATGCGGGGCGCGGGTCCTACCCGGAGGAGGCGTGCGGTCTTCTCGTCGGGACCTGGGAGCCCCGCCGCGTGGATGAAGCGAGGCCGATGAGGAACGTCGCCGCGGACTCGCGGGAGCTCCGGTACGAGATCGACGCGGCGGAGACGCTGCGCCTGGGGACCGAGCTCCGGGGGACCGGGCGGGACATCGTCGGCATCTTCCACTCCCACGTGGACCTCTCCGCAAGGCCCTCCGCGCAGGACGTGGAGCGTGCGTGGGAAGGGTACTCGTACATCATCGTGTCCGTTGAGAAGGGGCGCCCGGTGGACCTGCGAGCGTGGGACTTCGACGGGGCCTCCCGCACATTCCGGGAAGTCGACATCCACGTTGCCTAGGAGAACCTGAAAGGAACGTTGAAATACGCGGCGTTGGGTTCGCCCCTGACTCGATGCCGATCACGCTTCGGTTCATCTTCATCTCCGAGGCGGACAAGCCGACGGTGACCCTCAAGGTCCCGGAGGACATGCTGTTCCAGGAAGCGTTCGTCCTCGCCGCGAAGCGGCAGGGGAAGGACGCCGGAATCCTCACCGCGACGTATCCCGGCGGGTCGCCCATTGCGGGCGGGACCGTGGGCGACGTCTCCGAGAAATCGGCGAACATCCACGTGATCGACCCGAGCATTGTCGGGTAGCCCGGTCGGCGATTCTGTTGGCCTATCGGTTTAAGCCAACGGCCGTCCTGTTGCCCGCCGCGATGCCCCTGCGGATCCGGGACTATGGCGAGGCCCACCTGAAGACGGACGACGACCTGTTCTACTTCCTCCAGTGCGCGACGGTCGCGACCCCGGGGGAGCCTGCGTGGTCCGACCGCGCGGCGGAGGAGGTGTACGCCCTCGATCGGTTCATCGAGTACCTCCGGTTCCTCGAGAAGAACGAGTGGATCTCCATTCGGCCGACGAGCGCAGCGAAGTCCCGCTGGACGGGAAAGGTTCGCAACGCCGGCAAGGAATGGGACATCGAGCTGGTCCTGAAGGACTCGTATCCCCATGTCCCGCCAGCGTGCCGGATCCCCGAGCTGATGCACTACACGGACCGGAAGGTCGACGACGGCGTCCTGGGCCTGAGGATCTGCGACATGCACATGGAGAAGACGTATTGGTGGGACGATCACGCCTCGCTCGCGCTCTACCTGAAGCGGGAGGTCAGCTACTGGGTCCAGAGCGTCGTGAAGGACATGCGGGAGAAGGGCTGGCTGTGACGGACCGGTACGCCCGCCTGCGGCTGTTCGAGCACGCGGACCTGTCAAAGCTTGCAAAGAAGCGGGTGGCGATCGTCGGCGTCGGAGGCCTCGGCGCCCTCAGCGCGGAGATCCTCGCTCGCCTTGGCGTGGGGCAACTCGTACTGTTCGACTACGACACCGTGGAGGAGGCGAACCTGAACCGCCTCGTGTACCGCACGGACCAGGTCGGTGTGAAGAAGGTCGAGGCGATTCGCGGTCACCTCCGCGCGGCGAACCCGGACGTGCAGGTGGTATCGCACCCGTACGATGTCACGGACGGGCGGGGCCTGAAAGCGCTTAAAGAGGAGACTCCCCGCTGCGACCTCGTGTTGGGGTGCGTCGACTCGTTTGCGGTCCGGCTCTTCCTCAATGCAATGTGTGTCCAATCTCGAGTGCCCCTGATCGATGGCGGGGCTTCGGACGACGGCGTGAACGGGAGCGTCCACGTCGTCATCCCCGGGAAGACGGCGTGCTATCGGTGCAATCGCCCCGCGTTGAAGGACAGCTCGGTTGCCCCACCCGTGCGCCGCGAGAACGGCGGCGCATGCCACTTCACCTCGCTTCCGACAACGATGGCGGTCATTGCGAGTCTCCAGTGCCAGGAGGGGTTGAAGGTCCTCCTCGGGTTCGGGAGTGTGGCCCCGTTCCTGATGTATTTCGGTCTGGAGGGCCGCCTTGAGCGGGTGGATTGGAAGCGGGATCCAGCGTGCGGGACGTGTGGCCGGAGGCGTCGATGACCGGGCCCGCGCATATCCGCCGGGCGGCATGGCGGGGGCTCCTCCGCCACGCGGGCGACGTGGCTCGCGCCTCTGGGTTCGAGGCGATCGGTTGGCTCCTCGGGTTCTTCATCGGGGACGAGCCATACGTGCTCGATGTGGTTCCCGCCACGAAGTACGGGCACCAGAGCCGGTACGGCGCCGCGGCGGATCCTGGCGAGGAGGCGGAGGTCGCCGCCCGCTATCCGAGGAACGTCGGCATTGTCGGGATTTACCACTCCCACCCGTTCCGCGAGGAGACGCGCCACGCGATCTTTCACAGCGCGACAGACGACGCGACCCTGAAGACCCGCGCGGCGCGGCGGGAGAACTACCTATCCGTCGTGACCGACGGGCGTGCGGCGGAGTGTTTCGTGCTCCGGGGCGGGCAGCCCAAGGAGGTCGAACCCGAAATCGTGGAGGACCTCTCCATCGCGGGAAGACTGGAGAAGTTCACCGCTAACATTGCCCCAACGTTTTCGCTCGTTCTCGAGAAAACCACCGCGTCCGAAATCGTCGCGTCCCTGGAGCGGAAGGTCTCGGACGATCTCGACCGCGCGCTTGCGTCCGCGAGCGTCGAAACGGGCAGCGTCACGCTGCCGGGCCTTGACTCCAAGACGATTCGGAACCGACTCCTGATCGAGCCCTCGGGAGACCGGCACCGCGCCAATCTCTCCCTGCGTCTCGAGCCCGCGGTGTACGTGGCGCCCGGGGATGCGTCCGAGGTCCTCCGGGCCATCCGGAACGAGATCCTCGACGACATCGTCTTCCTCCTTTGGCGGGGGTTCGATGCGAGTGCGGTGGACCTAGAGGGCGTGGAGCGGTTCGAGGCGAACCTCGGCTCCCTGAGGATTCACGGATCGAGCCCGCTGCCGAAGAAACTCTATCGCGCGCCCGAACGGGCGACGATCTTACGCCGGCGCCCGTAGGGCCGCCCCGCATTTCCCGCAGAACGCGTCCTCTTCCTCTGGGCGAGCCCCGCACTTCGGACAGCGGAGGGCCGCGGGGGTCCCGCAGCGCCCGCAGAAGTGGTCCCCCTTGAGAAGGGCGGCACCACACGTCACACAATATGCTGTGACTTCCCCGGAGAGGCCCTGTGCCTGGAGCTCGTAGCAGTCCTGGCAGGTGTATTCCACGACACCGTCGACATCGACCTCGATGTACGGCGCTTTGGGTCGCCCGCACACCACGCACGCCTTGCCGCGCCTCTTCGTCGAGGCGTCCACAATCTTGATCTCCTGCTTGGGAGGAGGGGCCGTCGGCGGAGGCGGCTGCGGGAGAACGAAGTCCTCATCGCCCTCGTCGGGATTCATCCGGAGCACCATTGCGGCCGGCGCTAATAAGGAGGCGTCTCAGTCCTTGTCCTTCGGTCCCTTCCCCTTCTCCAGGAGGATCCCCTTCACCTGGGGCATCCCACCCGGCTCGTCCTCCTCCAGATACGATACGTACCCGGAGCCGACGTTGAAGTGGACGACCTTGACTTTCTCGTCGATGTCAAACATCGACTTCCCACTCTTCCGCTTCATAGAGGCGCCAGCGTTCAAATCCAAGGGCACGATACTTAAAGGGTCGCCCAAGAGATTCACAGATGATAAGCTAGGCCCACGGAGGCCCGCTCCTCCTCGCAGGCGACGATCGGACGGAATTTGCCTCCCATTTTGGTGAAGGCTTAATACATCGGAACGCCAAATGACACCTATAAACCGGTGGACGGAGCGATGCCAGTAACCGTTGAAAACCTGACGAAGGGAATCGAGAAGCGGATGGCCCTTCCGCATGATCAGGCGTACGCCATCGCGGGCCGCGTGATGGATTACTTCGGGTTCGAGAGCTTCATCATCGACAACGCGATTAACGCGGAAGACCGGAAGACGTTCTACTCACTCCATGACGCTGGGTTGCTCCGCTCCTCCTGGGAGACCGTCCTCCTCCTGAGCGGGAGGAACTGGAGGATCTTCTATTGGGAGATCAACGCCTCCGACATCGACCGGATTGTCGGCGAGACCGAAGAAGCCGGCCGGGACGAGCCTGTGTACAAGGGGCTTCCCGAAGAGGCATGGACGCACTCCGCGCAGCCTCAGTGAGCGAAGTCAGTCCCGCCATCCTTCGGACCCGATTAGCGGGACGAACGCACACGGCGTCCCTTCCTTGTATTCCCATTTCGAATCCGATGTCTTGCGCGCGGTCACGAGCGTCTGATTCAGGCGGGAACGGCCGATCGGCGCGATGATCCGCCCGCCGACCTTCGTCTGTTCCATCCACGGTTTCGGAATCCGCGGGGCGCCCGCCGTCGCGATGACACAATCGTACGGGGCCCGGGACGCGTGCCCCTTCGTGCCGTCACCGATGACGACCTCGACCCGGTACCCGCACGCGGCCAGGTTCGCCCGCCCGAGGTCGGCCAGCTCCGGGAGGCGCTCGATCGACACGACGCGGTCCGGGCCCACGATTTCGGCGAGGAGGGCCGCATTGTACCCGCATCCGGTTCCGATTTCGAGGACCGATTCTCCCCTCAAGAGAGCGGCCTCCTCAAGCATGATTGCGATCATCGACGGTGCGGAGATCGTCTGACCGAAGCCGATCGGGAGGGGAACGTCATCGTAGGCGGACCTACGTACGTCCTCGGGGACGAACCGCTCCCTGGGGACGCCCAGAAACGCGTCCCTCACGGTGGGCGACGTGAGGTATCCCCACCCTTGCAGCTTGTCGGTGAGCTCCTTTCTGTCCCGGTCCCAATCGCGGCCCATCGACGAAGACACCGGAAGCAGCGTACTTGAACGCTCGCCCTATGGGAGTGCCGCAAGGATGGCCGTCGCCAGCACGAGGGTCGCGACGGTCACGGGGAAGCCCGCTCGGAACCAGTCCTTGAACGACACCTCGACCCCTTGGCGAGAGGCGGCCTGGACGACGATCACGTTCGCCGCGGCCCCAAGGATCGTCGCGTTCCCCGCCAACGTTGAACTCGCGGCGAGCGTGAGCCAGAGCCTTCGGTTCGTAGCGAGGGGTGCGAGGAGGAGCACTGCGGGCACGTTCGAAACCAGGTTGGAGAGAATCGCGCTGAGCCCGGAGAGCCACCACACCCCGCCGGTGTTCCCGCCGGAGAGCCAGGTGAAGCCGCCCTGAATCACATCCGAGAGCCCCGAGCTCTGGACCGCCGCGATTACGACGAAGAGGCCGATGAAGAAGAGGAGGATGGACCAGTCCACCTTCCTGACGATACCCCGTGACGACGCCCCGCGATGGAGGAGGGGAAGGCCCACGAGGACGACGCTGCCGCCAATCAGTGCGATTGCGGGAAGCCAGTCCGGCGTCGTCGCGACGAACCCGACCGCCGCGGCGACGAGGACGCCGAGGGTGAACGCGAGGCCGGGCTTGTGGATCGGAACGAGCGTATCGTGGGGCGGGCGCTTCGTGATCGCGCCCGACAGTCGACGGCGGAACGCGAGGCGCACGATGCCGATGGACAGCAGCAGGCACGCGATGGTGATGGGAGCCATCACGGAGGCGTATTCGAGGTACGGGATGTTGCCGTGGATCCCGATGAACGCGTTCTGCGGGTTGCCGACCTCCGTCGCGACGCTCCCGACGTTGACCGCGATTCCCTCGCCGACGAGGAAGGGCACGGGGTCGAGGGCCATCGCGCGGCACGCCCGCACGACAATCGGCGACATCAGGAGAGCGATCGCGTCGTTGAGGACGAGGGCGGATAGGACCGCGGCGGCGACCATGAGCGTCCACAAGAACTCCCATTGGGTCCGTGCGCGATTCGCGATTAGGAGCGCGATGTAGTCGAAGAAGCCGCAGGCGTCGAGCCCCGCGACGAGGAGCATCATCCCCAGGAGGAGGATGAGGACGTCGAGGTCGATCGATCCGATTGCCGCACTCGGGCCGACGACTCCGAGGGCAATCATCAGGGCCGCCCCGAGCATTGCGGCGGTTGGCCGCTCGATGCGGTATCGACCGATGCCCTGCGTCGAGATCAGCGCGTAGGTCGCGACGAAGATCGCCGCGGCTGCGTACAACGCGTACGCCACGTGGGCGGGACACGCATTCCCTCCATGGAACTTTCGCCCTCGGAATCAAGGAGGAGTTCGATGTGCGTCCTTAGGACGTTCCCCGGACGCATCCTTAAATACCGTCCCCCTTTTGGCGCGGTGCCTCCGGTGCAAACGCTGCAGGCACGGAAAGAAAAGGTACGGTGGACGGAGTCGGGACCATGAGAGACGGAGGATTCCTGAGACTGGTTGCGCTGTTGGCGACCCTCTGCGTAATCGCTGGCGCGTTCGCAACCGTGCCCTATCGAAACGCACGCGCAGCCGACAAGGCGGTTTTCGGTTATGTCGACTCCTGCGGAGCGACAGGTGCCGAATTCCTGTCCGGCGTGAGTGTGAGCCTGACAGAAGCGCACAGCGGTAAGGTCGATGCTACTTCGACCGGGAACGATGGCTTCTACTCCTTCAACCCGGATCCCGGAAGCTACCGGCTGCGGTTCGAGATTAGCACGCACTACTCGAAGGACCTCCCGACGTTCCGGTTCGATGGAAGCGTGGATGTGCGGAATGATATCTGCCTGACGCGGATGCCGACCCGCGACCGGAGTCTGAAGGTCCTCGTCGTGGACTCAACGCAAACGCTTCACTCGAGTGAGGCGTTGGTCTTCACGCGCGTCCAGGTGACCAACGAGGACATTGATACACGCGTCAACGGAACGGGGATTGCAACAACGGTGCATTCGCCGGTGGTGAACGGGACCGCCAGCTTCCATTGGCGGAACGCAACCGCGAGCTTTGAGTTGGTCTCGCCTGCGGACTACAC
>Ga0066710_100003211_pt1 | contig 13784 bp, 11 predicted proteins | sample GraSoiAngelo_159_FD_79666 | JGI IMG/M metagenome (GOLD analysis project Ga0066710, IMG submission 79666) | Grasslands soil microbial communities from the Angelo Coastal Reserve, California, USA - 14_1009_16_40cm | ecosystem: Environmental > Terrestrial > Soil > Grasslands | place: USA...
AATCTCCTAAACCAGCGGACAAAGCCCCGCCAGAGGCTGCTGACGATGCGGATCTGCTTGGACTGGCCGCCATCTTCAAAGATGACGCGGCCGAAGCTGTACACGGAAGAACTGGATCGATCAGTGAAGAAGAGATAGACCGGATTGCCGACCGGGTTATTCAAAAACTGACGGCTCAGGTGATCGAGAATATGGCATGGCGCATCCTGCCGGAAATCGCAGAGAAGATCGTTCGAGAGGAACTGAAGAGAACCGATGAAAGTTGAGATTTCAAAGACGTACAACCCCAAAGAAGCCGAAGGGCGATGGTACCAGTGGTGGGAATCTCAAGGATACTTCCGCGCGGATGAGAAGTCCCAGCATCCTGCGTTTGTCATCGTCATGCCGCCCCCCAATGTTACCGGCTCGCTGCACATGGGGCACATGCTGAACGACACGGTCCAGGACGTGATCGTGCGCCGGAAACGCATGCTCGGTTTCAACACACTGTGGCTGCCGGGTATGGACCATGCGGGCATCGCCACGCAAAACGTCGTTGAAAGGGAACTCCAGAAGGAAGGACGGACTCGACACGATTTGGGACGTGAGAAATTCGTCGAGCGGGTCTGGCAGTGGAAAGAGCAGTACGGCGGAATTATCCTGAAGCAGATCCGCCGCATCGGAGCATCATGCGACTGGTCACGCGAGCGGTTCACATTCGATCAGGGCTTGTCGCGCGCGGTTCGCGAAGTGTTCGTCCGCTTGTATGAGGAGGGTTTGATCTATCGCGGAAAGCGGCTGATCAACTGGTGTCCGCGGTGCCACACCGCCTTGTCGGACCTCGAGGTCATTCACGAACACGCCGACTCCAAGCTCTACTACATTCGATACGGCTTGAAGGCCCGTCCGGACGCTTTCATCGAGGTCGCCACAACGCGGCCGGAAACGATGCTCGGCGACACGGCTGTCGCCGTCAACCCAAAAGACGAGCGCTATAAGAAATACAAAGGCGAGTCGGCAATCTTGCCATTGTTGGGCCGCGAGCTCCCGTTCATCGAGGACGCGGCGGTGGATCCTGCGTTTGGAACCGGCGTGGTGAAAGTCACGCCGGCCCATGACCCTGCCGACTTTGAGATGGCGCAGCGCCATGATCTGTCCCAGATCAGCGTCATTGACGAAGACGCCAGGATTACCGCGAATGGCGGCCCATACCAAGGGTTGGACCGGAGCGAAGCCCGTACCCGTATCCTGGCGGATCTCGAAGCCCAGGGTCTGGTCGCGAAGATCGAGTCGCTGGCCCACAACGTCGGCCACTGCCAGCGATGCAACGCGATCGTCGAACCTTTGCTTTCTACTCAATGGTTCGTTCGCATCCAACCGCTCGCAGAACCAGCTATAGCCGCGGTGGAACTGGGCCGCACGCAGTTCGTCCCGCCCAATTGGGCGAAGACCTATTTCGAATGGATGCACAATATCCGGGATTGGTGCATCTCGCGCCAGCTCTGGTGGGGACACCGGATCCCTGCCTGGTACTGCGATGATTGCGGCCAGATGACCGTCTCGCGTACCGATCCCGATCGTTGTCCACAATGTTCTTCGGGAAAGATCCGCCAGGATGAGGACGTCCTGGATACCTGGTTTAGCTCGGGCCTGTGGCCTTTTTCAACGCTGGGATGGCCGGATCAGACCGCAGATCTGAAGGCGTTCTATCCCGGCACTCTTCTGGTCACGGCATACGACATCATTTTTTTCTGGGTCGCTCGAATGATCATGTTCGGACTGAAGTTCATGAATGACGTTCCTTTCAAAGACGTCTACATCACCGGCATGATCCGCGACGCGGAGCGCCAGAAAATGTCGAAGTCGAAGGGAAATGTGGTTGATCCGCTGGAAATCTGCGACCAGTACGGCACGGATGCCGTGCGATTCGCTCTGGCGAGGGTGGGCGCTCCGGGAACCGATATCTCCGTCTCCGATGAGCTGCTCGACAGCTACCGGGCATTCGCGACAAAGATCTGGAACGCGGCACGATTCATCTTCAGATACGTGGATGAATCCGATCGTTTGCCTTCATTGGCCGAACTGAAACAGTCGAACTTGCCGCTCGTCGATCGGTGGATCTTGTCGCGGCTGGCGCGAGCGACTGAAGAAGTGAATCGCTCCTTAGAGCAGTACAACCTGCATGAAGCGGCGCGGCATATCTATGGTTTTTTCTGGCACGAATTTTGCGATTGGTATCTCGAGATGATCAAGCTTCATCCCGAACGATCGAAGCCTGCACTGCTTTATGTGTTCGAGAGTGCGCTGCGACTGCTGCATCCATTCATGCCTTTTATCACGGAAGAACTGTGGCAAAACCTGCCACACAAGGGAGAGTCGATTGTGATTGCCCCGTATCCGGAATTCGATCCGGAAATGGTGGACGAGTGCGCGGAGTCGCAGGCAGAGTTGATCCAGGAGATTGTCAAGAAGGTTCGCAATATCCGGGCGGAGATGAACGTTGAGGCAAAGTTGACGGTTCCGGTGCGTATTGCTACGGCGGATACGGAACTGACCGAGTTGCTGTCCAGCGCTCGCGAATACATTTTCAAGCTAGCGCAGGTCAGCCAGCTTGAGGTCGTTACCGAGTTGAGCGGTGGCAAGCTTGCCGCGCGTGCCGTGGCGGCGGGTCTCGCGCTGGAAGTTCCGCTGTCCGGACTGATTGACGTCGAGACGGAGCGCGCTCGCTTGAAAAAGGAATTGGAAAAGGTGCAAAACCAGGCGGACTCCCTCGAGCGAAAACTGTCGAACGCCAGCTTTGTGGATAAGGCTCCGAAAGAAGTCGTCGAGGAAAACCGCCGCCGCCTGGCGGACTACCAGGATCAGGCCGCAAAATTGGCGGAGGGGCTGAAGCGGTTGGGGTAATGTAAATCGCGCTTTATGAAAACACAAAGACACAAAGGCACAAAGACACAAAGAAAGGCCGCATGAAATTCTTTGAAAGCGGCCTTTCTTTGTGTCTTTGTGCCTTTGTGTCTTTGTGTCGTCTACTGGAATGGAGCCAATTGATCTCAATTTGATTCGTAACACGTTGCTCGCCGCACTGCGTGAGGACATCGGTTCGGGGGACCTCACTTCACGTGCGACGATTCCGGCGAACGCTCGGGCAGCGGGTCGATTCACAACCAAAGAACCCCTCGTCGTGGCGGGCCTTCCGGTGATTCAAGAAATTTGCCGGCTCGTCGATTCCGATCTTCAGTTCAAAGCCATAATCCTCGACGGCGCCTCCGTTGCTGCCGGAGCCATTCTCGCCGAGGTCCGCGGCTCTGCCCGCTCGATCCTTGCCGCCGAGCGGACATCTCTGAATCTGCTGCAACGGATGTGCGGCATCGCTACGCTGACGCATCAGTACGCCGGCCGCATCGCAGGGACCCGCGCACGAATCGTGGACACGCGCAAAACCGCGGCCGGTCTGCGCGTATTGGACAAGTATGCCGTATCCTGCGGGGGCGGCATGAATCACAGAATGGGCCTCTTTGACGGTGTCCTCATCAAGAACAATCATCTCATCTTCCATCCCACGATTGAGCGTGCAATTCAGGAAGCGCGGCGCAATCTTGGTCATCTCGTGAAGATCGAAATCGAGGTCCGGACACTAGACGAGCTTCGAAGCGCCGTTGATGCCGGAGCCGACGTCATTCTTTTGGACAATTTCGATCCAGACCTGACTCGGAAGGCCGTAGGCATTGTGAAAGGCCGCATTCCTCTGGAGTCTTCCGGCGGCGTCACATTGGAGACGGCGCGAAGCTTCGCCGAGGCTGGTGTCGATTACATCTCTGTCGGCGCTCTGACGCATTCGGCTCCGGCCGTCGACATCCACTTGCGCGTCGCGGCCGAATAATCCTATGGACCGAAAACTCGACGAGCTTCTCTACGCCCTCATGCAAAACATGATGATCGTCGTTTCGGGCGAGAAGCTGGCTCGAGATCTCGGCGTTTCGCACTCGACCCTGGTGCGGTGGATCGACAAGCTTCGTCAAGCCGGCGTGGAAATTCGCGGTCAGCTCTTTACCGGTTACCGGCTGGTTCGTTTGCCCGATGTCGTTCTTCCACGGCTTTTCCGGAGCCGGCTTCGGACGTCGATGATCGGCAAGAGCATGTATCACTTCTACAGCGTAGACTCGACGAATGCTTTTGCGGCGCGCCTGTTCGCCCACGGTCACAAAGTAGCCGAAGGCGCCATTATCATCGCGGAAGCGCAGACGGCCGGGCGAGGCCGGCTCGGACGGGCCTGGCATTCGGAGCGCGAAACGGGTCTCTACTTCTCGATGGTTCTCTATCCCAAAACGCCGCCGAGCCTGGCGCCGCTTTTCACCTTGGCCACGGCGGTGGCCATGCATAACGCGATCGAACGCGATACCCGGCTGGATGTGGACATCAAGTGGCCAAATGATCTTCTCATCGACAATCGGAAAGTCTGCGGAATACTTTCGGAGATTCAGGCGGAAGTCGATCTGCTCAAGACGATGATCATTGGCGTGGGAGTCAATGTAAACCACGAGCATTTTCCCGAGGGCATCGCGCAACGCGCGACATCGTTGCGCATCGCTTCAGGTCGAATCCAGTCGCGGATCGAAATTCTGGTGGAGTTCCTGGAGGAATTCGAAAGCCTCTACATGGGTTTTGAAAGAAAGGGACCACGATTGATTATTGATCATTGGATGCGGCTGTCCAGCTTTGCGAATGGCCGGAAGATCGAAGTTCATGACGGTGTGCGAAAGATTTGCGGCATCACCCGCGGCCTGAATCCCCTCGGGGCCCTGCGCGTTGAGCAGAAGGACGGCCAGATTCAAGAGATCTATAGTGGCGATGTCGTTCAATGGGAATGAAGAACTCGCAAATCAATGTCATGGAACACAAAGACACAAAGGCACAAAGACACAAAGAAAGGCCGCGTCAACAGTTCTTTTATTGCGGCCTTTCTTTGTGTCTTTGTGCCTTTGTGTCTTTGTGTTCCCCCAAACTCGGGCGGAAAACCTATGCTATTAGCAATCGATCTTGGCAACACCAATACCGTCTTCGGTGTCTATGATGGCAGCCGTCTTGTGATGCATTGGCGGCTGTCCACGCAGAAAGAACGGACTGTTGATGAATACGGAATCCTGCTCCGGAATCTGTTCGCTTTGGAGAACATCGACGCGCGCAAGATTCATGGCGTCATCATCGCTTCCGTCGTGCCGCCGCTGGATGCGGTCTTGAATGAGATGGTATCGGGATACTTTTCCGTCAAGCCGGTGTTTGTCACGCACGAGAATGCGGGCATTCCGGTCCTGTACAACGACCCTCGCGAGGTGGGCGCCGACCGCATTGTGAACGCGGTTGCGACGATTCACAAGTGGGGTAAGCCGGCGATCGTCGTTGATTTCGGCACGGCTACAACATTCGATGCAATTACGTCCAAAGGCGAGTACCTGGGCGGAGTGATCGCTCCCGGCATTGTGATTTCCGCTGAAGCCTTGTATGAGCACGCCGCGCGCCTGCCTCGGATCGAGATTCAAAAGCCGGTGGACGTGATCGGCCGCTCAACAATAGGCAGTATGCAAAGCGGTATCTTTTACGGTTACGTCGCGCTGGTCGACGGTATCATCGGCCGAATGAAAGACGAACTTGGCCACAACACCCGCGTCATCGGCACCGGCGGTCAAGCGCCGTTTATCCGCCAGGAGACGAAGCTGATCGAGACCATCGATCCCAACCTGACTCTTGACGGCCTTCAGCTGGTTGCCGCCCGGCTCGGCCAATCGGAAAAATAAGACCTCCAACTGTAGCGGCCCTCTTTGAGCGCCGGCAGTTCAGCAGTTTAGGAGATCGCCGGCGGTCATAGACCGCCGCTACAGTTCCGACAAAAGCCCGTTGCCTCGGTGGTACTCATGTAATAATGCTCGGTTGTTTGGCGTGAGGCTGAACAGACTGGAGATGTAGATGCGTCGATTACTGGCCTCTTATTTGGTTTTCTTCCCACTCCTATCGGGCTGCAGCCCGCCCGATCGTGCCGCGGATAAAAGCACCGTTGCCAACGTCGGTACACCGGTTTCTGGCGATTGGGTTATCGTTCGTTACGAAGGCGAGCCTGATACGCTCAATCCGATCATTTCTACATCGTCACTTGCAAATTATGCCATGTATGGCGTGAACGGCTCGGGCATCTACGAATTCCTCATGACGTACAACCCGGGTGATTGGACGCTGACGAAAGCAATGCTGGCCGAAGCGCCTCCTGAGATCTCTGCGGATCACCTCACGTACACGTTCAAAATACGCGGCGGTATAAAGTGGCATGATGGTAAACCCCTTACGGCTGAAGACGTCCTGTTCACATTCAAGGCCACAATGTGCCCACTTGTGGATTCGGCCGCCCCGCGTAGCTGGCTGAGCGATCTCAAAGACATCAAGCTTGACGGTGAAACAGTCCGATTTTTTATGGGCAAGCCGAATGTCTATAACATCCTGGCTTTGGCGAACACGGTGCCGATCATCCCAAAGCATGTGTTTGATCCGGAGGGTCTGCTCGATAGTTTCATGCTCGCCGATATTACTGGTTCCAAGGGAAAGACAGACCCGAAGATCAAGAAGTTTGCCGAACAGTTCAATGCTCATCCCAACAACCGTGCTCCGGTTGGAACTGGTCCATACAAATTCGAAAAGTGGGATACCGGCAGGGAGCTCGTGCTTGTCCGGAACGACGATTACTGGGGAAAGCAGGCATATCTCGATAGGATCGTCATCCGTATCATTCAGGACTATCCTGCGGCGCTAACAGCCCTCAAATCCGGAGAAGTGGATTTCCAGACACGGCTATTGCCTATTCAGTACGCGCAACAGACGAGCGGCGCGGCGTTCGATCAACAGTTTGTGAAGACGAAATATTCGATTCCCGGTTACGCCTACATCGCATGGAACGAGGTGCGGCCGTTCTTCAAGGATAAACACGTGCGCGAGGCGCTGACGATGCTGTTGAACGGGCAGCAAATTATCGGCACCGTTCGATTTGGTCTTGGCCGGATCGCCGGCTCGCCATTCATTCCTGCCTCCGGCGACTTCAATCCGAATATCAAGCCGTGGCCATACGATCCGAAACGCGCGGCGGAGCTTCTTGACGAGGCGGGATGGAAAGATCACGATGGGGACGGCATCCGGGACAAGGATGGTATGAAGTTCAAATTCGAATTTCTCGGATACCCCGGCAGTACTTTAATTCCACAACTGATGCCCATACTCAGAGAAGAACTCCGTAAAGTTGGAATCGAAATGACGGAACGCACCATCGAATTCAATGTGCTATCGCAGAACCTGAAGGACCATCGCTTCGACGCCGCGAGCCTGGGTTGGACTACAGACCTCATACAGGACCCTTACCAGCTCTGGCATTCAAGTTCGGCTTCCAATCGCGGTTCGAACTACGTCAACTTTAAGAACCCCGAATCGGATCGCCTGATCGAGCAAGCCCGTCTCGAGTTCGACGCCGAAAAACGAAAGCAATTGTACTGGCGATGGCAGGAACTCATCCACGAAGAGCAGCCGTACACGTTTCTCTATTACCAGGAAGAAGCAGCCGCATACAGCAAGCGATTCCAGAACGTGACGTGGTGGCCTCTTCGCCCCGGCTACGACTTGAACAGTTGGTTCGTACCGAAGACGTCCCAGAAATACACGAATACGCCGTAGAAGATGCGCAGCTATTTCCTCCAACGCCTTCTATTGATCGTGCCCACTCTGCTGGGAATCTCGATCATTTCGTTCTTAATCATTCATCTCGCCCCAGGAGATCCGGCTGAACTGAAATTGGGCGACGCGGCTCAGCGGGTCGGAAACCCAGCACTCGTGGAGCAGATTATCAAAGAAACGCGCGCCCTCTACGGCCTGGATCAGCCGCTCCATGTGCAGTATTGGCGTTGGCTCAAGCGGATCGTCACGCTCGATTTTGGGCAGTCTCTGCGTGACCACCGGCCCATTATCGAGAAACTGAAAGAACGAATTCCGGTTTCCGTGAGGTTGAGCGGGATTTCACTAGTTCTGGCGTATCTGATTGCCATTCCTTTGGGCATTTACTCTTCGACACATCAATACTCTTTCGGTGACAGGGTTACGACGGTTCTCCTGTTTACGCTCTATTCACTTCCCAATTTCTGGGTGGCTACGATGGCGATTGTGTATCTGGGAGGTGGTGACTTTTGGGATGTCTTCCCCGTATATGGTCTTCAATCGGTGGGCGCCGGCAATTGGCCTTTCTGGCAGCGCATCCAGGATGAGGTATGGCACATGATTCTTCCCATCACCTGCCTGACGTATTACACCCTTGCGGCGCTATCCCGATATATGCGAGCCGGGATGCTGGAAGTGATTCGTCAGGACTTCATCAGAACAGCCCGCGCAAAGGGGCTAAGCGAATGGGCGGTCGTCTATCGTCACGCGGTTCGGAACTCGCTGATACCGATTGTCACGCTGATGGCGGATCTGCTGCCGGCATTGATTGGCGGTAGCATCGTCATCGAGACAATCTTTTCAATACCCGGCATGGGCTATCTGGGCTTCGAGGCGGTTCTGAATCGCGATTATCCACTCATCATGGCCATATTCACGCTGAGCGCGCTGCTGACGCTGGTGGGCATTCTGCTCGCCGATTTCCTCTACACGGTTATCGATCCAAGGATTGCCTATGAAAACAGAGTCGCGGCCTAAGCAGGGTGTGATCGATATCCGCACCGTAGAAGCTTCCGCGATGGGTCCTGTCGCCGCCGGCCCACCAACACGTCTTCCGGAAGAGTATTGGCATGTCGTTTCGCGGCAGTTTAGGAAGAACAAAGTATCGATGTTCGGCCTGATCATGGTGGCCGGTCTGTTCGGGATCGCGATCTTTGCAGACTTTCTTGCTAGTGACAAGCCGTTGATGATGAAGTACCAAGGGCGGCTGTATTCTCCGGCAGTGAAGGATTATACCGTTTGGACAGGACTCTCTCAGTGGCAACCGCAGTTTCAGAACATCTCCTATAAGGAATTTATCGCAACGAATTTCAAGGAAGGCGATTGGGCGTGGTTTCCACCGATCCCCTACTCACCCAATGATCTCGATCTAACGCAGGCGATTCAGGCGCCATCACCCCAACATTTTCTGGGGACGGACGAGATCGGACGCGACATCGCCAGCCGGATGGTGCACGGCTCGCGCGTGTCGCTGTCGGTGGGCTTCGTAGCGGTTTCGATTTATGTGCTGATTGGTCTCGTTATCGGAGCTCTGGCGGGCTATTACGGCGGAATCGTGGACATCGTCGCTTCCCGGCTTATCGAGATCATGCTGACGATTCCGACGTTCTTCCTGATCATCACCGTTGTCGCATTCCTGCCGCAAAGCATCTTCAACATCATGGTCGTGATCGGAATTACAAACTGGCCGACAGTCGCGCGCCTGACTCGCGGGGAATTTTTGAAGACGAAATCGTTGGAATACGTTGTCGCAGCCCAGGCGCTTGGCGCTACCGATTTCCGGACCATCTTTCGCCATGTGTTGCCGAACTCCCTGGCGCCGGTTTTCGTTGCCGCCACTTTCGGCGTAGCGTCCGCGATACTTATTGAGTCGACTCTCAGCTTCCTGGGCTTTGGGGTTCCTCCATCGACCGCGAGTTGGGGCTCGATCCTTTCCAGCGCCCGGCAATTGCTTCCTAGCGGCTGGTGGCTTACGGCCTTTCCCGGTTTTGCAATATTCCTGACCGTCACGTCCTACAACCTCGTGGGCGAAGGATTGCGCGACGCCGCCGATCCTCGTTTGAAAACCTAGGTTCCGTCTATAATGAGATGGAATGCCGCCGATAAAAACCTTTTATGACGAGCTCGGTGTAGACCGCAATGCGGACGCCGCAGCGATCAAACATGCGTTCAAGGAAATCGCGAAGGTCTACCATCCGGACAAGAATCCGCCCGAAAAGCAGGCATGGGCTCACGAACAGATGAGCCGCCTGAACTTCATTGTAGACACCCTGCTGAATCCCACGACCCGAAAAGAATACGACAGCCTCGTCAAGAAATATGAAGAAATGCCGCTGGTGGCGCGCCCCCGCCGCCGGCCTCACGAGCAGAACGCCCTGGAAAGAGAATACGCGCAAGTTTCAGTCGAGATCATGAACCTTGCCGGAAAATATTCGAATTGCCGGCTGAAGATGCTTATCGGTGGAATCGTGGGTAGCCTCGCCGCGATCCTGCAGCTTGCCTCCTACTTCAGCCCTTTGGGCGAGGTCCTGGTCGATTTTCCCATGACCCTGGCCTTTATTTACTTCTTCACCCTGATCGGCGGCATCATGATGATCATCGGCATCTCCGACTACCTCGGCCGGGGCCAATACCGCCGCCGTATCCATGAGCTCGAACAGCGCCGTTCCCACCTCCGCGAGCGCATGTATGAAGTCTACGCGTCGAATTAGGCCTGGGCTGATCTCTACAGATTGAAATACAATTTTTCTCGTGTATCTTGGAAACGCCGCAATTGATGCACTAGCGGCTACTCTTGAAGTTGACGACCCAGAAGCGAGTTCCCACTGGATCGAAATGCATAAGGGTTTCGCTTATGGACCAGACGGGTTTTCCGGTCTAATCGGTTTTGGGGACCACTCGGCACCAAAGACTGTTCTTCATCGCATTGGCCATTCTCTTCTTCAAACTCCGTTTCGTTACATCGGAGCTCAATTCCCCTGCTTTGCCGTTGACTATGAAAATGTCAAGTCAGTCGCAAAACGACAAAATCGCCAGCTGAACGTCGACATGGTGAGGCAGGCCATTACGCTTTCGATGTTGAGGCAGAAACTACAACTTGAGACCGTTACGCAACCGATCTTGATCATTGGTGACGGTTTCGCCACTATGGCTTCACTGATCCTGCTGGGAGTGCCGAACGTCACAGTGGTGCTGGTGAATCTCACGAAGACATTATTCGTCGATCTTGTGTACCTTCAGAGAACGGTTCCCGATTGTGTGTTCGCGCTAGCCCGTAGTAGTGAAGAATATGAGGTTGCTTTGGCGGAACCGGCAATCAAAGCAATTGCTGTGCAGGCAAGGGATGCTAATGCCCTCAAATCATCTCCGATAGGAATCTGTCTGAATATCTTGTCGATGCAGGAAATGAACCCACCCGCTATAGCTTCATATTTTCGAATCATGCGCGAAACGCCCGGTCCGGGAACGATCTTTTACTGTTGCAATAGACTTGACAAGACTTTACCAGACGGAACCAGGGTCCGTTTTCAGGAATACCCGTGGTGTTCGCAGGATGAAATTTTGTTGGATGGTCTTTGTCCTTGGAGTCAGTTCTACTACTCGATCCGGCCGCCCTTTTATAGAAAGTACGACGGAAGGATTTGGCATCGATTGGCAATCTTAGCCAAGACCGGTTAAAAGGCGAATGTTTACAGTCCTCTTACAACTTGATGCGGCTCTTATTCTTCGCCAGCCACTGGTCGAATGTTTGCAGCGAGGGATTCAAGGACCGCGCGACGTCGAGGTTGCGGGCACCCACAAAATCCGTTTCGAAGTCGCAATAGAACTGGAACATATTGCCCAGATCCTGGGCGCCCTGGAAGCCGAATGCGCGATACGCGTCCGGCGTCACTTCGTTGTATTTCACGTTGATGCCAAGGCCCTTCGATAGCTTTTCGGCCATTTGAGCGCAGGTCAGGTGTTCTCCGGCAATGCCCACGGTCCTGCCAATGTACTCTTTGCCTTTTTTGAAGATGCCGTATGCGCACTTTCCGATGTCTTCGGCGGCGATGCCCGGCATGCGCTTGCTGCTCATCGGGAAGGTGATTGCATACGTGCCGTCGGGTGTCTTCTTGGGTCCCATGTCGAACATGTACATGTTGTCCCAGTAAAACGTAGTCTGAAGCAACGTCAGGGGCGAACCCATTTCGATGAACATCTTGTTGGCTTCACCCTTGGCGTCGAAATGCGGAACTTTGTATTTGCCTTGAAGGGTAGGCATCCTGTTGTCGCTGAGCGGCACCCATTTTCGTGTGTCTTCCAGCGTTGACCAGATCACATGTTGAAGGTTAGCGTGTTTCGCCGCGCGAGCCATGTTGGCCGCGTTTTGCATTTCTCTTTCAGGGGAAAAGTGCGCCCAGAAAAACGTTACGCAATAAGCTCCATAGGTTCCGGCGAAAGCCTTCTTAAGGCTCTCTTCGTTGTCGATATCGGCGGCAACAACCTCGGCGCCACGGCTGCGCAGAGCTTTTGCCTTTTCGCTGTTGACGTCTCTGGTGATGGCGCGCGCGGCGAAGCCGCCGGTAGGATCGCTCAGGATGGCTTGAACCAGCCCACCGCCTTGCGAACCGGTCGCACCCATAACCGCTATGATTTTCTTTTCAGCCATATCGACCTCCGTGAGAAATTCAGTTCTTACGCAGACGCTTTAGTAACGCCAAGCTCTCTTCGCACCATCTGAGCGCCGGCGACAAGCGCCTGGAGTTTCATCTTCGCAACAATCCTCGGAAGCGGCTTCATCCCGCAGTCGGTGCTCAGGTACACACGCTCCGGGGGCACAACGCTGATGACCTTTCGGATACGCTGCGCGACCTGTTCCGGCGCTTCGATCATGGTCGTGCGGATGTCGAGGACGCCGATTTGAACTTCCTTGTCCTTCGGGAGCGATTTCAACGTTTCGATGCCGGCCATATCACGGTTGGCGTAGTCCAGCACGAACTGTTCGACCGGCACGTCATAGAAATAGGGAAGAACGGTTTCGTAGCCGCTCGGGAAAATCCCGCTCAAGGCGTTGCCCCAGGCGTTGCCGAAGCAGAAGTGCCAGGCGATTTTGGCCTTCACCCCGTCGACGCATTGCGCCACGACCTCGGCGATCCATTTGTAATCGTCCTTATTATTGGTAAACAGCGGCAACCAGGCGCCCAGATCTTCAAGCTGCAGGTATTTCGCCCCGGCTGCCACCAGATCCTTCATCTCGGCATTGAAGATGGGCGCCAGCGCAAAGCTCAGCTCGCGCGCATCCTTATAGTGTCTGTTGTAGACGTGCCAGGCGAGATTGACGGGCCCTGCACCCACCGAGACTTTGATGGGTTTCGAGGTGTATTTCGTTGCGATCTTATAAAGGTCGGCCAGGCGGATGGGGCCGCGGGAAACGGGCCCGTCATTGATGACACCGCCCCAATCGGAGAGAAGCTCCACTTCTTTGGTCCGCACCGCAGCCCCGATTTCGGAAGGGTGCGGTTCCTTGGCGTGTTGGAATCCGTGAATGCGCTCGTACATGTACCAGCAGAACGAGCCAATCACACCCACGTAGTCATCGTAGGACATCTGACCATCCGTGACGATATCGAGGCCAGCTTCTTCCTGGTCGCGCATAACGGCCTGCGTGGCATCGCGGTATGCCTCTTCATGCTCGACCTCCTTAAAGGCGACCCGAATGTCGCGGCCAAGCAGTTGGTGGCGGTACCAGTGCGGCCGAGGATAGGATCCGACCATGGTGGCCGGAAGAATAGTGTTGACGATCCTGGTTGGCATTTTGATTACTCCTTACGATGACGTGAGTGGGTGTTTTCGGGAACGGTTTTTGCCCGCAAGCGGCGAATGCTATCTCAGGCCGAACGAAGAAATCAAGCCCACCAGAAATTCGGGGACAGACGTATAAATCACCTAATTAGTTTCTGTCTCGAAACCGGTAGATCTACCCATGAGAACGATCAGCTCAACTGTAGGCGCGGTCTGTGACCGCGCGTTTTTCCTGCAAGTCGAACGTTTTGCGCATTGCGGAAAAGACGCGCGGTCACAGACCG
>Ga0066710_100003212_pt1 | contig 13784 bp, 14 predicted proteins | sample GraSoiAngelo_159_FD_79666 | JGI IMG/M metagenome (GOLD analysis project Ga0066710, IMG submission 79666) | Grasslands soil microbial communities from the Angelo Coastal Reserve, California, USA - 14_1009_16_40cm | ecosystem: Environmental > Terrestrial > Soil > Grasslands | place: USA...
CAACAGCGTCATCCTCGCGCGCTCGGGGGCGGGCAAGAGCTACCTCACCAAGCTGGAGGCGCTGCGCTCGCTGTATCGAGGCATCGATGTGCTCGTTGTCGATCCCGAGAACGAGTACCAGCGTCTTGCCGAGGCGGTCGGCGGCAGCTACATCAGCCTAGGTTCACCCGGGGTGCGGATCAACCCATTCGAGCTCGGCGGTGACGATCCGGAGGAGTACACGCGTCGTGCGTTGTTCATCCACACGCTAATGGGTGCGCTGCTCGGTACAACGCTTGACGCGGCGATGCGTTCAGTCCTTGATCGCGCGGTTGTCGCTGCCTTCAAGGCGCGCGGCATCTCATCAGATCCGCAAACGCACAAACGGCCAGCGCCACAGCTTGCGGATCTCGTCTCGGCGCTTGACGAGAAGGACACATCGGCCAAGGCGCTGCATAAGCAGTTGGGGCCCTTCGTGACCGGGTCGTACTCCGGCCTCTTCGACGGCCCGACGACTGTGGCTCTCGGTGGGCACCTCGTGGTCTTCTCGCTGCGCGAGCTGCCTGACGAGCTGAAGGCTGTGGGCATGCTCCTGGCGCTCGACGTCATCTGGCGGCGCGTGTCGTCACCCGGGCAGCGACGGCGCCGCATCGTGGTCGTCGACGAGGCGTGGCAGCTGATGCGCCAGCCCGATGGAGCGCGCTTCCTCTTCCGCCTGGCGAAGTCGGCACGCCGCCACTGGTGCGGGCTCTCGGTGGTGAGTCAAGACGCCGGCGACCTGCTAGGCAGCGACCTCGGCGCAGCAGTCGTCGCCAACGCAGCAACGCAGATCCTGCTCCGCCAGGCGCCGCAGGCGATCGATCCCATCGCCTCTGCCTTCCACCTGTCCGAGGGTGAACGCGCGCTGCTGCTCACGGCGCGGCGCGGTGAGGCGCTGCTCGCCGCCGGCCAGGAGCGCGTCGCCTTCCGCGCGCTGGCGAGTCCCGAGGAGCACCGCCTCATCACCACCGATCCGAGTGAGCTTGCGGACGCGGAGGAGTCCTCGTGAGTGCGACGTCGCCGCTCTGGCGCTACCTACTTGATCCGGGGTCAGCGACGCGCGCGGTTCTGGAGCACGTCCTCGCCGCTCTCCACGCTGCGCTTCCATACCTTGCGCTCGCCCTCGGCCTTTGCTTCGTTGCCGTGGTTACCTCGAAGGTGCTCCGCCGCTCGCAGCAGCGCCGCATGGCCCACGACGCGCGGTTCATTTCCGTCCTTGCACCACCGGATCCGGACATGGCCGGCGCTGGCGTGCTGTGGTCCAACATGGTGGCGCTGCTCCGTCCGGGATGGCTTCGCGTGCTCATGGGCCAACCGCATCTGAGCTTCGAGTACCGTTGGTCGGTCGCAGGCCTTCGCATCGGCATCTGGGTTCCGGGCTGTGTGCCGCCGGGCATGGTGGAGCGTGCGGTCGAGGCCGCGTGGCCGGGCGCTCTGACGACAGCATTTGCGCCTGAAGCACCTTTCCCCGAAGACGACGCTGCCGCTGGCGGAACGCTGCGCCTCGCGCGCTCCGAATGGCTTCCACTCAACACCGACCACGAGGTGGACGCGCTTCGCCCGCTGCTCGGCGCGGCAAGCGAGCTATCCGATGGCGAGTGCGCGGTTGTGCAGGTGCTCGCACGGCCTGCGGCAGGTCGGCGCGTGGCTCGGCTCTTCCGAGCTGCTGAAGCGGTGCGGAGCGGTCGCAGCGTCAGCCGCCTGGCATGGGCACTCAACCTTTTTCTGCTGCGGCCCCAATCCGCCGCTACGAAGATCCTCGACCTCGCAGCTGCGCAGGACGCACGGCTCATCCTGGGCAAGGCGGCGGCACCTCAGTATGAGGTCGTTGTGCGCTACGCAGTATCGAGCGCACATCGCTCGCGTGACACACGGCGCATTCTTCGCGGGCGCGCCCACGGCATCGCGTCGGCATTCGCCGCGTACACCCGGCGCAATCGCCTCGCGCGGCACCGGCTGCATGCTCCGGCGCGCGTCCTTGCGCAGCGACGCTTGGTACGCGGTGATCTGCTCTCGGTCTCCGAGCTGACTATGCTCGCGCACCTGCCCACGGACCGTGTCATCCCGGGGCTGGTACGTGCGGGTGCTCGCTCGGTGGCACCGCCGCCCGGTGCGCCGCTCGACGGCAAGGTGCTGGGTGACTCCGAGGGTGGTCGCGCGCGCCCGGTCGCGCTCGACGCTGCTGATGCTCGCTATCACCTGCACGTCATGGGAGCCACCGGCACCGGAAAGTCGACCCTGCTCACCAACCTCATCCTCGGCGATGTTGCAGCCGGCCGTGGCGTGGTCGCCATCGACCCCAAGGGTGACCTGGTCACCGACATTCTCGCCCGTCTTCCCGAGGACGCCGCGGACCGCCTTGTTCTGCTCGACGCCGAGGAGTCGGTGGCGCCGCCAACCTTGAACGTGCTCGAGGGCACGGATGCGGACCTCGTGGTCGACAACGTCGTCGGCATCTTCCACCGCATCTTCGAGAACTTCTGGGGGCCACGCACCGACGACGTCCTGCGTGCTGCCTGCCTGACGTTGCTCGAAGGGAAGGTCGGGGCGACGCTCACGGACGTTCCCAAACTGCTCAACGATGCAACCTTCCGTCGGCAATGCCTGCGCGCCGTGAAGATTCCGGTGCTGCGCGGATTCTGGTCGTGGTACGAGGCGATGGGCGACGGGCAGCGCTCGCAGCTCATCGGTCCGCTCATGAATAAGCTGCGCGCATTCCTCCTGCGCGATTTTGTGCGGCGAGTGGTCGGGAGTTCGCAGTCGAGTTTCGACATGGGCAAGGACGTCCTCAATGGCGGCATCTGCCTGGTGCGTATCCCCAAAGGCGTGCTCGGCGAGGAGACCGCGCGGCTGTTGGGGAGCTTTGTGGTCGCCTCGGTGTGGCAGGCGGTGACCGCGCGCGCCCGGCAGGGAGAGGAGACGCGCGCCGACGCGGCCGTCTACATCGACGAGTGTCAGAACTTCCTCACCCTGCCGCGCTCCTTTGACGAGATGCTCGCCGAAGCCCGCGGCTATCGGCTTTCCCTGGTCCTCGCCCATCAGCACCTCGGCCAGCTGCCCGTGAGCCTGCGCGAGGCCATCTCAGCCAACGCGCGCTCCAAGGTCTTCTTCGCCCTCTCGCCGGAGGACGCCCGGGCGCTGGAGCGTCACGTCACGCCCGAGTTGAGCGCCCATGACCTCAGCCACCTGGGCGGCTACCAGGCAGCCGCGCGACTGGTCGTGAGTGGCACGGAGGCGCCCGCCTTCACGCTGCGGACCCGGCCGGCGACCGCGCCCGTGGCGGGCCGCGCCGAATACCTTCGCGCAGCCTCGCGCGAGAAGTTCGGCCGGGGCGAACCGCCACCCGACATCCACGAGAAGGGTAGGACGCCCCAACGGATGGGGGCGGCCACAAGAGGGATCCGTAGGGGCATCCCTTCGGGCGTCCGTCCGACCAGTCTCCCCGTCGAGCAGCCATCGGACGCCCTGACGTGCTCCTGAAATCGGCGCCACCACAAGGAATACCCCTCGCAGGGTCGTCCCATGACCACTGCGACTCATATCCACACAACTAGAGGTCTTATCCACATGCCACCGGCAGCAGTCATTCCACGCCCACGCATCGACAGCGCTCTCCTTCGCGTACTGCCATCACGTCTGACACCTCGTGACCGTTACTTGCTGCGCATGCTCTACGAGCACGACGTGCTCACGACCTCGCAGGTCTGCGACCTTGGCTTCGGCACCCGGCGTCGGGCAAGAGTTCGCCTCAACGATCTCGTGAAGCTCCGCCTCGTCGACGGGGTGCGGCGGTTCGCGTCGCACGGAGCGAGAGACAGCCTCTGGGTCCTCGACGAGGCCGGCGCCTTCGTTGTCGCTGCTGAGCGCGGCCTGACGCCGCGTGATCTCGGCTGGCGCCGGGAAGACGCGCTCCGGCTGGCGACCGCCGGCCAGCGCCTCGAGCATCAGCTCGGCGTCAACGGGTTCTTCGCCGCGCTCATCCGCACGAGCCGGCAGCGCGCCGGAGCGCGTCTGGCCCTCTGGTGGTCGGAACGGCGGTGCGCCGCCGAGTGGGGCGACTTCGTGCGTCCCGATGGCTATGGAGTCTGGAGTGAGGACGGCGGCACGGTGACGTTCGCGCTCGAGTTCGACCGCGGGACCGAGCGACCCGCTGACCGGCTCAACTACAAGCTGCCCGGATACGCGGAGTTGATGGCGGAGGGGGCACGGCCCACCTGGCTGCTTATCGCCTTCACCAGCGAGCGTCACGAGTCGAGTGCACGCGCCGCGCTCGACCCAGTCTCGTTCCCGGTGGCCACTGCAACCGTTGCCGCGGGCGCCTCTCCCGCCTCCGCCATCTGGCGGCCTTTGGAGCACGAGCGACGCCTCGAGCTCGCTGAGCTGGCCTCAGCGGCGTGATGCGCCGCGGCAGCTCCGGGCTGCTGACCGCGTGCGGGGTTGCGCTGCTGCCCGTGCTCGTCGTCGTGATCATCGCGGCCGCGGTTGGCGCTGTGGCCCAAGCAGCCTCGGGCGGCCTGATCGCGCCTGGTGCAGCCTCGCAGGTGACGACATTCCGCGCGACCGGCCTCCCGGCCGGCGCCGGCTGGCCGTGGGGCCAGTGCACCTGGTACGTGGCCCTCGCCCGAACGCAGATGGGCGAGCCGGTGACCTGGGGCGGCGACGCCTGGCAGTGGCTGGCGAACGCGTCGGCGGAGGGGTACGAGACGAGGACCGCGCCGCTCCCGGGGGAGATCGCCGTCTACCGCCGCGGTGGCGCATACAGCTCGCAGGACGGGCACGTCGCCCTTGTCCTGAGGGTCACCCCGTCTAGCTACACGGTGGAGGAGGCCAACTACTACGGCCTCGGGATAATCGACACCCGGACCATCGCGTGGCCGGATCCTGGCGTGGCAGGGTTCATCTTGTGACCTGGCTCCGACATCCACCACGAGCGGCACCGTCCGGAACCTCGCCGTCCACCGGACGTCAACGCTCCGTCCATGATCCGTCCATGGGGCCTCTCACGATGCGGCCATGGAACCGCTCCGAGTGCCACGTCAGCCCCAAAGCCCAGAGGTCTACCGGCATGGCAGCAATCCAGCCGAGGGTGTCGAGTTCGACGCAGGGGTGGTCACGCGGAGTCTTGTTCCTCGTCCCGCTCCTCGGGCTGGCGGGGTGCGGCTCATCTGGTGGCTCCTCGCCGTCGGCATCCGCATCCGCCAGCCCATCCGTGAGCGCGCTCGACGCCGCCATTCTTCAGGCCTACCGCGCCGAATCGGCGGCCTTTGTCGCGGCAGTCCAGATTCCGGACCCGACCTATCCAGCTCTGGCAGCGACGACCACCGACCCGCTGCTCATGAGGATTCGGCAGGGCCTCGTGTACGACAAGGGCGAAGGAATCGTGGGCCGCGGCACCGTCCAGCTGCTGCATCCCCACGTCGTCTCGGCGAGCGCTTCCACGGCGATCGTGCAGGACTGCGTGTACAGCGCGTTGATCCTGGTGTATGCAGCCACGGGTCAACCGGTTCCGAACCAGCCTGGCGGAACGAAGCCGGAGTACGACGGCATCCGCTCGACCCTGACGCTCGCGGCCGGCGGCTTGTGGCAGGTCTCGGATCAAAGCGGCATGCTCGGGAGCTGTCCCGCCGGCTACTGAGGACCGTCCTTGCGGCGGTCGTCGTCGCAGCCTGCGCAGCCATCGGCGAGATCACTGCATTTGCCGACGGCTACACCGAAAATATCAGGACCGGCGCTGGGGTAAACGGGAGTGACGTTACCGTCAATGCTGGTTATTCAGCGTCCAACGATGGAGCACCGGGTTCGGGTGGATCCGGCATCTACTGCACCTACACGTCGTTGGCGCCAGCCGATGCCGTGATTCTAGGAACGGGAGGAGCAACCCCCGGGCACTGGGCGTACCCGTATTGCACGGGCGAGGGATACGTGAACCCCATGGGGGTCGTCTGGATCTTCGACGGGACGTCGCCGCAAACCAGCCCGTCGGCGCTGGCACTTCAGGCGGTTTCCCATTTGCCGCTGCCGGACGCGTCGGCTGGCATGTCTCCGAGCGCATCGAGCGTCACGGTCAATGTGCCCACATGGCTCTGGGTGAATCTCAGCATGTGGCACGCCATTTCTGCCAGCGCATCCGCAGGTCCGGTCTCAGCTACCGCGACCGCCATGCCGTTGGAAGTCGTGTGGCAGATGGGCGACGGAAGCCGGATCACGTGCGACGGCCCGGGCACACCGTGGACACCGCAGGAACCCGCTGATCAATCCAGCGACTGCAGCTACACGTACAGCCAGAGTTCGGCGAACCAGCCGAACGGCACGTACATCGTGACCACGACCGTGTACTGGCATGTGACCTGGACATCGCTAGGCGCGCCAGGAGGTGGTGACCTCGGACTGGTCCCGCGGCGGTCGGTGCAGACCCCGGTCACTGTCAGCGAGGTCCATGCGATCAACCGCGGGTCGTCCGCGTGAGCCGCGGGAGCAGGCGGTCATGATCATCGCCGGTGAGCGCGGCAAGACCATCCCACTCGAGGACACCCGAGCGCTCAAGCTGCGCATCGCGCCCGAGCCGCGACGTCGTCATGCGCACTGGCTGATAGCCGGCGTTCTGTTGGTCGCCATCTGCGCCTTCGCTATGGGCCAGCTGTATCTGCGCACCACGGGGCTGCGTCCTGTGGTGGCCATGGCACGCGACGTGCCTGCCGGCCGGCTGGTGCAAGCCACCGACCTCCGCATTGTCGATGCGGCCGCCGACGGTGGCATCTCCCTTATCTCTGGATCCGCCGAGAGCAACGTCGTAGGCCAGCCCGCATCCCACGACCTGATGGCGGGAAGTCTGCTCACTAGAAGTGACCTGGGCACGACGTCGAACCTGGCACCGGACGAGTCCGTGGTGGCGGTTGCATGCAAGCCGGGCGAGTATCCGCCGGCTCTCGCTCCCGGCGACAGGGTGACCGTTGTAGACACTGGCAGTGGCTCTGGTTCGCTGCAGGGGGCGACGGCACCACCGGTGACCGCGACTGTGGTCGCCGTCGACGTGCAGCAGGGACCGGCAGCGGACGGCGCCATCGTCTCGATTCGGCTTTTGGCGTTCGACGCCGCCTCCGTGGCCAGCAATGCAGCCGCGGGGCAGGTGGCCCTCGTACTGCTGCCGCCGGGGTCGTAGCGCTTCCCATGGGCCTGATCGCGCTCGCCTCGATCAAGGGTTCGCCCGGGGTGACTACGACGGCGGTCGCGCTCGCCTCGGTGTGGCCGGGCACAGAAAGGGTGCTCGTCGCGGAGGTGGATCCTTGCGGTGGCGACCTCGCGGCGCGCTTCAGCCGTCCGTTGGAGCCGGGACTGATCAGCCTCGCGGCTGCCTCGCGGCGTTCGACGGGAGCGGCGCTCCTCTTGGAACACTGCCAGCAGATCCTCGGCGAGCTCGACGTTCTGCTCGGGCCGGCACGTAGCGACAGGGCGGAGGCCGCCTTGCGCGTGCTCGGCGAGCGCGGGTTGTGGCGCGAGCTCGGCAACAGCGAAGAGCAGGTCCTTGCGGACTGCGGCAGGCTCGATGCTCAATCCGCGGCCGTCGCGGTTGTGGAAGCGAGCGCCCTGCTTCTCCTTGTGGCGCGACCGGTGCTGAGCGAACTGCAGCACGTGCACGCTCGTCTACCGTCGCTTCGGCGCGTGGGCCAACGTGTCGCTCTCCTGCTCGTCGGTAACGGCCCGTACCAATCGAGAGAGGTCAGCGAGACGCTGGATGTCGAAGTCGCCGGCATGCTCCCGGATGACAAGCACGCAGCTGGCGTCCTCCATGGTGAGCCTGGTTCCTCGCGTGCTCTCGCTCGCCTGCCGCTGCTACGCTCGGCAAGCGCACTGGTTGATGACTTCATGAAGCCAAGAGAGTCGGCGCAGATCGCCGAGCCGTTAATAGAAGGAAGGGCGGGACAGCCAAGCGCAATTGCCTTGCTCGCTGAGGGTGCGCCGTGACCGTGGCGGTTGCCTCCGATCTCGTCCAGCGCGTGCGCGCTCAGGTAGCTCAACAACTCGCCGCCAGCGTTGGACGCGCTTCTGATGGCGGCCCTCGCATCGCGGTCGGCCATCGTCTGGTGGCTGAAGTGCTGGAACGCCACGCCAACGACTGTCTCGCTGCGGGAAGCCCGCTGCTGGAGCCGGCTGCAGAGGACGCCATCGCTGCGGCGGTGTTGAACTCGCTCTTCGGTCTGGGCGGGTTCCAGCACTACCTCGACGACTCAGACGTCGAGGACATCTACGTCAATGGCCACGATTGCGTCTGGATCCGTTACACAGGCGGCCGCATGGAGAGGGGCGAGTCCGTTGCTGGTTCGGACGCGGAGCTGATCGAGATGCTGCGCGAGATCGCGGCCCGAAGCGGCGCCTCGGAGAACCGCTTCGACCCCGGTGCGCCGGACCTCGATCTGGACCTACCGAACGGCAGCCGCCTCTTTGCGGTCATGGCGGTGAGCCGGCGTCCGAGCGTGACCATCCGCTGTCACCGGCTGCTCGATGTCACTCTCGACGACCTGGTGCGGCTAGGCAGCATCGACTCCGGGCTTCGCAATCTGCTCAGGGCGATGGTGAGGGCGCGCTGCAACATCATCGTCAGCGGCGGCGCCAGCGTGGGCAAGACGACGCTGATCCGCGCCTTAGCGAACGAGATCCCGGCAGATGAGCGCGTCGTCACCATCGAGGATCCGCGCGAGCTCCATCTGGACCTCTTTCCCGACCGTCACCCCAACGTGGTCTCGCTCGAGGTGCGCAAGCCGAACGTTGAGGGCGTCGGGGCCGTGACCGCGACCGAACTGGTGCGCTGGTCGCTGCGCATGTCACCGGAGCGGCTGCTCGTCGGTGAGGTCCGCGGTCACGAGGTGGTGCCGATGCTCAATGCCATGGGCGAGGGCAAGGACGGCTCGATGTGCACGGTGCACGCCAACTCGTCCGCGCATGCGTTCGAGAAGCTCTGGACCTACGCCGCGCAGTCGCCGGAGCGGCTTTCGGCTGAGGCCACCGCGCAGCTCATCGCCTCGACGGTGCATTTCGTCGTGCATCTGATTCGAGTCGGCGGCCGGCGCCTGGTGAGCTCGGTGCGCGAGGTGGTGGGCGCCAGCGAGCGCCAGGTGATCTCGAACGAGATCTACCGCCCCGGCCCGGATCGTGCCGCCGTTCCAAGCGGCGTCCCGCTGCAGCAGCAAACTTTGGCCGACCTGATCGATGCCGGCTTCGATCCGGCCGTCTTGGACGCACTGGAAGTGTCGGGGACGTGGGCATGACCGCGATCGCTGCCGCTCTCGGTGCCGGCGTCGCCGTCGGCGTCATCCTGATCGCCCTCGGCATCCGTGGCTACACCGGCGGAAACCGGCCAGCACTGTGGCAGCGAGCGCGCCTCCTTCCACGTCGGCTCGCCATCGGTGGCGCGTGCGGTGTCGCCGTCGCTCTGCTCACCGGCTGGCCGGTTGCGGGGCTGCTCGCGGCTGGACTCGGCACGGTCCTGCCCGGCGTGCTCCGCCGCCATCGCCAGCAGCGCAGAGCCGTTACACAGGTAGAGGCGATCGCCGGCTGGGCGGAGATGCTGCGAGACACCATGGCCGGGGCTGCGGGTCTGGAGAGTGCACTGGTCGCCACCGCCTCCTCGGCACCGCTCGCGATCCGCGCCGAGGTTCAGCAGCTGGCGGTCAGCCTCACAAGTCAGCGCATCGGACCGGCGCTGCGCAACTTCGCCGAGCGCGTAGCCGATCCCACCTGTGATCTCGTGGTGGCGGCCTTGCTCATGGCTGCGGAGCATCAGGGCAGACAGCTGGGCGAGTTGCTCGGCGCGCTGGCAGCCGCGGCCCGCGAGGAAGCGGCCATGCGCCTGCACGTCGAGGCTGAGCGAGCCCGGGTCCGCGGCGATCTGCAGATCATCGTCGTCACCGTCGTCGGCTTCATGGCCGTGCTGCTCCTAGTGGACCGCCCGTACTACACGCCGTACGACTCACCCGTTGGTCAGCTGGTGCTCGCTGCGATCGCGGGCGTGTTCATCGGTGCGTTTGCGCTGCTGCTCCGCCTCGCCGGAAGCGCCGCGCCGCAGCGGCTCATGATGTCGAGCCCCGGGGAGCGGTCATGAGCATCGCGATCGCCCTCGGTGCTGGCATCGGCGCCGGGCTCGTGATGGTCGCGCGAGGCCTCTGGCCGCCGAGACCGACGCTCGCACAGGCACTCGCCGCATCCCACCGCATCCGCGAGGCGAGTCCGGCGAAGCAAGCACAAGGTGCCCCGAGCGCTCTAGCCAGACTCGGACGGCCGATTGCGCGATTCGGCTTCGCCAGAGAGTCGGTTCACCTGTCAGCGCATCGGCGCCGCGATCTTGCCGTCATCGACCGTACGACCGAGGAACATCTCGCCGAGAAGCTCGCCTGTGCGCTGCTCGGTTTCATGCTCGTACCGGTTGCCCTTGCCCTGCTGGCCGTAGGCGGTGTGGAGGTTCCCTGGCTGGTAACGCCGTGGGCTGCGGTCGCCCTGGCCGCGGCGGGGTTCTTCGTCCCTGACCTGGCGGCGCGGAGCGAGGTCGTTGAACGCCGGCGCGAACTGCGGTACGCGCTCAGCGCCTTCATCGATCTCACCGTAGTCGCGCTCGCGGGCGGCAGTGGCGTTGAGGGCGCTCTGCGCAGCGCGGCGTCCGTAGGCACCGGGACCGCGTTCCGCTCGATCAGGGACGCCCTGGAACGCGCGCGCCTGACGCGCACGACACCTTGGGCTGCGCTCGAGCAACTCGGCCGCGATACCGGCGTCTCCGAGTTCGAGGAGATGGCAGCCAGCGTGGGCCTCTCTGGCACCGAGGGTGCGCGCGTTCGGCATTCGCTGGCGGCCAGGGCCGCGTCGCTGCGCAACCACCGGCGCTCTGAGGCCGAAGCCGGCGCGCGGATGGCGACGCAGCGGATGACGGTGACGCTTGTGCTGCTGCTGATCGGCTTCCTTGCCTTCGTGCTCTTTCCCGCATACGTGCGGGTGTTCGCATCGCTCTAACCAGGAGGTGTTTGACATGACGGAACTGACCTGCCTTCGGGTCGTCGCCATCCAGGCGTGGCGTCGGTTGCAGACGTTGCTTCGAGATCAGCGCGGGTACTCGACGGAGGCGGTCGTGGTCACCGCACTTCTCGTCGCGCTGGCCCTCCTTGCCGTGGGGATCATCACCGCCAAGGTGATCTCAAAGGCCAACTCGATTCAGACCGGATAGCGGAGCGTCGCTGTGCGCCGACTGTCGAGGAGACGCGCATCCGTGGGAGCGGTCACGGCGGAGCTGGTTATGGCCACACCACTGCTGCTCTTGCTCATCTCCCTGATCGTGCAGTACGCGCTCTACGAGCACGCCGCGCACATCGCAGAGTCAGCAGCGCAGGAGGCCGTGACCGCGACGCGCGTCCAGGGTGGCAGCGTGAGTGCGGGCCGGCAACAGGGGGAGACGGTCCTGCAAACAATCGACCACGGACTTCTCGTCGACCCCAGCATCACGGTCGAGCGCAGTGGCACCGAAGCTCGGGTGGAGATCACCGGATATGCAGCGCAGCTCGTCCCGTTCCTTTATCTTTCGATCGACGCCGTTGCCGCAGCACCGGTCGAGCCTCTGGTGCGCAATCCATGAAGCGTCATCAGAATGGCGGAGCTGCGACCGAGCTCGTCCTGGCGACGCCGGTGATGGTGCTCCTCATGCTCTTCGTCGTTTTGCTAGGGAGGATCACCGCAGCGAGCGCCGAGCTGCAGGGTGCGGCGCATGCCGCGGCACGCGCCGCCTCACTCGAACGCGATCCCCAAGCTGCCGTCCTCGCTGCGCAGGAGATGGTGAGCGCGGCTCTGGGCGGCCAGCATCTGATCTGCAGCCCACTCCATGTTGCTGTAGACACGTCCGACTTTCATCCAGGGGGCGATGTCGTCGTGGCGGTGACGTGCGCGGTCAACCTCGCCGATCTCGCACCGTTGCCGGTTCCGGCGACCAAGACGTTCTCGGCTCGTTTCGCTGAGCCGATAGACCGCTTCGAGGGAACCGGATGATGTGCCCCAAGCCGCGGCGGCACGCTCGAAGCGGCGAGCGGGGTCAGATCATCGCGTTCCTTGTCGTGCTGACCGCCGGGTTCATGGCCATCGCCGGTCTAGTTGATGACGGCGGCAGGGCACTGTCGGCGCGCGTGCGGGCCATGGATGAAGCGCAGGCTGCGGCACGTGCGGGCGCGCAGCAGATCAACCTCGTTCTGCTGCGAGAGAACGGCTCGGTCGAACTCGATCAGCCCGCGGCGACGAAGGCCGCGTATCAGTATCTGGCGGCGGTGGGTGACGGCGGCACCGTCGACGTGTCGGGCAACTCGGTGCTCGTCACCGTTCGGCTGAGCGTACCGACGCAAATACTCGGAGCGTTTGGTGTCTCCACGCTAACAGTGTCGGCAGAGGGTGACGCAACCGCCGAGCAGGGTGTCATCAAGACCGGATGATGGTTGATCGACGCGCCGCAACAATCTGCCGCGGAGCCGCCTCGACACTTGCACTCGGCAGCCTGCTTACCGGCGTGCCGATTGCGCTCCTGATCACCGCCGGATCACCCGTTCCGCACCAACTGCCGAGTTGGTCGCAGTTCGTTACCACGCTGACCCAAACCGGCATCCCCGACTCTGTGATCCTTGGGGCACTAGCGGTCGTCTGCTGGCTGCTCTGGGTCGACCTCACGCTGGCCGTCGCCGCCGAGATTGTCGCGGTCCTCCGCGGGAGGCCCGTGGCGGTGCCGCGCGTGGCCCGGCCACTGCACCCGATTGCCGCCTACCTCGTCGCGTCCATCCTGCTCGCAGCGTCAGCGCTGTCGAGCCGCCCCATCGCGACGAGCACGCCGGGGCTGAGGACAGCGCTGGCTGTCACCAGAGCGGATCACAACCCCCGGCCCACAGCGGTCGCAGCGTCTCAGCAGGGTCTCAGGCCGGCTGCGGTACGCGTGGGCGATGACTACGTCGTTGAGCCTGGCGACACGCTCTGGGGCATCTCAGCGCGGAGGCTCGGCGACCCGCTGCGCTGGCCGCAGATCTTCCGCATCAACCGAGGGCGCCCTGAGCCGGACGGGCGCCGGCTCACCGACCCCCACTGGATCTGGCCCGGCTGGACCCTCGATCTACCGGACGGCTCCGGCCGGCCGAAGCCGGCGGCGACGGGAGGAAACGGATCCAGTGCGGGCGCGGGCGCGCCGGCGGTGCCCAGCGTCATCCCCTCTCCCGCCGCGTCGTACCCATTGCCGACGGCCACGCCTCAGCCTTCACCCAAGCCAGGAGGCGGCAGTCAGCCACCGCCCGCTGCAACCGCACCGTCGAGCAGCCCACGTCCTGCCCACCCGGTTGTGCTGCCGACTGGCGACGTGGTCGGCCTCGGGCTGGCACTCGGACTCGCCGCCGCGATCGCAGCGGCCCGGCTGCGCAGCCGGGAGGCGGCCGGGGGCGGGCGCGCGGCGCCCCGCGGGTACCTGCGTTTGCTTACACCGACGATCCGCAGGCTGGTTGCCGCTCGCTGGGGGGTCGACGACCGCCCGCAGACCGACGAGGATGCCGATGAACCCTCCGGTGGCGTGCCAGAAGGGCGAGAAGAGACCGGAGTTATGGCTGTTGGCGAGGTGGACGGCCATGAGCTGGCGATCGGCCTCGGCGATCTCAGCGGCACCGGCTTCACGGGCGAGGGTGCCGAAGATGTCCTGCGTCATTTCATCGTCGCCTTGCTTCAGCACGCGGCCCCCGATCGAGCTGAGGTGACTCTGATTGGGGAGTTTGCTA
>Ga0066710_100003214_pt1 | contig 13782 bp, 14 predicted proteins | sample GraSoiAngelo_159_FD_79666 | JGI IMG/M metagenome (GOLD analysis project Ga0066710, IMG submission 79666) | Grasslands soil microbial communities from the Angelo Coastal Reserve, California, USA - 14_1009_16_40cm | ecosystem: Environmental > Terrestrial > Soil > Grasslands | place: USA...
CCTGGCGGCGGATCGCGCCGACCTTCTCGTGCCGGAACGATTCGATCGTCCAGTCGGGCCGAACGCGGCACGCGCGGAAGAGAAAGTTCTCGAGGATCGCCGAGCCGTGCTCGGTGTGACGAACCTCCGGGTGAAATTGCAGGCCGTAGATGCGGTGCTCCGCGTCCTCGAATGCGGCGACCGGAGTGGACGGCGTCGAGCCCGTGACCCGGTATCCCGGAGGCGGTTTGATGACGGAGTCGCCGTGGCTCATCCAGACCGTCTGTTCCGGCTCCAGGCCCGCAAAGAGTTCCGAATCGGTCGCGAGACGCGCGACCGCCCGCCCGTACTCGCGGCCGTTCGCGGGCGTCACCTCTCCCCCGCTCACGTGCGCCATCCACTGCATTCCGTAACAGAGCCCGAGCACGGGCACTCCGAATGCGCGGGGATCGGTCCGCGGCAGCGGGGCTCCTTCGTCGTAGACGCTCTGCGGCCCTCCCGAAAGGATGATTCCCGCCGGGTTCCAGCGCCGGATCCCCTCTTCGGTCTCGTCGGGAGGCAGCACGACGGAAAAGACCCGCGCGTCGCGGACTCTCCGCGCGATCAGTTGCGCGTACTGGCCGCCGAAATCGAGGACGACGATCGAACGAGCGGGCGCCGTCACGAGACCCTCGCCCGCGAGATCACCGCCGCCGGAGCGGCGAGGAGCGAGGCCGGCACGATCGCCCCGGCGGCCCCGAGAAACGGGGCGAGCGCCACGATGACCGGCGTCACGAGCGCGCCGGGGGCGTACGCCCGCGAGAGCCGATCACCCGCCATCACCAGCGCCGCCACGGTCAAGAGGTAGAGGAGCGGAAAGGCTCTCCGAAAGGCGCGGTCGAACGCGGAGCGCGCGACCGGCCGCCGGGGACCATAGAGCGCGGTCTCCGCGACCGCGATGCAGAGCACGAAAAGAAGCGTCACGAGGTACAGCGGGAGGAAGAAGACGATGCACTGCTCCAGGAACCGGAACTCCGGCGTGGAGCGGGCCGCGCTCGCGACACCCCACTGCTCGAAAAACGGATAGCTCGCGAACCCGGCGTCCTGGCGGCCGTGCGTCAGCAGGAAGAGGAGGACGCCCAGGAGGAAAGCGGAAGGGAGGAGAAGCGCCGTATGCCGGAAGAACTTCAACCTGCCGCTATTCTAACCGCGCCCCGCCTGCGGCTATCCTTCGCGGCGGTGACCGTCCGCAAATCGACGAAGAGATGGCTCACGGCCTTCGCGACCGCGTGCCTCCTGCTGGTGATCGATGGCGGCGCCCACCGGCTGGGAGCGCTCGGGGTCGTCGCCTGGATCGTCGCGTGGACCGCCGGGATCCTGCTCCTGTTTCGCGCGGTTCGCGCGGCCTTCCGCGCCATCGTTCGGCGTCTCTCGCTCCGGCTCGCGTTCTCGTACTTCCTCATCGGCATCGTGCCGATCCCTCTGCTCGCGCTCCTTCTCCTCTCGGTCGCCTACCTCCTGTCTTTTCAATTCGTCGGCACCCGGATCCGGCGCGAGCTCCAGGCGATCGCGGCGCAAGCGAGCGATCACACGCCGGGCGCGAGCGCGATCGAAGTGCGGGACGGCCGCGTCGCCCGATCGTCGTTCGCCTGGCTCCCCGAAGGCTCGCTGGCGCCGTGGGCGGAGCACGAGGAGGACCCGAAGTTCCTGTTGGAGGAGGAGCGGATCTGGCTCGTCGCAGGCCGTGCGGTAGACGGGCAGGGACGCCTCCTCCTCGTTCCGCTGCAGAACCGGGAAGTGTTGCAGGAGCTCGCCGACCGGACCGGTTACTCCGTGGTCGCGGGTCCCGGAAGGCGAAACAGCAGCGGCCGCGCCTACACCGTCCGCGTCGCTCCTGGAAAAAAGAAGTCGGACCCGAATCCGGACGTGTCCCTCAATAACATGGTGCGTCCCCGCACGGCGGAGAAACCGGGCCGCGGCTGGCTGCACCGCGAGAGCCTCGTCGGCGTCTTCCTGGCTCACCCGATCGCGGTTTTCGGATCCTCGGAGCCGGCTTCGGAGCGCGTCGTCGCCGTCGTCGGACGAACGTCGCCGCTCTTTCTCTACAACGAGTTCTTCTCGAACTGGGTGCCGGGCGCGAGCCGGATCGTTCTCACCGTGATGGGCGGCCTGGCCGCCGCGCTCCTGTGCGTCTACCTGGTCGCCCTCGCGTTCGCGTTCGGTCTCGTCGCGAGCATCACGCGGAACGTCAACCGCATGACCCGCGCCTCGACCGCCATCGCGGCGGGAGACTTCTCCGTCCGCGTCAACACGAAGTCACGTGATCAGATCGGCGACCTCGCGCGTTCGTTCGACGGTATGGCCGACTCCATCCAGCGTCTCCTCCTCGACACGGCTCGCAAAGAGCGGCTCGAGGGGGAGATCGCGGTCGCCCGGACGATCCAGCAGAAACTTCTCCCTCCGGCTTCCGCCGAGCTCGCCGGCGCCCGCGTGCTCGCGCACGTCCAGTCCGTCGCCGAGATCGGCGGCGACTACTACGACTATCTTTCGACGCCCGACGGACGGACGGCGATCGTCATCGGAGACGTCTCGGGCCACGGCCTGCCGACCGGACTCCTCGTCGCGATGGCGAAAGCCGCTCTGACGACGCTGATCGAGACCGGCCTCCGGGGTTCCGAGATCTTCCAGCGGCTGAACGACCTGATTCACCGCTCGACCGACTCCCGAAACTACATGACGCTCTCTCTCCTCATCCTCGATTCCGCGGCGAAACAGGGGGACCTCACCAACGCCGGGCAACTCGCCCCCTACCGCGTTTCGGGAGCCGGCGTCGCGAGCCTGTCTCTGCCCTCCTTTCCGCTCGGGATCTCGGAGAGCTCGAAGTTCGCGACACGGGCCTGGCCTCTGGCGTCCGGGGACAAGGTCGTCTTCTTGACCGACGGGCTGGTCGAGTGCACGAGCCCTTCCGGCGAGCCCTTCGGTTTCGAAAGGCTCGAGGCGATCCTCGCCCGCGAGGCGTCGTCCGACGCCGTTTCGATCCGGGACGCGATCCTCCGCGAGACGGAAGCCCACACCGGAGGAGCGCCGCCCGAAGACGACCGGACGCTCGTGATCGTGACGCTCGACTAGCGAGCGTCGGCTTCTAGCGCCAGTGGCCCTCGACCCAGAACCAGCCGCGGCGCCCGTGCCGCCAGTGTCCCTCCACCCAGCGCGCGTGCGGCCGGGGACCGATCTCCCAGCGGCCCGGCACCCAGACGTAGGCCGCCCCGTCCCAGCGGTAGTAGCCGCGCTGCCAGACGTGGTTGCGCGACGGCGCAGGCCCCCGTCTCTCGACTCGAATCCGGGGCGGCCGGATCCGGACGTAGATCGGCACCGCCGCAATGGGGGCGGATCCGAGGAAAAGAGCCAGGAGACCGGCCGCAGGCAGGAGAGTCCGGGGTTTCTTCATCTCGATTCCTCCTCTCAGAGTCCGACGATCGGGTCCGGACGGGACGCGATATCCCTCCGGCCGTCTCATAACTCTCTTGCAACGACTTTGCCGAGTGTCGCGGCGTCGATGTTCCCTCCCGACAGGATCACCGCGACCGGGCGCCCGGAGAGCTCCTCCCTCAATCGCCGCAGGCCCGCGAGACCGGCGGCTCCGGCTCCTTCCGCGAGGTTGTGCGTCGTCGAGAGGAGAAGTCGTACGGCCGAGGCGATCTCGGACTCGCTCGCCGTGACGAAGCCCGAGAGACCCCGTCGAAGCGCCGGGAACGTCAGATCGTAGGGTTGCCTCGTCGCCAGGCCGTCGGCGAACGTGTCGGCGGACGGCAGGGTGATGACGCGCCCCGCGTGCCAGGAATCATGGATGGCGGCGGCGCGCTCCGCCTGGACCCCGTAAACGCGCACGGCCGGCGCGATCTCCCGGACCACCGTCATCGCGCCGACCGCCTGCGATCCGCCTCCGACCGCGACCACGATCGCCTCGATCTCCGGCCGCTCCTCGAGGATCTCGAGGGACAGCGTCGCCGCGCCGGCGATGACTTGCGGCTCGTTGGTCGAGTGAACCAGGCGCAAGCCCCGCTCGCGGACGAGACGCTCCGCGACCTCGACGGACTCGTCGTAGTCGCGGCCCTCCTCGACGAGCTCCGCACCGAAGCCGCGCATCGCCTCGTTCTTTTCGGGGTTGTTCCCGAGCGGGACGCAGACCGTGACCGGTATGCCCAGGATCGCACCGGCCCACGCGAGCCCCTGCCCGTAATTTCCCCGCGTGGCGCCGATCGCGCCCCTCTTCTTCTCTTCCGCGGACAGCGTGGTCAGCACCGACATCGCGTTGCGCGCCTTGAACGAGTTCGTCGGGTTGTGGTTTTCGTGCTTGACCCAGACGCGAATTCCGTTCCCGAGGGCTCGATCGAGGGCCGCGTAATTGCGCATCGCCGTCGGCGGAAGATGGGAACCGATGCGCCGGCGCGCCTCCAGGACGTCGGAGAACTCGATCGGCCATTCACCGGGCATCGCGTGACAATATAGGTTGCTCCGGAAACGACGCGATGCCGCCTCGCCGAAAAAAGAAGAAAGGGGCCGAGCCGGCCTCGCGGGGCCTGGCTCCGGCAGATCTCGCCGCGGCCGACGCGCCGACGGAGGTCGCGAAGCTCGAGCGGCAGATCGAGGCGGACGGCGGATCGGTGCTCGGCGTCTACCGCGACCCGCTCGGCTCGAAGTGGCAGGTGCTGGCCGGCCTGCCCGTCGAGAAGGTCGCGCCGACCCCGTTTCAGAGGGACGTGTCGCCGGCCCACGTCTCGCGGCTGGCTGCCGTCATCGACCGGCTGGACCGGTTCCTCGATCCGATCATCGCGGTTCGGGGGTCGGACGGGTCGTACTGGACCCCCAACGGACACCATCGACTGATGGCGCTGAAGGCGCTCGGAGCAAAGTCGGTCACCGCGCTCGTGCTGCCGGATCCCGAGCTCGCGTACAAGATCCTCGCGCTCAACACCGAGAAGGCGCACAACCTCCGCGAAAAGGCGCTCGAGACGATCCGGATGGCGCGGGATCTCGCGGTGAAGCAGCCCTCGTCGGCCGAAAAGGACTACGCGCTCGAGTTCGAGGAGCCGGCCTTCCTGACCCTCGGTCTCTGTTACGAGGAGAACGGCCGGTTCTCGGGAGGGGCGTACCACTCCGTGCTCAAGAAGATCGACGAGTTCTTCGATGCGCCGCTTCCCCGGGCGCTCGAACTGCGCGGGGAGAAGAGCGAAAAGGTCCTGGAGCTCGACCGCGCGGTGACGGAGTCGGTCGCGGCTCTCAAGGAGCGGGGCCTGCAGAGCCCGTACCTGCGAGCCTTCGTCGTGGCGCGCGTCAACCCGCTGCGCTTTCATCGCGGGGCGGCGCCCGGTTTCGACGCGACGATCGCAAAGATGCTGGCGTCCGCGCGCAGTTTCAAGGCGGGCTCCGTGAAGATGGAGCATCTCGCGCGGGCCGGAGGTCCGCCGGAGGAGTGAAGTCATGAACGTCGGCAAACGGGTTGCCGTTCTTTTCGCCGCGGTCCTGGCCGTCGGTTGGGCCGCGGCGACGAGTCGCCGCGCCGCATCGAAGCCGGTCGGAGCGCCCGACCTCCGCAGCGCTCGCGTGGTCGATCTGACGCATCCTTTCGACGAGACCACGATTTACTGGCCGACCTCTCCGACCCGCTTCCAGCTCACGACCCTGGCCTCGGGAATGACGCCGGGTGGCTGGTTCTACTCGGCAAACTCGTTCTGCGCGCCGGAGCACGGCGGGACCCACATGGATGCCCCGATTCACTTCGGGCGCGGCCAGATGACCGTCGACCAGGTCCCGGTGCGCCAGCTCGTCGCGCCAGCCGCCCTGATCGACGTCACCCAAGCCGCGGCGCGGGACCCGGACTACCGGCTCTCGCTCGCCGACGTGCGCGGGTGGGAGAAGAGACACGGCACCATCCCGGGCGGCGCGATCGTTCTCCTGCGCACCGGCTGGAGCAAGCGCTGGCCCGACCGGAAGCGATACCTGGGAGACGACACCCCGGGCGACGCCTCGAACCTGCACTTCCCGTCGTTCGGCCCGGAGGCGGTAGGCTTTCTCATCCGGGAACGGCGCATCGGCGCGATCGGCCTCGACACGGCCTCGATCGACCACGGCCCCTCGAGCGACTTCCCCGTGCATCGTCTCGTCGCCGCTTCGAACGTTCCGGGTCTGGAGAACCTGACCGGGCTCGAGAGCGTTCCCGAGGCGGGCGCGTGGGTCGTGGCGCTGCCGATGAAGATCGCGGGTGGCTCGGGCGGTCCTCTGCGCGCGATCGCGCTCGTTCCGTAAAAACCCTTGACCCCGGAGCGCGTCATCGAGGTCGAGCGCCTGACCAAGCGGTTCGGCGAGGTAACCGCAGTCGACGACCTCTCTTTCTCCGCGCGGCGCGGAGAGATCCTGGGTCTGCTCGGGCCCAACGGCGCCGGCAAGACGACGACTATCCAGCTCCTGCTGGGTCTGACGACCCCGACGACCGGCGCGATCCGGCTGTTCGGGCTGCCCCTTCGCGAGCACCGCCGGCAGATCCTGCAGCGCGTGAACTTCTCCTCGGCGTACATTTCGCTCCCGTTCAACCTGTCCGTCCGGGAGAACCTCGACGTCTTCGGACGGCTCTACGGGGTGCGGAACCGGCGGCACCGGATCGCGGAGCTCCTCGAGCTGTTCGAGATTCCCGAGGTGGTCGACTCGGTCACGGGAAAGCTGTCGTCGGGACAGGTCACGCGGGTCAACCTCTGCAAAGCGTTCCTGAACGACCCGGAGATCCTCTTCTTAGACGAGCCCACGGCGAGCCTGGATCCGGACATCGCGGAAAAGGTCCGCGCGGCTCTGAAAAGCGTCCAGCGGGAGCGCGGCGTGACGATGGTCTACACGTCGCACAACATGCGGGAGATCGAGCTCGTCTGCGATCGCGTCATCTTTCTTTCGCATGGGAAGCTCGTCGCGCAAGGCACTCCGCGGGAAATCCTGGAGCGCGCCGACTCGGAGTCGCTCGAAAGAGTCTTCATCACGATCGCGCGCGGCGGGCGGCTGGAGAACTGACGGTGTGGGGCCGCGTTGCCGCTCTGCTTCTGCGCTACCTGTACCTGTACCGGCGCAGCCTCGCCCGCTCGATGGAGATCTTCTTCTGGCCGGTCATGGACCTGCTGGTCTGGGGGTTCGTCAGCGTCTACTTCCGGCAGGTCGGCGCTCCGAAGGCCGTCCTCTTCCTGCTCGGGGGACTCATCTTCTGGGACGTTTTCTACCGCTCGCAGCAGGCGATCACGCTCTCGCTGACCGAAGAAATCTGGGTCCGCAACCTGTTGAATGTCTTCATCGCTCCGGTGCGGATCAGCGAAGTCGTGTTCGCAACGTGCCTGCTCGGAGTGATCCGAGCGCTCCTTTCGACGACGGTGCTGGGGCTCCTCGCCTGGTTCCTTTACGCGTTCGACCTGCTCCGCCTGGGTCCGGCTCTGCTCCCCTACTTCGCGAGCATTCTGCTGTTCGGTTGGGCCGTGGGAATGTGCACGATGGCGATCATCCTGCGATTCGGACACGCCGCCGAGGCGATCATCTGGGGCACCCCCTTCCTCCTGCAGCCGATCTCCGCCGTTTTCTACCCGCTCGCGGTGCTGCCGCGCTGGCTCCAGGCGATCGCGCGTGTGCTTCCTTCGACCCACGTGTTCGAGGGGATGCGCGCGACGCTCGAGACCGGCCGCCCCGCGCTCGGACCGCTCGTCCCGGCGCTCGCGCTGAACGCCCTCTACCTGGCGGCGGCCGGCGCCTTCTTCGGCTGGATGATGCGACGGGTGCGGGAGAAGGGGTACCTGGGCCGGCTGGCGATGGAATGACGGGGTCAGGTCTTCACGAGCCGCTGGCAGGTTGACCGTGTCGAAGAGCCCTTGCCATCTTTGCAACGCAAAGTGGCGAGTGGAGACCTGACCCCTACTTCGTGGGTCCGACGGCCGCCGCGATCGACGGCGTCCACCAGGAGAGGATCCGCTTCACGTATCCGATGGTCTCGCGATACGGCGGAACGCCGTGGTAGGTCGTGACCGCGTTCTCTCCCGCGTTGTATGCGGCGAGAACGAGCTCGGGACGGTGGTGGAAACGCTCGAGGAGCTCTTTCAAGTACCGGACCCCGCCGGCCACGTTCGAGGCCGGATCGAAGGGGCGCCGCACCTCCAGCCGCTGGGCGGTGGCCGGCATCAGCTGCATGAGTCCGCGGGCGCCCTTGCGGGAGACCGCTTTCGGTTCATAGTTCGATTCGGCGCGGATGACCGCGGAGACCAGCGACGCGTCGACGTCGTGCTTCTTCGCCTCGGCCTGGATGATCGCGTCGTATGCGGTCGCAAAGAGCGGCTTGCGCTCCTCCTTGTATGAGAGGTCGTAGGCGACCGTCTCGGGGAAGCCGACCTCTTTGACCTCGACGTCGGAGACCTCGACCTCGTCTTCCACGATCCGGTCGACCAGCGTCATGGCGACCTGGTAACTGCCGCCGCCGCGGAGTCGAACCTCGAGCTCGTCTCCGACGACCTGGTATCCGGCCGCCTTGACGGTCCGGCCGTTCGTGAACACCACGAGCTCGGCACGAGCGGGCAGCGCGCCGGATAGGACGGCTAAGGCAGCCGCCGTCGCGAGATGGGACATTCGGGGCATTCGAACGGTCCAACCGCCCTTCGAAGGACCGAATTCCCCGCTCTTCATGCCTTTATCTTGCCACGACCCGCGGAACGGGCCCGCGGGTGGAATCGGTCGTAGACCGCCCGCAGACGCCCGGCCGAGACCCTCGTATAGATCTGAGTGGTCGAGATATCCGCGTGTCCCAGCATCATCTGCAGCGCCCGCAGGTCCGCCCCCCGCTCCAGCAGGTGCGTGGCGAAGGCGTGCCGGACGGCGTGGGGCGCGAGCTTGCGGCGGATGCCGGCCTTCCGGCCGTACCCCGAGAGGAGCTGCCAGAACCGCTGGCGGGTCATCGCCGCGCCCCGCGCCGAAAGAAAAGCCTCGGGTCTCGACTTCCGGTCGAAGCGGGGCCGCACTTCCGCCAGATAGCGCCGGATCCAGGCTTCGGCCGACGCCCCGAAGGGAACGAGGCGCTCCCGTCCCCCTTTTCCCGAAACGAGAACGATCCCGGTCTCGAGATCGATCCGGTCCCGCGGCAGGGCCACGAGCTCGGACACCCGCAGACCCGAGGCGTACAGGAGCTCGAGCATCGCGCGGTCCCGCAGGCCGAGAGCCTCTTCGACGTCGGGCGCGGCGAGCAGCGCGGCAACCTCCTTCTCGGTGAGCGTTCGTGGAAGGGCAAAGCCGATCCGCGGGTTCGAGAGATCGTCGGTCGGATCGGACGAAAAGCCGAGGTGGGCCGTCGCGAACCGGTAGAACCCCCGGACGGCGGAGAGCGCCCGGGAGGCGGATCGCGACGAAAGACCCCGGCCGCGCAGGTGGCGCAGATACAGGACGAGCTCCGCGCGCCGCGCCGCGGAGGCCGGCGTCCGGCCGGCCGCGATCCAGCGTCCGAACGCCTCGAGGTCGCGCCGGTAGGCGTCGACGCTCGCGCGCGAGAGACCGCGCTCGACGGAGAGGTGGTCGAGATACGTCGGCAGCGATCGCGCGAGGAAATCGGACGAGGGAGAAGGAGAGCGGGAGGCGGTGCGGGCTCGCCGAGTCAGTGCGCGGCCGCCGCGGGAGTGAGCCCGTGGACGAGGGCGAAGATCTCGTCGTCGGTCAGAATGCGATCGCTTTCCTTCGCGCGCTGGAAGACGGCGTCGACCAGCTCCGGACGGGCGGCGATGCCGTGGTCCTCCAGCCAGCACTGCACGTTGGAGACGCCGCTCATCGGTCCGACCTCGATCGTCTGCGCGCGGCCGACCATCGACGCCGGGACGCCCGAGTAGACCCGGTCGGCAAGCCAGTCGTCCCCCTTCTTGCGGGCCTTGATGATCGCCGCTGCATGGACTCCGGTGCCGGTGCGGAACGCGTCGCGACCCACGATCGGGTAGTTGTCCGGAATCGGAACACCGGTCGCCTCCGATGCGAGCTCGCAGTACTCATGGAGCTTCGTCAGGTCACGGTCGATCCATCCGAGAAGCTGCAGGTTCACAAGAAGCTGGTCCATCGGAGTGTTGCCGACCCGCTCGCCGATCCCGATCGCGCAGGCGTGGACCCGGTGCGCGCCGGCCTCGAGAGCCCACAGTGCGTTTTGCAAGCCGAACCCGCGGTCCTGGTGTCCGTGCCAGTCGATCTTTGCCTCGCGATTCACTTCGTCGACCAGGTCGGAAACGAAACGGATCAGGTTCTGAACGCCGTTCGGGGTCGCATGGCCGACCGTGTCGCAGACGCAGATGCGCTTCGCTCCGGCGCGCAGCGCCGTCGTGTAGAGCGCGCGGACGTGGTCGGGGTGCGCGCGGATCGTGTCTTCCGTGACGTACATGACCGGAAGTCCCTCGCGGACCGCGAGAGAGACCGCGTTCTCCGAGAGCCGCAGCATGCGGTCGAGATCCCAGTCCTCGGCGTACTGGCGGATCGGCGAGGAGCCGATGAAGCAGGCGACCTCGATCGGCAGACCGACCTTCTGCGAGATCTCGATGATCGGCAGGATGTCGGCCTCGACCGTGCGCGCCGCGCAGTTCGGACGGATCTTCATGCCGTTGTCGACGATCTCGCGAGCGAGCCGTGTCACCGTGGCGACGACGTGCGGTCCCGCGCCGGGCAGCCCGATGTCGACCGAGTCGATTCCGAGGGCTTCCATCAGGTGAAGCAGCTGCAGCTTCTGGTCGATCGAAGGACTCTTGACCGACGGGGACTGGAGTCCGTCGCGCAGTGTCTCGTCGTCCAGCTCGATTTTTCCGCGCGCCGGGAAGACCGCTCCCCCGGCCCGGTTCCAGTCGTAGATGAGGTCGGACTCGGGCGGATGCACGGGAATCTCAGTTTAACAGGTGCCCGCGAGGCGGTCATCCCGAGCGGAGCGAGGCATCTCGGAGTCGGCGACGGAGGTCTCACGGCCGAAGGCGAATGCCGAGGGTCAGCCCGACGTCGGCGCGGTCTCCGGCGGGAGCCAGGTTTTCCGTGAGCAAGAGGCGCGGAGTCCAGCGGGAGAAGTCGCGTTCGAGTCCCAGGGCGACCTCGGCTCCGACGCGTGAGACCGCATCGAGGCCGGCGCGATGAAACGGGCTCTGGCCGACGGTGAGGGACGCCCCGATCCGGGTTCGCTGCCCCAGCCGCCGCGTGATTCCGAGGAGAGCGCGACCGAACGGCGCGGTCGAGATGGCTACCGGAACCTTCCATGCCCCGGGAACGACGACGCTCGCCTCCGCGTCGACACGCCACTTCGCTCCCGACCTCGCGAGGAAGAAGAGCGCGCCCGCGTCCCATCCTCCCGATCCGTTGAAATCGCGCGCTCTCCCGGAGGGAGCCTTCACGGCCACGTCCACGCCAAAGCTCTCGCCGGACCCGGCGGGAGGTGGCCGCCAGCCGAACGTGGCGACGGCGTCCCCGAAGCCGGGTGCCGGAGCCCGCGCGGAAAATCCGAGCGGGCCGCCGGCCGGCTGGGTCATGGCGACGAACGCACCCTCCGGAAAGTCGCCGCGGCCTGCCTGCGAAAGACCGAACGCGCGATGGAAACCGGAGATGAAGCGATCCCCCGTAAACGCCTGGTGCGAGATGTAAGGGATCTCGACGGAAAAAGACGTCGTGTCCGTCAAGCCGATCCGCGCGTCGAGCGCCGTGCGCAGGACGTCGGCGTCGACGAACCAGACCGTCTCATCCGGAAAGTCCCGGTGAATTCGCTCCGCCTCGTCGCGGCGAAACGGCGTTCCGGAGGGGCCTAGGAACTCGTGAAAGGTGACGACATGCCAGCTGTGTGAAAACGAGTTTGCATAGCCCGCCTCGAAGGACCACCGAACTCTCCCGGCCTGCGGGAGCTCCGGATCCGCGGGACCGAAATCGAGCAGCGGCACGTGCAGGACGTAGAGGCTCCGCTGACCGAAAGCACGGCCCCACTCGGCCGATTCGTCCCCCGCCTGGCCGGCCGCGGAAAAGGGAACGAGGAGAACCGCGGTCGCGAGAAGGGCGCGTCCGAAACCGCTGACTCCGGTGGAGGGGACGGTCATCCGCCGGACCCGAGGTCTTCGGCTCAGCGACCGCGGAAGCGAGCCGGCCTCTTCTCCAGGAAAGCGTTCATCCCTTCTTTCATGTCCTCGGTCGCGGCGCAGAGGCCGAAGAGCGTGGCCTCGAGGACCTGTCCTTCGGCGAGTGGCATGTCGAGCCCTCGCCGGATGGCCTCGAGCGCGAACCGGCACGCCGCCGGCCCGTTCGCCCGGATCTTCCGCGCCGTTTCGAGCGCCGCCGCGAGCGCCTGCCCGGCCGGTACGACGCGGTTGACGAGGCCGATGCGCTCGGCCTCGGCGGCGGTCAATCCCTTCTCCGACGTCAGCACGAGCTCGAAGGCGCGCGCCCGCCCGACGTGCCGCGCGAGACGCTGCGTTCCTCCGTAGCCCGGCACGATCCCGAGCGATGTCTCGGGAAGACCCATCCGCGCGTTCTCCGACGCGATCCGGATCGCGCAGGCCATCGCGAGCTCCAGGCCTCCGCCGTATGCGTAGCCGTTGATCGCGGCGATCGTCGGAACCGGGAGTGACTCGATCGCATCGAGGAGCGCCTGGCCGCGGCGCGAGTGCTCGCGTCCCTCGATCGGCGTCAGCTTCGCGAGCTCGCCGATGTCCGCACCGGCGATGAAAGCCTTCTCTCCCGCGCCGGTGAAGACCAGGCACCGCAACGCCGCGTCCGACGCGGCCGATTCGACTGCGGCCCGGAGCTCGCCGAGCACTTCCGAGTTGAGCGCGTTCAGCTTCTCGGGGCGATCGACGGTGACGACCCGGATTCCCTCCTCGGGACTTTCGACCCGGACGAATCCGCCGCTCACGACCCGTACTCGTAGAAGCCGCGGCCGGACTTGCGCCCGTATCGGCCGGCCAGCACCATGCGCTTGAGCAACGGCGGGGGCGCGAACCGTTTCTCGCGGTACTCCGTGAACATGATCTCCGCGATCGCATAGGTCGTGTCGAGCCCGACGAAGTCGAGGAGCTTCAACGGCCCCATCGGATGGCCGCAGCCGAGCTCCATTCCTTTGTCGATGTCCTCCCGGGTGCCGACTCCCTCTTCGAGCGCCCGCACGGCGTCGAGAAGGTACGGGACGAGGAGACGGTTCACGATGAAGCCGGAGTTGTCCTTCGCGAGCACCGGCTCCTTTCCGAGCGACTTCGCGAAATCGACGAGCGTCGCGATCGTCTCGTCGGAGGTCGCGATCGTGCGGACGACCTCCACGAGCTTCATGACCGGGACGGGGTTGAAGAAGTGAAGTCCGGCGAATCGGTCGGGGCGCCGGGTCGCCGCCGACAGCTCGGTGATCGTCAAGGACGACGTGTTGGAGCAGAAGATCGCGGAATCGCCGCAAATTCGGTCGAGCTCGGCGAAGAGCTCATTTTTCGTCTCCAGATTCTCCACGACGGCTTCGACGACGAGGTCGCACGCGGCCAGGTCGTCGACCTTCGTGGTCGCCGAGAGTCGGGCGCGGGCGGCGTCCCGGTCGGTGGCCACCAGCTTGCCGCGATCGACGGCTTTCGCGAGCGAGGACTCGATCCGCCCGACGCCCTTGGCGGCGAGCGCGTCGGAGACCTCCCGGACGACCGTCTCGTAACCGTTCCGGGCGCATACTTCCGCGATCCCGGAGCCCATCAGCCCCGCGCCCAGTACCCCGACTCGCTTCACCTTCATGGCTCTTCCTTTTCGGGAGGCGCGGCGGCGCGGTCCGGCCCCTCCGTCTCCTCCGCGATC